>FWPU01009013.1_pt1 | contig 12179 bp, 12 predicted proteins | sample 2228361 | NCBI WGS metagenome assembly FWPU01 (sample SAMEA103939777, study PRJEB20133) | metagenome | reverse complement strand
TGCAGGGCACAACCGAAGTCGTGATAGCCGCGCATCTGGATGCCCAGGACCGAGAAGTCCGCGTCGGCCGTCTCGATCGTCGGGCTCTCCTGGCCGTTGAGGAACGCGACCTCGATCACCGGCAGGTCGTCCGGCGCGGCCAAGAGATACCAGGCCTTGCTGGAACTGCCCGCGTAGGCGGCGTTGGACAGATACCGGGCCACCTCCACACGGAACTTGCCCTGGTGCGGGTTGGCCACCGGGTAGCTCTTGTTGCTGGTCGTGTCGCGCAGCTCCATCGACTTGTAGAGCTGCGAGCCGATGGCCGAAAGGGCCGTGGGCACCAGGAGGATCGCCGGCATGATCCCAATGGGCTTGCCGTCGGAATCGACCTGGTCCATGAAGGCGACCTCGGCCTTGGTCAAGCCATCGATGGAAAGCGCCGTGTCGGCCCCCTCCAGGTAGTTCTTGTTCGCCGTGGAGAAAAAGCCGGCGTTATTGAGGAACGTGCTCCAGAACACGTCGTTCAGCTTCAGGCCCGAGCCGCGGCCCAGCTTGCGCGGCACGGTGGTGATCGCCCCCAGATCGTCGTTGATGATGTCGCGGCGGTCGATCGACAGCACCAGGCCGTAGGTGTCGGCCTTGTTGGTGTACGTCTCGTTGCCCAGGGTGCCGTGTTTGAGTTCCCCGCCCGGGGCGACCTGCTCGTACTGGTCCGTCCCGATCAGCCGATAGCTCGTGACGGTCTTGAAGTCCGAGACGTTCCGCACCGCGCAGATGTTCCGCCAGGTCCGCTCGACCGAGAAGAAGCCGTCCAAGAGGAACTTGTTGGCCACGTTGGAGAGGATGCCGCCGATGTCGATGGTCGAGAACCCGGCCTCCAGTTCGGGGCGGAAGGCGAAGCGGAGCACGGCGCGGCTGTCGCGGAAGCTGCGGCCCGTGTAGCCGTTGGCCCAGGCCGCCTCCAGGAGCAACTCCTGGAGCCCGATCCCGCCGCGAAACCGCCGTCCGGCCGCCTCCAGGGTCGGCTCGTCGAAGAGCTCTTCCACCTTGGCGGCCTTGGCCGTGAGCATGCAGGCGGCCTCGAGCAGTCGCCCGGTCACGGCCTCCGGGCTGCGGACATGTACGGCCGGGGCCTTGGGGCGAGTGATCCGCAGGATTTCCAGGGCACAGCGGCTCACATCCCACTTGTCGCGGATCGCCTGGGCCTCGATGTCGGGGTGCCGGCCGGCACAGACCTGGCGGATGGCCAAGACGCGCGCCGCCTCGGCGGCCTGGGCATCTGCCTGCGCAGACAGATCAGATGCCGGGGGTGTGGGATTTGGGGCTTGGCGGGCGGGGCCCGAAGCAACTCCGCCGGCTGCGGCCTGCGTGTCCTCGCCGGATTGCACTTGAGGACCTGTCTGTTGCGGAGCAGGCTGGTTGATGTCGGAAAGGCTTTCCATTGCTTGGTTCTCCTCCTTGCTTGCTTGCACACCGGCTGCAGCCAGGCTGGCGCTGGTCGCCCCGTCGGCCCCCAGGTCCACGAAACTGATCTCGCCCAATGTGGCCTTGCGGATGACGTTGACCGGCCCGGCGAACTGACGGCCGTTGACCAGCACCTTCTGGTTTTCCTTGACGAACTCAAACTCCTCGACGGCCGCTCCGATCGAGGCCTGCCAGGGGAACCCATTGCGGGCACTGGCCACGATCTCCCGGGCGGCCTGCGTGTCGCGGGAGACGAGTCCCGTGGCCACGAGACGGCCGTCGTCGATGCGGATCGCATCCGTGTGCCCCACGCCGCTTGCCATGTCATGGCCGAACCGGATCGGCCGGCTTTGCGAGGGGATCGCCAGCCCAGCCAAGTCCACGATCACCGGATAGCGCCAACCGGCGATCCGCATCGGCCCGCCCGTGTAAGCGACCATCGAGAACCGCGGCAGCTTGGGCCGGCCATCGCCCCGGCCCTCCTCGGCAGCCTCGATCGTGATGGCCCCCGGATCGCAGACCAGATTCAGGTAGGCCTCCGTGCGCACCCGAGCCTGGCGCTGGCAGACGGCCCGGCGTTGAGCCGCATCGGGGAACTCCTCGACCATCATGGGATCGCCCATGCACCGCTCGATGAACTCGTCGTGCGATTCGCCAGGCTTGCGTTCAGGCAGCGGCATTCGTGACTTCCTCCTCTTCGTCGTCCTCGTCCGTGTGTTCGTCATCTGATGCCGGCCCCGGCACGGTCTGGGTGGGAGTGAGCCCCAGCTCGCGCATCAAGGCCAGTTCCTTGGCCCGCTGGCGCAGGGCCTCTTCCCAGTCGCGCCCCTGCCGGGCGTACTCGTAGGCCAGGGTCGTGGTGTGGCCGGCCAGGCGCGCGGCCTGGGCGGCGGCCTCCTTGGCCGGGTCCACATGCTCCTGGCCGTCCCAGAACCACTGGTGCGGCCACTCAGGCATCGGCCCCAGGTCCTCCGGCCGGAGATCGGGAATGAGTACCGCCTCGTCCAGCCAGGCGGCCAGCACGCGATCCAGGACCACGGCCTCCAGATGGGCCTGCTCGACGCGGAGGCTTTTGTAGTACGTCTGGTGGTCCAGCCGGCCGGAGGCGTAGTTGTACCCGCTACTGTTGCCCGCCGCGATGTTGAAGGGCATGTTGAGGCAGCGGCTGATCTCGTTGAGGATCTCTCGCTTGAACTCGGCGTAAGTTGTCGAAGGCTGCTCAGCCTGAAGCTGGCTCATCTTCCAGCCGCCGGGCATGGTCACGAGGGCCCGTTGTTCCAGTTCGATCGGCTCGAACGGCTCGGCCGCGTCCGCCTCGCCGCCCGGCGGGGCGTCGGTGTAGAGGATGCCGGCGAAGTCGGCCGCCGTCTCGGCAGCCGCGATCACGGCCAGCGTAAACCGCCGAAGCTGGGCGAACAGCGGCAGCGCCGGCATGATGTCGGGGATGCCGCGGACCTGCCCTGGACGGTCGGCTCGGAACCAGTGCACTACGGCCTCGGCCGACACGCGGTCGTACTGGAGGCCCCCAGCCAACAGCGCATCGCCCGGGTGGTCCCGCAGCACGTGGTACTCGACCGGATTGCCGAAAGCGTCGAAGACGATTCCATCGACGGCATTGCCGCCAAGTGCGCTCAAGTCCGGCGTGGTCACCTGGTCGGCCTCGACCAGGCGGAGGTCGAGCTTCACGGGCGTGGGCAATCGCGGGTTGCTCGTGAGGATTGCAAAGGCCTCGCCGTCCTGCGCCCGGGCCATGCGCATGGTGCGGAGTTTCTCGGCCAGGCCCACCGCCTTGGCCCACATGGAAAACTCCTGCTCGATCCGGCGGTTGGCCTCGGCATTGGGCGTGAGCATCTGGAGCCTGGGACCGGTGCCCACGCAATCGTTGGCCAGCGTCAGCACGATCCCCCGGGCGTAGCTGTTGTTGGCCACCTCATACCGGGAGCGGTTCCGCAGGATGCGCCGGACTTCGGCGCTGTTGGCCGCCCGAGCCGACAGCCCATCGGCGGCCGCCCAGTGCCGGCGGTTGTCCTCGGTAGTCATCGCCGCGTCGTAGCGGGCTTTTATCGAAAAGACCCGCCACGAACGCGGACGACGACGAACCGAGGTGGCCTTCTTTGGCCACAACTGCCGCATCCATGCAAACAACTCAGTTCACCCCCGGCGGGACGAGCTTGTTGAACCTCAACCCGCGCTTGGTCTTGCCGGCCGCCTCCTTGCTGGCGAGGTAGCGGTCGGCCTCGATCTGCTCCGAAAGCGGATGTTGCTCGACGCTGCCCGCGTCGCCGGCGACCTTGGCCGGCCCCTGGGCGTTCTGGCGAATGGTGTCGTCGAGATGATCGCTCACCTGCTGAGTCTCCGGCGAATCGCTTCGGGAAGCCAGCCTGGCCGCAACCCGGCCCCGCGCGTTCCCCTATTAGTTGACCTACCCGGCGCGAGGCCCAACTGTCGGGGCTTTTCGCCCGGAATTCCGAAATCGTGCTACATATAGCGATCCGCCCGGCCCGGCGGGATCTCATAGGTCACCATCCGTCGGCCGCAGTGCCGGCACACCTTGCGGCGGCGGATGCGGCCGCTGGGCAAGGGCTCCGTGTGCGTCGTGCGGAAGTGGCAGCACCCGCATCGGGGGCAGGCGATGCCACGCGGGGCGCCCGTCTGGGACTTGGGGCTTGGGGCTTCGGACGACTCGTTCATCGGCCTCGTTTCCTCCGCTGAAGCTCCGCGAAGCTCACCCGCCGACGGTCCCGGCCCGGTTCGGCGGACAGGCCCGGCAGTGAAACCCCCTGGATCGACGCGGCCACGGCGCAGCCCACCAGGCAGTCGAGCCAGTGGTTATCCCCGGCGGACGGACGCAGCTTCCACTCGTCCACCGTCCGGCTGCGGCCTTCGGTCTTCACGCGGTACTCGGCCGTCACGTGCTCGGCGAAAAGCCGGTGATCCTCCGACCGTTGGCCAAAGAGCGACCGACACCCCCGGTCGCCCAGCGCCACGGCCAGCCGGGCGTAAACGAACGATTTCCAGAAGTTCGTGTCGTAGACCACATACCGCACGGCCCGGCGGCCTTGGACGTTCGGGATGCGCCAGTTGAGCCCCACACGATCCCCAGGCTTGCGCTGATAGTCGTTCAAGGGGCGGCTGGATGCCCCGATGAACCGCCCGTGGCTGGGCATCACCACGGCGGCATGGGCCGATTGCCGGCAGAACTGGTAGACCACGTCCGTCGATTGGCCCCAGTTGGCGTCGATCAAGCATCGCTCTATCCGCAACAGCGCCCCATCATCTCTGCGGAACTCGCGGCCCAGGTAGTCGCCCATGAGATTGTCCAGCCCGGCGTAGATCGCCCCTTCCACGCCGCCGGCCTTGGTCACGGCGGCCAGTGTAGGCCGGGCATCGCGGAGCGTGAAGTACGGCCGACGCTGATCCGGATAGGTCCCGTAGTCGATCACGTAGCCCGTGAAGTCGTCCTCCCAGGCGGCCACCACGAAGAACAGCAGGCTCTGCTGTACGTCGACGAACATCACGAGGTGATTGCACCCGATGGGCACCTCGCCCCGCCGCATCCGGTTCAGCTTGGCGGCAATCTGGTCCGCAGAAAGGTCCTCGTTTTGGGCCGACTCCTCGGGCAAGGGCTCGTTCTGGTACTCGGCCCAGAAGGCCCGCTCGTCCTGGAGCTTCAAGTTCATCGCATGCTGGATTGCCGACAGCTCGTCAGGGTTGTATCGCTCCGGCCAGGCCACCGCAGCACCGGCGTCCATCGCCTTGCGGTTCTGCCGATAGAACTCGGTGGCCTCTTCCCCGTGGTTGCCCCGGCGGAAACTCTCGGCCCGCAGTTCGGCGTACCGTTGCCAGAGCTTCTCATTGGTGGGAAAGCTGTAGACCAGTTTGGTCCGCTCGCCGTTCCATTCCGGGTGTTTGTCCCGATTCAGAATGTTGTCGGCCATGTCGCCGGGATGGATCACGGTGCAGGGCATGACCCCGGCGATCTTCCTGCCCGGACCGGCCAAGCCGAGCACGGCCCCGGCCAGGATGCTCTCGCGGGTGGCGCACTGGGAGAGGCTGCGTGCCGATTCGTCCGTCTGCGGGTCGTCCAGCACCACCAGGCTCGGACGCACCGTATGCCCGTCGGCCCGTTTGAACTTCATGCCCCGGATGCGGCCCGTAAGGCCTGCCACCTTGATGATCGCGCCTGCGGCCTTGCTTCCCGGGATCGTCGGCAGGACGATCTCCCGGGCGGTCCAGCCGATGTGCGTCCGCTCGCCCTTGTAAAGCTGCCCGGCACAACGATTGGCGATGCCGTCCAGGCAATGGATCGGGTAGACCGCCTCGGGGAAGTCTTCCAAGAGCAGCTCGTTACCGTCCAGCTCCATCTTGATCGACTCGAGCATGTCCATCGCGTGGCCTTCGTCCGAGCCGATCAGGCAGACGAACTCCCGATGCCCGTAGAGCACTGCCCAGAGACAGGCGGTCTCGGCCAGCGAGGACTTGCCCGCCCCCCTGGGCATGGCCATTGCAAACAGCCCGCCGCGAAGCACGGCCTGCTCGATCTTGGCCATGACCTTCAAGTGATCCGCCGACCACGGTAGGTGGAACGTCATCGGGAAGTAGGCTTCGCAGAAGAAGCGGAAGTCGCCGGACGCCCGCTCCTTCCGCTCGGGGTTGACCACCGCCGGCAATTGGCCGATGTCGCGTCCGGCAAGCGACAGGGCCTTGTTCCGGGCCGCCGCACGCGCCTTGAGCTTCTCGTAGGGGTCGCCCTCGGGCTGGGGCTTGGGCGTGTGCCGCAACTCGACCAGCCACGCCGCGTAGCGGAACAGGTCCACATGCCTGCCGTCGCCGATGCGAAAGCCCGCCCGGGTGCGGTGGCGGTGCAATTGCCGCTCGTCGAGCACCGTGCCCAGCGGCGTGGAGTTGACCAGCCGGCACAGCTCGCCGGGCCTCAGTCGCCGGGGGTCAATCGCCACGGGCAAGCTCCTTTACCAGCCAGGCCACGTAGTGGACTAGATTCATCGTGCCGTCGACGTTCACCGGGCCCCCCTCCTCGATGTCGGCCTGGAGCATTTCCACGGTGACCGCCTTCGGGCCGGCGGCCGACAGCAGCCGGGCCACGTCCTCCAGGGATAACGCCTGAGGATTCAGGGGATGCCGTCCTTGGACGCGGGTGTCCGTCATCCGGTGCTACGCCTCCTGGAAAAAGTATTCCGGGAATTCCACGCCAGGGGGCGTGGATTCCGCTTGCTTTTCCGGCCGAAACATGGCTCCTGTGTCATGACGCGGCGGAGATATCAGAACCCAGACCGAAGGAGAAACGCGATGCAAACGTACCGCATCCAGGCAACCGAACATCGCAACGCTTACGAGGCCCTCCAGCACCTGGACGCCTCGGGCGACGACTACGCCATCCTCGTCGGCGGCAAGTACCTGACCGTCTCGGCGGCCGAGGCTGAACGACTTGAGACGGCGGGAATCGAGTTCGCATACCTTTCCTACAACGAAGCGGCCGAGCGGATCATGACCATCCCGGTTGGCTGCTGAACAACAAAACCATGATTTGCTCTGCTACAAGGAGCAATGCGATGAAACGCGATGAAGTACAAATCGGCAAGGTCTACACCGCCAAAGTGACCGACAAGCTGGTGCCGGTCCGGATCGACGGCGAGAACCGCTACGGCGGATGGGACGCGGTGAACCTGGCCACGGGCAAGAAGGTCCGCATCAAGAGCGCCCAGCGGCTGCGGGGCGAGGTGGAGGCTGGCGACGCCAACTCCGAGGAAGTTGCGAACGCGGCGTCTCTCCTGGGCCCGCCCAAATCGCCCACGGCGGCTACCAAGGGCAGGAACACGCCCAAGGCGGGCGCCGGCGCCAAAGGCAAGAAGGACGTCCCAGGGGCCGAACCGGGCGACCCCCAGGCCAAGCGGCCCGGCGGGCTGGACGCCGCCGCCCGCGTGCTGAAGGAAGCGGGCCGGCCGATGACGGCCAAGGAAATCGTCGCGGCTGCCGAGGCCAAGGGCTATTGGAAGTCTCCCGCCGGCAAGACGCCCCACGCCACGGTCTACTCGGCGATCATCCGCGAGATCGCCACCAAGGGCAGCGAGTCCCGCTTCCGCAAGACGGAGCGGGGCAAGTTCGCCAGGGCCTGAAACCCAACACGTCGGCCGCCCAACCCCGGGAGATTTCCCGGGGTTTTCTTTTGGCCTTGGCCCGCAGGCCCCTATCCCCGCCAGCGATGCAACACGTAGCCACTGTGAGCCGCATGTGGCCAACACAGCGCCACCCCCACACCCCGGCCCGACAATGCCGCCGCCCGTCGCTAGCCCCCGTCTTCCGGCCGGCCGACCGAAAGCGCTAGTCCCAAGCCGGCCACAAGCGTTAGGCGGTGCTACGCCTGAGCCCAAAAGTATTCCGAAAAATCCGGCCCAGCAGGCGGGAACTCCGCTTGATGTTCTCGGCCGTTCATGGCTCCTGTGTAATGTACGCACGAACATTACACCATCGAGGGGAACGCCATGAACGCCAACAACCTCACCTTCGGAATCGAGATCGAAACGATCGCCCCCGACAGCGCCGTCCGCAACGACGGCCTGCGAATCGGCCCCTACAAGCGCGGAATCCAGGTGCCGTACCTCCCGGCCGGCTGGAAGGCCGAATGCGACGGCTCGATCGACAACGGCCACGGCGGGCACAAATGCGAGATCGTCAGCCCCGTACTTCGCGGGGAAGCGGGGATTCGCCAGGTACTCGAGGTGATCGAAACCTTGCGGCAGAAGGGGCATCGGGTCAACGCCTCCTGCGGGATTCACATCCACGTCGGATGGGATCGCAATTGGCCGACCCAGGCCTTGGCCCGCCTGGTCACCATCGTCGCCTACCTCGAGAAGGGCCTCTACGCGATCACCGGCACCAAGAACCGCGAGCGGGGTCGGTACTGCGGCGGGGTGCGAAAGTACGGCAACGACAAGGACGCCAAGCCCGCCTTGGACCGCGATCGCTACCACGCCTTGAACCTCACGAACCTCGCCCGCGGCACCAAGGACACCGTCGAGTTCCGCGTGTTCTCTGGCTCGCTGAATCCGACCAAGGTCGCCGGCTGGATTCAGGTCTGCCTGGGTTTGGTCGAGCGGGCCCTGGCAGCCAAGCGGATGCCGACCTGGAACCCGAAGGCCCCGACGGGCGGCTGGAAGAAGTCGGGCCCGGGCCAGAGCGAGACGGAACGCCTCCTGGGCTACCTGGCCTGGGGCCCCGGCTACGCCCGGGCCCACGGCGGCAAGCAGTACGGATGGATCACCGACGCGGTACCGCAAGACCAGATCAAAACCGAGTTCCGCCGCCTGGCCCGCAAGTACGACGCCATGCCCTGAAGCCGAAACGCGGGCACGGAGGCCCGCGTCGCGGCCGGATGGGTGCCGGCCGCCCGATGAGGCAACCCGAACCGAAGCGACGAAAGGAACACGACCATGACGCACGCGAAACGACTCGCTGCCGACCAGCGTCTGACCGCCACCGAGTTGGCCGCGGTCCTGGCCCGGGGCATCCGCGCGGATGTCACGCCGGGCGATTGGGCCGCAGAAATCGCCCGCCTGGCCGAACGCCTCTCGGACATGGCCGATGCCCGGCGGGGCGACGCCGCCGTCTGCCGCCAGCGCGAGCTTGCCGCCACCGCCCGACGCGATGCCGCCTTGCTCGCTGCGGTAGCAGACGCCTTGGAATCCCACGCGATCCGCCTGCAATCCGGTGATCTGGCGTAGGGGGCGGCCATGTGCGGCATCTTCGGATTCCTGAGCACCGATGGACGCGGGCCGGACCTGGCCCGCCTGCGGCACATTGCCGCCGAGACGGAAACCCGCGGCCGCCATGCCTTCGGCCTGGCGTGGATCGACGTCGACGGCACGATGCACACCTTCAAGCGCCCGGGCGCGGCTACGGCCTGCCTGGCCGACCTGGACGTCTGCCGCCACGCGGTAGCCGTCATCGGCCACTGCCGCTGGGCCACCCACGGCGACCCCCAGGACAACCGCAACAACCATCCCCATCCGGCCGGCCGCGGCTTTGTAGTCCACAACGGCGTGGTCCGAAACTACGCCGACCTGGTGCGGCGCTACCGACTGCGGCCCAAGACCGAGTGCGATAGCGAGGTGCTGGGCCTGCTCATGATGCGCCGGGCCGGGACGCTTCTTGAGCGGGCCGCCTGGGCCGTGGCCCGAACCGAAGGCCCCCTGGCCCTGCTCGGCCTGTGGAACAAGCCCCTGCGGTTTCTGGTCGTCCGCTGCGGGAACCCGCTGTGCTTCTGCCAGACGCCCGGCGGGTTCTACTTCGCCAGCCTGCCCGCGGGGCTGCCGGGCAAGGCGTTCTCGATCCCCGACGAGTCTGCTCGCGTGCTGCGGCTGGAGGGCGGCTCGCTCAAGCATCAGGACCTCTCGATTCTCGCGTAGACGCATCGTGCATCCCCTCCTCAACACGCCGCCATCCCGGCGGCCTTCTCTTCGGTCAACTCCGCCTCGCTCACAAAGCGGACCGGCTTGCCCAGCGCCCGGACGATGGCAATCTCGGCTTGCACCCCGCGGCTGTGTTGCCAGCCGTCGAGCTTGAGCACCCAAAGCTCGTCGCAGGCGGCCAAGAGCCGGCGGTCCTGGGCTTCCCAGAAACCCCAGTCCATAGGCAAGCCGTGCTGGGCGATCGAGTGGCTGTGGGCAATCGGCGAGAACACTACGTGGCCCCGCCGGATGAGTTCCGCCGCCACGCGGCAGGCGGCCTCGAAGCGCTGTTGACGCACGGCCGCGTCGGGATGCGAGTAGGGCGACGCGAGATAAATCATCGTTGCTCTTTCCATTCCGAGATGCCCTCTTCGACCGCGCGACACCGCCGCTCACTGTCCCGGAGTCGGTTCCGGTGACACCAGGGGCAGGGACCATGATTCACGAAGGAATTGTTTCCAGCAGACAGAGAGACTAGACTGTCGGCAGGTGGCAAAGATTCTGCCTCCGAAGAAGGGGTTCCTCGCGCATTGAAGGAGAGAGATTCATGCCTGTCGAAGTCGCAATGTGGCGGCTGGGCGAGAAACTCAGTCCAGTCGGCTTCTCGTCGATCGATAGCGAAAGCCGGTTGGAGGAGTTGCTTGCTGACGATATTTCCATCGTCGACCCAAACTTGCTGCTCATCGGGCGACAGGTTCCCACGCCGTATGGTCAGTTCGTTGACCTCCTGGCAATCGATTCCGACGGCAATCTCGTGGTCATTGAACTGAAGCGCAATCGCACGCCACGGGAGGTCGTCGCCCAGTTGTTGGACTACGGTTCCTGGGTGCGCAGCTTGAAAGCGGATGATGTTGCCGGAATCTTTGGCGACTTCCTGACGAAGTACTATCCCCAGCATGTCAACACATCCCTGGACTCGGCATTCTGCGAACGCTTCGGTGCGGAGGAGATGCCAGAAGGCATCAACGAGTCGCACGAGCTCATGTTGGTTGCTGGTGAACTGGACGCGAGTACCGAGCGGATCATCACCTATCTGGCCGAGGAATATGGGGTCGCCATCAACGCTGTCTTCTTCCGATATTTCCGGGACGGAGATCGCGAGTACCTGAGCCGTGCGTGGCTGATTGACCCCCGGGACGTAGACGTCAAGGTTGAAGAGAAACGAACAAATCTCCCGTGGAACAACGAGTATTACGTTTCCTTCGGGCACAAGGATGACGGCAACAGCCGCCACTGGGAGGATGCACAGAAGTACGGGTTCATTTCGGCAGGTGGGGGCGATTGGTATGTTCGCACGCTGAAGCTGCTTGAGCCAGGCGGCCGCATTTGGGTGAACATCCCCGGCCGAGGTTATGTCGGCGTTGGAAAGGTCGTCGGAGGGCCGATCGTCGCTGGTGAGTTTCTCGTTCATAACGATACCGGGGAAGAGGTTCCGATCACGGAGGTTCCTTTGAAAGGGAATTTGGCGCGACCGGCAGACAATCAGCCTGGGACGGAGGAGCATCTTGTGCGAGTCGAATGGATCAAGACCGTTCCCATAAGCCAAGCAGTTCGTGAGAAAGGGTTTTTCGGGAACCAGAATTCTGCTGCGAAACCTCGAAGCAAGAGATGGGTACACACCGTCAACCGCTTGAAGAGTCATTTTCAGATTCCCGATTGACGCGCCAGACAATTCGACTCGACGATAGTTGCCCGTTCGGCCTTCTTGCCCGTGAAGTTCTCGAACCTTTGGACGATCACGTCGCAGTACAGCGGGTCCAGTTCCATCAGGAACGCACGCCGCCCGGTCTGCTCGGCGGCGATGAGCGTCGAGCCCGAGCCGCCGAACAGGTCAAGCACGTTCTCGCCGGCAAGCGACGAGTACTGCATCGCCCGCACGGCCAGCTCCACGGGCTTCTCGGTCAAGTGGAGCATCTTGTTGGGGTTGACCTTCTTGACGTGCCACAGGTCGGGCACGTTGTTGGGGCCGAAGAAACGATGCCCGGCGCCTTCACGCCAGCAATAGAAACACCATTCATGCGCGCCCATGTAGTCCTTGCGCGTGAGAACCGGGTGCTCTTTGTCCCAGATGATGGCCTGGGAGAAGTACAAGCCGACGGCCTTGAGCACGGGCGGGTAGTTGGCGCAGTTGGCGTATCCGCCCCAGATGTAGGCCGCATGCCCGGGCAAGAGCACCCGGGCCATCTGGCCGAACCAGGCGTGCAAGAGCCGGTTGAACTCCTCATCCGAGACGAAGTCGTTCTCCAGGGGCCGATCCTTGGCCCGCAG
>FWPU01011640.1_pt1 | contig 12181 bp, 11 predicted proteins | sample 2228361 | NCBI WGS metagenome assembly FWPU01 (sample SAMEA103939777, study PRJEB20133) | metagenome | reverse complement strand
TTGACGGGGGCTGTCCCCCGCCAGCGGGGGACGGGGGCGACGGCATCCCATGCCGTCATTTTCATGCGGCGTGGCGCGTCAACGGCGCATGGGCGATTCGCATGAAATCCTCCAATCAGCATGAAAGCGGATGGCGGGAGAGAATAGAAGGGTAGTCAGTGAGGAGATGATTATGACCATTCGCACGAAACTGTTGACAGCGCTGTTGTGCTTGGTGGCGCTCTTTGGCATCGTGTGCATTGTCGCGTGTCAGAGTTTGCTGGGTGTCGCAGCAAATACCGACACCATCGCCCGCCTCTGGCAGGAGATGGAGATTGTCCATGACGTGCGCACGCAACTGGACCTCGCCATGCACCCGCTGCACAACTGGTTCATCGTTGGCGACCCGCAGTATCGGACGATGTTTGCGAAGCACTATCAGGATTTGACGGGCCAAGTGGGGAGGGTGAAACATCTCAAGTTTGGCGCGAACGGGGTTGAGTCCGTTCAAGAACTGGACGGCAAGGTGCGCGCTTTCGGTGAAGCCGCCCGTCGCTTGTTTGCCCCGCCGTCGGCAGACCGCCACGAAATCGTCAGACAGTTGGACGGCATCTATCGCGACTTCCACAGCCCCGCCGTCGCGGCGACGGAACGCCTGCTCTCTATGCAGCACGAACGCATGGTGCGCGCCCACGCCGCTGCGCAACGGGCGAAACGTCAAGCCCTCACCGTGACGATTGCTGGAGGGGGGGTCGCCACTCTGCTGGCATTGGTGGTGGGCTTCGTGGGAGCGGAACTCATCGCCCGCCCCATTCATCAACTGCGCCAGACCGCGCATCGCATTGGGCAGGGCGATTTGTCGCAGCGCGTCCGCGTCGCCACCCATGATGAGATTGCTGACCTCGCGCAGGAGTTCAACCGCATGGCGGAACGGCTCAACGAGTCTTACAGCACGCTGGAACAGAAGGTCGCCGAGCGCACCCACGAACTTTCGCTCTCCATTTTGGAGGCGCACCATCGCATCAAGAACAACCTGCAAGCGGTGGCGGACATGCTGACCCTCTGCCTGCTGGACAGTTCGGAGACGCTTCCGCGCAAGGTGTTAGAGGACAGCGTGAGCCGCGTGCAGACCATCGCGTTGGTGCATGAGTTTCTCAGTCAGGACGCCGACGTGCGCCGCGTCAACGCCCGCGAGATTTTGGAAAAGTTGGTGACGTTGGACGTCACGGCACACGGGGGGCAATCGCCGCGCCTCAAGGTGGTCACGAACTTGGCGGACGTGTGGCTGCCGTCCAAACAAGCGACTGCCCTCGCGTTAGTGGCGAACGAACTCATTAGCAACGCGCTGAAACACGGACTGCGTGGACGGGAGGACGGTCGGTTGGAAGTGTCTTTGCAACGGGAGGGCAATCGGGTGACTCTGCGGGTGCAGGAGGACGGGGCGGGTTTGCCGTCCGACTTCGATGTGGTCACTCACGCCAACGTGGGCTTGCGGATCACCCGCCGCCTCGTGGAACGGGATTTGAACAGCCAACTGAGGCTGCACACCAATGGCGGCACCTGTGCGGAGGTGAATTTTGATGTCGGATAAAAAGGGGGCAACGACGGGAAACGATCCCAGCCTTTCCCCGTCGTCCCCTGCTGTTTCCTCTCCTGTCAGCGTTCTCATCTGTGAGGACGAAAGTATTACCGCGCTGCGCTTGCGGGAGGAATTAACGCAACTGGGCTACAAGATCGTTGGAGAAGCGGCAGACGGATACGATGCCGTGCATCAGGCTGTCACGCGGCGCCCGGACATCATTCTGATGGACATCAAGATGCCCAAAATGGATGGTATCACCGCCACCCGCCGCATCATGGCAACTGCGCCGACGGCGATTGTCATGCTCACCGCATACAGCCAGCGAGACTTGATTGATGACGCGGTAGGGGCGGGGGCGATGGGCTACCTCGTCAAACCCGTCAGCCGCGACCAACTGCTGCCCGCCCTCACAGTCGCCCTACGCCGCTTCACGGAGTTCCAGTCCGTGAAAGCCGAAGCCGCTGATGCCAAGGAGGCGCTGGAAACGCGCAAGGTGGTGGAAAGGGCAAAAGGCATTCTCATGCAGCGTTCCAACCTGAGTGAAGCCGAAGCCTTCAAGCGGATGCAGAAGATGAGTCAGGACCAGTCCAAACCGCTCAAGCAGATTGCGGAGGAAATTCTGAAAGCGGATAGTCTCTTCAGGGCGTAGAGGGAATCGCCCATGTCCCAGACGGCCCCACCTCGCGCTTTGTGAAGGCGACCCTCAATGGTCGACACCGGAACGCCTAAGAACTCGGCCCGTTCGGTGTCGGTCAGCCCCTTGAAACAACCATTGCCCCTGCCTGCTTCTTGTTGTCTGCCTTTCGCGGCTGTGGTAAAATGGACGGCGTGGAAAGGAGGTTCGCTATGCGAGACGAGAAGAGGAGATGCAGGGGGGCGACAGCGGGTCTTAGAGGGGAACGGGCGCTGCGCCCCTTGCGAGAACGCGGAAGATGAGGGGAGACACATGATTATGTTAGACCAAGCCTTAGAACGCTCTAAAGGGATCCTCCGCCTCAAGCCAACCTACGCTCGCCGCTTCTACAGGGACGGCGGAAGGCTCGGCTTGAGCAAAAAGCCGGGCGGGACACTCAACCCGAAGACGAAACTGTTCATACCTGAACGCTGGATTGCGTCGTCCACCGAAGCCGTCAATCTGTTTCCCATTGAGGGGGAGGGGTTGAGTTATCTCGACGTTCCCGGCGAACGTCTCAGTTTGCGCGACGCGCTGAAAATGCGCGGGGAAGAAATGTTAGGCGCCCGGCGCAATAAAGCGCACGACAGCGAGTTTCGCGTGCTCATCAAAATCCTCGACCCCTACGAACCCATCGTGTTCCACTTTCACGCGAAGGACGAGCACGTGAGGAAGTTCCCGCAGCACTTCGTCGGGCACCGCTTCGGCAAGGACGAAGCCTACTACTTTCTGGAGAAGCCGAAGGCGTCCATGCCCTACACGCACGTCGGGTTGTATCCTGACGTAACGCTCAAGCAACTCATCGAAGCCGTGCGCAAAGGACCGGACTACGCGCTGGAGCTGTCGCCCGTGATTTACCAGTGTTACGAACAGGGCTTCTACGTTCCGGCGGGCATCCCGCACCGCCCCGGCTCCGCGCTCACGTTAGAGATTCAGCAGCCGTCCGACGTTTACACGCTGCTCGAAACCCACGCCGCCGGTCGCCCGATGTCGCCCGAACAAATACACCCTGGTTTCGCCGACCTGGACAGCGCGTTCAAACTGATTGACATGAAACTCTCGCGCCAGTCCGACATTCTCGAACGCTATCGCCTCACGCCCACCCTCTGCGAAAACGGCAAACAACGCGGCGGCGTCGAACACTGGATTTACCCGCCTACCATGACCGACAAGTTCAGCGGCAAGCGGCTGCGCGTGCAGAGCAAGTTCGAAAGTTGCGAACCTGACTGCTACGCCCTCCTCGTCTGGCGCGGGCGCGGCAAACTCAATGGCGTGTCGCTCAAAGCGGGCGATGAATTCTTCATCACCGCCGGCGCCGCCGGTCAGCCGCATGTTTTTGAGAACACGGGGAGCGAGACGCTGGAGGTGTTCAAGTTTTTCGCGGCGGCGGTGCGGTAGATTCACGTTTGATGCGGCGGCGGGATTGTTCAACCTTAAACCAAAAAACCAATGAACCAATGCCTCATTCACGCAGCGCAGCGATGCCTTTCGTCGGCGGTTTGGCGTGGGGGCGTTTGCGGCGGTGGCGGACTCTGCCGTTGGGCAAGTGCCCGAGGGCTTGCTGCGCCTCTTGTCCGCCGAGGTGTTTGAGGAGAGTCTCGATGAAGATGCGCATGGCGGCGGACAGGTATTTCTCGCGGTTGTAAACGAGCAAAATCTGCCGCGAAAGCGTCGGCGCGTCCGTCAATCGCAGGGGGACGAGCATCCCCGCTTTCACTTCGGCTTCGGCGGTGACTTTGGGCAGAATCGTGAACCCCAGCCCTCTTTCCACCATCCGCTTGACCGCCTCGATGCTGTCCAATTGCAGACGGACGTGCGGCTTCATGCCGACGTGCGTAAACAAACTCAGGACGTGCTCCTCCCAACTTTTCCATCCCCCTAAAAGGATGAGCGGCTCGCGCCCCAACTCCACCAACTTCGCCTGTCGCTGCGCGGCGTAGGGGTGTTCGCTGTGCACGAAGGGAACGATTTCATCGCGGAACAGCGGAATCGTGATGAGGTCGGGATGATTGACGTGCGCGTGTGAGCCGATAATGCCCACATCAATCGTATTGTTCAACACCATCTCCTGAATGTCTTCCCCGCCTACGGTGCGCAGATTGACGTCAATGCCCGGATGAGAAGAGCGAAACTCGTAGAGCAAATCGGGCAGGACGTAAACCGTCAGCGTGCCGATAGCAGCAACAGACACCTTGCCAATTTCGCCTTTGGCAATGCGGCTCAGGGCGTCCCGCGATTCCTCCACGAGGTTCAAAATCCGCTGCGAATACTGAAACAACACCTCGCCCGCCTGCGTGAGCGTCACCCCTCGACGGTCGCGCTCGATGAGTTGTTGCCCCAACTCCATCTCCAAACTGCGAATCTGGTGCGACACGGCGGGCTGCGTCACCCGCAGCGCGTTCGCGGCTTTGGTAAAACTCCCGCTTTCGGCGATTTTTTGGAAGAAGAGCAGTTGTTGGATGTCCATGAATGAACAGTGAGCAGTGAACAGTGAGAATCTGCTACCGAATCGAATTCGGCGGGAGGAGGGCTCCAGCGGGACGCAGGACGTAAAATTTGTCCCCTGCCTCCTGACCTTCCTCCGTCGGAGCAGCGCCTCCTTACCAGGGTTGCAAATTTTACGTAATGCACCCCTCGTCACTTATCACTCGTCACTGAATTACGATTGTTTATGTCATGCATAATTATAATTGATTTGACTAATAGCCGCAACGTTCGGTATAATGGCATTGGTCAAAAAGGTGAGAGAGTGTTCCTGTGCGCGCTCTGAAAAACTGAGGGGAGGAACTACCGTAATGCCCAGGATAGATTACACGGTGCGCGTGGCGGGCGAGAACGGGGAAGGCGTCAACACCGTCGCCGAAACACTTGCCACCGCGCTCAGCAAGGCAGGCTTGCACGTCTATTTCTTCCAGCAGTTGCCTGCCGAAATCAAAGGCGGCGCGTCCAACGCGCAGGTGCGGTTCAGCAACGAACCCATTTACTCGAGCGGCGACGCGCTCAACGTATTGATGGCTTGGAACCAGGAGAACTACGACATTCACTGTCACGATGTGCAGGAGGGAGGAGTCATCTTTTACGACCCCTCCGAATGCAAACCCCGCGAAGACCTCAACGTCCAGCAAGTTGCTACCCCGCTCAACAAAATTGTTGACACCACCGAAGGCATCACTCGCAAGTCGAAGAACGTCGTCGCGTTCGGGTTTCTCACGTCCTATTTTAGCATCCCGCTGGAGATGGCAGAAAAGATGGTGCGCGAGAGCCGCTGGGGACGCTACAAGCAGTTCCTGCCGTCCAACATGAAAGCCGTCCAGACGGCTTATGAATATATGCAGCAACATCGGGTGACGAATGGCACGTCCTTCCAATTGCCCACGGACGAAAGACCGCCCACGCTGTTCATGACGGGCAATCAAGCCACCGCGATGGGGGCGATAGCGGCGGGCTGCCAGTTCATGGCGGGCTACCCCATTACGCCAGCGACGGACATCATGGAAAACCTCAGCAAGTATCTCCCACAAGTCGGCGGGCTTGTCCTGCAATGCGAGGATGAAATCGCCTCGTTGGGGGCGGTCATCGGCGCGTCGTTCGCGGGCAAGAAAGCCATGACATCCACGTCGGGTCCGGGGCTGTCGCTGATGGTGGAAGAAATCGGTCTGGCGACCATGGAGGAATTGCCGCTCGTCATCGTGGACTGCCAGCGGGGCGGTCCCAGCACGGGGCTGCCGACGCGCACCGAACAGAGCGACCTTGACCTCGCCATTTACGGGCGTCACGGCGACGCGCCGCGCATTGTGATCGCGCCCTACGACGTGGAAGACTGCTTCTACGCGACGGTGCAGGCGTTCAATCTGGCGGAGAAGTATCAAGTTCCTGTCATTGTGTTGAGCGACTACCACCTGTCGCAGCGCGCCCAGCCGTTCCCGCGCCCGGACATCTCGAAGTTAGCGGTCATCAACCGCCTCACGCCCGAAGTCGGCGCCAACCACTACCTGCGCTACCGCCTGACGGAAGGCCACATTTCGCCCATAGCGATTCCCGGCGTGCATGACACCCCCTACGTCGCCACCGGCTTGGAACACGACGAGCACGCGCACATTGACTACTCGCCGCGTATGCACACCGTCATGATGGAAAAGCGCGACCAGAAAGTCGCTCAAGCCGCGAAGGAAGCGGGCTTTGTTCTCCGTTATGGGGCGGAGCAGGCCGATCTCGGGCTGATATGCTGGGGCTCGACCTACGGTCCTGTCCGCGAAGCCGTCGACCGCGCGCTGGAAAAAGGCTACAAAGTTGCCGCGCTGTTCGTGAAGATGGTCTATCCCATTCAGGAAAGCGCCATTCAGAACTTCATTGATAGCGCAGAGCAGGTCGCCGTGGTCGAACTCAATTACAGCGGGCAGTTCTGCAACCTGCTGCAATCTACTCTCTGCCGTCCGTTCATGCGCTTCAACAAATACAACGGATTGCCCTTCAAAGGCGGCGAAGTGCTGGACTACATCGAAAAAGTCCTCAACGGCAACGGCAATGAGACAGGAGGAACAGGATTTGATCCCGATTCATCGGGATAAATCCTGTCAAAGAGAATTTAAGTGGAGTGAACATAAATGGCAACTGCAACGATAGAAACTGCTCAACGCAAGTGGAGCGATTACCGCAGCGAAACCAAGCCGACGTGGTGCCCCGGCTGTGGGGACTTCGGCGTGCTCGCTGCCATTCACCGCGCTTTTGCGCGACTCAACCTTGACCCGAAAAACGTCGTGTTGGTTTCGGGCATCGGCTGCTCCGGGCGTCTGCCCGAATTTGTCAGCACCTACGGACTGCACGGCGTGCATGGGCGCGCCCTACCTATTGCGACGGGCATCAAGTTGGCGAACCCGGAACTGACCGTCGTGGCGGTCGGTGGCGACGGCGACGGCTTCGCCATCGGTGGCGGGCACGTCCCTCACGCCGCGCGGCGCAACGTGGACATCACCTACATCGTGATGGACAACGAAGTCTACGGACTCACCAAAGGTCAGCCCTCCCCGACCACGCCGCGCGGCGAGTCCGCCTTGAAGTCGAGTTCCTCCATGGCGAAGATGGCTCCCTACGGCGAGATTTTGGAAACGCCGCTCAACATCCTCGCGATGGTGCTGGTCTACGGCGCGTCGTTCGTCGCGCGCGGGTTCTCCGGGCAGCCGAAGCAGTTGGAAGATATCCTCGTCAAAGCCATTCAACACAAAGGCTTCTCCTTCGTGCAGGCGATGAGCCCCTGCCCGACGTGGTTCAACACCTACGACCCGTGGAAAGACGGCAGCGTGCCCCTGCCCGACTGGGACACCAGCAACCGCGCCGCCGCTATTGACCTCGCGCTGACCGAGGACAAATTCCACCTTGGCATCTTCTACCAAGACCACCGCCCGTCCTACGGCGAACTTTACGGCACAGTCGTCGAAAAAGCGCAAGGCGAAAAACAAGCAACGATCGAAAACCTCCTGGATCGCTTCAGTTAGTTTTTGATAGGACAAACGGGATGAACGGGAAAGAGCCACCTCACAGAGGCGGCTCTTTTGCTTTATGCCCTGTGTGCAAACACTCCCCTCCCCTGTGACCCGCTCCACTCGGACGGTTTTCGCTCAACGGAACAATCTCAGTGTAAGCCGAAGTATCGGCTTCGGGAGATGATGAAAATGATCGCATTGAGTATCTTGGGTGGAGTGTTGTTCTACTGTTTCGTTTACACGATTTTCAGCCAGTACGCCGAAGGCAAAATCCTGATGTCCCTGCCGCTGAACCTGTCGCAGCCGCTTTACCTGCGCCTGTCGCCCGACGCCGCGCTGCTCGCCCTCAAGTGGCTCATCGCCGCCGCGTTCATTTACCTCGCGCTGGATTTCATTGTGGCGATTGCCCGCCAGTCCAGCCGCCGTCACGCCTGCCATTTGCGCTAAAGACTTCACTTAAGGTTTGAGGGCGGGGCTGGCACTAGCCCCGCCTATATTTTCGCCTGCCGGATCAGTCCCCATCCGCACCACACCGCAACCGCGCACATCCCCGCCGCAATCGCGAAGATGAGGGCGGGATTCACGTCCACCAGCCGCCCCGCGCCCCACGTGCCGGTTGCCATCGCCACGCTCCAAGCGACGTGTGTGAGGCTCATCAGCCGCCCCTTTTCCTCGCTGCCTGCGACATGGTTGATAATACCCGGCATGGTCGTCGAAAGAGACCACGCCGCCGCTGCCGTCATCACGCCAAACAAATAGAGCCAAAGAAGCGAATGTGTAGAGAACGCCAGCAATAGCGCGCTGAGGGCGACGAGCGAACTGCTGACGAGGACAGGCATTTTGCGCCCGATGCGGTCACACAAGTACCCTGTTAGGGATTGGAAGAACATCGCCACGATGAGATAAGTCGTCTGATAATTCGCGGGCACGCGGGGGTCGTAATAGCTGAGGCGGGAGAGGAGTAAGGGGACGGTGAACGTGACCGCGCCCCAGTAAGCAGTGGGCAGAAAGCGGATGCCCAGAAGATACCACACCTCGCGGCGGCTGAGGAGGCTGCGATAACCTGTCCAATTCCAAACGTCCTTGAACGAGCGCACCTTTGCGGGTCGCGGCAGGGTCGGCAAGGCGAACACCGCGCCCAGCCACGAGACGAAGGCAATGGCGGTGAGGACTTCGCCCATCGCAAAATAGCCGTGCGACTTCGCCAGAACGCCGCTGAATCGGCTGCCAATCGCATTGCCCAGATTGCCCGCAATAAAAAACGTAGCCGAAGCCCAACCTAACTGCTTGACGTCCACCGCGCCCATCAGATAAGTCTGCCCGGCGACGGATTGCACGCCCACGGTCAGCCCCGCGTGGATGCACAAAAGGTAAAGCGCGAGCGGATCGCCCGTCAAAAACAACAGTCCCGCCGACAACGCGCCTGTCAAACCAATCACCAGCGTCCGTTTGCGCCCGAAACTATCGCACAACGCCCCCGCTGGAATCGCCGACAGCCCGCCCAACATAAAGAAGAGGAAGCGCAAGTTTGCCCCGAACAGCGCGGGGCGGTGGAGGTAGCCCTCCACGTATGTCGGAAACAGCGGAATGACGGCGGATGAAGCCACACCACACAGGAAGAGAACGACAAGGAGCGTCAGGAAACGGCGATTGAGCATGGGAAATTAGGAAATTAGGAAATTGGGAAATTGGGAAATTGGGAAATTAGGAAATTGGGGAGGGGTCTAATTTCCCAATTTCCCGCTTTCCTTCACTTGCGCTCAATAGCATTTCCAGCACGCGATTGAGGTCGTCCATCGAAAAGTACTCTATCTGCACCGTGCCCCCCTTGCCGTGGGGGATAATTTTAACCCGCGTGCCTAATGCGGTTTGCAGGCGTTCTTGGGCATCAAGGAGGTCGGGGTCCATCGCCTTCGGCTTCACCGCGCGCTGCTGGGCGACAGCCGCCGCCCGCTGGGCGAGTTTCTCCGTAGCGCGAACGTTCAGCCCCTCGTGCATCACACGGCGGAAAATCGCCATGAGGGAGGAATGGTCCGGCGCGCCGAGCAACGCGCGCCCGTGCCCTTCGGAGATGCGCCCTTCGATGATAGATTCCTGCACCTCGTCGGGCAAGTCCAGCAGCCGCATGGTGTTCGCTACGGCGGAGCGGCTCTTCCCTACCCGCTGGGACAGTTCCTCCTGCGTCAAATCGAACTCCTGCGCCAGCCGCGCATAAGCCCGCGCCGCGTCAATGGCGTTGATGTCCTCCCGCTGGATGTTCTCAATCAACGCAAACTCCAGCATCTCCCTTTCCGTGCAATTTTTCACGACTGCGGGAATGGTCATTAATCCCGTTCGGCGCGCTGCCTGCCATCGCCGCTCCCCTGCAATCAGTTGGTATCGCCCATTCAACGGACGCACCACAATTGGCTGCAAAACGCCGTGCGTGGCGATGGACTGCGCCAGTTCCGCCAACTCTTCCTCCTTGATTTGCCCGCGTGGCTGGTAGGGATTGGGGTCAATCATGTCCACCGGAATACTCTGGGGCGCAACTTCGGGGGCGGATTCCGCGCCGGGAATCAACGCAGACAGCCCACGACCAAGACCTCGTTTGAGCATGGCGACAACTCCTTTGGAGCAAGTCAATGAGTCAATTGACCACTAACCACTGACCACCTGACCACCAATCTTTAAGGTCTCGTTGTCTCATGGTCTCATTATTGACTCATTGACTCACTTGCTGCATTTTCTGGCATCGTTCAACGACTTCTTCGGCTAAAGCGCGGTACGCCTGCGCTCCGAATGAGCGCGGGTCGTAAGCGGTGATAGGCTCGCCGTAACTGGGCGATTCCGCAAGCCGCACGGTGCGGGGAATGACCGTTTTGAAAACGAGAGTAGGGAAGAACTGCTCGACATCGCGGACAACTTGATGCGATAAGGTTGTGCGGGCGTCGTGCATCGTCCGCAGCAATCCCAATACCCGCAGCGATGGATTGAGCGACTGGCGGATGAGTTCTATCGTCCGCAGGAGGTGTTTCAGTCCTTCTAAGGCGTAGTACTCGCTCTGCACGGGGATGATGAGCAGTTGCGCCGCTACGAGCGCGCTGACCGTCAGGACGCCCAACGAAGGCGGCGAGTCCAGCATGATATACTGGTAACTGCCATTGAGAGGAGCCAACACCTCTCGTATCTCGGTGCGGTGTTCACTTTGAGCCAACTCCACCTCAAGCCCGGCGAGAGCCGCGCAGGACGGCAGGATGTCGAGGTTGGGGGTTTTGGTGGGCACGACCGCCTGCGTCGGCTCGCCTTCTTCCGTCAGGAGTTTGTAAAGCCCTTGCGGTTGTTCGTTAAGAGGAAACCCCAAGCCGCTGGTGGCGTTCGCCTGCGGGTCAACGTCCACGAGCAGCGTTTTATGCCCCAACTGCGCGAGGCAGGCGGCGAGGTTAACAGCGGTGGTGGTCTTTCCCACTCCGCCCTTTTGGTTGACAACGGAGATGACGTGGCTCATAGAGTGCGACCTCTCTGCGGCGTGCTCAACGTCAGTTGTGCTGTAAATGTTTCCCGTGAAACATTTTTTATGGCAGGGGCAGGCAGGATGCCTGCGCTACACTTTTCGGTTGACCCTGTAAATGTTTCCCGTGAAACATTTTTTATGGCAGCGGGCGCTTGGCAGGCACTCCGGGACGGCGGGGGAATCGCTCCGGCGTCGGAGCAACCTTTTGGACGACAATGATACGCCGCGCGTCGCCTAAAATGGGAAGTTGAAGAGAGATGTCCCGCGTCACTATCCCGCCCAGCACATCTGCCGCCTTTCGCCCTGTTTCAAGTTCGACTTCAACCTCTGGTCCCTTTTGGGCAATGAGTATACCACCAATTTTCAAAAAAGGCAAGCACAATTCGCAAACGACGCTCAAGTGTCCCAATGCCCGTGCTGTGACGCGGTCGTAAGCCTCGCGGTGGACGCTGTCATGTCCCAAGTCCTCAGCCCGCGCCCAGCGAATCTCGGCATTGCGAAATCCGAGTCGCCTGCGGCAGACTTCCTGCACAAATTCCATTTTTTTTCGTGCGGAATCCAAAAAGATGACTCGCAGCGACGGGCGCACAATTCTGAGCGGCAAACCGGGGAAGCCCGCACCGCTGCCCACGTCCAGCAGCGACAGTTCGCCCTCCAAAGGGTCAGCCACAAGGCAGGAAAGAGAATCAATGAAGTGCTTGAGGACGACGTCGTTCTCTTCGCAGATGGCGGTGAGGTTCATCCTCTGGTTGACTTCCATGAGAGCCTCGTAGAGAACGTCAAACGCCCCCACTACATCACGGAGGTCAAGGTTGAGAGCGTCCCCCGCCTGAACAAGAAGATTAGCCGCAGAAGCGGAAAGAGGCATAGCGTAACCTCTGACGATACTTAGAGCGTGTCTAAAAATTCTGTCACGGGCTAGTAGTGCTCGCACGTCCCAAGCGCCTCACCATCCGATGGGTCATCGCCGCATA
>FWPU01011639.1_pt1 | contig 12181 bp, 10 predicted proteins | sample 2228361 | NCBI WGS metagenome assembly FWPU01 (sample SAMEA103939777, study PRJEB20133) | metagenome | reverse complement strand
CAACCCCGAAGAACCGGCGGCTATGGAAAAGGCGCTGGCCAAAGCCCGGCAGGTTAATGCCGCCCTGGTAATGGCTACCGACCCCGATACCGACCGGGTAGGTGTAGGCATTCAAACCCCCGACGGACAATTTTTATTGCTCAACGGTAACCAGGCTTTGAGCTTAATGATTTGGTTTATTCTGGATAACCTTTCTCAACCCGAGCGCCAGGCCGGATTCATAGCCAAAACCATTGTAACTACCGAACTGATCGATACCATTGCTTCCCGCTACGAAGTAAAGTGTTACAATACCCTTACGGGTTTTAAATACATCGCCTCCATCATCCGCGAAAAAGAGGGCAAAGAAAAATTTATTGCTGCAGGCGAGGAAAGCTATGGGTACATGATTGGCGACTTTGTGCGCGATAAAGATGCCGTATCGGCCTGTGCCTTCTTTGCTGCCATGCAGGCCATTGCACACGAACAGGGAAAAACCCTTTACCACTGGATGATTGATTTGTATATAAACTTTGGGTTCTACAAGGAAAGCCTGATTAACGTAGTTAAGAAAGGTCAGCAAGGCGAAGCCGAAATGAAAGCGCTCATGCACCGCCTGCGCACCCACAGCCCCGAAGCCATTGCCGGGCAACCGGTGGTGCGGGTACTGGACTACCTTACCGGCACCGAACGAAAAGCGGGAAGCAGTAAAACCACCCCACTGACCTTCCCCAAATCGGATGTACTGCAGTTCTACCTGGCCGATGGCACCAAAATATCGGTGCGTCCCAGCGGTACCGAACCTAAAATAAAATACTACATCAGCGTACATACGAACTTACCGAACGCCAAAAAATTTGAAGAGATAAGCCTATCCCTCGATCAGCGCCTGGCCGAAATTGCACGCCACCTGCAGCATCTGTAACTTCAAGGGCCTGCATTATGGAAAAGGAATTCATCACCAACCTTGTAACCCTGCTGAACCGCGATTTGCAGCAACTTAAAAAAGAAATAGAATCGTATCCCAACGAAGAAGCCCTGTGGAAACTGGCCGGTGAAATCAAAAATCCAGGAGGCAACCTGTGCCTGCACCTTTGCGGTAACTTGCAACACTTTATCGGCCATGTGCTGGGCGGAACTCCATACCAACGAAACCGCAACCACGAATTTTCGGCAAGGAACGTTTCCCGCGCTGCATTGATTCAGGAAATCGAAAACACACAAAGCGCCGTTATCCGTTCCCTCAACGCACTTCAGCCCGATGCGCTGCTTAAACCGTTTCCGGCCCCGCTGCCCATGGGGCAGGTTACCACAGCCTTCTTCTTAATGCACCTGGTGGCTCATCTTAACTATCATCTCGGTCAGGTAAATTATCACCGTCGGCTTATTGAATACGGATTTTTTTAAGCCCCCGAACCGCCGTACTTTTGTGCCCCGATGAAGAAAGTGGCATTTTATACCCTGGGGTGCAAGCTGAATTATGCCGAGACCTCTACGCTTTCGCGGATGTTCGAACAGCGCGGCTACCGAAAAACCGCATTTACCGACACGCCCGACATCTTCATCATCAACACCTGTTCGGTAACAGAGAATGCGGATAAGAAATGCCGCAAAGTGGTGCGCGAGGCCCGCTCCATCTCCCCTCACGCCTACATTGCCATTGTGGGCTGCTACGCCCAGCTTAAACCGCAGGAAATTGCTTCCATACCCGGTGTAGATGCCGTACTGGGCGCTGCCGAAAAATTTCAACTGCCCGACCTGCTGGACGGCTTTGTTAAGACCGGGCATCCCCGGGTATTGGCCTCCGATATAGCGGAAGCCAAGCGCTTCAACACATCTTTTTCGCTGGGCGACCGCACCCGCACCTTTCTTAAGGTACAAGACGGCTGCGACTATTCCTGCTCATTCTGTACCATACCCCTGGCCCGCGGACACAGCCGAAGCGACACAATTGCCAGCATCGTGAAAACAGCGCATGAAATCGCCGCCACCGAAGTACGCGAAGTGGTACTTACCGGCGTAAACACAGGTGACTTCGGCATGCAGGAAGGTAAACGAAAAGAAAGATTTATTGACCTGATTCGCGCGCTGGATGAGGTTGAGGGCATCGACCGGTTCCGCATTTCATCTGTTGAACCCAACCTGTTAACCGATGAAATCGTGGAGTTTGTTGCCTCCAGCAAACGGTTTGTTCCCCACTTTCACATGCCACTTCAGTCGGGCTCGAACAAAATACTTAAACTCATGCGCAGGCGCTACCTGCGTGAAGTATATGCCAACCGAGTGAAAAAGATAAAAAGCCTGATGCCCCAAGCCTGCATTGGGGCCGACGTGATTGTGGGCTTTCCGGGCGAAACCCGTAACGACTTTCTGGAAACCTACCGCTTTATAAACGAAATGGAGGTATCGTACCTGCACGTATTTACCTATTCGGAACGAGAAAATACCCTCGCAGCTACCATGCCCGGCAGCCTGCCCCATTCCGAAAGGGCCGAGCGTTCCAGAATGCTGCACATCCTGTCGGACAAAAAGCGCAGGGCTTTCTATGAACAAAATCTGGGCCGTACGGCCACCGTACTGTTCGAAAACGATGTAGAAAACGGATATATGCACGGCTTTACCGAAAACTACATCCGGGTGGCGGCACTCTACGATCCATTGTTGGTTAACGAACTTAAAACGGTACGGCTGCTTCGGATTAATTCGAAAAACCTGGTAGAGGTTGGAGAAGCTGAAATGGCCTGCGCGGGTTAGAGCGTTGTTTATCCGAATCGAATAAGTGTAGGATTTCAGGATTTAGCCATTTCAACAAGCTTTTAAAATACCAAAGTTAATCTCCAAACTTGTATTAAAGATTTACGATTTACCTTTTATTATTTAGTTATCAGTTACTTATGATTTTCGTAATCATCATTTAATTTAGATGATTGAAAAGCAGAAGCAAGGTCGGCATGTCCGGAAGGACGGAGGCATTCACTTACATTAAAGCAGAAAATCTTACATGAAACAGGCACGGGGCATAAATCCCAATTCCGTGGCTGCGCACGGCTCTACCTTTGAGCTGTTATTTAAAAAAACAAAAATGAAACGTTTTGTAATTGCTCTTGCTGCCCTTTTGCTGTTGGGCGTTCTCTTATCGTCTTGTAGTTTTGAAACCTCCATGTGTCCGGCCTATTCCCAGCACAACAAAATCACCCCGCACGGAGCGAAAGCACAGCTAAAATACATTAAGCGCAGAGCTTAATCAGGCAGAATAACGCCATCGCGTATTTCCAGTTGCCGGTCGGCCATAGCCGCAAATTCGGTGTTATGTGTTACGATAACGAAGGTTTGATGCAACTGCCGGCGCAAATTGAAGAACAACCGGTGCAGGTCGCGGGCATTGGCCGAGTCGAGGTTGCCGCTGGGCTCATCGGCCAGCACCAATGCGGGCTTATTCATTAAAGCCCGGGCCACAGCCGTGCGTTGCTGTTCCCCGCCCGACAGGGCCGAAGGCTTGTGCACTTTACGGCTCTGCAAACCCAACATGTCCAGCAACTCCGAGGCCCGGCGGGCGGCTTCTTTCTCGTCCATACCGGCAATCAGGGCCGGAATCATAACATTTTCCTGCGCAGAAAACTCGGGCAGTAAGTTGTGGAACTGAAAAACAAAACCCACAGACTTATTCCTGAACTCAGCCAATTTTTGTGCATTTAATTTCAACACATCCGTACCATTAATTAGCAATGTCCCGCTGTCGGGCAAATCCAACGTACCCAGAATGTGCAACAGCGTACTCTTGCCTGCACCGGAAGCTCCTACCACTGCCACCACCTCTCCCGGCTGGACCGACAGCGTAATACCCTTTAACACCTGCAATGCACCATACGACTTGGTGATGCCCTCTGCCTGCACCATAGGCTTATTCATGTTCGGGGTTTGAATAAACGTTCAATTTCTCCTATTTTGCCCCAAATTACATTTTCATGAACATTCACGAATACCAGGGCAAAGAAATACTCAAAAAGTTCGGCGTTGCCATTCAGCGCGGCATGGTTGCCGATACGCTTGACGGTGCCGTGCAGGCAGCCCGCGAACTGCAGGCCGAAACCGGCACCCAGTGGTTTGTGGTAAAGTCGCAAATACATGCCGGCGGCCGCGGCAAAGGAACCATTAAAGAAACGGGTTCGAAAGGCGTGGTGGTTGCCAAGGGCATTCACGAAGTACCCGATAAAGTAAAAGGTATTCTGGGCGGCACGCTGGTAACGCTGCAAACCGGCCCGGAAGGAAAAAAGGTAAACAAGGTGCTGATTGCCGAAGATGTGTACTATCCCGGTGAAAGCGAACCCAAGGAATATTATATGAGCATCCTGTTGGACCGCTCCAAGGGTTTACCCGTAATCATGGCTTCGACCGAAGGGGGCATGAATATTGAAGAAGTGGCCGCCACCCATCCGGAAAAGATCGTGAAAGAATGGGTTGACCCTACCTTTGGCCTGCAGCCTTTTCAGGCCAGAAAAATAGCCTTTGCCATGGGCTGGACAGGCAATGCTTTCAAGGAAGGAGTAAAATTCATTCATTCGCTGTACAACGCCTACGTAGGCCTGGATGCTTCTATGTTCGAAATCAATCCGCTGTTAAAGACATCGGACAACAAGATATTAGCCGTAGACTGTAAAGTTAACCTGGACGACAACGCCTTGTTCCGACACAAAGACCTTGCCGAGCTGCGGGATATTACCGAAGAAGATCCCCTGGAAGTGGAAGCCGGAAAGGCCGGCCTGAACTACGTAAAGCTGGACGGCAACGTGGGCTGTATGGTAAACGGTGCCGGCCTGGCCATGGCCACCATGGATATCATTAAACTGTCGGGCGGTGAACCGGCCAACTTTCTGGATGTGGGCGGAGGAGCCAGTGCCGAAACCGTAGAGGCAGGCTTTCGGATTATTTTGAAGGACCCGAACGTAAAGGCCATCCTCATTAACATTTTCGGAGGGATAGTACGCTGCGACCGGGTGGCCAACGGTGTGGTTGAAGCCTATAAAAAAATAGGCGACATAAAAGTACCTATAATTGTACGCCTGCAGGGCACCAACGCCGAAGAGGGAGCCCGGATAATAGAACAGTCGGGTTTGAAGGTATATTCGGCTATTTTGCTAAAAGACGCCGCCCGCAAGGTAAAAGAATTGCTGGGCGAGGGTTGAGTTTCGGGAAATTTGTATATTGGGGGAAGTTTATCGCCTATGAACAGACCATATTTACTGGCGGCCATCCTTCTGTTAACTTGTCTGGCTCCTTTCGTTTCAGGTCAAAGTTTTTACGCGGTAAGAAGAGAGAGAAACCTTATTGCACTGGGTGGTATCGGCACTTCTACATACTTTGGCGAACTGGCTAACCCCGGTGATTATTTCGATGCCCGGCCCTCCATTACCGCAGGATTGCAATATTACTTTTCAAACCGCATTAGTGCCCGAGCAGAATTGTCTTGGTTTCTTTTGCGAGGAAATGATTCCAAAGCTGATGCAGAAGGATTGAACGAAATCTATCTTTTGTATCCGGTAATGTTGAATTCAATGCCGTTGGACAGATAAACCTTTTCCCAATAGGTACCCGTTTCTATCAAAGACCCTTGTTCAATCCTTATTTATTTGTTGGCGTGGGTGCATTGTATTTTAACCCTAAGGCAGAATATCAGGGTAAAAAATATGCTTTGCAACCCTTGCGAACAGAGGGGGTAGATTACAGCCGGGTAACCCTTGCCATTCCGTATGGTGTGGGTGTACGGTATATAATTGACCCTTTTTTTAATATTTGTTTTGAAGTGGGGTACAGAAAATTGTTTACCGACTATTTGGATGATGTGAGTACGGTGTACATTGATAACTCCTCGTTTACTGATCCGATTGCTCAGGCCTTGGCCGACAGAAGACCGGAAATTGGCTTACCCTTGCGACCGGCCGGAGGTATAAGGGGGAACCCTGAAAAAGACGATGGATATGCGTTGATGCAGGTTAAGGCAGAATATTATCTTCCTTATTCTTTCATGACCAACCAAAGAAAACTGTATAACCGCAAGCGCAAATATTATTACAGGCGCAGGTAGTCGGCATCTATTTTAGAAATAAGGCTTAGCTGATAATTGTATTCAGGCACAATTTCCTTCATAAGTGCCAGTAATTTCAGTTCATTTTTATCGTGAACAAGTTCCTCCAGCAATTCAACCATGGAAAGCACGTACGAAAAATCGTATTCTCTTACCCTGGCCTTAAGTATTTTTGGATGGTAGGTTGGCAAGGTATCTTCTTCGTTACTCAGTAATTCTTCATGAAGTTTTTCCCCTTCCCGCAGCCCGGTAAACACAATATCAATGTCCTTTCCAGGCTCAAGACCAGACAGCCGAATCATCTTTTTTGCCAGGTCGGCAATTTTTACCGGCCGGCCCATATCAAAAATGAAAATCTCGCCACCGCGTCCCATTGCACCTGCCTCCAGCACCAACCTGCATGCTTCGGGTATGGTCATGAAATAACGGGTTATTTCGGGGTGTGTAACGGTAACAGGCCCTCCAGCTTCAATTTGCTTTTTAAAAATGGGTATTACCGACCCGTTAGAGCCCAGCACATTGCCGAACCGGGTTGTAATAAATTGAGGAAAATCGCCGGTTTGTGTTAACAATTTTCCTATCAGCGATTGCACATAAATTTCTGCTATCCGCTTGGAACAACCCATTACGCTGGTAGGATTTACCGCCTTATCGGTCGAGATCATCACGAATTTTTCAACCTGTAAATCCACAGCCAGATCAGCCAATACACGGGTACCCAGCACGTTGGTCAGCACAGCCTCGGCAGGATTGGCCTCCATTACAGGCACATGCTTGTAGGCTGCTGCATGAAATATGAGATGCGGTGTGGTGCTGCGCAATATACCGGCCATTCTATGGCGATTGGTAATATCGCCTACATATACACCTAATTTAGATACCGGGTTAAGTTCACGAAGTTCACGCTCGAGCTCGTACAACGGGGTTTCTGCCTGATCAATGAGCACAAGAGCGTACGGATGGAATTGGATGAGTTGGCGGGCTAACTCGCTTCCGATGGAACCTGCTGCTCCTGTAATGCAAATTTTTTTTCCGGAAAATGCGTGAAACAAATTTTCACTGTGCAACTGAATGACCTCCCGCCCAAGTAAATCGTCAATATTGATTTGCTTCAGCTGACTTACCCGCAGCTCTCCTTTAAACCATTTATCTGGGGCAGGTGTAATTCTAACCAAAATGCCACGGGTCAGGCATTTCTCAAAAATTTCATTCTTTTTCTCGGCCCCTAAATCCTTTACAGCAATAATAAGTTGCTTAACTGAGTACCTGTTTACAATTGAGTCAAAGTCGCTCCAGGCATAAATAGGAACTCCCTGAATCGATTTACCTTTTTTATGAACATCTTCTTCTAAAAAGCCAACGATTTTATACCTTCTTTGTGGATCGGTTTCCAAAACAGTCCGGGTAATCATGCCCAGGCTTCCTGCCCCAAAAATAACAACATGGGTTTTAGCGCTTATATCACCCTTGTAATAACTGAAAACGGCTTTAACCAGCAAGCGGTAGTAAAACAAAAACAGAAAAGAAATAAAGAATGAAATAATTACAACCGAGTAAGGAACGATATTGTACTCATACAGGTAATAATAAAAAAGATTACCCAACACAACCAATATGTAACCTATCACAACGGTATTTAGCAAACGTATGCCGTCTTCAATACCTGTATACCGGACAATACCGGCATAACTTTTTGTACATAACAAGGCACATGTAAACGATAGGGAAATTAGCGTAACACCGGCCAGCGGATTGAATGACTTTACCTCCTCGATATTAAAATTGAACCGAAGGAGATAACCGATAAAGGCAGAAACGATTACAACAACTATGTCGATGGCGACAATAATGCCTCTGGGAAGGATTGTAAGTCTATTGATGAAATTTCCTAAATCCACAATTAGTTTAAAAACTATTGCTTATTCTTTTGCGCCCATTTTCTAAAACCTAACCACGCCCCTGCAAGTAGCAGAAAACCAATACCCTGAATGGGAACGGGCTCTCCCCCACCCGGATCACCACCACCTCCAGGTTGTGCCAACGTTATCAGAGGGGCAAAATAAGTTAAAAGAAGGAAAAGATATTTCATGGTTACTGCTTTCTAACAACAAACTTTTGAACCGAAATACCCGATGCGGTATGGATGCGCAGAATGTAGGTTCCCGGGTTAAGATGCTGTACATCGAGTGTTAGCGAATTATCCGAATAAGTTATCTGTCTGAGGGTTTGCTCCACACCGTTTAACGAGATAATCTGCACCGATTTAACCTGCTGAACATTTAAAGCCTTTATAAAATGCGTTGCCGGATTTGGATAAACTTCAACTTTACGCTGCCCGTCTTCGGCTATATTCCATAAAGGCCGATCGGTAAGAACAAACCGGTTCACATGCTCGCCTGTGTATCGGAACTCGTAAGGCTTTGCACGGTCTAATCTTATTGTTTCTTGCAAGAGTCTGTCTATCAGATACAAGGGCTTGGAAAAACCGAAATCGGCAATGGAAATCCGGTAAACTCCCTCTTCAGCGTTAAGTTGCAGCGGTAATGAAATAGACTCCTTCGGCGAATTTATTGCGTAACTATTGTAGATGCTATTGTTGACCTTTAATCCCAGACTTATTCGCTCCTGACCGGTTATAAGCTTAAAAGCATCAATACCGTAGTCGTAATCAGGAGTGGCATCGGGGTGCAGCAACACATAAGCCTCATCGTCAGACCCACCTCCTTCAATTTTTAATTTAACATAAGGTAAAGTCGGATTTTCAGTGGTGCGATAATAACTGCCTGAACCTGCGGTTGACTTAGCCGCCTCGTTAACGGACATTGAGGCTGTACCCGGATTTGGCACATACACCCAGAAAGCCTGCCCTAAAGCAATAATGCCGTTGCTCAAAGTTCCTATACCGGTATTGTAATTGTACGATCTCCACACCCTGGCCACCACATCCCACACCCATACGGTAGGGTCAACATTACTGCGGCTCCAGCCGCTTCCGTTATTCCACTGAATAGCTGATGGATAGGGATTGCCCACCAGGTTCCAGCCATCGTCTGTAGGTATGGGCGGGGTGGAAGGAGTATGGGATAGCGTAAAGTTAATAGTACCCCTGTTGATGGTGCCGGTAACATCCAGAACCGTTGCCGAAACGCCATTCCACATCCACGCATCATAGCCCACTCCGGGCACCAATAACTCGCTGTTAGAACCTCCGGAAGCAGGAACGGGCACATACCCGCTTTTAAAGGAACTGTTGATTACGGTTTCATCGTATCTGCGCAAGGAAGCACCGTTGTTTTTACATCCGGTGCAGGGAAAGGATGTGCCGGTAAAGTTACCTGTAACCGGAAAATCATCCTGTAACTGCGCTACCGAAGCATTACTTATCGGGGAGGAAATAAAACGGTCTACGTCATCAGCGTCCTGAAAATATCTTTCTACCGTAACATTACCAGTTATTAACGCTCCCAAAGGCAAGGCAGCAATATTCCCGTCAGCTGCAGGCTGGTCGTCTGTTGAGCGAAGTGTAAGGAAATCATTTGTTATCAGGTTGGTATTCGATATAAACTGAAGCGTACCGGTTAAGTAAAGTTGGGAGTTGAGAATAACTGAGCCTCCCGTTTTATTGATGGTTATACGATTTATAGAACTGCCGTTGGCCGAGATGTTCTGATTCGAATTACCTGTAAGACGAAGTTCGAAAGTGGAGGTATTGAATGCACCTCCGGACTGAATGGTCAGATTACCCAAAACATTTACATGATTGGTCAGGGTTATGGCGCCGGAAGAAGAAACGATGATATTACGAAACGAAGGTAAAGAAGTGCCCCCCACATTGGTAGAACTGTTAAAGGTTACATTACCCGAGGTACCAGAGTTCAAGGCACCCCCGTTGGTAAGCCAGTTGGGGCCGTTCATGGTAATGTTGTAAACGCCCATGTTTAGATTGCCCGCCTGGAGGGTAACGTTGCCTCCAAAAACTATATCATTAACTAACCAAACCCCAGAGGGATTATCAAAAACCACCGCAATACCGCTACCCGAAGGATGCCCGCTGCTGATGATTTGTCCGGAAGCGCCTCCGTAAATAATGGTTGAACCCGAATTGTAAAAGCGCTGTGCAAGCGGCAATCGGATGTTACCCGCTGTTGTTGAATTGGAAATTGCACCCGAACTGGCGGTGGAACGAACAATTATGGTTCCGTCCAAAGTAAAGGTTCCGTCGCCAGTAAGGGCACTCGTTCCCAGGTCCAGGGTAGCTGAGGTACCTACGTAGTAATGGAAAGTATTTAAAATCCTTCCATTACTTTGGAAAATATGCATTCCAGGTTGAATAAAATTAATTATACCTTGACCACCTGCGGCACCTTCAGCTAAAATACCTGCCAAAAGCTGAAAATTTCTCCCAATATTCATTGTAGTCTGTCCTAATCCTAAACCTACATTATCGGCAACCTTGAGAAGGCCACCACTGGCATTCATAATGAAATCTCTACCAATATTAATGGAACTTATACCTGATTCTGCTGTAACGGAACCGTATACATTAGTTGATGAATAAATGAAATCATTCCCTATATTTATCGTTACATTACCATTTGAAGTTCCATAAAAACGGGAAGAACCGGAAACGGTTAAATTACCTGATATATCTATGGTTGCGGTTTGACCACGTGTTAGTATCAAAGACCCAACTGAGCCAGTGCTTTGTATGGTTAGATTTTCCATATTATTAAGTAGACCTTGGAACGATACAGTTTTATTGTTTAGTGCATTACAATTAAATACAACATTTGCAAAAGGCTGCGACCAGTTTCCGGATGAGGAAGCTACAATGGTGGTGTTGTACCCTGCTATCTCTAAAGTGGAACCACTTTGCCAGGTGGCTGTTGGAATGCGCCCTTCGGTTGAAGTATAAAGATGCCGGTAGCGACCGCCGGGATTAAAAACCGTGTTCGCAACTGTTGTACCGGCAATTGTAGCCCCCTGGCTGCATTCCAGAATACCCGATACCTGAAGCTGTGCGTCCGAAATCAACTGAAGGTCCGTTCCGGAGCCGTCCACTACGCTCACCACGCCCCCGTTATCGATGGTTAAACTTCCGCTTGCCTGGATGGTAACCTGGTCAACTGAAACCGAAAACCCGTTAGGCACAGTTACAGAATGATTGACAGTTATAGTACCTGAAGTGTTATCAGGCACAACGGGAGGATCCCAAATAAGATGGTTATCCCAATCGCCGGCTGCGACCGAAACTACCTGTGCAAATGCACTTACAGAACAGTTAGCGATAAGAAACGCCGCAACCAGTTGCTTCATACCGTATAGGGTAAATATCTGACAAAAATACGTTTTTCAAAATAACTAAAATAACTGATTTTCACTATTTTAAGAACCCGACGCGGCTATTTACTACATCCGCTATTTCAGCCAGTTCCGTGTCAGTCAGGCTGCTTCCGGAAGGTAAACATAGCCCGTTTTGGAATATATCCTCCGAAACGCCCGACAGGTAAGCGGGACAACTTTTAAAAACAGGCTGAAGGTGCATGGGTTTCCAAACCGGTCTGGATTCTATTCCCCTTGCAGCCAGGTCGGCCATAATTACACTGCTGAACTTTGTGTAAATAACTGTAAGCCAACGATTTGAATAAAAGTGCTCAGGCTCTTCCTGAAACCTGACAAGCGGAAGCAGGCGGTTTCGGTAGTAGTTGAAAATAGCCCGCCTCCTGAGTACCCGCTCCTCAAGTACCTCCAGTTGACCTATCCCGATAGCCGCACATACATTGCTCAGACGGTAATTAAAGCCGACTTCCGAGTGTTGGTAATGAGGGGCCGGGTCGCGTGCCTGCGTTGCCAAAAACCTTGCCTTTTCGGCCCAGTCCGACTGGTTTGTTGCCAGAGCACCACCCCCTGAAGTAGTGATAATCTTATTGCCGTTAAACGAAAAAACGCCCATTTTGCCCAACGTTCCTACCGGGCGGCCGTAGTACCGCGAACCCAGGGCCTCTGCGGCATCTTCGATTACGGGAATTTCGTATTGTGCTGCAACGTTCAGAATTTCATTTAGCCGGGCAGGCATTCCGTAAATATGAACCACCAGCAGGGCAGCCGGCTTTTTGCCTT
>FWPU01011638.1_pt1 | contig 12185 bp, 10 predicted proteins | sample 2228361 | NCBI WGS metagenome assembly FWPU01 (sample SAMEA103939777, study PRJEB20133) | metagenome | reverse complement strand
CCAGCCATGGATATCGGCTCACATATTCTCTCTAAGGATTCCAGGTACAAGGGCATCTTCTTATTAAGACATTCCCCGCCTCCTCGGTAAAAACAAGATAATTCCTCTTGATTTTGCTGAAAATGAATTTTTAAAAATGGCAGGGTACAGAAATCGTATGGTTCATTTTTATGCAGGGATAACAGAAAAAGAACTGCGCAGGATAATTCAAGATAATCTTCAAGACTTCGAAAAATTCTGTTTCTATATAAATAAATTGATTAAAAAGCCAGAAAAATACGGCTTGGTTATAAAATAACCTTAATATCTTTAAATCAAAGAACAAATTACCTTAGATTTTATGTAATTGATTACATATTTTGTGAAACTAATTACATAATTTCCAACCTTTATACCAGCCTCATTTAAAATTTTATTTATTTATCAAGTACTTAAAATATGGCATTATATTTGCTTTATTTTAGCAAAAGCTTATTAGCAAATAAGGTGAGAATAGAAAATCGGGAGGCGTGATTATGTGCAAAATTGTAAGGTATATTGTCCTCATAAGAATAGCTTGCGTTATTTATCCAGCCACATCTTATCCCGCTATGAGCGATTATTGTATAACCCCTCCTTTTATAGTCGCAGGCGTTAAACCAAACCTTCTGATGATATTCGATAATTCTGCCAGTATGTATGACTTGGCATATATCGATGAAAGTCCTGAAGCCGAATATTGTTACGATGCCTCATATAATGATTCGAATTCATACGAAGGGTATTTCGAACAAAACGAATATTATCGATATAACGGAGCAAGTGGTGTTTTTATTCCTGGCGCAACCCTGCCCGGTACCTGTACATATAGGACAGAATTTGTATGCATTAATATCACAGGAACTACAGTTAATGATTTCATAGCCAAAGGGAAATTTCTTAACTGGCTTTCATCATCTAAATTCGATGTGCAAAAAAAGATACTTACAGGTGGCAAGTATGATACCGTCAATCAGGTTTTGATTGGAGAATCCAGAGGATGCGTCGGTAGAAGATTTATAAAAAGGATTACTGCTTTTTCAGATATAACTTTTGCTGTAAGAGGACCAAATGCCCTCGAGCCTGATTATACAAACCCCGAGACTCAGGGCGGTTTAACAAGGATAGAGATATTTAAAGGTACATATAACAACGCAGCATGTCAGAATGCTATCGATACATGGGCTAATGATGATCCTTTAGGCCAGTGGTCGAATGCAGCTCGCGACTGTCTCGGAATATCGGGAGGTACTGTAACAGCCGCAGGTAGAGAATTAGCTACTTTCATAGAGTCTGTAAGGGGTTGCTGGCATATAAGAAATAATATTGAAGATATTGAGGCAGGGAGGCTGGCATTTACTGAGGCTAATCTTTTAAAAAATGTCACGATTACAAATTTGCAAACGCATTGTACAAACGTCTATACGAAAGATTGTCCTGATCCTAATAATTTATCCACATGCGAACATATACTAAATAATGAATCAGGCGGTAATTATATATGTGCTCGAACAGTAACGCACATAACCCCTTCTTCACCATATTATGATTTTCTTGGAAGTGACACAACCGGTTTTGTCGGGAAATGCTGGAACGGTGCTGCTGATAAGTTTGTTGGTAGTGATGCGTGTATAAAAAGAGAATTTTTACATTATTGTAGTGGATATTCTGCACCAGAAGTTATAGACCCCTCCGGTGGGGCATCTGCTGATACAGCAGATAACGTGCCTGCGGTAATAAGAGATGCGAGTGTTAGAGCACTTGGGGCTCCTTTAACACCAGCCGGAAGCATAAATAAAATGTTCTATGTAAAAGTGAGAAAAACAACCGAACCCTCAGGACTAATTCAGGAATTCTCTGACCTTATCCGTTTCGGGGCAATGAGTTTTAATTCTTTTGGTTCAAACTCAGAATGTTCTGTTTCAGGTTCAAATATCAAATGTCCAAAAAGATGCTCAACAACCACAACCAAAATATGTAGTATTGATTCTGATTGCCCTGCGGGAGAAACCTGTTTAACCATTGGTAACCTTGATGGAGGGAGGATTATACATTACATAAAAAATTATTGTTCAGTTAGCACATCAACTCTATGCAGGAGTGATGCAGATTGTCCTGAAGGTGAGGAATGCATTGCCCCCGTAGGCGACCATAGCACAGGTCTCATAAATGCTATTGATAATATCGTCGCAGAAACATGGACCCCCTTTGCAGAAGGGTTTTATAATGCCATCGGATATTTTGCACAAAAAACCGATTTAAGGATTAACAGTAATGACTTTAAAACTTCTACTGAAGATGCTACAAAACCAGATCCCGTTCAATATAAATGCCAGAGAAATAATATTTTATTAATAACGGATGGAATGTCCACAACAGACCTACATGCTGATGTAAGTAATCTTGTTTCTACATACAATGACGGTGACGGCCAGATCAATACAGCAGTATCTTCTACCTGCCCTAAATATGCAGGAAGTAGAAATGTTGATGACTTAGCATGGCTTGCTAAAAACAGAGATATAAAAGACTTTACCCGAACGCCTCCAGTGAATGAAATAAACAGCCGAACAATAACCACACATGTAGTTTTTAGTGGTACGGCGACCGGTGATCCGGGGGAATGCAATCCTTTAACCTTAATGAGCGAAACAGCCGAAAACGGTGGGACAACCCTGAAACGGGCTGAAAGTCCCGAGGAATTGTATAATGCCTTAAGAGAAACCTTTCAGGAAATAGCGGGAAGGGCTGCTTCTGGAACTGCCGCATCGGTGCTTGCATCTGGTGAGGGAAGCGGTGCTAATCTTGTGCAGGCAATTTTCTATCCCGAACGCAGTTTCAGTGGTAGCGAAATACAATGGACTGGAACACTCAAAAATCTTTGGTATCATATTGATCCATTCTTAGGCAAGAGTACCATTAGAGAAGACAGTGATGAGGATGACACGCTCATCCTGACAAATGATAAGATTACTAACTTCTTTTTTGATACAAATACCAATACTACCAAGGCAAATCTATTTAATGATTCTAATGGCGATGGAGTTGCGGATTCTCCAACTCCGACATCTACTGTTTATTTTGAAAATGTAAAAAGCCTGTGGGAGGCTGGGAGCACTTTATGGGCCATGAATCCTGATGATAGAGTTATCTTTACATCTTTAGACGGAAGTTCAAAAAGATATTTTACTACAACTAATGCATCAGACCTGATGGCATATTTACAGGCAGAAAATTCAAATGTTGCACAAAGGATCATATCATATGTTAGAGGAACCGATTATAATACCCCCTTCTGTTCAGAAACTGTAACCACTTCCTGTGCTCGGGATTCAGATTGTCCATCTGGAGAAAAATGTATAACGTTCAGAAATAGAACTGTTACAATTGGTAGTACATCGAATACATGGAAATTAGGTGATATTATCAATTCCACCCCTGCCATTGTATCATGGACACCACTGAACACATATCATGAAACATACAATGATCGAAGCTATAAAAAGTTTATAGAATCATCGGTTTATAAAAACAAGGGCATGGTCTTTGTCGGCTCGAATGCAGGAATGCTCCATGCCTTCAATCTCGGAGATGTAACATTATATGAAGAAAAATATAGAAAGGCGGCTTTATCAGGCACAGATAAAGGTAAAGAAAAATGGGCATTCATCCCTAAGAATGTCCTTCCTTATCTTCGTTACATGGCAGAAGATAGTTATTGCCATCTATATTATGTGGATTTAACACCTTACGTATTTGATGCAAGCATTGGTACAACAGGCTGCACAGAAGCAAATTACTGGGACTGCAGTAAATTTGATTCTTCAGGCAATCCATTAGGGGAGGAAAGATGGAGGACGATTCTAATAGGAGGGATGCGTCTTGGAGGCGCTTGCAGAGCGGCAAGTGTTTCATGCTCGGATATCAATAGTGATGGTGAAAAAGATTGTGTAAATACCCCTATGGAGGGCACAGGATATTCTTCTTATTTTGCTCTTGATATAACAGACCCTGAGAATCCAGAAGTTTTGTGGGAGTTCAGCAATGAGAATCTCGGATATTCGACATCTGGACCCGCGATTGTAAGAATTAGTGCCCGAACGGGAGGCAATGTAGATAATACGAAAAATGGTCGGTGGTTTGTGATATTCGGTTCAGGGCCCACTGGTCCAATAGATGTAGATACCCATCAATTCTTAGGGCGTTCAGATCAAAATTTGAGGATATTTATCCTTGATCTTGTGACAGGGTCGCTACTAAGAACCATAGACTCCGGTATTCACTATGCATTTGCAGGCTCTATGATAAATTCTCCGATGGATTTCGATCAGAGAGATTCAACCTCGATTGGTTTCTATCAGGATGATGCAATTTATTTTGGTTACACAAAGGCAGAAAATGATCCCCCTGAATCCACAACAAAATGGAATGCAGGGGGTGTTTTAAGGCTTTTTACACTTAACAGTCTTAATCCCGGTGACTGGAGATTAAGTAAGGTTATAGATAACATAGGCCCTGTAACATCTTCTGTTTCCAAGATACAGAATTATTCGCAAGATAAGGTGTGGTTATTCTTTGGAACAGGAAGGTATTTCTACAAAATTGCTGAGAATATAGACGATGCGGCTAATATAAGAAGCCTTTATGGAATAAGAGAACCTTGTTATACTTCAGGCGGAGTAGATTTTGAATGTATAGAACAAGTTTCGAGAACTGATCTTGGCAATGCAACAAGCGGAAGTTCTTCAGACAGTGATGGCTGGTATATAAACTTGGATTCCTGCACAAATGCTGAAGGAGAAGAGGTTTCGTGTTCTGATTTATCGGTTGTGTATAGAACTGAACGCAATATCACAGATCCTCTTGCAACACCAATCGGTGCTGTATTTTTCACCACAACAAAACCAGCAGCAGACGTATGTGAATTTGGTGGTGTATCGCACTTATGGGCTGTTGATTATGACACAGGTGGTGCTGTAAATCCTTCTATATTGAGAGGTAAAATTTTATTGCAGGTCTCTACGGGTAGTATAGAAGAAATCGATTTAAAAATGGCCTTTACTGAAAAAGAGGGTAGAAGAACAGGTGCTTTCCAAGGTAATGCTCCTACAAGCCAGCCTCGAGTTGCGGTACCTCATAAACCGATAAACAGAATAATTCATATAAAGGAAAAATGAAAAACAAAGGGGTCACTTTAATAGAGCTACTTGTCATCATCAGCATCATTGGTATTCTGATTGTAGCTGTGGGCTTTTCCTACGAAGGTTGGATGGGGCGCTACAGAATCGAAAGCCAGACAAAAGAGCTTTATTCTGATTTGATGGATGCAAGAACAAGGGCAATGACAAGGGATAGAATGCATTTTGTTGTTTTTCTAAACGATCCTGGGGAATGTAATCCTCCTAGTAAATCATGCTACCAAATTTATGATGATTACAATCCTGAGCCTGATGGTAATGGCACACTTGAAACAGACTCTGATAAGCTGATCCTCCACAAGGACTTAGAATATGACCTCGAATTATTACCTGTAGGGACAAGCACCCTACCAGAGACTATAATCATAGATACAAGAGGACTGATGTCTCCTCAAAGAGATTTTCGTATTGATAATGATATTGATCCTGATTATGACTGTTTAGCAATAACCCAGGCAAGAATAAGAATGGGTAAATGGGAGAATTGTGATTCAGATGCTGAAAATGAATGTTGTGAAAAATAAAAATCTAAGCTTTATAAATTGTAAAAAAGGCGTCAGCTTAGTCGAGGTCATGATTTCCCTTGTGGTTTTTTTACTAATATTCATGGGAATCTTACAGGCTGCATTACTCAGCATAGACCATAACATGCGTAATATTCTCAGAGATGAAGCAGTCAAGATTGCAACTATGCGCATGGAACAGACAAGAAATTTGCCTTTTACAAGTTTGTCTTCTGACACACAATCTCTTCCCCCAGAAGCAGACTGTCCGAGCGATTTTACGGTAGGAGAGAGAATACAAAGGAATATTCGCAGTGTTTCAAATAAAGACTTCTGCGTAAGATTATCATGTAAGGAATATGGAGGTGACGATGACTGCACGACGGATGATGGGGATACTAAACAGTTAAGGGTGAGTGTAGGATGGAGATGGAAGGGCGAAGATTATAAGCACAGCATCACAACATTAAGAAGAAGATGATAAAAAAGGATTCAGGCTTTACATTAGTAGAACTATTAATAACAATGGCTATTTTCGTCCTAACAATAGCCTCTGTATCTGGAATATTTGTGCCATTGTTGACACAGTTCAAACAGCAAAGCAAAATAGCTGAGACACAGATCCAAGGGTTAGCTGGTCTCGAAATTTTAAGAAAAGACTTAGAGCAGGCGGGTTTTGGTCTCCCCTGGGTAATACCAGACGGCGTAATTTACAGTGAAGGTTCAGGCTCAACCACTTCTCCGATACCAGTTCCAAATGATCCAAGGGTTAATGATGCGCCTTCCAATCCCCCAAGGTTAATCGGAAGTATCAACAATGTTGCAGGGCTTGGTGGCTCAGACTATCTTGTAATTAAGGCAACCACTGTTGCAACAAATGATACAGCTACTAAATGGACATATGTTGTTGGAACGTCCGGAGGTGGAGTTTTTTTAAGATCATGGGGGAATGGTTTAGAAGACCTAAAAAGCACCGAGAGAGTAATCGTTTTGATTCCGATGAGGGGAGAAAATGCTCAAAGAATATTATTGAATAATGACTCTGCTTTTTCTGTCCAATTCGGCACATTATCGTCCCCTTCAGCTTTTACTCCCACTACCGAAGATGATCTCTATTTAGTATATGGCGTTGACCCCGACACTGATTTAAGAATGCCTTTTAATAGGGCTGATTATTATATAAGAAAGGTTGCTGGAACCGTGATCCCCGACAGATGTGCAGAGGGCACGGGTATTTTGATGAAGTCGGTTATAAATCAAGATAATGGCAACAGAGGGCCAGGGATTCCCTTACTGGATTGCGTTGCTGATATGCAGGTAGTATTCCGAAGTGATACAGATGGCGACGGCACACTTGATGATGTGTCGGATGATATATCCACATTAACAGCTGAGGAAATAAGAAATCAGGTGAAGGAAGTAAGGGTATACATTTTAGCCCATGAAGGACAAAAAGATAATACATTTAACTATTGCCCGAATCCTTCTGATTGTTCTCAGACCACACTCGAAATTCCGTCAAGTTCTGACCCAGGTTATGGTGCAGGTAGAACTTTTGACTTTAATACTTCAGGTATAACAGAGTGGCGTAAATATCGTTGGAAGGTCTATACATTAGTAGTAAAATTGAATAAAACTATATGATATTATGATGAAAATACTTAGGTGTGAAAAGGGGATTGCATTGGTTACTGTACTCGTTTTGTCTTTAATCGCCCTTGCGATTGTATCTACACTCATATATTTTGTAACTCAGGGAACAAGGTTTTCTGGATTTTTTAAAAGATATGAGACCGTTCGGGAGGCTGCTTATGGCGGTGGTGAAATAGTAGCAGCATTAATCAAAAATCGTGGGGAACTCGATATCACTGGATTAACTTTCAGCAGTTTTTCGACAGATGATAATGGATTCATTCCGTGTAACTGTGGTGACCCTGATGTCGCTGGTGATAATACGCCTGATACCTGTTTATGCCGTAAATTATGCGATCCTACTTCAGCTTGGGTAAGTGCAGGGTGTAATAGTACTTTTGATCCTTCATATTATCCTGATATACAGTTTGAACTCCCCGCCGATCCATTGAATCCCCTAGGATCAACTATTTATGAGGTTTCTGCTAAAATAGTTGATACAACAAAGGGTTATACAGATCTTAGCGGAGAAGATTTAGGTGGAACATGTGTTGCATGTTCAGATCCTACGTTAAAAGGTCCACCCGCTCCTTATCTATACAGGATTGAGATAAATGCGCAGGATACGACAAAACCGGAATGGGAAAGGGAGAGGTTATCAATTTTATATGCATATTAATCATAAAAAAATTATTTTGTATATTAAGATATTAATTTTTGCAATACTTATATCTACTTTTACTTTTATTTCATATGGTTGTAAAGGAAAAGAATCTAAACAGAAGACTACTGAGCCAGCTTCAGTTGAAGAACAGCAGAAATCTCCAAAGGAATCACTACCTATAAGTTCCGAGGATGCAACTTCAGGATTGTTGGCTATTTTTTTGGAAAAATTTATGAATAATATGGGCTAATATTCAAGAAATTAATAATCCCCCCAAAATAACAACTATTAATGTAATTCCTAATACGCCTGTTGTTGGAGATCAAATCAGGGTTGAAGTTCAAACTTATGATAGAGAAGGTGATGAGGTCACACTTGATTACCAGTGGTTTAAAGACGATACACTCATAGCAGAAGGATCAAATGTATTGACCTTATCGAACGATTTTAGTCGTGGAGACAAAATTATCCTAAAGGTAACCCCATCTGATGGCAAAATAAAGGGATTTCCTCTTGAAATGGTTATAACCATATCAAATGCCATTCCACAAATTAAAGATTCATCTGAAACATTCAGATTTGACGGTAGAAGCTATTCCTATCAAATCAAGGCAACAGATCCTGATGGAGATACTTTATCATATTCGCTCAAGTCCGCACCTCCAGGAATGACCATTAATACCAATACAGGATTAATTCAATGGAATGTTCCATACAACTTTAAGGGCAAATCTCCTGTCACTGTCTCAATTTCTGACAATCATGGTGGTGAAGTCTTACAAAGTTTTACTATCGAGATACCATGAGAAAATAGAAATTGCATTATTTTAATTACATTTTAGGTGTAATGACATTCCTTTGTAGGAGGAAATCATATTTTCAAGATTAGAGCAAGACGATAGGCAATAAAGCCGCTGCCGAAGGATATAGAGAGCATGAGTAAAAGTGAGGCGAGAAACCAATTCCAGCTTCCAGTTTCGTGCTTAATTACTGCCACCGTTGCGACACATGGTATGAAAAGCATCATTACTACAAGAAATGAAAGTGCAGAAGCATGGCTCATTATATTAGGAAGAACATTCCTAAGTCCTTCTTCGCCTACACCATAAAGGACACCGAGCATCGCAATTGCATTTTCTTTAGCGACAAAACTGCTCAATAGGGCAACTATCATCTTCCAGTCAAACCCAAAAGGCAAACCAAAGGGGCTAATAATCTTACCTATCTTTCCTAATATACTCTCTTCAACCGTCCCACCAGGCATATTAGAAATAATCCAAATAAACACAGAAAACCCAACAATAATTGTACCTGCACGTTTTATAAATGCTTTTAATCTGTTCCAGACAACTATACCAATCGTCTTAGGATTTGGCTTATGATACAGAGGAAGTTCCATAATAAAAGGCATTTTTTGATCTTTTATGAAAAACTTACTCAGTAGCATACCGACTATCCCAAGCGCAAATATGTTTAATGCCACAAGTGCCCAAGATATAAAAGCACCTGCACTCCCAAAAACTGCGGCAGCTATCAATGTCAGAACCGCAATTCTTGCTGTACAGGGGACAAAAGGTGCAAGTAACACCGTTAGAATTCTTGCTTTTTCTGATTCTATTATCCTCGTGCCTAATACTGCCGGAACATTGCAACCGAAGCCAAGAAAAATGGGGAGAAAACTTTTACCATGAAGGCCTATTATATGCATAAACCTATCCATAACAAAGGCAGCCCTTGCCATATACCCCACATCCTCAAGAAAGGCCATAGCTGCGAAAAAAATAAGCAATATAGGAAGAAATGTAACCACGCTTCCTGCACCACCGATAATGCCATCTATCACAATTCCCTTCACCCAGGCAGGGGTGTACTGGAAAAATGGATCTATCAATTTCGCAAAGTGATTGAGCAACCATTCTAAAATTTTTTGGAGTGGTAAGCCCAGCCCGTAAGTTAACAGGAAAACAAGTCCGAGTATACCTAAAAGAACTGGAATTCCAAATAGAGGACGTGTGATTATTTGATCTATTCTATCTGTTAATAGTATCTGTCCTCTTCTAAACTGTGAAACAGAAGTGCGTATTGCATCCTCTATCCAGTTATATCTGCCCCCCACAATAGCAAGTTGAGAATCTTCATGCCTTCGGAGCAAAGATTCTACCTTTTTCCATTTCTCTTCCGGTAAGAATCTTTTTAATTTTGCTATGATTTCAGGATCCCCTTCCATCAGTTTTGTTATAACCCAATTGACAGGATAAGAACTCGGTATATATGATTTAGTGTGTTCAAGAAGTTCAATAAAAACTTCTTTATGATCAGGAGAGACCTCTGGAAAAGATGGTTTATATTCAATTTCCCCTCTTGCTATCGCTATTGCTTGGTACAAAAGCTCTTTTATCCCCTTATTTTTAGACGCAATCAATGGAACGACGGGTATCCCCAGAAAATCTTTTAAAGCATTAATATCTATCCTTATCCCGTGTTCCTCTGCTACATCTATCATATTAAGTCCAAGTATTACAGGTGCACCAAGAAGCAACAATTCAGAAAGGAGATAAAGGCTGCGTTCAAGAGCAGCTGCATTTGTTATGAGAATGACAATGTCTGGTCGCTCTTTTATAATAAAGTCTCTTGCTATTCTTTCTTCCTCTGAAAATGCAGTGAGGCTATATGTTCCGGGGAGGTCAACTATCTTTATCTCTGTATCTCCACAAATAAAAATCCCTTCTTTTTTTTCTACAGTTTTACCTGGCCAATTCCCTACATGTTGCGATAAACCTGTTAGAATATTGAATACTGTAGACTTACCAACATTTGGCTGTCCGGCGAGGGTTACAAGAAGCTTATTCTTTTTTATCATTAAGTTCTGTATATTTTTTATCTTCTGTTTTACTCACCATAATCTTTGAAGCCTGTCCTTTTCCGATCGCAATCCTCGTCCCGTTTGTAAGAATAAGGATAGGTCCACCACTGTTTCTAAGAACTGTAATACGAATACCCGGCGCTATACCCATTGAAGCAAACCGACCTATAAGGCCATATCCGCCTTTAATAAAATGGATAATAGCCTCTTCTCCTTCTTTAACAGCACTAAGTGGTATTAGATTTATATTCATGAATTTAAACCTTTCTTTTACTCGTCTTTCTTTGACAGTTACTACAATATCCTCTTATTTCAAGAGTATGGTTTGTCCATTGAAATCCGTGTTCCTTACAGAGTTGTTCCTGCAATTTTTCGAGATTTTCGGAATAAAATTCTATAACTTTTCCACACTCGAGACAGAGCATGTGGTCATGATGACGCTGTCCGAAGGTATGTTCATAAATAGTGCTTCCCTGTTCGGTCTTCCTAACTTTCTCGATTAAACCACATTCGCAAAGAAGATGAAGCGTTCTATAAACAGAGGCCTTGGATATCTTCAGGTCATTTTTCTTCATCTCGAGATAAAGAGATTCTGGATCAAAATGGCCCCTACTGGAAGAGGTCTTTTTTAGTATAGCTGCTCGTTCACGTGTCAGTCTTTTCCCTCTGTCTTTAAGAAAATTTCTAAATATTTTTTCCTTCATAATTGAGAATGATTCTCAATTTCATTTTAAATCATTCGGTTTTTCCCTGTCAATAAAATAATTTACAACTGTTACATAAAAATTACTAATGCACATATTGTTAGGTACGTTATTTCTTTTTATTGCGTCATTCCTGCCTTCGCGACAATGACCCAACTAATGTATTACTTTCCATCAAAGAAACAACCGATTTGCTTAACATGTGCAATAATGATTTTTACAAATAGTGCATGAATGATATTTCCGTAACAGACTTAAATAAAGAATCTGAAAGGAAAAATACCTGACCCTATTATTCACATACTTATAGATACTTGGCAGAGGCGGTATTGTTTGCTCAACTGCTACCCGAAAAAGTCAAAGGCTTTTTCGGTGACCACCTTTGTCGGCTCGATATTCATCGAGCCGATGAAATTTTTCCTTCAAAAGAAGTTAAAACCACTCAAATACTGCATCTGCCAGATTATGAATATATGGTCTAAATCATTAAATATGGTTTAAATTTTAGTATGATTCCTAACTCATAAATTATAAGTAGTAAGTAGGCAATGACTGAAAAAGCCAAAAAGAACTTTGTTAGGGAGAAATTTTTAAAAATACAGA
>FWPU01011637.1_pt1 | contig 12188 bp, 12 predicted proteins | sample 2228361 | NCBI WGS metagenome assembly FWPU01 (sample SAMEA103939777, study PRJEB20133) | metagenome | reverse complement strand
GCGCGGCCAGGTAGTGGCCGCAGGCGACCACCAGGTGCCGCCCCCGGATCACCGGCCGCGTGGCGCTGCCCTCCAGTTCGAAGCCGTGGGAATGGACCTGCCCGCTCACCGCCGCCTCCTCAGCCGCTGCCGTCCTGCAGGTGCGCCGCTGGATTCGCCAGGGACGGGTAAGGCTTCCGCAGGCTAGGGCGCGAGCCCTGCTCTACGCCCGACGGACCGCCGACGCAGGAGTCGTGGTCACCGCGGCCGTGGACCGTGGCGGCTTGCTCCCCGGATCCAGGGTGACCGTGGGCTGCACGTCTGCCGCCGGCGCGTAGAGCAGGTACCCGCAGTTGGTGCAGATGCCCCAGCGGTTGCGCAGGAGCATGCCGCAGTGGGGGCAGGCGGCCAGCAGCGTGCGACCGCACCGGGGGCAGGTGTGCGGTGCGGTGCGCAGGTCCGCGAAGCCGTCGCCGTAGCGGCACGCTCCGTCCGGGCAAAGGACGAAGGCCAGCATCCTCCTCATCCACCTTCCGCTCTCTGGGGCATCCGTTGGGAGTATGCCCAAAAGCTATCAATGCTAAACCTCTAAGAGGAATCCCCCCGCCCGTGTGGAACCCGATCAGTGGCGGGTCCCCCAAAGCCTCAACTTCATCGGGGAGGGATGAGCATGGGACACAGGCTTCGCATGCTGCTGGCTGCTGTGTTGGTGGCGATGGCTCTGCTGGGAACGGGGGCTGCGACCCTGACCCCACCGCCCGTGCAGGTCTCGGACGGGATGCCCGGAGAGAACGGAGGGTAGCCGTTTCGGGGGAGTTTCACCGGAAGATCGAAGCGCGGTGGGGGACCCGCCCTCCTGCAGGACGTTTCCGCCGGTCCGTCGAATTTGTTTTTCAATGGTCAAGCAACAGAAGACTGTCGCGCGCACCGAAAGCGCCCGCTGGATCGTCTCCTTCGGACAGCGCCTCGAGCGCGCCCGCGGGCGGATGGGTCTGACCCAGGCGCAGGTCGCCGCCGCCGACCTCTCCAAGAGCTTCGTCAGCCTGCTGGAAACCGCCCGCTCATACCCGTCGGTGGAGACGCTGCTCCTGCTGGCCCGCCGGGCCGGCACGTCGGTGGCCGGGCTCCTCATGGATCCCGCAGACCTCCGCCTGGACACGGCGCTGAGCCTTGTCGCGCTGGCCCGCGACGCTGTGTGGAGGCAGCCGCAGTGGGCCGAGCGCGTCAGCCGCTTCGCCGTGGAGGTGGCTCCGGGTCTCCCCCTGTGGGCGCGGGCGGAGGCGGCTGTTGTGCGCGGCATCGCCGCTACCTTGGACAATCGCCTCCCTGAGGCGGAGCGGTGGGCCCGCGAGGCGCAGTCCCTCGCCGAGAAGGCAGGCTTTAAGCCGGGCGAGGCCCAGGCCCTCGCCCTCCTGGGTGACGTCGCGCTTCTGCGCAGGGACTACGCGCGGTCCTTCGACCTGCTGAGCCGGGCGGTCGCCCTCCACCGGCAGAGCGGGTCGCTGCGCAGCGAGCCCGGCGTCAAGGCCTTGATCTGGCTTGCCGCAGCGGCGACGCGGGTCGGCCGCACGCGTTTCGCCCGTCGCTGCTACACGCGGGCCAGGCTCCTGGCGGTTCGGTTGAGCCTCGGGGTGCTCGAGGGGCAGGCCCTCTGGGGCCTCGGGCACATCGCCCGGTTGGAGGGAGACCTGCCCAGGGCGGCCAGGCTGCTGCAGGAGGCGCACCGCGCGTTCGAGCTGGCCGAGGACCTGATCAACCACGCCGATGTTCTCATGAACCTGAGCGCAGTCTACCGCGAGCAGGGGCGCCTGGAGGATGCGCTGGACGCGGTCCGGCGGTCCGTCGGGATCATCAAAGACCAGGGCAACCTGAGGCGGCGCAGCGACGCCTACCAGGACCTGGCCGCTGTGCACCTGCAGATGGGCAACCTCCCGGAGGCGGAGGAGGCCGCCAGGCAGGCGCTGGCCGACGCGGAGGAGGTGGACGACCGCAAGCACCGCGCCACGGCCCTGGCGCTACTGGGGCGCATCGCCGCCAGGCGGCAGGAGCGCGACCAGGCGATTCGCTACATGCGCCGGGCATCCCGGCAGCTCAAGGCCCTCGGGCTTCGGGACCTGTGGGCGGAGGTCTCCCGGGACCTGAACCTCCTGCGCAGGGGGTCGAGCCCTGAGTCGGAGGCGGCGCTCTACCTCACGCAGGCCATCAACCCCGAGGCGCTGCTGGGCGTGGAGGCCGGGCCTCCCGCCCCGGCCTCCGCTCCCAGCCGGCGTCGCCGCCCGGCCAGGAAAGGCGGCTAGCCGCACCTCACCGCCCGCCGGCCCCCGGCAGCACCTCCCTCGACCCTCGCGGACCGTCCCGCCGCAACCGCGCGGCAGGTAGAGGCTTCCCCCTGCATCCACGTGTGCATCATTCCTTGGTGCGTTGCTGCTTGCACATGTGGCTGCACAGCGCCGGGTGGGGGCAGGAATTCCCGGCCTCGGATGCGGAATTCCTGCCGGTACAGCACGGGAGGTGGCGGGGATGGCAGAGATGTTCCGCATGATCATCGACGGCCGGGCGGTTGAGGCGCGCAGCGGGGAGACGGTCGAGGTGCGCAATCCGGCCAACGTGGACGAGGTCGTGGGGACGGTGCCGAAGGGCGACCGCGCCGACGTGCGCGCGGCCATCGACGCGGCGGTGGCGGCACTGGAAGGCTCCTGGTGGCCCAGGGTTTACGAATCGCGCCGTCGGGGAAAGGTCCTGCAGCGCTTCGCCGCTCTGGTGGATGCGCACAAGGACCGGCTGGCCCGGCTGCTCACGCGGGAGCAGGGGAAGATCTACCGCGAGTCGGTGGGGGAGCTGGATAGCCTGATCAACACCTTCGACTACTACGCCGGATACGCCGGCAAGATCGCCGGCGAGGTGAAGTACCTGCGCGACAACGACAGCATCATCAAGGTGGAGACCCGCAAGCAGCCCATCGGCCTTTGCGCCGCCATCCTCCCGTTCAACTTCCCCGTCTCCCTCTACGCCTGGAAGGTGGCGCCCGCGCTGATCGCCGGGAACGCGGTCCTGATCAAGCCGGCCAGCACCACCCCCCTCACCGATATCGCGCTGACCGAGCTGCTGCAGGAGGCGGGCGTGCCCCCGGGAATCGCCAGCATCGTCACCGGCCCCGCCTCCACGGTGGGAGACGAGATCCTGCGCCATCCGGCGGTGAAGCGCATCGCCTTCACCGGCTCGACGGAGGTGGGGCGGGTGGTGGCGCAGGCCGCCTCCCCGGCCCTGAAGCACGTCACCCTGGAGCTGGGCGGCAGCGACCCCACCGTGGTGGCCGACGACGCCGACCTGGAGCTGGCCACCGACACCATCGTCCGCTTCGGCCGCTTCCGCAACGCCGGCCAGTCCTGCACCTCGGTGAAGCGCGTCTACGTCTTCGCCGAGGTGTACGAGCGGTTCATTGACATGCTGGCCGCGAAGACCGCGGCGCTGCGTGTGGGGGACGGTCTGGACCCGGCCACGGACATGGGACCGCTGAACAACGCGCAGCAGCGGGAGGACGTGGAGCGCTTCGTCGCCGACGCCCTGGCCCGCAAGGCGACGGTGGTGGTTGGCGGCCGGCGGCTGACCGAGGGCCCCTATGCCCGGGGCTACTTCTTCCAGCCCACGGTGATCGCAGACCTGCCGGACGACGCGGCGCTATGGCGGGAGGAGTGCTTCGGCCCGGTGCTGCCGGTCATGCCGGTCCGCGACCTGGACGAGGCGTTGCGGCGGGCCAACAGCACCTCCTACGGCCTGGGGGCGGGGCTGTGGTCCCGCAGCGACAGGACCATCGAGCGTTTCATCGAGGGGATCGAGTCCGGGATCGTCTGGATCAACTACAAGCCGCTAAGCGTCCCGGAGACTCCGTTCGGCGGCGTGAAGGACAGCGGCCACGGGCGGGAGCTGGGAGCGGAGGGGCTGGCCGAGTACCTGGAGACCAAGTCCATCCGCAAGTACATCGGCAAGGCCTGAGCGGTGCCGGCGCGCACCCTCACCGTGCGGCTGACCGTCGTGGGCGGGGAGATCGTCTACGACGGCCGGGGCGACACCGCAACAGTGGTGCCCGGGGGTGGCGTGGGTTAGAGCCGCACGGTGAAGATGACGCTCACGCTGGGCCGGTCGGCCAGGACGATCGCCACCCGCGGGCCGAAATCCTCCACGCGTACCGCCACCAGCGTGATGGCATCCAGCGGCAGCCAGACGGCTGCGGTGGCGAAGGGCACCAGGTAGAAGATCCGTCCTTTGAGCTTGGCGCCCGCGGGCGTGGTCAGCCGCACGACTTGCCCCGGCGGGATCCGGGCCTCCGGTGCGGCGAAGGCAAGAAAGCTGCCTCTGCCGTCCCGTAGAATGAAGAGGGTGTAGCAGCGACCGGCGAGGATGACGGTGTTGCCGAAGACGAGGGCGGCGGAGGGGCAGAAGAGTTCCCCTCGAGCGACCATTTTGACCTTGAGCGGTTTTGGTGGCCTGCCTGCCGGAGCCGCTGCGGCCGACGAGGCGGCGAGGAGCACGAGGGCAAGACCGAAAGCGGCAAGGCGCTTCATGGGGCATCATCCCTCCCGTCTCCGATTTTCCCCCTTGCGACTGCCTTCTAGACTACGGGCGGAGGCGGGAACTTGTTCGTGCGGCGGACGTTAACAGTAAGATAATGTCAACGCCTTCCGGTCCGAGGTGCGGCATGAGGCGCGGCTTCCGCGCGTTCACCGGGCTCCTTCTCGTGGTGGCCCTGCTGACGGTCTGGGCTGTCCGGCCGGCGCGAGCGCAGGCGGCGGACGGCCCACAGCTCTTCACCGAGGTCTTCGGCCTGGTGGTGCGGGAGGCGCTGGCGCCGCCGCCGCCGCAGGTCCTCCTGCGCGCCGCCGCCGAGGGGATGCAGCGGATGCTGCGGGCGCAGGGGGTGGAGTTCCCGGTGGAGGAGGCAGATGGCGGAGCGGACCTGCCTCGGACGGTGGAGCTGCTGCGCCGGGCAATGGCTTTGGCTCCCGCCGGCCTTTCTCCCATGGAGGTGGCCTATGCCGCCATTAAGGCCATGGTGGAGGCGGTGGGCGACCGCAACACCGTCTTCCTCACGCCGCCGGAGCAGGCGCGCTTCAACGAGCAGCAGCAGGAGCCCCCGCCCATCGTGGGCATCGGGGTGGTGCTGGGCGAGCAGGCGGGACGCGTGGTCATCGTCGACGTGGTGGAGGACTCGCCCGCGGCGCGCGCGGGGATCCTCCCGCAGGACGTCATCGTCTCGGTGAACGGGCGGCCCACCTCCGGCCGCAGCCTCTCCGAGGTGCGGGAGATGATCGTGGGAGAGGAGGGTGGGGAGGTGGTGCTGGTACTCCTCCGCCCCTCCAGCGGGGAGACCCTGACCGTGCCTCTGCTGCGGGCCCGCATCACCCAGCCGACGGCCAGCGGACGCATGGTCGCCCCGGAGATCGCCTACCTGCGGCTGACCCAGTTCCGCGAGGGGGCGGCGGCCCGGGTGGCGGCTCTGCTGCGCGAGCTTCAGGCCCAGGGAGCCCGCGGCGTCATCCTGGACCTGCGCAACAACCCCGGGGGGTTCCTCGTCGAGTCCGTTAACGTCGCCAGCCACTTCCTTGCCGACGGCGTGGTCACCACGGTGCGCGGGTCGCGCGACCGCAGCACCACCTACCTGGTGCGCGCCCGGGAGCCCAAGTTCCTGACCAACGTGGTGGTCCTGGTCAACCGCCGCAGCGCCAGCGCCTCGGAGGTGGTGGCCGGGGCGCTGCAGGACGCGGGCATCCCGCTCATCGGGGAGCAGACCTTCGGTAAGGGAACGGTGCAGCTGGTCTACGAGTTTGACGACGGCAGCGGCCTTCGCCTGACCGTGGCCCACTACCTCACCCGCAACGGGCGGGAGGTGGAGGGGCAGGGTCTGGCACCCGACATCCCAATCCCCTTCGGCCTGGCCGTGGTGGGCACCTCCGGCGACCCGCAGCTGCAGCGCGCCATCGCCGTCGTCTCAGAGATGTTGCGCCCGGCCGCTCTGGCCGGCGTCCGCTGAGGCAGGGCATCCGTGGCCGCCGTGATCGTGCGGTCTGTCGTCAAGCACAGCGCCTACGCGGATTCCGTGACGCTGATGCGGGTGCAGCAGGAGGTGCGCCGGCTGCCGGGCGTTCGTGAGGCCGGCCTGGTGTTGGCCACGGAAGCCAACCGCGCCCTCCTGCGGGACGCCGGCCTGCTCACCGCAGAGGTGGAGGCGGCCGGACCGGACGACCTGGTCATCAGTGTGGCCGGCGACTCCCCCGAGGCTGTGGCCGAGGCGCTGGCCTGCGCCGAGCGGCTGCTGACGCAGCGGCAGGCGGCGGCGGGCTCTGCGGGATACCGGCCCCGCACCATCGCCGCCGCGCGGCGCATGCAGCCCGCCTCCGCCATCGCCGCCATCTCCGTCCCCGGACGCTTTGCCGCCGCGGTCGCCCGCGAAGCGCTGCGGGAGGGTCTGCACGTCTTCCTCTTCAGCGACAACGTCCCGCTGGAGGAGGAGGTGGCGCTGAAGCGCGCCGCGGCCGACCGCGGCTGCCTGCTCATGGGACCCGACTGCGGCAGCGCTCTGATCGGCGGCGTCGGTCTGGGATTCGCCAACAGCGTGCGGCGGGGTCCGGTGGGGATCGTCGCCTCGGCGGGGACAGGGCTGCAGGAGGTGAGCACGCTTGTGCACCGCCTGGGCAGCGGTGTCAGCCACGCCATCGGCACCGGCGGGCGCGACCTCTCGCCGCCTGTGGGGGGGGCGACCATGCTCCAGGGCATCGCCGCCCTGGCCGCCGATCCCCAGACCCGGGTGATCGTGCTGGTGGCCAAGCCGCCGCACCCCGCGGTGGCGGCGCACGTCCTGGGCGCAGCTTCGCAGACGGGGAAACCGGTGGTGGCCTGCTTCCTGGGCAGCCGCCTGAGGTCGCACGGCTCCATCCACGGCACGGAGACGCTGGAGGAGGCGGCCCTGGCGGCGGTGAGTCTGGCCACGGGGCGGGCTGCCGAGCTGCCGCCTTCGCTGGCCCTCCCCGCCCAGGAGGCGGCTCGCTTGGCGCCGGGGCAGCGCTGCCTGCGCGGCCTCTACAGCGGCGGAACGCTCTGTGCGGAGGCGCAGGTGGTGCTGCGCAGATACCTGGGAGTCGTCCGCTCTAACGCCCCGCTGGAGCCCGAGGACCGCGTCGACGGCCTGGCCCGCAGCAGCGGCCACGTGGTGCTGGACATGGGCGCCAGCGAGTTCACGCAGGGCCGCCTCCACCCCATGATCGACCCGGCACTGCGGCTGCAGCGGCTGGCACAGGAGACCGCCGACCCTGAGGTGGCTGTGCTGCTCCTGGACGTCGTCCTGGGCTTCGGCGCCGACCGGGATCCCGCCCGCACACTGGCCCCCGCGGTGGCCGACGCCCGCCGCCGGGCGCTGGCCGCGGGACGCTACCTGTGCGTGGTCGGGGCGCTGAGCGGCACCGAGGAGGATCCTCAGGATCTGCGGGCGCAGCAGGATATGCTGGTCGAAGCCGGCATGCTGGTAGAGAGCAGTAACGCCCGGGCAGCCCGTCTGGCGGGTCGCATCCTGTCGGGGGTGGTGGGCAAAAGTGAGGTGCGGGCGCTTCCCCTGCTGGAGGTCGCCCCGCACCAGGTGGCCCTCCCCGACGCCACCTCGGTGTTGCCCCTGCTGGCCGGGCCCCCCCAGGTAATCAACGTGGGCCTTGAGCTCTTCGCCGAGAGCCTGCGCGAACAGCGGGCGAGTGTTGTCGACCTGGAGTGGCAGCCTCCCGCCGGAGGGAAGAAGCACCTGCTGGACCTGCTGGACAAGCTGGAGGCCTGAATCCCGCTGCCGCAACATGCGGGTTCATACCCTGCTCCCGGGGACGGGGTCTGGGGCCGCCAGGAGTCTTGCTGCCTGCGGACGAATCAAAGAGAACACAAATTTCCCCCTGCAGGGAGGTGGAGGCCTTGCTCAGAGCAGCGCTGGCGGTCTTGCTCGCCGTGCTCCTGGCCGCCCCCGGAGCGGCGCAGCAGCCGCGCCGCGGCGGCACTCTGACCTACATCGTCACCGCCCTCCCCCCGTCCTTCGATGGCCACCGCGAGACGACGTTCGCCATGCTCCACCCGGTGAAGCCTCACTACAACTACCTGGTGAAGTTCGACACCCACAACTACCCCAAGGTGGTGGGCGACCTCGCCGAGTCCTGGACGGTCTCCAACGACGGACGGACCTACACCTTCAAGATCCGGCGCGGGGTGAGGTTTCATGACGGCTCGACGCTGACCTCCCGGGACATCAAGGCCACCTTCGACAAGATCATCTTCCCCAAGGAAGGGGTGGTCAGCGCCCGCCAGGTCATCTACCAGAGCGTCCAGCGGATCGAGACACCCGACCCGCAGACCGTCGTCTTCCGGCTGAAGTTCGCCGCCCCCAGCTTCGTGGAGAAGCTGGCCTCACCCTTCAACTTCATCTACAAGGCGGACATCCTGGAGCGTGACCCCACCTTCTACGAGCGCAACATCATGGGCACGGGTCCCTTCAAGTTCGTGGAGTACGTGCGCGGATCGCACTGGGTGGGTCGGCGCAACGACGACTACTTCAAGCCGGGGCTGCCCTACCTCGACGGCTTCCGGGCTGTGTTCATCGCCAGCCGCTCGGCGATGATGGCGGCCCTGAAGAGCGGGCAGGCGCTCATCGAGTTCCGCGGGGTCTCGCCCGCCGAGCGCGACGAACTGGTGAGCGCCCTGGGCGACAAGATCTCCGTCCAGTCGCAACCCTGGAACTGCAACCTGATTGTGGCCTTCAACACCAGGAAGAAGCCCTTCGACGACGCCCGGTTCCGCCGTGCCCTGACCCTGGCGGTCGACCGCTGGGGCGGATCCGCGGCCCTGAGCAAGATCGCCTTCCTGGGGCCCGTGGGTGCCGTGATGCGCCCGGGGTCCGAGTTCGCCATGCCTCAGACGGAGCTGGTCAAGCTGGCGGGGTACGGACGGGATATCGCCGCAGCACGGCAGGAGGCGCGCCGCCTGCTGCGTGAGGCGGGCGTCCCCGAGGGCTTCACCTTCACGCTTAAGAACCGCTCGGTGGCCATGCCCTACGAGCCGGCCGGTGTCTTCCTGGTGGACCAGTGGCGGCAGGTGGGACTGAACGTGCAGCACGTGCAGCAGGAGACCGCTACCTACCTGGCGGACCAGCGCGCCGGCAACTACGACGCCTCGGTGGACTTCGCCTGCGACTTCATGGACGACCCGGACGTGCAGCTGGCAAAGTTCGTCTCCGCCGACGTCAGCCCGCTGAACTACGGGGGCTACATCGACCGCCAGCTGGACGCCCTCTACTTCCGGCAGAGCCGCACGGCCAACAAGGCGGAGCGGCTGCGGCTCGTCCGCCAGTTTGAGAAGCGGCTGCTCGATGAGCAGGCCTACGCCATGTACATCCTCTGGTGGCAGCGCATCATCCCGTACTGGAAGACGCTGCAGGGGTACAAGACTACCACCAACCACTACGTGGAGCCCGACATGGAAGCCTACTGGCTCAGCCAGTGACCCCCGTGCCTCCCGCGTCAGGCGCGGTTACGGGAGCGCCCTCCGCCCCGGGGTGACTGCGTGAGTCGTTACATCCTCACCCGCGCGCTGCTCATCCCCCCCACCCTGCTGGCGGTCGCGGTGCTCATCTTCCTCCTCATGCGCGTCGTCCCCGGCGACATCGTCGAGCTGCGCCTGGTCCTGGGAGGCTCCTACGTCACCCCGGGGGTGGTTGCGGCGGAGCGCGCCAGGCTGGGCCTGGACAAACCGCTGTGGGAACAGTTCCTGCAGTACCTGGCGGGGCTGGCACGCCTCGACCTGGGGCTTTCCATGTGGTCAGGAGCCCCGGTGGCCCACGAGATCGGCCTGCGCCTGGCCCTCAGCCTGCAGCTGGCGGTGATGGCCACGCTCATCGCGGTTGTCCTTGCTATCCCGCTGGGCACCCTGGCAGCGGTCTATCGAGGGAACTGGATCGACCAGGCCGTACAGCTCTTCAGCGTCGCCGGCCTCTCCATCCCCTCCTTCTGGCTGGGAATCCTGCTCATCCTCTTCCTGCTCTCGGTCTTCAACTACCTCCCCCCGCTGATCTTCACCCCGCTGCTGGTGGACCCCAAGGCCAACCTGGCGCAACTCATCTGGCCGGCCCTGGCAGTGGGCTACCGCTACTCAGCGGTGGCCACCCGCATGACCCGGTCGGCGCTGCTGGAGGTGCTGCGGGAGGACTACGTGCGCACCGCCTGGGCTAAGGGCCTTGGTCGGATGGTGATCGTCCGCCGCCACGCCCTGCGCAACGCGCTGCTCCCCGTGGTGACCGTCATCGGCCTGGAGTTCGCCTTCCTCATCGGGGGGCTTGTGGTCACAGAGCAGGTCTTCAACCTCAACGGCATCGGCAAGCTCACCGTGGAGGCCATCGCCCAGCGGGACTACACGCTGATCCAGGGCCTGATGCTGGTCGTGGCCACCGGCTACATCCTGGTCAACTTCGTGGTGGACGTGCTGTACGCGTGGCTCGACCCGCGGATCACCTACGGCTGATGGCCAGCGGCGCGGTGCTGGAGATGACCCACCTCTCCCGGCGGCCGGCCCGTGCGGGCAGGCGCCCGCTCGCCCGGTTCATCCGGAAGTATCCCCTGGGCGCGGTGGGCGCGGTCCTGATCGCCGCCATGGTGCTGGTGGGGGCCTTCGCCGGGGTGGTGGCGCCCTACGATCCAGTGGCCAACGACTTTGGCGCCATGTTCCAGCGGCCCAGCCGGGCGCACTGGTTCGGCACCGACGCCTTCGGTCGCGACGTGCTCAGCCGCATTCTCTACGGCGCCCGCACCGCCCTGCTGGTGGGATTCGGCTCATCCCTCCTTGGGGCAACTGTGGGCGCAGTCCTGGGCTTGGTCAGCGCCTACTTCGGCGGGAGGCTGGACCTGTGGCTGCAGCGGCTTCTGGACATCATCATGGCCTTCCCCATCATCATCCTGGCCATGGCTGTGGTCGCCCTGCTGGGGACCGGTACGGTGAACCTGATCCTGGCCATCGCCCTCTCCTTCATCCCACGGGCTGAGCGGGTGGTGCGGGCCAGCGCCCTGGCGGTGCGGGAGATGGTGTACGTGGAGGCGGCGCGAGCCGTGGGAGCGGGGCCATGGCGGATCATCTTCCGCCACATGTCTCCCAACGTGGCGGCTCCCTACCTGGTGATGGTCACCGCGTTCCTGGGTCAGGCGATCCTGCTGGAGGCCTCGCTCTCCTTCCTGGGATTGGGCGTAGCCGAGCCCACGCCGGCCTGGGGGCTGATGCTGCGCGGCGCCGCCGTGGACTTCGTTCAACGGGCGCCCTGGATGGCCATCTTCCCCGGACTGGCCATCAGCGTGTCCGTGCTGGCCTTCAACGTCCTGGGCGACGCCCTCCGCGACGCACTTGACCCCAGGCTGCGGGCCTGACGGATCGCATCGTTGAGAGGCTGGTCGCCCACCCGCACCTCGGTGACGCGGGATCCCGCAGGCCGCGTTGCACAGGACCGGGGCGACCGCTGGGGCCGCGGCCACCGGGTTGCCGAAGGTGGTCCGGCCCGGGGAGGAGGCGACCGCGGTCTCCTCGGTGAGCAGGCCGATGATCCCCACGGTCACACCGCCCGCGGAAAGGAGGAGTAAGGGGCGCGCGCCGGGGAATGGCCGCATCCCCCCGCGAAGGTGTTGCTGGCCACCCGGGGGAAGCGCGATTCCCTGATCCGCGCCGCCAGCAGCAGGGCCAGCGAGAGGCTCAGGAGCAGCGCTCGTGCGCGTGTGCTCTTCATCACAGGATGCTCCTTTTGTCAGCAGGAATAGGACATGTTCGCCCGCGTCTATTTTCGCCCGGCTGCGACGACCTCCCGCGCATTGAAATTCCGGGCGCGATCGACGCTCTCTGGCAGTTGGTCAACCAATGCATGATCGAACCTGCTACCGGCTAACGACGCCGGCAGCCTTCGCGGATCGATTGCTATACTTCTTAATGGCACCGGGCGCAGGTTGCCCCCAGCGATGGGCGCGGCAAGCCTTTGGCTGAGCTCGTCTCCTGTACGGACTAGACCAGGTGGCGGACGATGGATCAAAGTGAGAGGCGCGTCTGCATGGCCAACATCAGCGCGCGGGAACGTCGGAGGAGGCTGATCGGCGGCATCCTCCAGCTCATCGTTACCCTGGCCGTCCTGGCGACGCTCGTCGCGCTGGGTGTTGATCGCT
>FWPU01008038.1_pt1 | contig 12189 bp, 10 predicted proteins | sample 2228361 | NCBI WGS metagenome assembly FWPU01 (sample SAMEA103939777, study PRJEB20133) | metagenome | reverse complement strand
CCCTTCTGGCAGCCGGTCGGGTTCATGTCGGGGACGCCGGCCTCTATGACGGGGAGAGTGCCGGCCTGCTCCTCGCGCACCACCTTGCCATCGCGCACAAAGACACGGAACGGGCAGTTGCTGGGGTAGCAGTCGACGCAGTGACTCCCCCAGCCCACCGAATCCCACTTCCAGCGGTCGCGGTAGCGTTCCAGCGTGCGGCGGCTGTGGCTGGACCTTCTGTTCCGCGCAGTCATTGCTCACCTCCGGCAGCTCGATGGCTCACCCTCTCCACAGGCAGTAGCCCACCATCGCCGCTCAGCGTAGAGCGCAGGTGGGCGGCGTCGGCAGCGACGAAGGCCAGGCTGACGGCAATAAGAGATCGGTAAAAGGGCGGCAATGCCAGGGCTTCGCCCCGAGGCCCTCGGCGCAAGGGCCCCTTGACCTGCGATGGAGTTGAAGGCTCAGGCGAACGCTCGGCCTGAAGGGACTCTACTCGGGCCTGAAGCTGGGGCAACCACGGCAAGAGCTGGCGCTCCAGAAAATCAACCTGCGCCCGGCGGTAGGGCGACGGATCTTGACCATGGTGCAGGGCCCACAGCTCCTTGAAGGCCAGGAAGTGCATGAACTCCAGCTCTGTGGTCAGGTGGTCCGGCAGCTCACCGCGGCCGCGCTCCAGAGAGAGGCCGAAGTAGTTGTAGAAGCGGGTCAGCTCCTCCATCACCGCCTTGCGGCCGCCACGATAGAGGCCGCTGTACAGGGGGCAGGGCGGCGAACCGACTCCCACCTCGAAGACGCGCAGGTAGTCGGCCTGGAAATCGATGTAGTCGCCCTCGGCCGTCAGGCCCTCAAGGGGTAAGTCCAGCGCGAAGGGTAACTCCTGGCAGGCCTCCTGCACCTCGCGGCGGAAGACGTCACCGGCTAGGGCGGCGAAGAAGCCGCGGTCCGGGTAGCTGAAACCCTGCACCAGCAGCCGGTACAGCCGGCTACGGGCCGCTGTTGCCACCTCCTCCCTCGACAGGGCTTCGATGCGCATTACGCTTTCACTGGCGGCCGGTGCAGCTCACCCGGGTTCTGGACAAAGGGCTTGAACATGTCGATCCAGCGATAGGCGATGAGTATGTCCATCAGCTCGGAGCGTTCGCCGCGGGCCGCCTTCCCCCGTTCAGCCTTGAGGGTGGCGAGAGCCCCGTCGACCTCCGGCCCGAAGAGGCTCCGCAGGTACTCCGTGGGGATGCGCGGGTTCGCTTCGTCGATGTCCCCGTTCTCGTCGAAGCGATAGGGCGCCCAGGGCGGCACGTAGTAAACGTTGGGCTGGGTCCCCCATTCGGCATGGAGAGGCAGGGCTACCTTCCAGACCTGGACAAGCTTGTGGACGTCGCTCTCGGGATCGTCCAGGTAGCCAAAATGCCGTACGCGGCCGGGGCACTGCCGCACGCAGGCCGGGGCCACCCCTTGCTCCAGCCGCGCGAAACAGGCGACACACTTCTGGGCGATGCCGCGCACGCGGTTGAAGTAGATGCGCTTGTAAGGGCAGGCCTCCAGGCAGTAGCGATAGCCATGGCAGCGGTCCTCGTCGATGAGGACAATGCCGTCCTCGGTGCGCTTGAAGATGGCCTGGCGAGGACAGGCTTCCAGGCAGGCCGGTCGGGTGCAGTGGTTGCAGATCTTGGGCAAATAAAAGTAATAGGAGTTGGGGTATTCGCCAGCGCCCTGGTCTTCATCCCAGTTGGGGCCCCAGTCCGGCGCCTCGTCCCGGCCGTTTCCGCCCGGCTGGCGCGGCCGGAGATACTCCGACTGCCCTTTGCCTCCGTAGAAGACCTCCTCGTGGTTGAACTCCCACGCCTCCCCGAAGTCGCGGGCCGAGGGCAAGAAGCCTGGGAGCGCCGTACCGTCGGCCGCAAAGCCGCCCCCCGATTGCTCCCAGTCGCGCGGCGTCCCGCGGCCGGGCAGCGTGTTGACGATGTTCCACCACATGTATTCCATGCCCGGCTGGTCGGTCCAGAGGGTCTTGCAGGATATGGTGCAGGTCTGGCAGCCCAGGCATTTGTTCAGGTCGAAGACGAAGGCCAGTTGTCGTTCTGATGCTTGTACAGCCATGGCAGCCTCGCTTTCTTACCATTCTCCCTCAGGCATCGATCTGGAGGTCTATCCAGGCAGGCGAGTAGGCTTTGATGCCTGCCCGCTCCTGATTGGCCCCCTGCCAGACGGCAAACGCCACCCGCGATGACCCTCCCGGCGCCAGCTTTACGGTACCCTTGGGAGCGCCGTTGGCGGCGAAGGACCGTGAAAGCACCACGCTCCAGCGTCCGTCCTCGTGGCGGGCGGCGGCTGACAGCCCGAGATCTTCGCGCCGCTGGCTGCTGCCGGCGCCTTCGGCGGCCACGTTCCTGGGGGCCGACCAGTCCGGCCGCCAGAGCCAGGCGTTCACCGGCTTGCCTGACAGACCCATCCCTTCCAGCGGTGCATCCGGTGCGATGGGGAAGAGGACCGCCGCCGCATCCGTGAACTGGTTGGTATCGGCGATGCGGTCATCCCTGGAGGCATCCTCCCAGACCAGGCGGAAGAAGGCCCTCTCGCCGTTGTGAAGGCTGCGGACCTCCACTTTCGGCAACTGGCCATAGGGGCGATCCTGCCAGGCCACGCGGACGTACTCGCTGGGCTGGAGAGCGATGGGTGTCGGCGCGAGGCCCACCTCTTCGGCCGCTACCCGCTGCCAGGCACTTGCCGTTGGGTCCAGCAGCTCTTCGGATCGGCCCTCGATTCGTTGCATACGCATAGCTGCGCCCCCTTCCTTAGTCCGCCTTCGATATCTCCACGCACATGGCCCGCGAGATGTGGCTGGGCTGGGCCAGGGCGAATCGATACTGCAACTGACCGTAGTCCCCCACCAGATGCAGGGGCTTCCGGGCCGAAGGGTTGACCATCTGCTGGCTCTGCCAGCCGTCGAACTGGTAGGGCTCCCAGGCGTGGTACATAACCACCTGGCCCGGCTGCACGCCCGGGGCGACCTTTACACGCACTTTGAAGCCCCCCACATCGTTGTGGACCCAGGCCACGTCGTGGTCCTTCAGCCCGCGGGCCCGGGCATCCTGCTGACTGATGTACATGACCGGCTCGCCCCGCTGAAGCCGGAGGAGGGTCTTGTTGGCCCGCCAGATGGCATGGATGCTCCAGCGGGTGTGGCCCCCCGTCATGCGCAGGGGGTAATCGCCGCCGGCCTTCGGCTCCTCTTTGAAGACAGGCAGTTCCTCTCCCATCTCCAGGAACCAGGGGTGATCCAGGTAGAACTGCTGACGGCCGGTGAGCGTGGGCCATGGCTCCTTCCTCTCAACGAACCAGGCGAAGGGGTAGACGGTCTCGTCCTGGCGGACGTCGCTGGTGATGGCAGTGATGGGCCCGTAGAACCCGGCCGACTTGACGCGGACGGCGCCGGTCTGGAGCGCCTCCTCCAGGGAACACTGAGTAGGCCGCGAGATGGCCAGCACCACGTCCAGGGCCTTCTCGGCGTCACCCTCGCCGAACTGCCCGTCCAGGCTCCAGAGCTTGTAGAGGTTGCGCAGGTCGTACTCCTTGCCGACGGAGTCCTTATAGAAGCCTTCCTCCCGCTCCCGGGCCCGACGCTCGATGGTGGCGGCCAGGCGGGCCATGATGTCCCACTCGTTCTTGCACTCGAAAAGGGGCTCCACGGCCTTTTCGCCTACGATGACGTAGGGCACGTAGCTCTGGCAGAACTTGACGCCCGCCTTCTCGTGCCAGCCGGCCGCCGGCAGGATGATGTCCGAGTACATGGCCGAGCTGGACATGCGGAACTCCCAGGTGACGATGAGCTCCAGCTTGGACCAGAGGTTCTGGCGGATGACCTCCGGCACCGGCCAGCGCCGCAGGGGGTTCATGCCGGTGTAAAGGAAAACACGGGGGCTCTTCCCCGGCGGCGGCGAAACCCGCATCCACCCCTTCTCCAGAGCCTCTCGGGCGTACTCACTCACGGGCCTGGTCAGGGCCGGGTCATGGTAAGCGGGGTTATCGACGATGCGGCGATAGCCCTCATCGTGGGTGTAGAGGAAGATCATAGCCGGCGCGGCGCCTCCCTCCATCCGCGAGAGACCCTTCATAGCATTCTCGATGTCCCGCACGGGGGCACGCGCCCTTTGAGCTTGAAGGAACTCGGCGGCCGCCCGGTCGTAGGTGAGGGTCATGTTCCACCAGGCGCCGATCCGCATGCCTGCCCCTCGCTTGCCGGTGTTGCCGGTGAGGGCCAGGAGCAGGATGATGGCGCGCTGCGCCAGATCCATGTGGTAGTGCTTGCAGGCGCCCCAGGAACAGAAGACCAGGACGGCCCGGCTGGCCCCCACCTGCCGCGCGAGACGGCGGATGACCTGAGGACTGACACCTGTAATGCGGGCGACGCGCTCCGGCGTGTACGGGGCCAGGCGCTCCTTCAGCAGCTCGAAGACGGGGCGCACGTTGACTGGTGTCCCATCCCTAAGGTGGACTTCGAATCGTCCCTCCAGGGCGGGGTCCAGGTCGCCCAGGGCGATGGAGGGTTCGGGCTGGCCAGCGGTGCCCGGCGCCTCTTGCAGCGAATTGGTGCGCCGGTCCCACACGTAGAAGATGTCCTCCTTACCCTCCCGCTGGAGGTCCGACTGACGCAGGAAGCGGCGGGTGTCCTCTCGCACCAGGAAGGGCAGGTCGGTCTGCTCCTGGACGTAGGCCTCTTTCAGGAGCCCCTCTTCCAGGATGACCTGGCACAGGGCCAGGCCCAGGGCGGCATCGGTGCCGACACGCGGGTTCACCCAGAGGTCCGAATGGACGACGGTGGCGTTGTAGTCGGGGGCAATGGTGACCACCTGAGCACCCCGATAGCGGGCCTCCCACATGAAGTGGACATCGGGCACGCGGGTGTAGACGGGGTTGCCCAACCAGACCAGGATAGTTTCGGCGTTGAACCAGTCGTCGGAGGTGCCGTCGGCGTTGAAGAGGCCCCAGGTCTGGATGGCGCCCATGGGCAGGTCGCCCACGCCGGCCCACTCGTCCAGGGCGGTGCCGCCCAGGAGGTAAGCAAAGGCGATCTCAGCGGGCGTGCCGGGGCCGAAGTCGACGTTGGTGGTGCCGTAGTCATAGAGGATACATTCGGGGCCGTCCTCCAGGCAGACGTCGATGATTTTGTCCGCGATCTGCTCCAGGGCCTCATCCCAGGAGATACGCTCCCAGCGGCCGGAGCCGCGTTCGCCTACCCGGCGCAGGGGGTACTTGATGCGGCTGGCGTCATACATGAGGTCGCTGTAGCACATGCCCTTCTGGCAGCCACGAGGGTTGAAGTCGGGCACCGAGGCGTTGGTCTGGCTATAGATAGAATTCTGCTCCTCCCGCCAGACGATGCCGTCCCGGACGTAAAGGTCCAGGGAGCAGGCGGCGATGCAGTCGGCGCGATTGCAGGTGCCCTTGACCACCCGGTCCCAGGTCCACTTGGCTCGGTAGAGGTCCTGCCAGGAACGATACGCCGTCTCCGGAGGAGTCTCTTCCTTCTTCAAGCCCAGGCTGCGCAGCTCCAGGGTAGCCTCGCTCACGCTGCACCTCCAGCGCCCGGCTGACCGTAGGGTGGCTTGCCTCTGGGCCAGCCGGTCTCCACCTCCCGCTGGTAGATGTCCGAGAGGATGTTCACCAGCTCGGCGTTTTGAATGAGGACGCGCATATCGCCGGTAATTTTGATGGAACCCTTGAGGCCCGCTTCGACGGGATCGACCAGGTTAGCTACGATGTTCTCAAAAAGGGTGGCGGGCAACTCCAGGATGAACTGGAAGTCCTTGCGAGCCGGCGCCTCGGACAGCTCCTGGTAGCTCGTGCAGCGGCCGTCTTCCAGCACGATGGCGAATCGCTTGATGGCGCCGTCACCTACATAGGGGGAGACACCGTCGCCCCTGATCTCGGCCAGGACGTGCCAAGCGCCGCGGGGCGCGTTCCTGGTCACCTGGTCGCTGCGGTTCAGGATCTCTTTCAGGCTTTCGTACCAATCGCGGGTGTAGATGTCCGGCATGACGGCCTCCCTCAATAGTCCCGGCAGGACTGCTGCCAGATCTTGGGCAGACCGAAGTCGTGGCAGATGACCTTGAAGGCGTTGTACCCGCCGGCGGTGCTGATGCCGCCCCCTCCTGCCGAGGCGCCACACAGGTAGAGGCCCGGGAACTCGGTGCGGAAACGGTAGCCGCGACCGAAGACCTCGCCGCTATAGATACCAGCGCGGCCGTGGGAGAAGTCGCCCTCGGGCATGGCGATCTTCTTCTCCATATCGAAGGAGGTGTACAGCTTGTGAGCGATGACGTTCTTGGGTGTCATGTTGGGCGCGTACTCCTGCCAGAGGGCCAGGAACCGGTGATTGTAGGTCGCGCGCACCTCATCCCACTCTTCGGGCATCAGGCAGGAGGCGCGGGGGAAGAAGAACCAGCCGTTCATGGCGTGCTTGCCAGGCGGGGCCTGGGTAGGATCCCACAACGAATTGACCCAGGTGCCAGCGCCGGGTCGAGAGGGGATGGCGCCGCCATAGGCTTCCAGGATGTAGTCCGACATCTGCTCCGGCGTCTCGAAGCCCACCAGCGTGTAGAAGCAGTGGTCGATGTCCGGGTTCCAGCGCGCCGACTTGTAGGCCGGCGCCTCGTGCAGGGCGAAGGAGGGGGTGCCCAGCACGTGCTCCGGCCCATAGCGCCAGTGGGCCAGGCGCTCCAGCCGGAAGGGCGAAAGGTGCTCTTCGCCGATGAGCTCCAAAAAGGTCTGCTTGGGGTCAGCGTTGGAGGCCACCAGCTTCTTCGCTTCCACCTCCGTCCCGTCCTTCAAGCGAACGCCGGTCACCCGGCCGTCGCTGAGCAGGATCTTGACCACGGGGTTTCCAAACCGGAGCACGGCCCCCTGCTTCAGGCAGGCGTTGGCCATGGCGTGGGCCAGGGTGTGGGTACCCCCCACCGACATATAGTGCATGGCGCTGAGCCAGAGGACAGAGAGGAGAAACCCGGCGCCGCCGCCGGCATGCAGGTTGCTCCCCCACTCCACGCACTGACGGTAGAGGAGGGTGCGCAGCTCCGGTGACTCGAAGTAAGTGTCGATGAGGACCTTGGGGGACCTGCCCATGTCCGTGAGCTTCAAGCCTAACTGGGAAGCCAGGCCGAACAGGGCACCGATGACCTCGTCATAGCTGTAATCGTCGCCTTGCTCAGGGCTGCTGTAAAGAAACCGGGCGAACACCTTCTCGTTCGCCACCACCTTCCCCTTCATCTCGCACCAGGTATCGGCATCGTGCTTCGAGTACTGGGCGATGCTGGCGTGGGTCTTCTCCTCCAGCCCCGGCCTGTAGATCACGATGGGCGGCCGCCCATCGGCGAAGGTGATCCCTAGCTGGGCATCAGGCTTGATCATGCGGGCGCCCATCTTCTCCAACTCAAAGTCGTGGTAGATGGGCATGTAGTCGATGAACTCCATGTACTGGGCATGGAGGTTATGGTGGAAGCCGGGGACCGTGGCCTCCTCCGTGTTGGCGCCGCCGCCGTCCTCGTGCCGGCGCTCGAAGATCCCTACAGAGAGGCCAGCCTTGGCCAGGTAGGCGCCCAGGCTAAGGCCGTTGTGGCCAGCGCCGATGATTATCGCATCGAAGCTAGCGTCAGCCATTCCCACCTCCTAACTGCCGCCGACCTCCCGGCGGGCATAACTACGCCAATAGAGCAGTAACAACAGGGTCGCCGCGCCTATCACCCCCACGGCCACCACTACTCGGGGCGGAACGCCGCTCCAGACATGCACGCCCGGCAGGCGCATCAACCGGTAGGCCCGATAGCCGAAGAGGGGATTGCGGCCGCTGATGCGCAGACTCATGGCCCGACGCCCCAGGGCCAGGGCCGGGTTCTCGCGGCCAGCCAGCAGGTTCAGCAGCGTCTCCACCGAGCCGCTGATGACCGCGTCGGGGGCGTGCAGCCCCTCTTCGACGGCGATGGCGCCATCACCAAAGACCAGCGTAACTTCCACGTTGCCCTCGCGAGCATGAAGGCCCAGGCGACCCCGCAGGCGGGCTGCCTCCGCCCTCTTTTCGGGCGAATCGGCCAGCAGTTGCTCCAGATACTGGGCCGTTATGCGAGCCAGCCCGCTGGCCTCGTCGCCGGCGGCGAGGGTGACCAGGGCTTCGGCAAGCTCGGCCTCGACAGGCTCGGCCTTGGCAGGCTCAGCAGTCGGTAGGTTTTCCGCTACTGCCACCATCGCTCCAGGTGATAGTCCTCCGCTATGACCTGCAAGGCATTGTAGGCCGGCGCGAAGGTGATGAAGCCGTGCGGGTGCTGCGTGGCGCCGCACATGTAGAGCCCCTGGAAGGGAGTCCTGTACTGGGAAAGCGCCGGGAACGGGCGCTCGGTGAGCAGGTTGTGCAGGTCCACTAGGCCTCCCATCCAGTCGCCCCGCACCATGTTGATCATGCGCCGCGAAATGTCCAGAGGCGTGTAGGGGGCCCAGTCGATGACGGCCTTGGGGATGTTGGGGGCATACTCGCCCCAGGTCTCGATGCAGCGCTGGCCGTAGGGCTGGGCCATCTCGTCCCAGGCTTCGAAGCCGCCGCGGCCGATGCCGATGGGCGCGAACTGGCGCATGAGACCGGTGTAGCAGCCATCGGGGGCGTCCGAGGAGTCGAAGAGGGTGTTGACGGCGCAGTTGGGTTTGGGGTCGGGCAGCCGGCCTTCGCGGACGGTGCGCCAGTCCCCGTTCAGGTCGTGCAGCGACTCGTATCCGGCATTGATGACCCACGCCCGCTGGATGTCCGGGTCGAACTCGGCCGCCCGGTACCGAGGCGCTTGGCTGAGCGCCAGGTGGACGCTGTAGTACGACCAGTCCATATGGCTGTAGTCCCGCACCCCCTGGACGAATTCCGCCGGCAGCTTCTCAGTGGGGAGCATCTTCAGGAACGTCTGCTCCAGGTCTATGCTGCTGGCCACCACGTGGCGCGCCTTCACCTCGCTGCCGTCGTAGAGGCGGACGCCGGTGGCGCGGCCGTTCTCGGTGATGATGCCAGCGACAGGAGTGTTCAGGAAGATGCTACCCCCAGCCTGGGAGAAGGCCTCCCAGAGAGCATGGGCCAACTGGTGAGAGCCGCCGACGCAGACATGCCAGTTGTCCATCTTCCCGATGAGGAGTGGGAAGGAGACGGCCAGCCCCCGCCGGTCCGTGGCATAGCCCGAGATGGCGGCATGGAAGGCCAGTTGCGCCTTCACGCGGTCGTTCTCAAAGTGGGCGTCCAGGAACTGGGTGATGGTCATATTGCGCAGGTGGACGCTGAGGAACTCGGACTTCTCAGCCACCTTCCAGATGACCAGGGCTTTCGTTATGTCGACGAGAGGGATGGGCGGCGAGTACATCAGCGTCCGCAGGATCAGGTCCATGTAGCCTTTCACTTCCTCGTACAGGCGACGGAAGGTCTCGGCGTCCCTCTCCGAGAAGCGGGCGAAGGAAGCGCAGGTCTTGTCCAGGTCCGTGTGGACGGTGATGGCGGTGCCATCGCGGAACACGCTGCCCATCTGGACCGGCGGGAGAATGTACTTCAGGCCGTGGGAGTAGAGGTCCAGATCGTCGTACACCGGGCAGACGCCCACCAGCGTGTGGTAGTTACAATGGAGGTTATGGAGGAAGCCCGGTCGCGTCAGTTCTTCGGTAGACAGGCCACCGCCTTCCTCGGCCCGCTTCTCGAAGATTGCCACGTCCCAGCCGCACTTGGCGAGGTACGTGCCCAGGGCCGTCCCGTTGTGCCCTGCGCCGATGATAATGGCATCGTAGATGGCATCGGCCATAGGCCTCCTCCTCAGGCGGTTTTGGCCCTAACTTAGCGGCTGCTAAGTTACGTCCATAAGGGCCAAATGGCCCCCTCCGAGGGGGCCATTTGGCCTAAGGTATGTTCAATCTGTCACAGACGCGTGTTCTTACTCGCCCAGCAGGAAGGCGCGCACCACCGCCAGGAAACGGTCCAACTGGTCGTGGTGGACCCAGTGGCCGGCGCCCTCAATGACCACCGAGCGATAGCTGTGGAAGGCGCTGGCGCGCCCGTCCTCCTCCGGGTCCGTCGCCCAGCTCTCGGCGCCGCGCACCAGCAGCACAGGGCAGCGGACCTGGTTCCAGATGACCCGCGCGTCTTCGATGTTGAACTCGTACGGCGAGTGGATGCGGACGAAGTTGTCGAACTTCCAGCTATAGGTCCCATCCTCATTGCGGCGCGTGCCGTAAACGGTGAGGTGTCGAGCCATTTCCGGCGTCAGACGGGGGTTCTCCTCCCGCATGCGGGCGACGGCAGCCTCGATGGATGGGTAACGGCGCGGCCGACGACGTTCCAGGTCTCGCATGTGAGCGATCCATTCCCGCATGCGTAGGTGGGCCGGGCGCCGCTCCGTCAGACGCGGCCCCAGACCCTCGATGGAAACCACCCTGGCCACCCGGTCAGGGCAGACGCCGGCATACTGGAGAGCGACGGACCCGCCCAGGGAGTGGCCGATGATGGTGAGAGGATCGCGGTCGATGACGTCGGCCAGCGCCGCCATATCCAGCACGAAGTCCGGCATGCTGTACTGCCCGCCGATGGCCCAATCGCTATCGCCGTGCCCGCGGAGGTCCGGCGCGTAGACACAGTAGTGGCCGACCAGCGCCTCGGCCACCCGGTCCCAGTTGCGGGCGTGGTCGCGGCCGCCGTGGATGAGGAGCAGCGGCGACTTACCGCTGTCGCCCCAGACGACGTAGTGCAGCCTCAGGCGTTGCGATTCGTAGAAGCGAGATTCAGGCTCGATCATCAACTCCTTCCTGTCTAGCATCTAGCAGGTTGCTGGAAAACCCACTCTCGCCGGTCGGGCTTATGGTCATTAGGAATTTAATAACGCCTCTGCGGATTGAAATCCGCAGCTTCGAGGGAAGCTGAGGGTTTTAACCCTCAGAGGCCATTGTTTTCTCAATGACCATTAGCCCGACAGCGACAGGCTGAAGCCTATCCCACTGCGTTAGAAGGCGCTTCTACCTCTGCCCAATGGCTTTTTCAGCACCCTGCTACGGGATCAGCAACACCCGCCCGAAGGCCTGCCGGCTCTCGATGTAAGCATGGGCCGCCGCGGCCTCCGAAAGCGGGTAGGTGCGGTCGATAGCCACCTTGAGCGAGCCGGCCGCGACGTCATCCAGATGGCGCGCGATCATCTGTCGCACCCGGTCGGGTTGCATCATGGCTTCCGCCGCCAGGGAGACCCCCGTCAGCGACCTGTTACCCGCCCCCAGGACGCCCAGGTCCGGCTGGTAGTCATCCCGGCCCGCCTGGCCTACGCTGATGGCCCGTCCTCGATACGCCAGACACTCCAGGCTGCCCTGGAGGGTCCTGCCGCCCACTGGATCGACAACGAGATCAACGCCGCGACCGCTCGTTAACTCGCGAACGGCAGCCACGAAGTCCTGAGTCCGGTAGTTGATGCCGTGGTCCAGCCCGAACGCCTTGAGTCGCTCCAACTTCTCGTCGCTGGAAGCCGTCGCCAGGACCGTGGCGCCAGCGCGCTTGGCCAGTTGGATGGCTGCCAGCCCTACGCCGCCGGCGCCGGCCTGGATCAGCACGGTCTCACCTGCTTTCAAATGGCCGAACTCGAAGAGGCAGTCGTCGGCGGTACCGAAGGGGATGGGCACACAGGCAGCCGCTTCCATGTCCAGCCCATCGGGGATGAGCCAGGCGGCCTCAGCCGGCACCGACACCCTGGAGGCATGCGACCCATTAGGCATGATGGCGACTACGCGCTGCCCGACCGCCCGGTTGGTGACGCTCGCCCCGACCTGGCTGATGACACCGGCGCACTGGTAACCCACAATGTGGGGCCGCGCCGTCATCTCGCCGCCGGCGCGGTTGAGGACATCCCCGCCCTCGATACTCACGGCCTTGACGTCAATGATGACGCCCTGCGGGTGGCAGGCCGGGTCGGGCACCTCTTCGTATCGGAAGACGCTGGGCGGGCCCGTCTCATAGTAGACTGCTGCTTTCATAGCCTCCTCAATGCCCTTTACAGCACCATGTCCGTTCAGGGCATTTTATCCTACCCTGCGCCTGGTGTCCCTATTCGCGAGAGGGGCTGGGGGTGAGGGAGCAGTGCACGGCAACAATTGGATAGAGAGCCTCCTAGTAGAGGTCGCCGACGATGTAGGAAGTAACCGGCGAGGTGAAATCGCCGCTCACCT
>FWPU01011633.1_pt1 | contig 12190 bp, 12 predicted proteins | sample 2228361 | NCBI WGS metagenome assembly FWPU01 (sample SAMEA103939777, study PRJEB20133) | metagenome | reverse complement strand
GAGGTCCGAGGTGTCACCGAACGCGGTTACTACATCATCAGGCACAGTAGGTCATGGAATGACCACGAATACAACACGGACATACTAGTCAAAAGCAGTGAACAGTTAGCAGGCATGGTTACTGTAATAGGGCGGCTATCTTTGGGGAAGAAAAACTGCATTCTGTATGCCGTAGAGGCTTATGCTGAGACGGCAGGCTCCAAACCATCTAAACCATCGACCAAGCCGCCTAAAACGGCCAAGCCTGCTGCAGAGGAACCGGAAATAGCAGCCGATCCAGAAGACAACCTGCTGTTCTAGACTATGCATATTGCCGAAGCCATCCAACGCTGGACACCGTTTGATTACCGCAACGCGGTACCGTATCCCTATGGCGGACTAAACCGCGTTTTGCTTGGGATGCGACCTGGGCTCATCGTTGTTGGAGCAAGGCCCGGCATTGGCAAATCCGCCATGGCCTGTGACATGGCATTGCATGCTGCGGCCAAGCACCACGTTCTGTTTCTGTCTCTAGAGATGACGGTCGAGGCGTTAACTGGCCGGCTACTCAGCTATGTAAGTGGCCTGCCTATGCAGACCATCCTCGACCACCCAGACGACCTGCGAATCAAACAGGCAGGCATGCAACTAAGTAAGTTACATCTGCTCATAGATGATTCGCCTCTTCTCACACCTCCTATCCTCCAGGAAAAGCTGCGGGTTCAAAAGGATTTTGGGCCCCAGCTTGTTATCATCGACTATCTGCAAATAGTGCAAAAACCACCAACCGAGCGTACAGAAATGGTACAGACATATATTGACCTGTGCCGAGCCACAAGGGAAATTGCCAAAGAGCATCGCATTCCAATTGTGATGCTATCTCAGCTTAAACGGCCAGAGCATGCATCGTCTACACCAAGAACGACAGACCTCTTTGGCGGATCTGGCATTGAGCAAGCCGCAGATGTAATCATGCTGTTGCATCGCAGCACGATTGAGTCTGAGGAAGAACTCGATGCCAAGATTATCATTGCAAAGAACCGTGACGGTCCTACGGATACTGTACCAATGACGTGGGACTACAAACTAGGTAAGTGGGCTGAAATTTTTTAGGAGGGCTTATGGGAAACAGTAAAATATTGGCCATCTTGACCGTTTTGGGCGATCTTGCTTGGCTATGTCTGGTATTGTGGGTTATACCTGTGTCTGGATGTGCTTTGTTCCAAACTAAACCTGATGTGTCACACACTAATCCTGGTCCAACTGTCAAGGTGGACGGACACGTTCCCTGGTCGATCTTGTTGCTGCCGATTATTGGCGGTGTGGCCAGCCTAGTAGCAGGTCTATTTTTGCCAGGGTTTGGTCGAATTGGTGGTATTGGTGCAGCAGCTTCTTTGGCGACCATCGCGATTATCTTGATGATCGCCAAGTATGCCAACTGGATTGCCACCGGCAGTCTAATCGGATGCATGGTGCTTCTGGTCTATATCATCTTTCGCAAGGCCAAGAATATTCGGGAATTAGTCGCGACTGTGGAGATCATCAAAGAGCGCATCCCAAATCAATGGGATAATATCAAGGCGCATATCAATCAATCCAGTAGTACCCAAAAGGTCGTAAAACAAATCAAGGCCGGCATGAAGGGGGGTAACCATGAGGCAATTTGATACTGGAGCAACACGCAACGACGACACCAATAAGCTTGATCCTGAGGGATTCCTAAATCCACAGTGCTTATTGGTGTATAGCCAATACATGCATAAGCATAGATACCAGGACGATGGGTCGGTACGGGCAAGCGACAACTGGCAAAAGGGAATACCCAAGGATTCAGCCATGAAGAGCCTGCTACGGCATACCCTGGATTTGTGGCTCATTCATCGTGGATACATGCCTGGATTCTCCGATCAAGATGCCTTGATTCTTGATGTGCTATCTGCCATTGCCTTCAACGCCTTTGCCTACATGCATACGGTGCTAGGGGAGTCACATGAGACTACGACCGGTTAAGGCGTATAACGGCAAAGATAATTGAGGTATGGCAAAAAGTAAACCAGGAGGACATATGAGAATACTAGTAATTGGAGATCTGCACCTGCCATATGAACATCCCAAGTATCTGGCCTTCGCTAGACGAATTGCTCAATCCTTTAGACCTCACCATGTCGTATTCATCGGAGATGTGGCTGACGAACATGCTGTCGCCTACAAGTATCCCCAAGAACTAGATAGCCTTGGCAGCCAAGCCGAGTTTAAGGCTGTTCAGACGAAAATCAGCCAATGGTATCGGGCCTTCCCTAAGGCCAAGGTATGCATTGGCAACCACGACATGAGGCCGGCAAAGACTGCCAAGATGCTACATATCCCACCTGAGCGCCTCAAACTGTATGGCGAGCTGTGGAACACTCCCGGCTGGTCTTGGGAAATGCAGCACTATATAGGCCCGATCTTGTTTCGGCACTACGTCAAGGCCGGATCCTTACAGCCGGCCTACATAGCCGCCAAGCATCTTGGCACTAGTGTCGTACTTGGTCATGTCCATAGTACGGCTAGTGTGCGATATATTCATCGACACAATGGCCAAATAGATGTGGCGGTTGATGTTGGATGCGGCATTGATCCTTTTGCTCCGGCATTCCGTTATGCCGACGAGCACCTGGCCAAACCGATCATATCGGTGGCCTGCATAACTGTGGATACCAAGATCACTGCCAACATAGAATTAATGGACTAGAGGACTAGACATGGCTAAGTGGCCAACTCTAAGACCACCAGTCAAATGGCATGGCGGTAAATACTATCTGTGCCAGCGCATCATTGCATTGATGCCTCCGCACCATACGTACGTCGAACCATTTGGCGGTGCCGCGTCGGTCCTGTTGAACAAGCCTCCTGCCCCTGTGGAGGTCTACAACGACATAGATCACCGCATTACAAGACTATTCCGGGTACTTCGAGACCATGGCGAGGAATTCCATCGTCGACTGGTATTGACGCCCTACAGCGAGATTGAGTTCGAGCAAGCCGCTGATACTACTAACGACCAGATCGAACAGGCACGCCGGGACTATGTACGCTGGAGACTATCGCTTGGAGGCCGCGGCGACAGTTTCAGCTACACGCTCCATCGGGTTCGTAGGAATATGGCCCAAGTAGTATCAGGGTATCTATCTGCTATCGATGAGCAGTTGCCCTTGATCACAGCCAGACTAAGGACGGTCCAGATCATGTGTAGGCCCGCTGTGGATGTCATCCTCAACTGGGATAGCCCACAAACCCTGTTCTACTGCGACCCACCATATGTGGCTCAAACCCGCCATCATGCCAGTCAAGACATCTATGGCCATGAGATGTCAGATGAGGAACATCAGCAACTGGCGACTGTGTTGCGCTCCTGCAAGGGTAAGGTGATCCTCAGCGGCTATCCATCAGACCTATACGATCGGTTATACTCAGACTGGCACCGGCTAGAGTTCAAGATTGCCAATCATGCTGCAGGTGGTCGAAAAAAGAAGCGAATGACCGAGTGCTTGTGGCTAAACTACGCGCCAGAAATAACGTGTTTGGCGTAAATGGTGACCCGAAGAGGAAAGACTAGCATCAGATCATCATCTTCATAGATCTCAACAAAGTACTTGCCCTCTTCGGAAAACTTGTGATCAAGACGGTAGTACACGCTATCGGCATGTACCAATTGAATTGGGCCACTTAAGGTGCAGCTTTGACAGTCAAAGATCTTGGCTGTCACAGAAGTTAAGCCGGTCTGTGTGGCGCGGTACACAAACCGACTCTCTTCTAGTGTAATTAATATGGGATTACCGGCTATCATCCCATCAACTTAGCAGATCATTGGTGGCGACTCAAGACCGCCAACCGTCTGTTGGATATCATCTACATCGGCCTGCAAGGCGTCAACTTTGCCACCCAAAATATCTACCTTACCGTCTACAACCGTAACCAAAGTGTCAACGGCTTCAATTTTATCGTCGGCTGCGTCCACCTTGGCGTCCACGGTGGCCACCAAGGCACCAACACTATCGACATGATAGTCGCCAATTGAATACAACTTGATTGCCTTACCACCGTTAGCATCGGCAATCAGTACTTGCCATTCGCCACGTTCGTCTGGCGTAAAGGTCTTATAGTACCTACCAGTTGTACCCACCTCGGTCATAAGACCAGACTGGCCACTATCCAATGTCCCTGTTTCATCGTATACATCCATTTGTACATTGATACCAGACGCCGCACCAGCCGCCTGATACAATACCTTGATTTGTTCGCCTACTTTATAATTCTTTTGTGCCATACCACACCTCCTCTAGAAACTAGATAACGCTGCCCTCATCCAACCTGAAGACGTCTTGATATAGATGTAGCCGGTATCCCACGTTACATCACCAATATTACCATTGGTGTCTGCTGTGCTTGTGGGTGTGTATGATGTACGAAGCCTGAGCTGATTGTATCCGGTCGATCCATTAATGTCTATGGTAGCAGTGGGGGTGGTAGTACCAATCCCAACCCTATCGTTTGACGCATCAACATACAGTGTGCTAGAATCAACCGTAAGCCCGGCAAATGAAGGACTGGCTGTAGTGTTGACGTCCTGATGCACGCCACCTAGACTATCATGGTCCACACCACTATCTTTCACTTGCAGATTGTTTCCGTCAAGCTGAAAGTCAGTGGCATCATAGTTGAAGGTTACCTGCTGGCCGGATAGTGTCAATGGAGCACCACCAACGGTAACTGCGTCGTGAGCCAATGTGACAGCATGAGCAACCTGGGCATCTGTATTAGTGGCATTCTCCGGCAGACCATCAGATCCCGCCTTGAGCAGACGTCCACTAGTCAGGGCATCTGGGATTACTTTGACTTCCTTGGTCGTGGCGTCAACGTACACCAACCTGGTATCGGTTGCACTAAGCAGCTTGAATACAGCAGCTTCAAAGGTTCCGTAACTGCCAACATAGTTTTCCAAAAACTCATTAAGTGCTGCTTCAAGTCCAGCCCAATTGCCACTACGAAACTCAAATTGCGGCATGCCTAGTCCCTCCGCTCCGGTTTTTCGAACGCACCACCAATAGCATGTAGCAAAGATTCCCACATCGTACGTTCTTGCTTCTTGGCTGCAGATTTGGTGCCATAGATCCTTTTGCGCAACTCAGTAATAGCGTTGAAGTTGCGCTTATCCCCCATAGCTTCCCACAGGTTATTAGTAACAGACAAAGCCGGGAAGAAGACTTCTAGTCGTCGTTCGCCTATTGTAGCGATATCGTCTATGATCTGCTTTGTCGTCTTACCTGGAGCGCGTGTTACTAGGTACACGTTGATATCTGTAGCCATCTTGACTATCTGCCCCAGTGGCGGCGATAGCAAGGTTGGTATGCCAGGCATAACACCAGGTGTCGTTCTACGACCAAGGATTTCGGTCTCCATCATATCCTGTATCTCATTCGCCACGACATAGGAGACTGTTACGCCAAGACCGGACACGAACAGGTCGACATCTCTGCGCCGTATGCCCTGGACCATTGGCAACGCGCCATGGTACATAACTAACTCAGCCATGCCACGTGGATACGTAATGACACCAAGGATCATGCTAGCTAATGGCTTCTGCTCAATTGCCGACCTTTGGTACCGTTCATACCGGAAGTTCGTAGCATCAGTACGAACCTTGGCATAGTACCTGACAAAATCCTCAAGCTGACCACGATCCAACATGGTCAACATCTTAAGTCGGGCCATGGGTGAAAAGACGCCAAGGTTAAGATCCGTAATTGCCTGCCTTACCTGACCCGCCTTAAACCGCTGTACGGCATCCCACGCTTGAGCATGGGACACCAAATAGGTAAAGCGTCTAGCCGTGCTATCTGTCTTGGCCCAGAAATCCATCCAGGCACGATGCCATCTCAATAGCTGTCGGCCTAGCCTGGAGCGACTCAAAACATCAAGTCGCATCTTGCTACTAAGCTGCATACGCATTTCCGCAGACAGCCCAGACTGGCCACCAGTCGGTAGGGCAGCCACATCTTTCGCGTACCTAGCTCGCCATGTCGGATCGGCCAAGTACTTTGCTAGCGTCTTTGGCCAAGCTAAGGCGGCCTTTCGTCCAAGTATTGGGCCAAACAGCACGCCTTGCATCCAGTTAAGCGCACCAAATATTGGTCCACGTACTGTAAAGTACGTCTTCCAGAAACTGTTGGCCATCTTACTATTAAGGTCGAGCAGCATGTGTCGTTCAACTGCTCGATCAAGCATGTTGTCTATGATATCTTCGAATAACTCAGTATCGCGACCAGACAGATTCGGAATGCGATTGACTGCTTGGCGCAGCCGTGTAATAGGTCGATATATCTCCGACGCTAATACAGTACGCTTGATGTGGTTTAGCAGGTTCACTGCCGGATCACCACGCTTTATCTGATCGGCATACTTTCTGGCTTCAATACTACTAGGCTTGGCGCCTTTGCGCACAACAGGTTTACCACGAACTGGCGTCAATCCACCAATATGGATTTCACCAACATGTTGAATGCTATCAGACATCCAGTAAGCCTGCCGTGTACCCCATTGCTGGCGCTTCAGCCAGCCGTTAAAGGCTCGTTCACCAAGACGACGAACTGTTATGCCTTGCGCCACAATAGCCCTAGTATCCCATGGCTTGCCGGTTTTTGGGTCGGTACCTGGTGGGGTATACTGGCCTTCGCGCATACGTTCAAATTGAATCTTTCGTACACGCCAAGCCATTTCATCCTGCAACAGACCATTGACGGTATCGTAGACCTCTAACAGCTTTGGACTATCCAGATCGGCCCGCTTTCCCGTAAACAAAGCCTGCGATACCTTGACCAAGTCAGCTTTGCTCACACCAGTCCGCAAAACCACATCCTCGAACCGCTGATACAGCTTTTCCGCATCTTGCAGGGCAGCCATTCGCTTGACGTCGATGTCATCCCAGATGCTAGAGATGTCCTGACCGGAACGCATAGACAGGTTATCAATGGCACGCTTGGCCGAAGCAAACCAATCCATGCCATACATAGCATGTATCGGCTTACCAACGGCAGCCCACCTAGCCAACCTAGTCTCCCATCTCTTGGCCTTGGTCAAGGCGTCAGTGATAGTATCGATCCATAATGGCTGAATGTCTGGATTATCTGGCACGCCCCCATACGATGCAATGAGATCATACACACGGTCAGACGCGGCCTGTCCCCAGCGCTTGCTAATCACCTGTGCTGTCGGCCCTAGCTGGGCCTTAACAGCCTCGCGTCTAGCCGTTTCCTCGATCCAGACCCTTGGTTTTCTGGTATACTTCTTCGTCAGTTCCTGGATCTTGGCCTGATACAGATCCGCATACTTACCAGCCGGATTGAACGGCTGTATTATTCCTTCGCCCTTCCGTAGCCTAGCCGCAACACTAAGCCCGCCCAACGCTGTGCCAATAGCCATTCCGCCAATAAAGCCAGTACCTAGCCGGTCAAGTATGTCTCCCCACGCAATCTGGCCTTCCTCATCGCGCGGTAAATCTCCGCGATGAAGACCAGGCACGGCGATAGTCACGCCTTCTTGGGCTGCCGCGTTGAATCCGATGGCCAGCCCATTCTTTAACACCTGCGACGTCAGCTTGCCACCAGCCTTTACTATCTCAGACCTAACGCCCTTGTCGCAAGCTTGTCGCAAGATACCCATAGCTTTAGATGTGTTAGGGCCAAACTTGAGCAGTTTACCGACATTGATGCTGCTCAAGGTTGCATTTACAGCCCCAACAATCAACCGCTCGCGCTGGGCCTCAGCATCCGATGCCCCACGTCGCACAGCATTATCGTAGGCATCTTGGCCTTCGGTAGCCGCAGCCAAACCAATGCCCACAACAGGATGCACGATAGCGGCAGCCACGTAGGCGCCGAGGGTAGGCAGCATCTCACCAACAAAGCTGGCAATCCTCTGGGCCCCAGTCTGAGGATCGGCCCGCCAGTCAACCATCTTTTTCTCGAAATGGCGACTAAGGGCGTCTTCAGCAACCATCAATCTGCCAGCAGCCCGTCCCCCGCCAAGCAATGCGTATCCAGTAGCCGCTGAAGCCAAGGTGCCAGTAATGCCCCTGGCTAGACGCAAACCAGCCCTGACTATTCCTCTCCCCGCCTCACGAAGAGCCGTAGTTTCCTCTGGCGCTTCATACTCGGGACCAAGAGTAAGGGTTGGTTGCGTGCCTATTGGTTCTGCTGTAGTCGGGCCAATAGTCTGGCCCTTCAATGGCCCAGATTCAATGATGAAATTCATGGAGCCACCATAAAGAACAACCACGTCTTACCGCCATCATACGATACCTGAATCTGTCCATCCTTGCTTCGGTATCTCGCACCCTTGACCTGGCCTTGCTTGACCGCCTCTACCCATTCGTCGATAGTGCGATACCTTGGTGCTACTTCAACCTGGGACAGCTGCTCTGGCGTCATCTCGAGCAACTGTTCCATACCAAGCCGCTGGACTTTCTCGGTCTGCGTAGGCGCAATCTCAACCTGTGATAACTGTTCGGGAGTCATCTCCAATAGCTGCTCCATTCCAACCTTCTGCGGTTGTTCTGGCCGCCTACCAAGCTGCTGAGCTGGGCTGACAAGCGGAAATCCCATCGGAGATGTAGGCGCCCAAGAAAATGCAACAGGATGCTGACTAATCAGCTCTTCCATAGGAACAGCTTTCTCGGGCTCAGCAGCAGTAGGGGCTGCACGCGATACCGCCCACGTCTGTCCGCCATCTCTGGAGATCTCTATAGCTCCAGTCTCTTGATTCTTCCGCGTCATGGCCCGTACAGGAGGCCCAGCAGCCTGATCTTGGATCGCCTTTATGGCTTCAGCTTCCTCCGCAGACAACGGCGTTGGTACCCCCACACTATCAATCCAATACTGCTGATTCGTGTTGGGGTCTCTAACCACTACGTTGCGAACCTGCACTGCGCCAGTATCCTGATTTGTGACAACGGCCGACTGCAGATTGGTGTTGACAATCTGCGATAATGTCGCCCATTGCCCTTGTTCAGTCTCTGATGCCGGCCTCCATTCGTCAGGCCCAACCTTTATCTCTAGACGTCCTTTCCTGACTCTCCAGTTGGACTGCAGATCTCTAACTGCATCTACCAACTGTGGTATAGTAGGCCGTCTACCAGTTGGTGCCGTAGGTTTCGTTGGAACAGTCGGTGAAGCCGTATAGAACGTCGAGATCTCTAGCTTTCGTGCAAGGGTAGCTAGGTATTCGTCACGTTCTTGTTCGATGACTGCAATCTCATCGTCGCGATTGCGTATGATATCAGCCACCAAGGCTTGCTTCTGATCCGGGGGCAGATCATTTCTCTGCTGCAAGGCCTTTATATTATTTAAAGCCTGCTGGCGGATCTGCTGGATCCTAGCCTCAGCTACTTGGCGATACTGTTGCTGATGTTGTGCGTAAGCCTGTGCTTCTACGACAGCCGATTCAATAGCCAACTGTGTCTGCGCCCGACCAAGTGCCATTAGGTAGGTAGACTCCTTGGCCTTCTGTTCCTCGGCTAGATTAGCCTCCCACAATTCCCTTTGCCTGGCCAGTTGATCCTGGTACGCCAGGCGTTGCATCTCCCACTGCTGATCGGCTACTTGGCGGTCAGTCAAGAACTTGTTACGCAACATTTCCAGATCAAGACTCTTCTTGTACTGGTAGTCCATCAAGGATTGTTCCATCATGGCCTTCTGGCGCAAGAAGAATTCTTCTCTGGCTTGCTGCGCCTTACCGGCAGCCTGTGCAAGCTGCATGTAAGCCGATGGCCTCATGTATTGGAATTCGTACGGCATTATGTCAGCGCCTCCCACAATTGCTGCCCACTAGCTACGATACCTGGCAACTGCGACCATATAGACGGCTGAGCCCCAACCTGTGCTGCCTGAGCTGCCAACATTTGGTAATCTGGATATTGATCCACTACACTGCCAATCAAGCCAGCCTTGCCCTGAATCGCACTCAGCCAGGCTCCAAGCCGCTGCTGTTCAATACCAGCCCTAGCTTGCGCACCAACCTGCGTCTCCCATTCCATTGGCAGATACGTAGCAGCTTCTGTAGTTGCTAGACCTGATGATATTAACTGTTGCATGGCCTTTGACACATCACGTGTCTTGGCCCTCTCCAATTGCCGATAGGCATAATCGGCCTGGCTTGGCCGCGAATAAATCTGCTGTTCCGCCAGCTTGGCTTGCTCGGCTATTGCTTTAAGAGTAGCCTCCTGCTCTGCAAACTGCCCGAGCGTTTGCTCAATGCCTTTGATCTGGTCGGCATACAGCCATTCACTGAGCCACGTCTTTTTCTTTTTGGCCAGTTCCTTCTCCAAGGTCTTCCTTTGGGTCTGGATACTAGCCAATTGCTGCTCTGCTTCGGCCACACGTTGTGCCAATGGTGACGTTCCTGGTTGATAAAAGTCCTTGCCAAGATATGTAAGAGCAGTATCCCACAAGCTTGATGCCTGCTGGTATCTGGCCTGAGTAGCCTGGTACGCCGCCTTGTAGGCCCGCTCTGCTTCCTTGGCCGCCTGCCGCGCCTGCTCCTCGGCGTCGCCGCTATCAAACAGGTTGCCAACACTAGACAACAACGATGCACCAGCACTAATGGCACCCCATATCGCCATATCATACCTCCTTCTTCAGTACATCTATCGACGTAATATTACATCTCGGAATGATAATCCCAGAGCATGCATCGCAATCATTGATATCCTGAGCCAGCCAAATAGCATCATCAGTAATCTTGAGGACTATGCCAAGAGATGCCGCCTCTGACAGACAACTGTCCTCAAATGCATGCTGATCTACCCAACCATCAAATGACACCGAATCACGCCATTTAACAAGAACTAAGTCTAGTCGTTTGACGCCCCTCTTCTTACGCACGTTTGCTCCCTTTCAACCAGTCGATCGCCCATGTCGTGGCGTTACCCAGAGATTCTAACAGTATCGACACGAACCAACCTCTAGCACGAACGCGCACCTTGCTGGTCCGCCCAGGACCTTCCCAGCTACCAGATGCCAAGGCATCCGACTGATCGGGATCGTCCAGCATTTTCTCTGCCACTTCGCTCGCCGAATCTCCGACATACAGATGCCACTGTACACCATCACTATCTGGGTATGTACCAGCAGCATTGCCACCAGACAGACACCCCTCTATCCATGTCACTGTCCCCTTGTGCTCATCGTCATCAGCAATCTCTAGAGGAATGGTGGCCATGTATGACGATATGGACGCGGTTGACGTCGTGTCCAATTCATCCACTACCTGAGCATCGTCCAAGACCCGTACGTAGCCATCGCGGCAACCATAGATGATCTTAGTCTCTTCTGACTGTGGTGAATCATACAGTGTCGCTGCCGTAATCGCTGCGGTCGCCGGGTACGATTCCGGGAACCATCCGCCGACAGTAAGATCATACCACCAGTCATCATTGCCGCCGTCCCGCATATCTGTCACACAAATATGTATCCCATGTCGTAACACATCATACATCAGCGTGACGCTATGCGTATGTCTGCTTAAGTTGCCAATCATGTCCTGCACCATCCTGGGCATCGCATCTTTGCTAATGCACACAGGAGGCACGGTAGATTCGCTAATTGGCATCGTATAAATCCCATCACGACCCAAGAAGTATATAGTCCCGGCCGGATCAACGCACCATGCTCTAGGCCCCCAAATTCCTGTGTTGGTCGATACCTGCGACAACCAACCACCAGATCTTGGATGCCCAACCATAAGCCATATGCTGGTATCAGTGCCATGAACTAGGTAGTTATCCTTCCATGGTATCAGGGCAGTAATGATGTCCTGCATCTGACCTATGCGGCCGTCACCACCACGTATGCCACTGGTCACGTCATTGACATCATACTTCCACGACCATGGGTTGTTCCAAGCAGACATGTACCATTGGTATGGCACAGCTGCGTTGCCAGCCAATACCAGACAACCGCGATACAAACAGCCAATAGTAGCCCGCTCCGGCAACGATCCATATGTTTCGCTGTCGTTGGCATACGGTATCATGTCGTAAACATGGGGGCCACTAACTTCGTCGGCCGACAATACGAATGATCCAGGATTGCCATCATCATCAGTAAAGTTGACCGGCTCGCCAGCCACAAACGACGATGATGTTATCTTATACGCATAAATTGTGCAAGCACCG
>FWPU01011188.1_pt1 | contig 12191 bp, 7 predicted proteins | sample 2228361 | NCBI WGS metagenome assembly FWPU01 (sample SAMEA103939777, study PRJEB20133) | metagenome | reverse complement strand
ACCCGTTGGCGCTGCGTCCGGGGATTGCCGTCGTTCAGGGCCGACACATCCAGGAACGCCCGGGGCGCGATCAAGGCGATGATCTCGTGCATATCGATGGGCGGCAATTCCCCGCGGAGCAGGAGCGGTCGTATCGGCTTGAAATACACGTACCAGCGGTCGCGGGACCAATGTTCGACCCCGGTGTTGTGGCGGAAAAAGGCCGCCCCGCAATTGCACACGCAAGCCTGGATCCGCTCGTCGTAGGCGGCCAGGAAGTACGCCCCGTGCCCCCCCAGCGAATGCCCCATCACCCCGATTCGCCCACCGTCCACCTCCGGCCGCGTCAACAAGAGGTCCACCGCGATGCTATGTTCGAACGTGAACTTGCCCACCGCCGTCCATTCCGGGTGCTTTTGATGGAACCGCGTCGTATCGTAGGGTCCTTCCGGCGGGATCCGCTCGCCGGAGACGAAATGCTCGGGCGCGATGGCGACGTAACCGCGGCGGCAGAGCTGATCGAGAAAGGCCTTGGTGGGGTCGCCGCTCAATCCCGCCGTTTGCCGCGTGCCGTCCGCCGTGGTACCGTGCAGGGCCACCACGGCCGGGGCCTTCCCCTCCACGTGCAGCGGAATGCCCAGGTAGGCGTGCGCCCGCTCGTCGCTCTCCACTTGATAGCTGATATACAACCGCCGATAGATTCCGTCGATGTCCGCGGTCTCGTGGACCTGGGCGTCCAAGGGGGGCTTTTCCGGCTTGTATTGATCGCGGATCAGTTCCAAGTAACGCCGCCGCAACACCTCCCGGCGGGCCGCCCAATCCTCCGCCGTTTGCACCCCCTCCAGCAAGTCATCCCACGAGGACTGAATGACGGGCGGGTCGCTGCGATGCCGGACGGGAGCCTCCTCCGGCTCGGCGAAAACACCCCGGCTCAACACCAACCCAACCACCCCCAAAACCAGCACGCGAACCCACGAAGTCATCGAGCGTTCTCCTCTTCCCGGCACGCGACCGGCCCGGAGCGGTCTTCGCTGCGGGCCTTGCCAAACTGCCGCGCGGGCGGCACCGCCCCCTTTCCGCGAGTCATCATACGGGCGAACGCAAACCGGTTGCAAGCCTGCGACATGCCGCTCACCGCCCAAGGCTGCGGTAGGCACCGGCGGGCGGCGGAGCGAAGGCAAGCGACCGGATCGACGGTGCGACACGCGGCGCCCCCTTCCAGCCCCCGACCTGCGCGATTCCGGGGACTGGGTGAACGGAGGGTGACTATGCAGGCATCCGGCCGCGTCATTTCCCCGCCACGCCGCAAGGAACCCCATCTTTCTATAACTGGAATATTCGTTTTAATCCGCAATTTTGGCGATTCCGAGGACAAAGAGCTTGACAAACGGCGTTTTATCGGCTCCATTTTATTAAAGCTTTGTACCGGCTACTCTTATCCTGCAAATAGAAATTGGAGATTTGCGATGACGGCAGTTCGATGCGGCCGACGGATGATCGTTGCAGCGGCGATGTTGGCTTGCTGCGCCGGTGGGACGGCGTACGGGCAATGCCTTTTGAGCGGTCTGTTCAATCGGCCCGGCACTTACGCTGCCCAATACGGCACGTATCCCACGGGTTACACGGCATACATGCCGGTTGTCGCGGCACCCACGACGATGTACATGCCGGTCACCTATGCCGCGCCGACGGTCGTGTATCGCGCGGCGTATCGCCCGTTGGCGCCGTCGCTGGGGACGACGGTACTTCGCCCGGCGCCGGTCATGGCGGCAAGCCCGCCGCCCGTCGTGACGCCCTACGCCGTGGCTTCGCCCGTGGCGACGCCCGGCGTGGTTTACCGCCCCGTGGAGATCGTGGTGGAACGCCGGCGGCTGTTTCCCTGGCGACCGTTCGAACGCTGGCGTGCGCGGCGTACCACGTACGCGGCGGCGTACGCGGCGCCTACCTGGACCACGGCCCAATTCGCCGCTTACTCGCTGCCGCTGACTCCCGCCGTGTGCGATCCGTGCGCCGGAGGCGTGACGGCCTCGTACAGCTTGGGCACGCCGGCGACGGTTTCGTCCGCGGGTTGCAGCACGTGCGGTTCGTCGAGCACGGGTCTGCCGCTGTCCGCAGCGGACGTGACGCCCACGCTGCCAACCCCCGGCGACGCGGCGGCCCCGGCGCCCAGCACCTACGCCCCGTCGTCGAGCGGCAATACGGGCGAATCGTGGAAGCCGGCGACTTCGCCCGGCGTTCAAGGCACCGGCCTTCCCCGCGCCGAAGAAGAAGGGCCGCTGGTCCGCCAGGCCGTGTTCGTTCGCCCCATCCCCCTGGTCGAAGAGAGCACGGACACCCCGCCCCTGGTCGAAGTCCAGGGTTGGAAGCGGAACTGACGACTCGTCCCGCGCCCCCGCTATCGTCGTTCCCGCCGCAGACACCTCGGGCTTACGCCCGAGGCTCTCGTCATTGAAATTACACGCATCCCCGAGCCGCCGGCGTAAGCCGGTGGTGCTCCCCGCCTGGGCTTAGCCCGTGTAGCTCTTGACCGCCAGAAGATAGACGATCAGCACGGCGGCCAATCCGTACATCAAGGGGCGGACGTGGCGACCCTGTCCCGCCAAGAGTTTGACCAGGGGATAGCAGATAAACCCCAGAGCCAGGCCGTCGGCGATGGAGTAGCTGAAGACGATGCCGACCATGGTGACGAAAGCGGGGAGGGCCTCGGCGGGATTGTTCCATTCGATCTTCAGCACGTTCCGCAGCATCATGGAGCCGACGACCAGCAGGGCCGCGCCGGTCAACGGCGGATAGCTGCCGAGCATCTGCACGACCGGCCCGAAGAACGGGGCCGTCAGAAACAGCACCGCTACGGTCAAGGCGGTCAGGCCCGTACGCCCGCCCTGTTCCACGCCGGCCGCGCTCTCGATGAAGCTGGTCACGGTGCTGGTGCCCACCGCCGCGCCGAACACGGTGCCGACGGCGTCCGCGGTCAGGGCCTGCTTGGCCCGCGGCAACTTGCCCTCCCGGATCAGCCCCGCCTGCTCGCTCACGCCGACCAGGGTCCCCAACGTGTCGAACAGGTCCATGAAGAGGAAGATCAGGATATAGGGCAAAAACGGGAGCGCGAGGGCGAGCCGCAGATCCATCCGGCCCAGGGTCGGCAGGAGCGACGGCGGCTGAGAAATCACGGCTTCGGCGGGCGCGAATTGGGTCATCAGCTTGGATTGGCCGACGGCGGGCAACTCGGCCAGTTGCGGCACGGCGGGAATCACGGCACGGAGCACGCAAGCCGTCGCCGCCGCGGCCGCAATGCCCAGCACGATGGAGCCGGGCATCCGCCGCCCGTAAAGCCCCGCCGTCACCAGGAAACCGACGAAGAACACGATCACGTCCGGCCCGGCCAGGCGCGGGCTGAGTTTGATGATCTGCTCCGGCGTGCCCACGATGATGGAGGCCCCCTGCAAGCCCAGCAGGGCGATGAACAGGCCGATCCCCGCGGCGATGGCGTTCCGCATGCTGGGGCTGACCGCGTCCAGCAGCTTTTCCCGCACCCCCAGCAAGGACAGGACCAAGAACAGGACGCCCGAATAGAAGATCACGCCGAGGGCGATCTGCCAGGGCTGGACGGAGCCGGGCTGGAGTCGGCCGGCGGCGACCTCGTTCTCGATCCAGGCCGCGGCGGCGGGCACCAAGGAGCCGATGAAGAGGAAGTTTTCGCCCATCCCCGGCGCCAACGCGATGGGGTATTTAGCCCATAGCCCCATGATGATCGTCGCGACGGCGGCGGCCAAGCAGGTGGCCGACATCACGGCGCCGAAATCCATGCCGAGGTCTTCGCGGCCCATCAACCGACCGGAAAGGATCATCGGCTGAAGCACGATGATGTAGGCCATGGTCAGAAAGGTAGTCAGCCCGGCCAGCAGTTCGGTGGGCACGTTCGTGCCGTTTTCCTTGAGACGAAACCAGCGTTCCAGCATGGCAGCAGCTCCGCGATGCGAACGCGCGCCGGCCGCGAAGCGGCCGCGCGGCCTCCCAACGTGCGATCCCGCGCCCTCATGGTATCGCCGTCGGCCGCGGCATTCCACGGCGGGCAGGACCCTTCGGAGCACGCCGCCGGCGGATCTGCCGGCAAGGGCAACGCGTGCGGCTTGTGCGGGCGATGCGGCCTGCACGCGATGCACCGCGGGTTCGGAAAAGTCGCGAAAAACCGGCTGCGGCGTAGCGGACCGGCGGATCGTGCGGGCTGTGCCGTATGCCTCCGGCGCGGCGCGATCCTTTTCCCGCGAATCACCCGATCTTTCGTCAATACCGGCCGAACCGCCGGACGATGCCGAGAGAGAGCGAAACGCGGTCGCCGAGCCGGCAGCATCCTTTCGCCGGCGGCCACCCGCCGTCGAATGCCCCGGCGCCGCGCGTGGAAATCGGATTCCTGTCGCGCCGAGGTTCACGGAAGGTCAACGATGGAACGTAATCGTGCGTGGGGTCGGCTCCTGCCGGCATGGTTCGCCGTGGGGACGATGGTGGGGATGGCGCTGGCGGCACCGGCATCGGCGGCCGACGGGGGAGCGATGCCGCGGCGGGGCGCCGCACCCCTCTTCGGAAGCGGCACGTTCCGCGTGGAGCCGTTGCCGCCGACTGCGGACGGCGCGGGCCGAGCCGCCGCCGCGACGGAGTCGCTCCCGGCAGCAGGAATCGTGCGACCGCGGTTACTGGGGGGCTTTCCCGGAGAAGGCCTCGCCTCGCCGGAGCGGATCGAGTTGGCGGCCGAGGAGGCGGACCGGTTGACGCGCGAGGCTTATGATCTGGCGGGCCGCGGCGCGCTCTTCGCCGCCCGCGAGCAGTTCCTCGCGGCGTTGCGGATTCCGGCCGAGGCCTGGGATGCGGAGTTCCCCGACCGTCGCCGCACGGCGAGCCTGAGCGCCGCCTGGACCGCCCTCCGCGAAGCGGAAGACTTTCTGCCGCGCAACGCGACCGCCGCACCGCCGGACAACGCCTTGGTCGCGGCCGGGCACGCCACGCCCATCTTGAAGGAGGCCGACCTCCGCGGCGTCACCGGCTTGGAGGCCTACCGCCGCTATCTGGCCTTCGCCCAGGATCAATTCGCCCTGGCGGCCGGCGCCGACATCACCGCTTCGATGGCCCTCCGCGGCTTGGGCAAGGTTTACGGTGCGTTCGCCGAACGCAACGCGACGCAACCGCGCGAAGCGGCGGCCGTCGCCGTGATGTTCTATCAGGCCGCCTTGGCCGCCCGTCCCGACAATTACATGGCCGCCAACGACCTGGGCGTGCTGCTGGCCAAGGGCGGTCGTTGGAACGATGCCCGCCGCGTCCTGGAATACGCCGTCGCGATCTCTCCCAATCCTTCGACCTGCTGGAACCTGATCCGCGTGTGTTCGGCGTTGGGAGATCCGGTCGGCGTGGAACAGGTCCGGCAAATCCTTTTGGCCGCGCATCGCGGCGCAGCCGCGGCCGACGATCGCCGGCCGGAAATTCGCTGGGTCTCGCCGGAGAGCTGGATCGACGGCAACACCCGGCCTGAGGACGGCTTGATCCGGGGGGAAACGGCAACGACGCCCGGAGCATCGCAGGGATCGGCCGACGGTGCGCGACCGGATGCGGGGCGGAGCACGACCGGGCAAGCGCGGGCCGCATCCACCTTAAGCGACAACCCGGGCGATCGCTTCCTGGATTGGCTGGGACTGAAGCGGCGGACGCCCGGTCCCGCCGAGCAGCCGTGGATTTTCAGTCGGCCCGCCGGCGAGGCGCGGACCGCCGCGACGGCTTCCGGCGCAGGGGGCGAAGGCGCCGCTGCCGCCGGTTCGAGCGGGGACTTGTCCATCCGCCGCACGGCCTGGTGGGACGCCGGGGACCGCGCTGCCGAATCGGCGGAAAGGCCGGAAGGGATGACACCGCGCGCCCGCGGCGCGTTGACGGTGGACCCGGTCACCGGCCTTGCGCCGGGGGCCTCGCCCGCCCCTCCGCCGGCCTCCGCATCGGGCTACCGCTGCGGCGTGCACTGCCCCGACGGCGACGGCCTGCGACGCGGCGGCTGGGATCGCGCCCGCCTCATCGCCTGGGAACGCTACGCTCAAGGCGAGTACGTCGGGGCCGCACGTGCCGCCCACGTCAACGAGTACCGCCTCCGCGTGGATGACGAACTGCAAATCGTCTACCGCATTACCCGCGAAGAGACCAGCCGCCCCTACCGCTTGAACGTGGGCGACGAAATCCGCGTCGAGTCGGCCGTCGATTCCAAGATCGAACGCACGGTCATCGTCCAACCCGACGGTACCATCACCTTATTGTTCCTCGGCCAAGTCAAGGCCACGGGACACACCGTCGATCAGTTGCGGTTGAAACTGGACCAACTCTATTCCAAGTACTATCGGAACCCGTCCATCACCGTCACGCCCGTGGTCGTCAACAGCAAGTTGGAAGACCTGCGGGCGAGCGTGGACCGGCGGGCCGGAGAGGGCGGCCAGAGCCAAAACGTCCGCGTCACGCCCGAGGGCACCATCTCCCTGCCGCTGCTGGCCACCGTCCCCGCCCAGGGTTTGACGCTCCGCGAATTGGAGCTGGAACTGAACGCCCGCTACCGCGAACACTTGGAGGGCATGGAGGTCACCCCGATCCTGACGCAGCGGGCGCCGCGGTACGTGTACGTGTTGGGCGAGGTGGCCACGCCGGGCCGCTTCGAATTGACCGGCCCGACCACCGTGTTGCAGGCCGTCAGCATGGCGGGCGGATGGAATAAGGGCGCCAATCTGCGGCAAGTCGTGGTCTTCCGCCGCGGCGAGGACTGGCGATTGAACGCCGCCATGCTCAACCTGGAATCGACCCTGCACGGTCACAACGCCTGCCCCGCCGACGAAATCTGGCTCTCGGATTCGGACGTGATCATCCTGCCGAAGAGTTTCTTCCAGCGGGCCGACGACTTCATCGAGATGGTCTTCACCAAGGGCATCTACGGCGTATTCCCGATGCAGGCCACCATCAACTTCGCCAAACTGAGCACGATCTGAACGTCCCGAGCCACCAGCGTGAGCTGGTGGTGGTCGAGCCACCGGCGTGAGCTGGTGGTGGGAATTGTGGTGAACCCTGGGCAGCGCCGTAGACACCTCGGGCTTACGCCCGAGGCTCCAAATCGACGAAAAATCAACGCATCCCCGAGCCACCGGCTTACGCTGGAGGCTCTAGGCATCGAATAGCGCATCTCGGGCTTGCGTGCGCAACTCCGGTGATGGTCTCGTTCGGCCCGGGCGATTGGGCGGAGCGGCGGGCGACGACGCGCCACGTGCCGTCGCGCTCTCGGCGATAGACGATGCCCCGCCACGCAATGTTCCGCCGCAGACCGCCGCGGATCAAAGCCGCCCAACCGATCAGCGCCAGACACGGGGCCGCCAAGATATCGACGACGAAGATCGCCGTCATTTTGGGGAAAGCGTCGGGGCAATACGTCCGGGTGGCCCAGGCGCGACAGACGCCGCGCAGGGCGTACACCACGTACAGCAGGCCGACTCCCGCGCCCGCTACGACGCGGACGGCCGGCGAAGGTCCCACCCAGGCAACAACCGCCGGCCCCCAAAGTGAGAATTGCGCGAACGCTTGCAGCAGCACGGCCGCCAACCACCAGCGGAAGATCACGTGCCGCGTGAGCGAGAATTGGCGTTCGATGAAGGCTAGGGTCCCGGCCCAATTCCCGTGATTGCGAACGGGGATCATGCAGGCCGGCTCGAATTCCACGTGCAGGCCCGCCTTCTGCAACACGTCCGCCACCTTCAAGTCGTCGCAAATCGTTCCTGACCAGGCGCCGCGGATGTTGAGTCGCTCGAAGGTTTCGCGGGCGATCGCCCAGGAACCGCCCCAGACCAGGTTGGGAGCGCCGCGGCCCAAAAGCATGGCGTAGCCGGCGTTGATCGAATAGACCACCAGGTCGGCGAATCGCAGCCGCTCGGCCGTGAACCAGCGGTAGCCGGTCACCACCGCCGTGCCCTGCTCCTCGAGACGCGAGGTCAAGGCCCGCAGCCAATGGTCGGGCGGCGCGGCATCGGAATCGGCGAAGGCCAGGACCTCCACGCCGGGCGGAATGTCGGCCGTGGCGGAGCGAAGGTTGTGGACCTTTTGCGCCTCGCCGCGGGCCTCGCCCGCAAACAAAACCTCCGCCTGCCGCTCGGGATGCGCGGCAATCAGGCCGCGAATGACGTCGTAGGCGGGGTCTTGCGGATGCTCCACGACGAACCGCAACCGGTAGTTGGGGTGATCTTGGCAAAAGAATCGCTCCAGATTCTCCGCCAAATCCGGTTCCGCGCCGCGACAGGGTACGATGAGCAGCACCGGCCGCCGCGATTCGAGCCGGGAGATGTCGCGCAGCCGCGACGCGGCAAATCGCCGATGTTCGTACGCCTGAATCAGCAACAGCGCAGCTTGAAGGAGGGCCGCGGCCGCCCACAGCCCCACCACCGCCAACCAAAATCCATCCATGGATGCCGACAAGGAAAATCCTCTTTTCCGCGGCACCGGTCCATGCCTGCACAGCGTGGCCGCGGGCCGGATCACCTCGGTGCCCAACACAGAGGCGCCCAACTCAGACGCCGAGCCGCAGCATAATCCTTCACGAGGGGGCCGTCAACCGGAATCGGGGCAAGTCCGGGAGGCGGGAACGTCCGGCACGACGGCCGCTCGTCTCAGCCGCTCGTCGCCCCCGCCCGAGACTCTTGCTGCGCCGACGGCGAGAAAGAATAGCCGTGATGCCGATAATAGCGCCGCCGGACCGTGTTCCCGTAGAAATGCCCGAAACGGTTGGGACGCTCCAGGATCGGCAGGGAGCGAATCTGCTCCCGGGTCATGGACCGAGCGACGGAATCGGCCGAAACGGGTGCGGGTACGCTCCAAAACATGCTCGCCGCCAACCCTACGAACAACAGGTAACGCAACGCTCTTCGCATAGCGGTCTCCTCACTGCAAGCCGACAAAACCCAACACGTCCGTTCGATCCCGGTACGGGACCGCGGACTCCGCGCGATCCATGATTTTTTCGGCGCCCGGGCGGGAGAGAAATCGGCGGGCGGCCGAACGTAACGGGAAGGCTGCGTTGACCGAAGACGAGAGAAGCACGGCTCGCATCGTTTACAACGCGTCCGCGCTTCGTGTCGGTCGTGCGGCGGCGTTTCGCCGTCCTAAAATCACAAATATTCCGAACTTGCCCGCACGACAAGCCCGTCCCCACAACCGAACGACCCTTGCCCCCGAGACCGCCGCGGGCATAAGCTTCTGATAAGCATCCACGCCGTCTCTTTCGCCCGAGACCGGCTCCGTTTTCACCGCTCCCGGCCCTTGCTTCATGCGTGAACGTTTCCAACCCGTCCCCGCCGTGCCACCCTTGGACAGCCGAGACGCCTTACCCATCTTGCCGCCGGGGTCGCCGCCCGGAAAACAGCCCCGCAGCGCAAACCCGCGCGATCCGGAACGCCGGGAAAACTCCATGCAAGATGTGGGTGTGTTGCTGGTAGGTCATGGGACGCGGGAGCCGGCCGGCATCGCGCAGACGCGCAAGCTGTACGAACTCGTGGAGCGATCCCTCCGCGGGAAGGGGTTCGAGGGTCCGGTCTCACTTGCTTTCCTGGAGCTGGTCCAGCCGAACATAGCCGCAGCGTTGCCGTCCCTGTCGCGGGCACCGATTCGCCGCTTGGTCGTGGCCCCCTTGATGCTGTTCGCGGCAGGCCATGTGCGGCGCGACATCCCCCACGAGGTGGAGGCGGCTTTGGGTGATGGCGACCGGCCCGGCGTTTGCTACCTGGACGCCCTGAACGACGACCCCGCCGTGCTACGGCTCTCGCTCCGCCGAGAGCAGGAGGCGGTGGGGCTGCAACCCGGCCGCGACGATCCGTCGGGCGATCCGGAGGGCACGTTTTACCTCTTCGTCGCACGGGGAAACCGCGATCCCGAAGCCCTGATGATGACCCGCCGCGTGCTGGAGCATCGTGCCCGGCAATCGCAGCGGCGGCACTACGGCCCGGCTTACCTGGCCATGGCCGAGCCTACGCTGGATCAGGCCCTCGACCAGGCCGCACAAGGGCCTTGGCGGCGGGTGATTGTGCAACCGCACCTGCTGTTTCGGGGACTGCTGGAGCAAGAGCTGCGGGCCAAGGTCGCCCTCCGCGCGAAAGCTCGACCCGACATCGCTTGGATCGTCACCGACGTCCTCGGCCCCGATCCGATCCTGGCGGAAAGCCTGGCGGACAAGATTCCGGCGGCGATCTCCTCTCAAAGGTCCTGATCGAGAAGTCGGCCTACACTAGCGGACGACGTCGGCCTCGATGCGGTAGATCATGCCGCCGAATTGCTGGTTCAGCACGTCGGGCTGGGACGTGAATACGCCGCCCACCCCGATCCTCTTGGTACTGTAATCCAGCTTGATACCGTTCTTGAGGTGGATCTCGACCATTTGGGTGGGTTTGAGCTGTCCCTGGCAGAAGTTACAGTGGGCGACTTCCGCTACCATCACGAAGTCGGTGATTCCGAAGGCCTTTTGGCCCGCCACCATGTGACCGTACAAAAAGACCTTTTTCCCCTCCAAATCCTCGGCCTGTTTGGAGATGGGGCTGCGGTCGCCGGGGTCGGGCTGGAGATCGGCGAAGGTGATGAGGCGGTAGCCCGGCGGAGCGGCCGCCAAAAAGTTGTACATCACCCACCCCGTCCCGCTCAGCCCAAAGACCAGCGAGAACAACACGCCGGTCTTGGCCATCCCCAGGCCCAGGCGTTCTTTGGGCAGCCGCAGGATCTCCCGGCGTGCAACCCATCCGAACGCCACCCCCGCAATGGGGAGAATCACGGCGTACACCGTCAAAAAACAGATGACGGAAAGGATACCCAAGACCAAGCTGATGACCGCCTGCGGCTGGATGGCGCGATAACCCGAGCGCGACTGCGCGGCCAGCTTGTAGGTGCGTCGCGTTTGGGATGCGGCAATCTTGTCGGCGGGAGTACCCACGGCCATGAACACGGTCTCCTCGAGCTAACCGGCGCCCGGTCTCACCCCTCCACAAGGGACTTCACCCGGCCGCCGCCGATACCATTATAGGCAACCACGGCGGCTCGCCCCGATGCTAAGGCTACGACCGCGGGCGGAAAAAGGTTTGACGATTCGCCGCGGAAAGTTGGGAAATGCGGTCGTGGCGGCGCTTTCACGGGCCGGTCGGCGGGGTCAAGACGGCTGCCCAATGCCCCTCGCCCGGGGCAGCCAAGGCGAGTTTCTTCCCTCCCGTCACGGTTTCCGCCTTGGCCACTTCCCCCTTTTGGATGTCGATCCATTCCAGCCGCAGGTCGCGCGGCATGGCGGTCAGGTCGAGCAGGACCCGGCCGCCTTTGGGGAAATACACGATGCAGCCCTTGGCCGGGTTCGCCGCCGCAAAGGCCTCGTTCTCTTCCCGTTCGCCGAGCAGGTCTTGGCGGGGTTGCAGGTCCCAAAAGCGGACGCGGCTCTCGGCCAGTCGGGCGGCTCGAATGGCGGCCTTGGCCTTCTCCGACAGACCCAGCCCGGAGTCCGGACGATGGAACCGCGCCGACGCCGCCCCCGCCACAATCAGCCGCCAAAACCGCTCCACGCCGTCCCGGTCGGTGCCGTATCGTCCCGTGTCCGCGCCGTAAATCTTGACGCTGTTCAGCGGTCGCGGCCGCGCGGCGACGTATTCCCGCACCCAAAGCACGTTCTCCCAGTGCACGTCGCCCTTGTTGTGGTTGTTTTGCGAGATGTCCGCAAAGCCGTACAGCTCAGGATGATCGAACGTCCGCCGATGTTGCGGGGCCTTCAAGTCCCAGGCGTCCCACATCTCGGTCACGTAAACCGTCTTGCCCTTCGCCTCGGCCCGATCGCGGATGAACTCGGCCCAGAACCGCCCCCAGGCCTCCTCGCCCGAGGTCTCGTTATCCATACAGTACAACACGTGATCGTATTGCAGCGAGTACGACAGCAGCTTTTCCACGAACCGCGCTTGGTAGGGAAAGACCACGCGGTTGTCTCGCTGGGCGGGCGTGGTGAAAAAGAACGGCTGCTTGTTGGCGCCGGGGTGGTCCGGGTAATGCTCCGCGAAACCCGATGCGGCATAGTCGTAGTTCACATTGTTTTTGGGGTTATAGGGATGCGGCTCCCAATTGTCCCGGGAATAGTCGAAGCGGTCCCAGACCTCGATTTGCACGAAGATCCGCCGCTCGGCCGTCCACCGCAACATGTT
>FWPU01011628.1_pt1 | contig 12197 bp, 14 predicted proteins | sample 2228361 | NCBI WGS metagenome assembly FWPU01 (sample SAMEA103939777, study PRJEB20133) | metagenome | reverse complement strand
TACCGTGAACCTGACACCGAGGACCGCGATGGCGAGTGTCAGATCAGGTGGCGCCTTTCACAACTCAGAGACGGGCTGTGCGCACCACGCAAGCGGCGCCCTCCGTGCCGGCCCGTCTCGGTATCGACAGTTTCCCGTATCGCTGGTCGACCCCCGGGGTCGGTGGTCAACTCAGAGCGGCGGCGGCGTGAATCCACCGCCCGACGGGGAAGCGGGGGGGTCGGGCCACGGCTCGATCCGCTCGTCGCCAGCGACGTGTGCCCCCGTCGCGATCCAGTCGCCCGCGTAGCCGCGGTGCAGGACCGCCCGGGTCTGCGCCATGTCGGCGCCCCCCGAGAGGGCGAGCTGCACACCTGCGGCAGCGGTCGCGACGCTGGCGAAGCCGAACTTGCAGACGACGTAGCCCGGGAGACACCGCGGTGCCACGAGCGCCGACACGAACGGTACCGCATTCACGACGACCGCGGCGGCGGTGTAGAAGATCCGCGACCCCAGCGAGCGCTCGGCGAATCGATCAGTCGCTCCGGCGTGGCTCGCCCCCACGAGAACGAGCACCGCGATCCCACACCCCAGGCGTCGCCCCATGCGTTCCTCCTCCCGGTGCGCGTCTAGCCTGGACGTGTCGCCCGGCGCAACAGGTGGATGAGCCTCGAGGGTCCCGGGACGGTCAGTGCTTCTGATCGATCTTCTTCCCGTAACTGACCTCACCCTTGTCGACGCGAAGGGAGAAGCCGCATTCCGGGTTCGTGCAGACCCAGGCCTTGAACATCACCGACGCGCCTTCCTGGCCGTAGTCGGAGAGCGGGATCAGCACCCCATGATTGCACTTCTGGCACTTGGGAAAATCCATCAGCAGCCACTCCTCACGCCACGCCAAGCCGGCCCCGGCCAGGTCTGGGTCGTGCTGAAGCCTAATCGACTAAAGCCAACCGATCCATGAAAATCAAGCGCGGATGCAAGGGTCTCATGCGCCGCGGCGGGGATGCCCCCGAGAGGAATCGAACCTCTACCCCAGGCTCCGGAGGCCTGTGTGATATCCATTTCACCACGGGGGCCGCTCGGTGTCGGGCGCTATCACAAGGTGTCTGAGAGGTCCACTGCGCGCGCTCACGCCGGCGCCGCCGGCGGGATACTCGCTGCCGCCGACGCGAGCAGGGCGACCAGCTCGCCGTGAATGGCGCCGTTGGACGCGACGATCTCGTCGCCGGTCAGGACGTGCGCCCCAGCTGCCGCGTCGGTGACGATCCCCCCGGCCTCTTGGACGATCAGGGCGCCGGCGGCCGTGTCCCAAGGCTGCAGCTTCCATTCCCAGAACCCGTCCAGCCGGCCGGCGGCGACGTAGGAGAGGTCGAGGGCGGCCGATCCCCCGCGCCGGACGCAGCGCGCCCGCTCGAGGGCCGCGCGAAGGAAGACCGTGTAGACCCCGGCGCGCTGGCGCCGGTCCGCCGGGAACCCGGTGGCGAGCAGCGCCTCGCCGAGGGCCCGGCACGGCGAGACCCGGATGGGCGCGCCGTTGCAGCGCGCCCCCTGGCCACGGACGGCGGAGAAGGTCTCGTTGCGCACCGGATCGTGCACGATGCCGAGGACGACACGGTCCCCCTCGGCGAGCGCGATCGAGACGGCGAAGTGCGGATAGCCGTGAGCGAAATTGGTCGTCCCGTCGATCGGATCCACGTACCAGCGATACGGGGCGCGGGCCGCCCGGGCGGCCGACTCTTCGGCGACGATGCCGTGGTCCGGGAACCGCGCCGCGAGCACGCCGACGATCTCGCTCTCCGCGGCGCGGTCGATCGCGGTCACGAGGTCGACGTCCGACCCGCCCTTGTGGTCGACGGCGTGGCGCTCGTGCCAGCCGGCGCGGAGCAGCGCGCCGGCACGCAGGGCGGCGGTGTAGGCGGCTCGCTCGAACTCGCGCATCGCGGGCCCTTGTGCCATGGCGCCACGGCTCCCGACGATTCGCGTAACCGGTTGACTTCCCAGAAGTCACCCCCTAGCATGCGCTGTTTCACGCAGGTCGAGGAGAGGCGCAGGTGCGGGCTCTTGGGCGGTCGCCAAGCTGGAAAGGCACCGGACTTTGGATCCGGCAGCGAAGGTTCGACTCCTTCCCGCCCAGCTCCCGGGCGACGGACGGGCGGATACCGTGAAGGACGAGATCGAGATCTTCGCGGGCAACTCGAACCGCCCGCTCGCGCAAGCGATCGCGGCGTACGTCGGCGTGCCCCTCGGGACCGCGCTGATCGGCCGCTTCAGCGACGGCGAGGTGCAGGTCGAGATCCGCGAGAACGTCCGGGGCGGGGATGTGTTCGTCGTCCAGTCGATCTGCATGCCCTCGAACGACAACCTCATGGAGCTGCTGCTCATGCTCGACGCGCTCAAGCGCGCGTCGGCGAAGCGGATCACCGCGGTCGTGCCCTACTACGGCTATGCGCGGCAGGACCGGAAGGTGTCGCCGCGCGTCCCGATCGCCGCGAAGCTCGTCGCGGACGTGATCACGACGGCGGGGGCGTCGCGCCTCCTCACCGTGGACCTGCACGCCGGCCAGATCCAGGGGTTCTTCAACGTGCCGGTGGACAACGTGTACGCGGCGCCCCCGCTGCTGCAGTACCTCCGCGAGCGGCTCGGCGAGCGGGAGACGGTGGTCATCTCGCCTGATGCCGGGGGCGTCGAGCGGGCCCGGGCGTTCGCGAAGCGGCTGACGGCCCATCTCGCCATCATCGACAAGCGCCGGGCGCGTCCGAACGAGGTCGCCGAGATGCAGATCATCGGCGACGTGCGGGGGAAGGCCGCCGTCATCGTCGACGACATGGTCGACACGGCGGGGACGCTGTGCGCCGCCGCCGAGGCGGTGCACCGCGCGGGGGCGACGTCGGTGATCGCCTGCGCGACCCACCCCGTCTTGTCCGGGCCGGCGATCGAACGCTTGGAGAAGGCCACGGCGCTCGACGAGCTCGTCGTGACCGACACGATCCCGCTCCGACCCGAGGCGGCGAAGGTCGCGAAACTCCGCGTGCTTTCGGTGGCGCCGCTCCTGGGCGAGGCCATCCGGCGCACGCACGAGGAAGATTCGATCAGCTCGTTGTTCGTCTGAAGTGCGAGGAGCGAGAGCATGCAAACGGTCGAGATCACCGTCGAACGACGTACCGAGCAGGGCAAGAACGCGATGCGGCGCCTGCGCCGGGCGGGGAAGGTGCCGGGCGTCGTGTACGGCCCGCGCCGGCAGACCATCGCCGTGTCCACGCCGACGGCCGAGTTCGAGCGGAAGGTCGGCCACCTCGAGGGGTCGCACCTCATCCGCCTGGTCCACGCCAACGGCCCCGAGCCGGAGCTGCACGACAAGATGGTCCTGGTCCGGGAGCTCCAGCGGCATCCCGTCACGGGGGAACCGCTGCACGCCGACTTCTACGAGGTCGACCTCACGGAGCGCCTCCAGGTGACGGTCGCCCTGCACTTCGTCGGGCGCGCCGCCGGCGTCGTCGCCGGGGGCATCCTCCAGCCGGTGCTGCGCGAGATCGAGGTCGACTGCCTGCCCACCGAGATCCCGGAGTTCATCGCCGTGGACGTCTCGCATCTCGCGATCCACGACGCCATCCACCTCGGCGACATCGCGCTGCCGCCTGGCGTCACGATCGTCGGCGATCCCGGACAGACGGTCGTGACCGTCCTGCCGCCGAGCGTGGAGGCGAAGCCGGCCGAGGCGGCCGAGGCGGCGGCCCCGGCGGCGGAGGGGGCAGCACCCGCGGCGGCACCGGAGGCAGCGGCGCCGGCGGCACCGAAGAAGGGTGGCAGTGAGGGATAACGCCCGGTGTGGCTGGTGGTGGGTCTCGGCAACCCCGGACGCCGGTACGCGGCGACCCGCCACAACGTCGGCCGGCGCGTCGTCACGCGCCTGGCGTCTCGGTGGGGTGGCGCGCCGCTCGACGAGCGCCGGCACCCCGAGGGGGCGCTGCTCACGTACGCGGACACGCCTGTCCGGCTCCTCGCCCCGCGGAGCTTCATGAACGACGCCGGGCCCGAGATCGAACGCGTCCGGCGGCGGGACGGGGTGCCGCTCGACCGGACGATCGTCGTCTACGACGACGTCGACCTGCCGAGCGGACGGGTGCGCCTGCGTCCCGGCGGCGGCGCCGGCGGCCACCGCGGCGTCGAGTCGCTCATCGAGGCGGCCGGCGGCACGGAATTCGTCCGCGTGCGTGTCGGCGTCGGCCGGCCCCCGCAAGGGGTCGATACGGCGGACTGGGTCCTTTCCGCACCGGACGACGCCGAGGAGGCGCGCGTCCTCGACGCGGCCTGCGCCCGGGCGGCGGAGGCGGTCGAGATGGTGATCGCCGACGGCTTGCAGGCCGCGATGAATCGCATCAATCAGAGGGAGATACGGGATGGCGGCACACCGCTATGAGACGCTGGTCCTGATCCATCCGGATCAGGGCGAAGGCGGCGCGAAGGACGTGACGGCTCGGATCCAGGGCTTCCTGGAGCAGCAGGGCTGCACGATCGGCCAGGTGCAGGAATGGGGGCTGCGCGAGCTGGCGTATCCCATCGCGAAGCAGCGTCGCGGCTTCTACGTGCTCTTCGAGTACCGCGGCACGCCGAAGGCGCTGGCGGAGGTCGAGCGCAACCTGAAGCTCATGGAGCCCGTACTCCGTTCCCTGTCGCTGCGGCAGGCGGAGAACGCGCCGCCCACGCCGCCGCGGCACGTCCGGCGGCCCGAGCGCGAGGAGACGGAGGCCGAGGGGACCCTCGAGCTCGAGGACGTCATGGAAGGGGAGGGCGCCTAGATGAGCCGCGAGCGTGCGGGAGCGTCCCGGCCGCCGCGGCGGCGCGGCATGGGCCGCCGCAAGGTATGCCGGTTCTGCGCCGACAAGGCGATGCTCATCGACTACAAGGACGCGAAGGTGCTGGGGAGCTTCCTGAGCGAGCGCGGGAAGATCATCCCCGCGCGCATCACCGGCAACTGCGCCCGGCACCAGCGGCGCCTCACGGTCGCGATCAAGCAGGCGCGGACGATGGCGCTCCTGCCCTACACGAGCGTCTATCCGTGACGAAAGGGACGACATGGCGGTCGAAGTGATCCTGCGGGACGACGTCGTGCACGTGGGCAAGATGGGGGACGTCGTGCGCGTGAAGCCCGGCTTCGCGCGCAACTACCTCTTCCCCCGCGGCCTGGCGGTGGAGGCCAACCGCAAGAACCTCCGCATGCTCGAGCACCAGAAGCGTGTCATCGCCGTCGCGGCGGAACGCCAGCGGAAGGCGGCCGAGGCGTCGGCGGCGAAGCTCGAGGGCATGCAGCTCGTCGTGCGCGCGCGGGCCGGCGAGGAGGGCCGGCTGTTCGGGTCGGTCACGAACCTCGACGTCGAGCGCCTGCTCGCCGAGCGCGGCGTGAAGATCGACCGGCGCCGGATCGAGCTCGAGGAGCCGATCAAGCAGCTCGGGACGTTCCCGATCGTCGTGCACGTGGGTCGCGACGTGCGCGCGACCATCCAGCTGACCGTCGAAGCGGAAGCCTGAGTCCCGACGCGGGGCGCCGCATGCTTCGACCCGGTGTGCGGTGAGAGACGCGGCGATGCTGACGCGCGAAGAGGTCGAGGCCCGCGAGGCGGCGGCGCTCGCCCCCTGGGCCGTCCGCAGCCGCGATTCGCGCGGACGGCGCCAGCCGGAGCCCGAGCATCCGTTCCGGATGGCGTTCCAGCGCGACCGCGACCGCATCATCCACTCGAGCGCGTTCCGCCGTCTCGAGTACAAGACGCAGGTCTTCGTCAACCACGAGGGGGACTACTACCGCACCCGTCTGACGCACACGATCGAGACGGCGCAGATCACCCGCACCCTGGCGCGCGCGCTCCGTCTGAACGAGGACCTCGCCGAGTCCATCGCCCTGGCGCACGACCTCGGGCACACGCCGTTCGGCCACGCCGGCGAGCGGACGCTGGACCGGCTGATGGCCCCCTGGGGCGGCTTCGACCACAACGCGCAGAGCCTGCGGATCGTCGATCGGCTCGAGGAACGCTATCCGACGTTCCGTGGGCCCATCCTCTCGTTCGAGGTCCGCGAGGGCATCGTCAAGCACTCCGGCCGCTACGACCGGCCGCAGGCCGCCGAGTTCGACGCCACGCTGGCCCCGCCGCTCGAGGCGCAGATCGTCGATTTCACCGACGAGATCGCCTACAACCCGCACGACATCGACGACGGCCTCAAGTCGGGGATGCTCGACCCCGACGACCTCGCGACGGTGTCGCTGTGGGCGGATGCCATGGCCGACGTGCGCCGGGAGGCGGCGGGGGCTCCGATGCAGGTGCAATACTACCAGGCTGTCCGGCGCCTCATCGACTGGATGGTGCGCGATCTCGCCACGACGATCGAGGCGCGCCTGGCCGAGCACCGGGTGACGAGCGTCGAGGGCGTGCGCGCGGTGATGCCTCGTCTCGTGGATTTCTCGCCGGCCATGACGGCCCGGCACCGCGAGCTCAAGGCGTTCCTCTACGACCGCCTGTACACCCACCACCGCGTGACGCGCATGACGCAGAAGGCGGACCGGATCCTGACCGCGCTCTTCCAGGTTTACATCGACGAGCCGAAGCAGCTGCCCCCGCACGTCCTGCGCCGCGCGGAGGAGGACGGCGAGCCCGTCGCCCGCGCGATCGCGGACTACATCGCCGGGATGACCGACCGCTTCGCGCTCGAGGAGTACAAGAAGCTGTTCGACCCGTACGAGCGCGTCTGAGCGGCCGCCCTACTTGAAGACGACGGCGGCCGGCGCCGCCGCGGGCTCGGACGCCTCGGCGTCCGTCCCCGCCGCCGCGCCCGGCCGGTTGTGCGTCCGGCGCCAGTTCACGTGGGGGGCGATGACGTCGCGGCGGATGCGGTCGCGGTGCTCCACGGCGATGTTCAGCAGCGAATCGAGCAGCGAGTCCGAGAGCAGGTGCGGCTCGAGCCCGAGATCGAGCAGCCGCGTGTGCACGGCCCGGTAGTAGTGCTCCTCACGCTCGACGCGCGGGTTCGGGAGGTGCTGGACGTCGACCCGCAGGCCGAGCTTCGCGCCGGCGGCCTGGACCTTCCGGGCCAGCTCGGCGACCGAGAACTGCTCCGTGAACTGGTTGAACACGCGGTACTCGCCGGGCGCGGGCGGGTTGCGGATCGCGAGCGCGATGCAGCGCACGGTGTCGCGGATGTCGAGGAACCCGCGCGTCTGCCCGCCGCGGCCGTACACGGTGAGCGGGTGGCCGATGGCGGCCTCGACGCAGAAGCGGTTCAGCACCGTGCCGAACACCTCGTCGTAGTCGAATCGGTTGATGAGCCCGGGATCCCGGGCGATCTCGTCGGTCATCGTGCCGTAGACCACGCCCTGGTTCAGGTCCGTGGCGCGCAGGCCCCAGACGCGGCAGCAGAACATGATGTTGTGCGAGTCGTGGACCTTCGACAGGTGGTAGAAGGAGCCGGGCTGCTTCGGGAACGGCAGCACGTCGCTGCGCCCCTTGTGGTGGATCTCGATGAAGCCCTCCTCGATGTCGATGTTCGGCGTGCCGTACTCGCCCATCGTGCCGAGCTTCACGAGATGGCAGTCCGGCCGGTGCTCCTTCAGCGCGAACAACACGTTCAGCGTGCCGACGACGTTGTTCACCTGCGTGAAGACCGCGTGCTCGCGGTCGATCATCGAGTAGGGGGCCGAGCGCTGCTCGGCGTAGTGCACCACGGCGTCCGGCTGCACGGCGTCGACGACCGCCGCGAGGGCGTGGTAGTTCGTCACGTCCAGCGTGACCGTCGCGATGCGCCGGCCGGACACGGCCTCCCACAGCGCGACGCGCTCGTGCAGGGGGCGGATGGGCGTGAGCGTCTCGACACCCAGCTCGTGGTCCCACAGCCGGCGCACGAAGTTGTCGCCGATGGTCACGTCGACCCCTTGCGCCGAGAGGTGCAGGGCCGTCGGCCAGCCGCAGTATCCGTCGCCTCCGAGCACGAGGACGCGCATCGCCAATCCTCCCTTCCCGCCGACCGTCAGCGTCCCGCCCCGGCCGTCGCGACGCGCCAGGGGGCTGCCTCACCCGCCGGACGCCGGGGCCGCGCGAACACGTGCTTGCGCAGCAGCCGGAACGTCACCCGGAGGGCGGCGACGTGCGCCCGCCAGCGGAGCGGGGGCAGGGCGGGGTCGAGGTCGGGTCGCGCGAACACGTCGCGCACGACCTGGCGCAGCAGGCGTGTCAGCTCCGGCGCCTGGTCGACCATGAACTCTTGGTGCCGGTACGCCGGCGGCAGAAGCCGGCGGCAGAACTCGTGCAGGCTCCGTGGGTCGACGAGCGTCCACGGCTGCCGGCGTGCGGCCTCGTGCAACGCCGCGCTCGCGGCCTCGCGGTCGCCGCCGCGCGTCCAGTCGATCGCGGCCCGCAGGTACACGTTGTGGTAGGCGCGGGGCTCGAGGGCGCGAACGGCGGCGGGCAGCGCCGGGTCCGCGAAGAAGCGCCGGAGCAGGGCGAGGCGGTTCGTCAACTGGCGCTCGACGCCGCTCTGCGAGCGCGAGGCGGGATGCACCCGGTAGTCGAGCAGCGCCTCGTCGATGCACGCCCACCGCGCCCCGGCGCGCGATACCCGCAGCCACAGGTCCCAGTCCTCGCCCCCCGCGAGGGTGGCGTCGAAACCGCCGACGGCGTCCACCAGCTCGCGGCGCGCGAGCGCCGCGCTGGGCGTGATCAGGTTCCCCAGGATGAGGTCCGCGAGCACGTCCCCCTCCCGGCGGGGCCAACCCGTCGGCGGGAGGGGCCGACCCAGCCCGTCGACGTAGCGCCACCCGCAGTAGGCGACCCCCACGTCGGCGCGATCGTCGAGGAGCGCGGCCCGCCGGGCGACCGCGGTCGGACGCAAGCGGTCATCGTGGTCGAGGAACGTGACGTACGCGCCGCGCGCCATCCGGAGCCCGGTGTTCCGGGCGGCGGCCGGGCCGACATTCGCCTGGCGGACGTACCGGACGCGATCGGCGTATGCGCCGACGACGCGCGGCGTGTCGTCGGTCGATCCGTCGTCGACCACGATGGTCTCGATCGTCGGATGCGTCTGGCCGAGGACGCTCTCGATCGTCTCCCCCACGAAACGGGCGCCGTTGTGCGAAGGGATCACGACGCTCACGAGCGATGGGGCCCGAGCCGCCATGGATCGCCGAGTTGTATGATCGGGTGCCGGGGAGGTCAAACCGCGTCACTCGACGTAGCCGAGCGCCCGCAGCTGCTCCTCGACCGCCGCGCGATCGGCCTCGGCCCTCCAGGCCGGCCCGTCGACGATCAGCGGCTCCCGGTCGGCCTCGTACCGCACCGGGCGGCTGGCCCGCACGTCGGGGTGCACGACGTCGAGGAGCGGTGGCGCGTCCATCCCCTCCGGCACCGGGAGGTCGAGGAGGTAGAGCACCGTGGGTGCGATCGCCTCGATCGGCGCCGTCGCGCCGCGGCCGTGCGCCGCGATCGCGGGGCCGGCGATCACGTACATCCCCGCCGGATCGTGCGCGCCGGTGAGGCCGTCGTCGGGAGCGGGCGCGAACGCGTGGCGGGCGCGGAGCTCGGGACGGAGCCCGTTGAAGCGGAAGCCGTACGCCGGGCGGGTGTAGAGCAGGAGATCGGGCGCCCGCTCGGCCTGCGGCCCGGTGTAGACGTCCTCGCGACGCGCGACGGACTCGAACACGGGGCGGTCCGCGTCGCGGAGGTCGAGCAACGCGCGCCGGAGCTCTTCGCGCACGCGCTCGTACTCGGCACCGGGCGCCACGCAGCCGGCCGGCTGCCGGCCGCGGACGTTCACCCAGACGCCGGCGCTGCGCGTCTCGATCACCTCGCACCAGGCGCGCGTCCGCGACCAGTCGACCGCGTCGTCGTCGGACCGCAGACGCCGGCAGAGCGCCTCGGGCAGCCGGCGCCCGAGGCGTCGCCGCCACCGCCACGCCGGCCGCACCCGGAGCCACCCCGCGTCGGCGAGGCAGCGGTTCACGTACACGAGCCGGGTGGGCTCCTCACCGAAGCCGTGGTCCGAGACGACGAACGTCGTCGTGTCCGGGCCGGCGGCGCGCACGAGCTCGCCGATCGTCGCGTCGATCCGCCGGTAGATCCCGCGTGCCGCCGCCACGATCTCGTCCGCCGTGGCGGCCGTGACTCCGGGCGGGCGCTTCCCCACGAGGTGCGCCCAGAAGAAGTGCTGGATACGGTCGGGCTCGTAGAACACGACGGCCGTGAGATCGCAGGGGCGCTCCCGCACGAGGGCGAGCGCGAGCGCCCGGCGCTGCGCCGCGAGCGCGTCGAGCTCGCGCAGGTAGGCGAGCGCGCGCGTGCGGTAGTCGGCGTCGGTACCGACGAGCCGACGGGGCGGGTCGACGGCGATCCGGTAGTCCGGGGGCAGCAGCGGGCGCAGCTCCGGCGGGTGGATCACGTCGGGGCTCCCGCGCGGCGTCAGCAGGCAGGACACGAGAAAGCCGTTCACGGGGCGCAGCGGCCACGAGGGGGGCACGTTGACGGCGCCGGCCGTGCGGCCCGCATCGTTCACGATCTCCCACAGCGTGCGCGCGCGCAGGTCGCGCGCCGTGACGAGATCGCCGCTGCGGTAGGCGGCGGCGGCGAGGTGCCGGAAGCCGAACACTCCGTGCTTGCCCGGGTTCTTGCCGGTCATGAACGACGCCCAGGCCGGCGGCGTGAGCGGCGGGTAGGTCGAGCGCAGTTCGCCGTGGACGCCGCGGGCGCGCAGCGCTGCCAGCTCCGGCAGCTCGCCCGGGTCGAGCCAGGGGGCGAGCAGCCGATCCGTCGCCCCGTCGAGGCCGACGACGAGCACGCGGTCGCTCACCGCCTCGCCGCCTCGTCGAAGAGCGCGAGATAGCGGCGCGCGACCTGCGCCCACTGGTGCTCCGCCTCCGCGAGCGCTCGCGCGCGCGTGGCCCGCGCGGCGGCGCCGGCAGGGTCCGCCAGAACGGCGCGGATCGCGGCCGCGAGCGCCTGGGGATCCTCCGGCGGCACGAGCAGGCCGGTCTCGCCGTCGCGGACCACCTCCGGGACGCCGTTGACCGCCGTGGCGACCACCGGGGCGCCGGCGGCGAAGGCTTCGAGGCAGACCAGCGGCAGGCCTTCCCAGCGCGAGGGACACGCGACTACGGCCGCAGAGCGGAGGAGCGCGACCGTCGTCGCGCGGTCGGTGGCGCCGAGCAGCCGGACCCGGTCGGCGACGCCGAGCCGGTCGGCCAGCGCGGCGAGCGGCGCGCGCTCGGCACCGTCCCCGGCAATGAGGACGTCGAGCGACTCCGGCAGGTGCGGGATCGCCTCGACGAGGACGTCGAAGCCCTTCTGCGGATCGAGCCGCCCCACGGCGGCGACATACGGGCGGGGATGCGCGAAGAGGCCGGGGTCGGCGAACTCGTGCGGATCGTAGCCGTTCGCGATGACGCGGACGTCGTGGCGGCCGGCGATCCGTTCCGCGTAGGCCGCGCCCTCGGCGGACACGGCCGTCACCGCGTCGCCGGCGCGGACGAGCATGCGGAAGAGCCGCTCGTGCGGCGGCATCCCGCGGGGCAGGGTCCCCTCGTGCAGCGTGACGACCACCGGGGCCCGCGTGAGCCGTCGCACGGCGCCGGCGTAGGGCGCGAAGCGCCGGGCGCAATGGACGCTCACGACGTCCGGACGCCACCGCCGGACGGCACGGGCGGTCTGGACGGTCGCCACGGCGAAGCGCCGGGCGAAGCGACGCAGGCGCCGCCAATCTCGGACGTCCTCGGGGAACGGCAGGAAGCGCACCGCGACCGTGTCGACCGCCGGGGCGGGGCCGCCGTCGTCGGTCACAGCCACCACCTCGTGGCCCGCCGCGTGCGCGGCGGCCGCCACGGCGTCGATCACGAGGCGCACGCCGCCCTGGGTGCCGTAGTGCGGGCTCAAGAACAGCAGTCGCACGCCGAAGGACGCCCGGCGGGCGCCGGCCGGCTTCCTATCAACGGGGGCCCGCGCCGGCAAGCCGGCGGTCACCGCAGGTCCTCGAGGATGGCCAGGTGCCGCCGGGCGACGACCGGCCACGCGAACCGCTCCGCCGCGACCGCGCGGGCCGCGTCGCCGAGCCGGCGGCGCCGAGCCTCGTCGGCGGCGAGTCCGGCGATGGCGGCCGCGAGCGCGCCCGGGTCCTCCGGCGCGACGAGCACCCCGGTCCGCTGGTGCTCGATCGCTTCCGGCAACCCGCCGACCGCCGTGGCGATCACGGCG
>FWPU01008428.1_pt1 | contig 12197 bp, 6 predicted proteins | sample 2228361 | NCBI WGS metagenome assembly FWPU01 (sample SAMEA103939777, study PRJEB20133) | metagenome | reverse complement strand
CTCGACAATCTCCGGCGGGTAGCCGGTCTGCTCGACCACGAAGTTCACCAAAAACGCCTCCAACTCGGCCGCACCCGGCGCGGGTTGGGCGCTGGCAACTGACGGGGCGAAGTCGGAGGCGGCCGGCTTGGGGCTTGTGGCCGAGACCGGGGGGCTTGGGGGGCCAAGCGTGGGGCCGAGACCTGGGGGCGCTGGGGCAAGAGATCCCTGGAGCGCTGGGGCGGGGCGGTCGTACTGATCGTCGGCGTCGGGCTGGGCCGGTACGGGGGCGGACGCCGCAGCACGGCGCCGCATGGCGTCGCGCCGCCGCGCGGTGGCATCGAAATAGAGGATTCGCGAGGCTGCATGCTCGGGGCCAGTCACGGCAGAAACCTCCTCGATCGCAGGCTGTGGAGAATGGGCAGTGGAAATCACGGGTGCGCCTCGCTCCATGAGGACATGGTACACAGGTTCGTCTCCGCCGCACGAGTTAACGGCGGCGATCTCCGATCTGGCCGGGCCGGCCGCCATTAGGGGTTGGGCCTGCACCGGCACCTGGAAAAGTGGCGAGTGGGCCGACACGAAATCGGCCGGCCGCCCAAGCGGGGCCACGGGGGCCACTTGCCGCAGGTCGAGTTCCCAGGCGACCTTGATGAGCGAAGCCGCTCCCGAGGCGCCGCCGGTGTGGCCGATTTGTCCCACCAGCGTGCCGAGGTGGATGGATGGCCTGCGCGGACCGGTTGCGTAGACACGGGCCAAGGCCGCCAGTTCCTCGGCATCGAGGCGGGCGAGGCCGGTGCCAAGCGTTTCGAGCACCTGGACATCGGCCGGGGCGACTCCGGCGGCAGCCAGGGCGCGGCGGGCGGCTTTTTCAATGCTCTCGGCCCGGGTGGGCGCGTACGCGGCTCCCCATCCGCGGAGCGTGGCCAGCACACGGTCGCCGTCCCGCTGGGCGTCGTCCAGCCGCTTGAGGACCAAAGCGCCGCAACCTTCGCCGGGCACAGCGCCGGCAGCCTGGGCATCAAAGGGGGCATTGGGCCGGCCGGAACCCAGGGCCCCCAACTGGTTCCAGACGATGTACGTGGCCGGCGACATGGCCTGCTGGGCCCCGACGCAAATCATCAGGTCGCAATGGCCGGCCAGAAGGAGGTCGCAGGCGCAGGCCAGGGCAGCCAGAGCCGAGGCCGTCCCCGCATCCACCGCCACCCCGCCTCCCATCAGGTCGAAGGTCTTCGTAATCCGCGAGGCCAGCACGTTGGCCGTGAAACTGCCTGTCTCGTCCAGCAAAGCCGGCATATGGCGTAACAGGAGGTCGTGGAGTTCGGCCGCGGCCTGCTCGATGGCCGGCTCGGGAACGCCGTGCTGGCCCAGCACCTCCGCCACCGTGCGGCGCAATCGCGGCCACTGGAGGGCCACGGCCAATTGCCCCGAAAAGTCGCCGCCAAAAATGGTGCCCACGACCACGCCGGTCCGCTTGCGGTCGAACGGCCGCCGGTGGTATCCCGCCTGCTCCAAGGCCTGGTCCACCGCATCGAGGATCATGAATTGCAGCGGGCTGGCCTGCTGGATCTGCTTGGGCGGCACCTTGTGTTTGCGCCAATCGTACTGGAAATCGGTGACAAAACCGCCCAGGGTGTTGGGAATGCTCCAGGGATCGCGGCGGTCGCCCCGGTAGTAATCTGGTGTCCAGCGATCTGGGGGAACTTCGATCCGCGCATCCCGGCCGGAGATGACCAACTGCCGGAAGGCCTCGATGGTGCGGGCGCCCGGGAAGATGGCCCCGGTGCCAAGCACCGCCACGGCGCGTTCCGCCGGCGCAAGCGCCCGGTGCAGCCGGGGAGGGAGGCGAGTGCCAGAAAACGCGGGGCGCGGTGGAGGCACGAACTCATCGACCACCACATGGACATTCATGCCGCCAATGCCGAAGGCATTGACCGCAGCGCGCCGGGGGGCGCCGTCGGCCGGCGCAGGCCACGGCAGGGCGTGGCGCGGTACCCACACCGGCAGATGGTCCCAGTCCACCTGTCGGTTCAGTGGCCGATCGTCGATCCCCGGCGGGATCGTACGGCGTGCAAGGGCCAGCACCACCTTGGCGAGCGAGGTGGCTCCGGCCGCCTCCAGGGTGTGCCCCACGTTGGCCTTGACGCTGCCAGCCGGGATTTTCCGGCCGGGGCCCACCACCGGGCCGAAGACCTCGGCCAGCGCGGCCAGTTCCGTGGCATCGCCCAGGGCCGTCGAGGTGGCATGGGCTTCGATGTACTGGACCTGCCGGGCGGCGTGCTCGTCGCGGTAGGCACGTCGCATCGCTTCCACCTGCCCTTCTTTGCGGGGCGCCCAAAGGCTCTTGCCCCGGCCATCGGTCGAAAGACTCACGCTGGGGATGACCGCCCACACCCGGTTTCCGTCGGCCAGAGCCCGCCCGAGCCGCTTCAGCACCAACACGACGTAGCCTTCGGCCACGACCAGGCCATCCGCTTCGTCCGAAAACGGGAAGGAACCCCGCTGCGAAAGCGACTGCGCTTGCGAAAACAGCACCAGCGTGTCGCTATGGAAATACGAGGCCCCGCCCACCAAGGCCATGTCGATGCTGCCCGACTGAATCGCTCGCACCGCCTGGACCACCGCGTGCAGCGACGAGGCACAGGCAGCGTTGAATACCATGGCGGGCCCGTCCAGCCGGAAAAACCTGGCAATCAGCCCCGCGGCCAGGCTGGCACTTAGGAACGGGCCTCGGGGGGTCATCGCGGGACTGCGGCGGCGGACGTGGCCCACCACTTGCTGGACCATCCGGTCGCGCAAGCCTTGCGGCAGGTGGGCGAGAGCGGGGACTTCACGCAGAAACCGGGCTGCCTCGGCCACATGCGCCGCACAGGCCAGATCGCCCCCCACACCGCTGGCCCGCGCATGCCCGATGTACACCCCCGTGTTGCGGTGCGGCAGGTCGCGGGGGTCCATTCCCGCATGGCGACAGGCGGCAGCCGCCACCTCGCAAAGGGTCAAATGCGCCAGGTCGTACCGGCCCAAAGCGTCTTCGGGAATGGGGCACAAGCGGCGATCGATCGGGCCATACTGGATCACGCCCCCCAGGTCCGTGTACGACTTGCCCACGACCCCCTTGCGGGGATCATAATACAGGTCGCGATCGAATCGGTCGGCAGGTACCGGTCCGAACGCCTTTCCGCCCGAGCGCACCAGCTCCCACAGCTCCTCGATATTGTCGGCCCCAGGCAGCCGGCAGGCCAAACCGATGACCGCAACCGGGTCGTCCCATAGCGAGCCAGTCATGCGGCCACCTCCGTCGCCAGGGCCTGAAGGATGGCCGCCAACTGGGCCGTCGAGACCTCGCGCCCCTCGACTAGCACCTGGCCCACCTGGATGGCCTGCTCGACGGTAATCCGCTTCTGGACGAGGCGGTAGAAGGTCTTGGAGTTCAAATAGAGGCTGGCCCGGCAGTCGGCGCCGATACCCTCCCGAAGCCGAACGACCCTGCCATTCTCAAGGAGAAGTTCCCACTGGCCTCCGCCCGGCCCGTTCACCTGAAGTCCCACCGCGGCGTGGGAACCGTTGCGATGGGCGGGCGGGGGGCCCTCGGCCACCACGCGGCGCAGGTGTTCGTGCACGTCGAATTCCGGCCGGCTGGGGGCCGGCTTGGGCCAGCCGAAATTCGCCTCCAGCGCAAAGCGGCAGATCCGTCGCAGCATTTCGCGGTCCACTTCCGGCGGCGCAAGGTGCGGCGCAGCCGCCAGCAGATTCGAAAGATCGAACTCCGGATCGTCGCGCCAATGCGAACGGTACACCTCCATTTGCGCGCGGAAAAAGCCCGCAAACTGGTCGGTATCGATCTGGGGTTGGTCAGGAGGGACTTCGACCTTGCGGCGTCCCGGCCGGGCCAAGGCCTCGCGCAGCGACTCCTGCATCACCTCGGTCATCATCCCCACCCGCACCGCCGTCCGCGGCGCCAAATGATACGTCTTACCGTGATGCTCGGGGCGGGCATGGAGCCAGGCGATGACCGCAGCCACCCAGTCGACCGGCACCAGGTTCTTCCGTTCGTGGCCAGAAAGCCCCAGCAATCGCATCAGCGATTCGCCCCAGCGGAGGCTGAGGTCCACTTTATCGGCCACGGCCCAGGCGAGTTTCAACGGAGCATAGATGCCGTGATAACTGGTGGTGTACCCGCTGCGCGAGTCGCCCACGATCGTCGCCGGCCGGTACACGGTGGGCGGATCGAGATAATCGGCCCCCCGCACGAGCTTCTCGGCTTCCACCTTGCTCTGTTCGTACACATTGCCGAACTGCTGGCCCACGTCCAATTCGGTTTCCAGCACCTTTCCCGTGCGAAGCCCACACACAAAGGCCGTAGAAACGTGATGGAACTTCCGCAGGCCGTGGCGGCGGCAGAATTCCAGCAAGTTGGCCGTCCCCTGCACGTTGGTCCGGTGGGGCTCCCCGCGCCGGGGGTCTGGCTGGAAGGTCATGGCGGCGGCGCTATGAATGACCGATACGCAATTTCGCGCAAGCCACCGGGCCGCCTCCGGCGTAAGCCCCAGGTCGGGCTGCACGATGTCGCCCTCGAAGACCACCGGCCGGGGCAGAAGGTAGCCCAATTCGCGCTCCCAGCGGACCATGATGTCTTCGATCCGCTGGCGGGCCGACTCGCGGGGCGTGGAGCGCACGATCACGGCAACCGGCCGCTCCGCCCGGGCAAACTCCCGCAACAGATACGAGCCGACCAGTCCCGTCGCTCCCGTCAAAAGGTGATAGGCCATGGGCAACTCACGCAACGAGACACCACCACTCGGCCACCCCGCACTCTGCCTCCGTCCCCCCGCCAATTCGGCTGGCGGCCCGATCGGAGGGAGCCTGGCATGCCAGCCCGCCGCTTTGCGACGGGGTCCGCAGGGGGCAGCGAATCCCCCCCTGGTCAAACGTTAGCGGCCATAAGGCTTTCTTTGCCAATCCCAACCCGTCCAGTAGCTTCGTCTTTGGCAGAGGGAGGACTTGTAGGGCAAAGGGTCAACCTGTCCAGTTTACGCAGGCAGACAGATTTGTCCAAGCCGCGCACATTCACAAACCGCTTCAAAATGGATGGGATCCGTGGTGTATCCCCCCTTTTGGGGCGGCAATCACCGCGATTGTAGTGCCGATTCCCTTTTGGCTCATTTTTTTCCGATTTGCCGGTTCGCCGAGCCGGCGCAAATCGGACCGGCTCGGCAAAGCCACCGGATCGGCCCGGATCGTCCGGATCGGCTTTTGCCAAAGTCAGCCGGTGCTTGACAAGCTCGGAAGGAATGGCATAATTGGGGGTTTTGCAAAGCAGCGATGGCCGAGCTTGTTCGCTAAGTCCTTTCTAGATTCGGACTTACGGCGAAAGGGCCTGCCGGCGCTGCGGTGGGTGTGATGCTTGCCGGGTCTGGGCGCTGGCGCGGGTCCCACGCGTATAAGTTGTTTCCCTTGGGAGATTCGTCCAATGAGGAATGTGTTCGAAGCAATTCTTCAATGCGGGCACGATGAGGACTTCGTGCCCGCTGAGACCGAGGAGTTTGTTCCGACCGATGCCCCCGCCGGTACTCGGGCCAAATTGGCCGTTCTGGCCGAACGCGTTCGTAAGGGCCTTCCGCTTTGGCATCCTCTGGACCGCTCGGACTACAGCGGTCTGACCGGGGGCGACTCGCTCCACGATTAGGGAGCATACATCGGCCGTTTTGGGCTCCTCTTGGCCTGTAGGTCTTGTTCCGCCCCGGCTCCCCTCATCCAAATAGCATTCGCTACCCCCTATTTGGGACCTGTCGACAGGGTCGGTGCGCGAAATCCGCAAAACCACCGGCCAGCGAACTGTGCGGGTGTTTGGCGGAACCACCCTGTCGATGGGGGATTGGCTGGCTGAACCGAAATGGGGGGTCTCGGGAGATGGCGCTTCGGCGCGCTGCGATGCTTATAAATTGGCCGCAGGCCACTTGACTTGGACGCTTGGGTTTGACCAGAATAAACCGGTTCGGGGGGCGTGAGGGAACGTCCTTGGGCTTGGCCCAGGGGCCCCGACGCCGGGGATTCCCTCCAGGGTATCGCTTCGGGAGGCAGGTCCGGGCTGTAGCCCGCTTGCGGCGCGGCCTTGCGGGGCAGTCCCGGAGTCCCACCAAGGGTGCCGATGCGCTGCGGGGCACCTCAGCACCGACAGGAACAGAACCATCGCTCGCGGATGGAGTGGCCAAATGTGCGGCTTGCCGTGGGCGTAGGGCCGTCCCATTTTGCGGAACGAATGCGACCAGATTGGGCGAGATACCGGACCAACGGGTCCTGAAAATCGCAGGTCTGCGGCGAGCCCCCGAACTGCCCGCTGCCTCAGCGGGTCCAGCCGCCAGGAGGATTTCGATGAATTTCATGAAGCGTCCCAGCGTCGAAGAACTCCAGCTTCTCAGCCGGTTTGAAAACCTCCGCAATACGCTGCTTTCGCCGGAGCGCGCGGCATTGTTGGACAAACCGCTGGCCGATTGGGCCCGCCCCTCCGACCGCCGCCTGCCGTTTGTGTTGCTCGGGCGGAAACTGGGCGACTTGATCAATACGCCATTCATGGACTTGGCCGCTACCCCGGGAATCGGCCAGCGGAAGATCCGATCCCTGGTCGAGCTGTTGCATCGGGCCGCCACCTGCGATCCTCAGGCGATCACCGGCCCGGCACTTGCCCAGGCGCCGCAGTCGCCGGCTCCGCCCGACGGTTTCGTCCCCGGCGAAATCTCCGAGGTGCTTTGGGACCAGTGGCGGCGGACCGCCCTGGAGCATCAACTGGATTTCGAGCCAGTAGGCCGGCTGGCTCCCAGCTTGCGCCATCTCCCGCGGGTCATCTGGTCCACGCCTCTGGGCACTTATGCCCGATTGAGCCTGGCTGAAATCCGCCAGCTTCGCAATCATGGGATGAAGCGGCTCTCGGCTGTGGTCGAGGTGTTTTATCACATTCACCGCGTGCTACAGGGGATCGGGCCTGGGGGACCTCTGGCAGTGCGGGTCCTGCCGCGCTGGATCGCGGTGGCCGAGCGCTGGGCCGTCCAAAGACTCCAGATCGACGAGTTGCCCACGCAAGAGGCGATCCGCGAGCATTTGATTCGCCCGTTGTTGGAACAGCTCCGGCTCGATGCGGGCAGCCACGTGGTGATGCTCGCCGAGAGCCGTGTGGGGCTTGGCGGCACCACACCGAGCGTGCGGCAGTTGTCGCGCGCGATGGGCCTGACGCGGGCCCGGCTATATCAGTTGCTTAATAGCATCAGCGAGATTATGCGCGTGCGCTGGCCAGCCGGTGGGCCTGTGCTTTACGGCCTGCGAGCGCATTTCGCCGGCCTGGCCGCGCGATGTTCCCCGTCCCCCGAGTTGCGCCAGTTCCACGCGGCGGTCGATGTGTTCTTTCCTGGACCCCGGCGCGGGGTAGACGCTCCCCTGGAGGCCGGCGCGACGCTGGACGCCGCGGATGGGGGGCAGCGGCCCGGTCAGCCGGCCGCCTCCGGCAAGGGCAGGCCGGTCACCACCGGCTCTGCAAGGACGCACGCCCCATCGCCTTCGCCCCAGCGAAGCACTCTGGTCAGCCTGCAGACCGCCGATTGAGGCCCGGCCGCTGGGCTGGCTCGACAGGGTCTGTGCGCCCAAGGCAGAAGCTGGCACAATGGGTGGCAGCGTGGCCCGGCCAGCGGCTGTCCATGCCCGCCGGCTGCCTGTCGTTCGGTGCGATCCCCATGCCAGGAGGAGTCTTATCATGGAACACAAGCTGCCCGATCTCCCTTTCGCCAAGGATGCCCTGGTGCCCTACATGTCGGCCGAGACGTTGGAATACCACTGGGGCAAGCATCACGCGGCCTATGTGGCTAATCTCAACAAGCTCATTCCGGGCACGGAGTTCGAAGAGGCGAGTTTGGAGGAGATCATCCGTCGGGCAACCGGCCCGGTGTTCAACAACGCGGCGCAGGTGTGGAACCACACGTTTTTCTGGAACTGCCTTTCGCCCAAGGGGGGCGGCGAACCCAGCGGCAAGCTGGCCGACGCCCTGCGAAGCCAGTTCGGCTCGTTTGCCCAGTTCAAAGAGCAGTTTACCGCCGCGGCGGTCGGGCACTTCGGCTCGGGTTGGGCCTGGCTCAGCCGCGACCGGGACGGCAAGCTGGTGGTCGAAAGCACGCTCAACGCCATGAACCCGCTGCAGCAGGGGCGCGTGCCGCTGCTGACCTGCGACGTGTGGGAGCACGCCTACTATATCGACTATCGCAACGCGCGGGCCAAGTTCGTCGAGGCCTTTTGGAACCTCGTCCATTGGGACTACGTGCAAGACCTATAGGCGTGGCGTGGTTCGGGCTAAGCGGCGCCAGCAGGCGCGGGCGCGCGGTGCAGCTTCAGCACGAGCTGGACCTCGCCCAGCGGGATGCCAGTGCGGCGGGCGATCTCTTCGGCAGAGCATCCCTGGTCGGCCAGGAGGTGGATCGGCTGGTAGCGCGGCGGGCGGGGGGTGCCGGGGCGGGAGTCGGGAAGCCGGTCCTCCACTCCAGGGGGGCCGGCTGGCGCGGCCGCGTCCTTGAGCCCTTCGGCCTGGCCGGGGAGCCGCCCCAGCAGTCTGTCGGTCGAGGTTGCGGGCCGTTCGAGGGGGGCGAGGTGTGCTGAAGAAGAACCGTCGCACGGCCAAGGCGGCTCGGGAGCGTGCTTTGCGGTGGCCGTGGCCCCTTCCAGCCGGCCAGCGTTCTGGCAGCCGGGTGCCTTATGCCCCTGGCTGGCGCCGTTTGCGGCCGCGGTAGCCGCTTCCAGTCGGGCCGCCGCTTGGTCGGCGTCACGCAAGAGCGATTCCAGAAGCGATATCCTGCGATCCAGCCGGGCGGCCAGGTCGCGGGCTGTCCGGTGGAGCGCGTCTTCGGGGATGGCCGGCAAGGGGAGCCCTGGCCGGGCGACCGGCGGAAGCCCGCGATCGGTGCTGGTCGGGGGTTGCGGCGATGCGGTCCTGGCTTCAGGCCGCGGCGAAAGACTGCGTACGAAGACCCAGGCGATCACAAGGGCCAGGATGCCGAGAAAGGCCGATGTCCACAGGCCCGGCACTTCGAGAGCGGGCATAGGCGGTTCCTTGCGGCTTGGCATGCCGCCGCAGGAGGATCGGGGGCGGGGCGGCCTGGGCGCCTATCGCTGCACCGGGGTCAGCGCGCTGCCGGCTCGACGGGCCGCGCGATCTTCCGGAACACCCGAAGACCGCGCCGCAGCCCTCTCCACCACGCTCCGCGGCGACTGACTGGTACCGGCCAAAAAGTTGTCGATCGTGGCCGCATCCTTGAGTTCCTGGAAGTGGGCAGCCATGGCCAGCCGGAGCTTCTTTTCGTATACGTCTTCGTAGATCAGGTCGCGGACCTGGGCGAAATCCACCGCCTTGGGTTCGGTGCGGCCCAGGCACAGCAGGATCACATACTTGTCCGGACCGACCTGGATAATGCCCGAAAGCTCGCCCGGCTTCAGACTGAACGCCTCTTTTTCCAGCACCGGCTGGCCTCCATGCATCTGGATGGGGGGCACCTCGCCTTTGAGCACGCGGTTGTTGGCCTCGCAGGAATCTCTTCTTCCCAGCCGGCCGAAAAACTCTTCGGTGGGGTTATCGCGGGCCTTGGCCCACACCTCTTGCGCCCGGCGGAGGTTATCGAGAATGATGGCCCGGCAGCGGACCCGTGGGCCATAATTGGCCTCGAATCCCTTTTTCAGGTCTTCGTCGGTTACCTGTACCTTGTCCTGGACCAGCTTGCGCAAAGCCAGCGATGGCCAGATCACGTCCCGCCGGTACACCTCGACGGTGATCCCCTGCTGCTCGGTCACCAGCTTGAGCCAGTTTTCCACATCGGGCTGGCCGTCTGCCTTCAGGCGGAGCATGGTGCCGGCCAGCCGGGCGATCTCCTCATCGATCTCCCCCTCGCTGACTGTGATGTTCCGCCGCCGGCAAGCCTGCTCGAGCAAGCGACGGTTGATGGTGCCTTCCAAGACTTCTTCGCCGTAGCGTTCCAGGCATCGCTCGGCCAGCTCGTGGATGGTGACGGGGTTGCCGTTGATCAGGGCAGCCACGCCGGGCATCTGGCGGCTAAGGACCGGATCGTTCAGCACGTTTTGCACCCGGGCCGCTTCCTTGAGCCCCTGGAAGGTCTCGGCGGCAACCGCGCGCAGCTTGCGATCCTTGACGATCTCTTCCAACTGTGGCTTGATCTTCTCGAACGGGACATTGCGGGCCGGAATCAGTTCCTCGCGCTTGAGAATCACAAATTGGCCTGCAACGGGGATCACGTCCGAGACCTCGCCGTCTTTCAAGGCGAAGGCGGCCGTTTCGATCTCCTTGGCGCCCGCGTGTTTGCGGATGGGCTGGATGATGCCCATCAGGCTGGCACTGGTCGAATCCTCGGAATAGGTTTTGGCCAGTTTGCCGAACTCGTTCGGATTGGCCGCCGCCATGGCTTGAACGCGCCGGGCCGTCTCCAGATCGGAACAGGCGATCAGCCGCGCCTTGACCGCCGGGCCGTAAAGCGTTTCGTACTCGGCGGCCAGCTCTTCCGGGGTGGTCTCCAAGCGACTGCCGGCCAGCTTGCGCAGGGCCAGAGTCGGCCAAATGATATCGCTGGCATACTGGGCCGGCTTGATCCCCCGCTCTTGCTTGAGCATCCGCAGCCACTGGTCCACCGGCAGCCCGAAACGCCGGGACATCCGCTCGATCTCGGCGTTGACCTCCTCCTGGGTGACCGTGATGCCGCGGCGCTGACACTCCAGCATGATCAGGTACTTGTGCTGGAGCGCTTCGAGAACCTGCTGGCCATAGTGCCGCAGGCATTCCTTGGCCAACTCGTCGCGGGTGATGTCCTCGCCATTGACCGTGGCCACCACTTTGGGGATGGCCCCGGCAGGGTCTGGGGTGGCGGTTGCGGCCTGGGCGGCCGAGGGGGCGGAAGGAGCTTCTTGGGCCGCCCTCCCGCTGAGCGCGGGGGAGAAGCCGGCCCCCGGCTCGGCACTGGCCGGCTCGGCATTCCAATACCAGCGGATGGCCACGCAGGCGGCGATGACTATGGCCGATGTGCCCACCAGGACGCACCACCGCCCGATGCGCCGGCCGGCACGTGGGCCGGGAGTTCCTTCGGTCCGGGTCATCACGGTTCCTCCTTAAACCGCTTGTTCCAACGCCGCGTCGCCGGCGCAAGCCAGCGCTAGGGCCGCGTCGAAGGACCACGGAATATAGGTCGGCGCGGGCAGTTGCGTCAAGATGGATCGTCGTGACGGTCTGGCTGCGAACGGAAAGCCGCCGGCGTCAGCCGGCGGTGGAATCGCTTGCACGACGTTCGGCCGTGCCCACCGGGGGGGTAACGCCCCCGGCTCGTGCCCGCGTTCCCCGTCGCTTGCCGGAACCCCCCCGACTGGCCCCCCACGTGCGAAAGAAAGCCCAAAAGTTCCCAGGTGCCCAGAACGCCTTTTGACCGGCCCGTCCGGGCGGTTGAAGGGGCGCCCTGGGGCGCCCGGAGCGACCCTGGCGGGCTACGTTTTGTCCGGTGGGCCTCAAATTCGCAAGCGCACGAAGGCCGTCAGCCAGGTTTGGTTGGACCACGCCCGCACGCCGTGGTCCCAGGTCAGGTCTATGTCTTCGGGAATGTTGATCAAGTGGTGGCGGCCTTTGGTGCTGATCTCCAGGTAATCGACCTCGAACCCCAGGCTCAGACAGCGCCGCAAGAGGGCCTCGAACACCAGCCCCACGCGCCACGTGTCGCCATGGGTGCTTTGCTTGGTGTATCGATCGCCCTCGCGGATGAGGTGGTGGTCGATGTTGTAGCCGTCGGTCCAGCCCCAGTCGCCGCGGAACGTCACCTGAAGGGGCGGCAGACGCCAGCCCTCGATCGTGGCACGAATTTCGCCTCCCACATATCCGACGAAGTACTCCTGCTTGAAAGCGATAACGTCGCCGTAATAGGCCCACGGCTCTTCCTGCCAGACGTTGAATTCTTTGAGTTGGAAGGGTTCCGAGGCCATCAGCCCCAATCGCTGCCAGCGAAAGCCGACGCCGGGCCAGACTTCCAGAGGCAGATTCAGAGGCCGGTCCAGCAGCCGGAACTGTCCGGCAAGGTCCAGCATCTGGGCGTCGGTCCATCGCTGGCGCATGACGCCGAGGTCCGTGAACGAGCCATCGGGATTGGGGGGGTACCAGTCGTAATCCTCCAAATCGCCTTGAACCTGGCGCTGCATGGGGG
>FWPU01011627.1_pt1 | contig 12199 bp, 6 predicted proteins | sample 2228361 | NCBI WGS metagenome assembly FWPU01 (sample SAMEA103939777, study PRJEB20133) | metagenome | reverse complement strand
GGTCACCCACGAGCAGGACATCGCCGCCCACGCCCGCCGCGTCGTCCACCTCCGCGACGGCAAAATCGAACGCGACGATCGCCGCCCGTAACGTCCCACCTCGATTGCTACGGGCAGAGACAACCGCTCCTATCCCAGATGCGAGATTACAAAATTCTGGAGATACCCTATGCTAGATTGGAGACTGGGCCGTTTGCCCCCAGCCATCCACGCGAGGTTTTCCTGTAGAGCCCGTGAATTCAATCACTTTGGGGTGACGGTGACCCCCTCCCCGGTCTGGAATCGAACGTGCTGAGCAGGCAGCGGCTGTACAGACGTTCATCTTGGCCCCCGCAATTCGCATTGCATTAACTGAACACGAAGAGCTGGGCATATCTGCGCCCCCGCGATTCGCCTAGCGTCGCGGAATCCGGTTTACAAGCCAGGGTGCTGGGCAAACTTCATTGAGAGAGGAGACAAAAGTGAAGCAAAAACGCAGTCCGTTTTTGGTTCTCTTCGTGGCTGTGGGCCTGCTGCTGGCGGGCAATACGCCGGCCGTGGGGCAGGTGGCCACTGCCAGCCTGACGGGGACTATCACCGACCCGCAGGGCGCCGTTGTCGTGGGCGCGAAGGTCACGCTGAAGAGCAGGGGCACCGGTGGTGAGCGCTCCGTGGAGACCAACGAGCTGGGAGAGTACCGCTTCCTGGCGCTGGCCCCGGGCCAGTATGACCTGACCGTCGAGGCGGATGGGTTTCGCCAGGCGGTTAGGGAAAACCTGACGCTGCTGGTCAACGTCACCACGCAGCAGAACGTTACCCTGGAGCTTGGTGCGGTGACGGAAAGCATCATCATCGAGGCGGGCACGGCGGCGCTCAACACCACCGACGCCTCGCTCGGCAACGTCATTACACCGCAGCAGGTGGAGAGCCTCCCGATGGAGGCTCGCAACGTGATGTCGCTGCTCACCCTGCAGCCCGGCGTGGTCTTCAGCGGTGACCCCACCGACCAGCGCAGCGGTTCGGTGGCCGGCGGCCGTAGCGACCAAGCCAACGTCACCCTGGACGGCGTGGACGTAAACGACCAGCAGACGCAAAACGCGCTGAGCACTTCGCTGCCGATTCCGCTCGAATCGGTGCAGGAATTCCGCTTCACCACCAGCAACGCCGGCGCCGATCAGGGCCGCTCCAGCGGCGGGCAGGTTGGCTTCGTCACCAAAAGCGGCTCGAACGAGTTTCACGGCTCGGCGTTCTGGACGCATCGCAACACTTCCACCACCGCGAACGACTTCTTCAACAACCGCGCCGGCATTGCCGTTCCCAAGCTGCTGCGCAACCAGTTTGGCGGCTCGTTAGGCGGACCGGTCATCCGCGACCGGCTCTTTTTCTTCGGTGTCTACGAGGGCAACCGCCGCCGCGAGGAATCCAACGAGCTGCGCGTGGTGCCTACCGCATCGCTGCGCGACGGGGTGCTCATCTACCGCTGCGCCAATCCCGCGGACTGCCCGGGCGGCACCGTCGCCGGCCTAACCGGTTCGCATGCCGTTCCGGCAGGACATTTCGGGCTCAGCCCGGTGGATGTTCGGACCATTGACCCGCAGGGGCTGGGGGTGAACCCGGCGATGCTGCCGGTGCTGCAAGGCTTCCCCGGCTGCAACGACTTCACGCAGGGACTGGACGCCACCGGTTCGGCCCCCGGGCTGAATTTCTGCGGCTTCCGCTTCAACGCCCCGATTGCGCTGGACAACAATATCTGGGTTTCGCGCTGGGACTTCAACATCACCCGCGACGCCCGGCACATGCTTTCTTGGCGCGGCACGCTGGGTGACCTGGTGCAGGACGTGACCGCGCAGCAGTTCCCGGGCCAGCCCACCGCTTCCGCGCTCGTGGATAACAGCAAGGGAATGGCCATCACCTACACGGCCATTCTGAGCAACAACATGACCAACGTCTTCCGCTACGGGCTCACCCGCCAGGGGCGAGAGTTCACCGGTCAGCAGCAGGATACGTTTTCCATTCGCAGCTTCAGCCTCCCCTTTGCCACGAACCGCGCGCTGATCCGGAAGATCCCCACCCACAACGTCGTCAACGACTTTACCTACGCGAAGGGTCGGCACACCTGGCAGTTTGGCACCAACATGCGCTTCATCAGCAACAAGCGGACCACGTTCGCCAACTCCTTTGCCACTTTCGCCATCAACGACGGTTTCTGCGCCGGCCTGTGCAACTCGATTCCGCTCGCCCTGGGCGACCCGGGCGACCCGGTGCTGGGGCAGTTCCCGGAGCTCGACGGGGCGTTCCTGAACCCGTTCAAGCGCTCACTGATGGCGCTCTACGGGATGATTACGCAGATCGGCTCGGCGTTCATCTTCGACGGGTCCCAGAACCAACTGGCCTCGGGCCAGGGCGTGGACCGCAAGTTCGTGGTCAACGAGTACGAATTTTACGGCCAGGACACTTGGCGCGTGTTCCGCGACCTTACGCTCACGCTCGGCCTGCGCTACACCTACTCTGGCGTGCCGCACGAAGCAAATGGCCTGCAGGTGCAGCAGACCGTTGACGTGCAGCAGTGGTTCGCGGCCCGGCGGGCCTTAATGAATGCCGGCCTGCCGCAGGCGAATCTCCCGCTTCTGGCCTGGGACCTTTCCGGACCGGCCAACAACCGCCCCGGCTTCTTCCGCAAGGACAAGAACAACTTCGCACCGAACTTCAGCTTTGCCTACAGCCCGAGCATGCCAGAAGGTTTCCTGGCGCGGCTGTTTGGCGGGCCGGGAAAGTCGGTCATCCGCGGCGGCTTCCGCCTGGTGTACGACCGCGTGGGCGGGTCGTTCGTGGTCACCCAGGACCTGACCGGCGCGGTCGGGCTGGTGACCAACGTCATCAACCTCACCGGCACGTTGGACTACGGCGGAGCGCCTTGTACCACTCCGCCGACGAGCCGCTGCGCGGCTCCGCGCTTCAGCGGGTTCGGCAGCCTGCCCGCGGTGACGGATTTCGTCTCCACGCCACAGTCCGGCTTCCCGGCGACGCCGCCGCCCGACCTATCGAACCTGGGCTTCATCATTGACAACAACCTGCGCACCCCCTATGCCTACGCCATCAACTTCACCTACGGCCGCGAGCTGCCCTTCGGCATGGCGCTCGAGGTCGGCTACGTGAGCCGGCTGGGGCACAAGCTGCTGGCCAAGGCAGACCTGGGTGCGCCGGCGATTTACCACCGCGATCCGGCTTCGGGCATGCGGTTCAACGAGGCCATCAACCAGCTTTTCGTGGCGAGCGACCGCGGCAGCGCCCCGGTCTCTTCCATCGCCCCCATCCCGTACTTTGAGAACGTGTTCGCGGGGCTCGCGGGCGTGGTGCCCGGGGAAACCGCCACGCAGGTCGTGTACCGCATCGCACGGCCCAATTTTCCGAGCTTCACCGACGCGCTGATCAGCCTCGAATTCAACGCGGCGGACTTCGATCCTGACTACGTCTTCCCCACCTTCTTCCAGCCGCAGTTCGTTTCCCTGCCGGCATGGACAAACCTGGGGGCGTCGAACTACCACGCGCTGCAGGTCAACCTGAATAAACGCTTCCAGCAAGGGCTGCTGTTCAACTTTAACTACACCTTTTCGAAGAGCATTGACAACGGCTCCGAAGTCGAAAACACGGACCGGCTGGGCGGGCAGATCGCTGACGCGTTCTTCCCGCGCAATTTTTTCGGCCTGTCCGATTTCGACCTGCAGCACCAGATGACCGCCAACTGGGTTTATGAGTTGCCATTTGGGCGCGGGAAGATGCTCGGCTCGGACGTGAACTCCGTCCTCGATTACCTGATCGGCGGCTGGCAGGTCTCCGGCATTATTCGCTGGCGCGGAGCCTTCCCCATCACTTTCGAGAACGGGTTCAACTTCCCGACCAACTTCTTCCTCACTGGCCCGGGCACGCAGGTCTGCCCGGTGAACACCGGGGTCCGCAAGAACGCACCGGGCGGGCCGAACCTGTTCGGCGGCACTGACGCGGAAATTGACGCCGCATTCGCCTGCCTCGACAACACGCTGAGCGGGTCGTCCGGATCCCGCAACTCGATCCGGGGTGCAAAGTTCTTCAACCTCGACTTCGGCCTGCGCAAATCGCTGAACATGCCATTCGAAAACCACAAGCTCATCTTCGACTGGCAAGTGTTCAACCTTCCCAACCACGCCAACTTCGACGATCGCACCCTGCGTACCAATCCGGAGAGCCGTTCCACTTTTGGCCGGTATGTTTCGACCATCGGCGGCGACGAGCGCTCCAACAACGGCCGCGTGATGCAGTTCGGTTTTCGCTACGTCTTCTAACCGAACGCGTCGAACACCTCAAGCGAAGCCCCCGGCGCCATCGGCTCCGGGGGCTTCCATCTTTCTAGTTGGACGGTTCCTCCGGTTCTTCGCCCCGCTGCGGACCTTCGGGTGCCCTCGCACGCAATCCGACCGAGCAGCGCCCACGCCCGCCGCGTCGTCCACCTCCGCGACGGCAAAATCGAACGCGACGATCGCCGCCCGTAAGCGGCTCACTACGAGCCGTCCACGATGATCACCGGGTCGGAGCCTCCCCGGGCGAGTTCCTTGCAATCTTTCAACTGCACTTCATACCGGTGCACGCCTTCCGGCGCTTCCGGCCGCACCCGGGCGACGGCGTGCTGCCCCGGCCCGACGGCGAGCCGCACATTGTCAAACACGGCATCCGGGAGCGTCAGCGTGGCCGGCGCCTTGCTGAAGTTCCGCCAAATCACCACCTGTCCGCGGCAGACAATTTTGTTGCCCGGCGTGACCCGCCCGTCGGGGTAATGGTCCGTGGGTCCGTAGATGAACACCTTTTCCTCGCGTGAGCTGCCACGTGACGTACATGCCATGATTCCCTCCTTCACCGAGCGCGCCGTGAATGGTCCCGCAGAAAAAGATTTGGATTGGAGTGGCCCGCCGCCCGCCCGCGGGAACACCGCGCCGGTTTTCTCCCGCGGCGGCGAATTTGGCTTTCGGCCCCTGCCGCGCCTGCCGGCACAGGACACGCGACCGCCGCCGCGGACTGCTAGCCGTCCACGATGACTTCCGGATGCGAAGCGCCCACCGCCCTCGCTCCGCCGACTTCGGCTCTGTACGGATAGCCGTTGTTTTCGACGCCGGTTTTCACCCTGGCCTGCCCGGCTTTCTTCGAGGCAATGGCGAGGGTGCTGGTTTCGAACACCGCCGGATCCAGCGTCAGTTTGAGGTCTTTGTTCGTCAGGTTGCGCCACACGACCACTTGGCCGGGGCTGACGATTTTCTGCGGAGGCACGAACCGCGGAAATTCCTTCCCGCTGTCATCTCGCGTCATGTACACGAATACCTTTTCTGCACGAGGGTTCCCCTGACTGCGGCTTGGCATTTTTCACCTCCCCGTGGTGAAGATTCCGCATGAGCCGGAAACCGTTGTCACGGGCCGCCGGGCGGATTGCGCAGCAGTTGCTGGAAGCGCGGGTCGTCCTGCAAGCGTTTCAGCCCCGGAGCCGTTTCCACGCGCTCGGTCGGCAGCCCCTGCGCCAGCGCCTTGCCGATCCATTCGAGCGCGGCTTCGCGCTCGCCCAGGTTCTCGTAGACCTCGCCGACCCGCAGCAGCAGTTCGGCGTCATTCGACCCGAACTGGACCGTCTGGCGCAACAGCACCCGGGCCCGCTCCGCTTCGCCCGTCATGGCGTAGCAGTCGGCCAGCTTCACCAGCAGCCCCGGATCGCGCGCGTTGACTTGACGGTCCTTTTCGGCCAATTCGGCGGCGCGCCGGTAAGCCGCGGCAGCTTGGTCCTCTTTGCCGTCCATCCAGTGATACGCCGAGGCCAGGTTGTACCAGACGCGGTAGTCGCTCGCGCGCAGCTCCAGCGCCTCTTCGTACATGCGAGCGGCTTCGCCGTAGCGTTGTTTGCCGAAGTGCAGTGTGCCCAGGTTCGAGTAGGCGCGGTAGTTCGGCTCGAGCTCCAGCGAGCGCTCGTACATCTGCTGCGCCTCGGCCAGTCGGCCCATCACGTGGAAAGTGCCTCCCAGATTGGTATAGAGCAGGACGTTTTCCGGTGCAGCCTCGATGGCGCGTTCAAACGCGGCCACCGCTTCCTGAAAGCGGCCCAGGCGGTAATAAAACGCGCCCAGCGAATTCAGGCTGATCCAGTCGTTCGGCCGGACGTCCACTGCGCCGCGAAACGTTTTTTCGGCATCCTCGGTGCGCCCCAGCGCCTCGTAGGCGGAACCCAGCCCGCGGTAGGCGGCCTGGTTCTGGCGGTCGAGGTGCAGTGCGAATTCGAACTCGCCAATGGCCTGCTCGTACTGCCCGGTGGCGTTGGCGATGGTGCCCAGGCAGACGTGCGCGTCAGCCAGCCGCGCGTCGAGTTCCGCCGCGCGCCGGCAGGCGGCGCGGCCCCGCTCGACCTCCGCCGGGTCGCGCGTGTGCTCGTACATCCGCCAGTGCGCCACGCCTAGACCGGCATAGGCCGGAGCGAAGTTCTCATCCAGCTCGATGGCGCGCTGGAATGCGCCGATGGCCCGCTCGACCTTATCCCGCTGCGGGTAATTCTCCAGATAGCCGCGGGCCTGCACGTAAGGCTCATAGGCGCGCTGCACCGCCGGGATGCGGCGCGGGACTCCGTCCGGACGGTTCCTGAGCGTCGCCAGCTCGAGCTTGCCGAGCACGCTGCGCACCAGGTGCTGTTCGAGCGCCGGCAGCTCGTCCCGCGGCACTTCCAGCACATCGCCGCCCAGCTCAACCGCGCCGGCCAGGTCCGTCAGTGTATAGCGGACCTGCACCGTGTCGTCGGTCAGGGCGACGGTGATGGGCAGCAGCAGGTTAGCGCCGGCGCTGCGCGCGGCCGCGGCCGAATCCACCGGCCGCTCCTCCCAGCGCCCGGAAACGCCCCGTGTGGTAATCACCGGCGGCACCACTTGCAGCCGCGCGTTCGATTCCGCCAGGTGTATGCCCAGCGTCTGGCGGATGCCTCGCGTGATGCCTTCTGTTTCGGGAGAAGCTTCGCCGTTGGTGGTCACCAGGATGGCTACACGCGGCTCGGCAGGTATCGCCACCGGGAAGAGCCACCGCGCCGCCCGCTGCCGCACCGAGGGCACCGCCAGCGGCAGCGCCACAAGCACCACCAGCGACGCCGCGGCCAGTAGCTTCATCTTCCGTGGCAGCCGGCGCGCAGCCGGCACCGGCAGCGCCGCGCCCGTTGCCAGCATCCGTCGGAGCGCGCGCAGGTCGGCGAGCAGGTCGCGCGCCGTGGCGTAACGTTCTTCGGGTTCCTTTGCCAGCAGCTTGTGTACGATGCGGTTGAGTTCGCCGGGCAGCTCGGGGCGCGCATCGGTGAGCGCCGGCGGATGGTCGTACAGGATGCGCTGCGCGGTCTCAACAAACGTTTCCGCACGGAACGGAGGCCGCCCGGCCAGCATCTCGTAGAACACCACGCCCAGCGAGAACAGGTCGCAGCGCGCGTCGGACGTCTGCTCGCGGAGCACTTCCGGCGCCATGTAGCCCGGCGTGCCGGAAAGCCCGTGTGGCGCAGTCACCGAAACCGTTTGTGCGGCAGCCGTCTTGCCTTCGGCCACGGTGCGCTTGGCCACGCCGAAATCCAGTATCTTGACCTGGCCCGAGGGCCGCAGCATGATGTTTTCCGGCTTGATGTCGCAGTGCACCACGCCGGCCTCGTGCGCCGCGGCCAGGGCTTCGGCGCACTGCAGCGCAATGGGCAGGAACTCGCGCACCGGCATGCCCCCGCGCATGCGCTTGCGCAGCGTTTCGCCTTCGACGTACTCCATCACCAGGAACATCTCGCCGTGCTCGTCGAGCACGTCGTGGATGCCCGCGATGTTCTGATGGCTGAGCGCACTGGCGCGTTCGGCTTCGCGCAGGAAGCGATGGCGGAACTGCGCGTCGGTGCGCAGCCGCGGCGCCAGCCGCTTCAGCGCCACCGGACGCTTCAGCGCCGTGTCTTCAGCCAGATAGACCTCGCCCATCCCGCCGCCGCCCAGCCGCGTGCGAATCGCAAACCGGCCGACGCTGGTGCCCGTCAGGTCTTCCCTGATGGGAGCACCCTCACGCTGTGTCTGTGGCTGTGCCATGGCCGGAACCCCTCCGCCCCGGGGTCCGTACGGGTCGGTATGCGCGTATTTTACCCTCCCTCTCCCGGCGACGCAATCAAGACAAACCTCCGCACGCGACAACGCCCGCAGGCCCGGATGCCGCACGCGGGTGGCCCACCCTTTCGGGTGCTTTTGCGGAAGGATGGGAGTTGTGGCGCAGGCTTCAGCCTGCCGTGTCATTCCGGCGCAGGCGAACATCTACCGCGCGCGGCTAACGTGTGAGGCGCGCGCCGCGAACTCCTCCGGTGTCTGGTAACTCAAGCCGCTGTGGAGTCGCACCGTGTTATAGTCCACGCGCTCAACAGTCAATTCCGGCGCGGCGAAACGAAGGAGTGCCGCTCAACGCCTGATTTTTATACGAAAAATGGACTAGACAACAGCGGACCATTTTAGGTAATAGACTATAGAAGTAATTTATCGCTCCGAGTCTACGATGACAAGGACGATCCTCCGAATCGCCGCGGCAGGGGTTCTGCTTCTGGGGATCACCACATTCGCTATGCATGTTTCCGCTTGTGGCTGTACATCCTGCGTGCAAACCGATGACGGCATCCACGGCTGCGCCGTCGGCTGGGGCTGCGCGGCCCTTTGCATAGCACAAGACAACGGCAGCGCCTGCGCTCAGGGCGGCTTTGCTCCTGCCAACGGGTGCGTCGGTGGTTTGATACTGGAGTCATCCGCAAACTGAGAGCGCGGGTCGTACATTCGTCGGGGTTGCAAAGACCTATGAACAAGAGGATTCCGGCTGTCAGTGTGTTGGTTCTGCTTGCGACTATTTGCCAGGCGGATAGTCAACGGTCCTCTCAGGGCTCGGTGTCCACGGGGGAGCGGATGGCTCTCGCGGTGGGGCACGTAGATCGTCTCGCGGCCCGACTCGAACAGATCAAGAACCCTGCTCTCAGCGTTCCGTCCTTGGTCGCGATGGGCCAGATTGCCTGTGAGAAAGACGCGGACACGGGCCGGCGCGTTTTGCTCAGGGCCTATGGCATGCTCTCCAAAGCAGCCGATGCCTGGGAAGAGGGCGGGCGGCGCGGGCACGACAGCGACCGGAACACCCATCTGGAGAGTCTCTACACCACTTCGATCAGGGCGGCAGCTAGGTGTGACCCCAAGCTTGCCTTGGAAGTCCAAACGCGGCCCCGCCGCTCATCGCTGGCAACCGGGGCCGACATCGATGCTGCTTTCGCGGCCGCCGGAAGCGACGATGCGATTGCCCGCCAGTTTGCAAGTCGTGCGATTACCGCAGGACCTTCCAACGAGCAACTCGAAAGTTTCATTACCTTCCTTTTCGGATTTCGCGTTGAAAATCCGGAGGTTGCCAACCAGTTGTTTCTCCAGTTGCTGGCCTCGTTGGCAGCAGAAGTGGCGCCAAAAGCAAATCGCATACTTCTTGCCGGAAACTATCTCTTCGGCGCAGCTCGAGAAGTGGATGAAACCTTCCTTCGCGGCCTGCCCGAGGAGGCACGGCAGAGCTGGCTTCGCTCGGGTGGCGGAATCACGTATACCACCGTTGGGGGGGTCGTCACATATAACCTTTCTGGGAACCGGCCTGGAATCACTTCGGAATTGGTCCGGCCCTACCTGGAAGTGGCGCTGCGAACGCTCTCTTTCCCGGATACAGATGTGCGTCACCAGCAGCAGGCGTATGTCGCTGCGTGGCAGCTTCTCCCGAAGGCCCAGGAGTTCGCACCGGACCTGGCTCCCGCGTTTGTTCACGTGATGCAGCGACTGGCGGAATCCGTGCCCTCCGCTCTAACGCAGGAAAGCACATACTCGATCCTTCAACGGAGCTTGGTACCAAGCCGGGCAGACATGCTTGCGGAATACGAGAAGTCACGCGACCCGGCCAGACGGGAAGAGCTCCGCGTCAGTTTCTTCGCCTCCTCCTGGCATCGTGGGGAATTTGACCAGGCGCGCCGGTGGGCTCGAGAAATCGAAGACCAAAGTGTTCGCTCTCAGTTGCTCTCCCTGGCCGACTTTGGAGAAGCCATGCAGGCCCTGGAAAACGGCGCCGTAGAATCCGCCGAATCCATCGTGCGACACATGGCTCGCGGTTTGAAACCCGCGCTGGTCAGCATAGGAATTGCTGCGCAGTACAGGAAGCAGCAGCAAGACCGCGAGGCGTTCGCCTGGCTACTGGAGGGGCAGCGCCAGGCCGGCTTCGTCTCCCGACGCCTGCGCGCTCCCCTCCTGCTGGGCATCGCCGGTGAACTGGCCGGCCTCGACCCCGATGCCGCGCTGGTCGCGTTGGAACAGGCTGTGGAGGTGATGAACCGCGATGACGAGCCAGAGCCGCAGCGGGCGGAGGTTTCCGGTCAGGATCCCTGGAACCGCCGCATGAAACTCCTCGAGCCGCCCGAGGGTGCCAGGGATTGGAATGCGGAATTTCGGCCGGAGGGTTTCCGAGAGTTCGTCGAGGCGGGTCGCGTGCCGCGAACCTTCTGGCTGCGCGGCAAAAGCCTCCCCGCGCTCGACCTGACATCGGTGATTCGCCGATTCGCACGAGACCCAGAGCGTGCAGAGGCAATCCTTCTGAAACTCGAGAGCGAGGAGCACTTCAGCCGCGCCCTGGCTGCGCTGGCCGGGGCCTATCTCGAGTGGGGCAAGATGGGCGATTAATTCTTGGTGCGTCGAGTCCTTCTTCCTGCGGCCCTTGCAGCGTTCCTCGGGCTGTGGCTTGTCCCAGCAGCGAGAGCACAGGAGACCCCTGCGACCGTCCGTATTCCCGAAACCAGCCTGCGGAAGATCGCTATTCAAACGGACAGACCCGAGTTTCCTCCCGAGGTATTAAAGCACGGGGTCGAGGGCGTGGTTGTTTCTGAGGTGAGGGTCAAGGGTGATGGAGCAGTTGGAACTGTTCGCATCCTACAGTCCCCACACGCAGATCTGGCCGCTGCTGTTGAAAAGGCTGTCGGGCGATGGAGATTCAAGCCGCAGACGGTTCGCGGGAACCCGGTGGAGGTCATTGGCAAGCTTACGTTCTACTTCCGGATCGAGGAGGGTGCTGGAAGTGTTCTCTACCCTGAGGAAATGACGACGCGACGCCGCGACCCCCAAGCGGCAGACCGGAATCCGTAGCAGCGTGGCACACCTGAGGTGCTCGTGTGAGTCGCTGGATTGACATCGCTCTTGTGGTGCTGGCCGCGGGGTTGGTCGGCGCAGCGGCGACGCACTACCTGCGTGAGCATGGGGCTGCCGACGCGAACGTCGTTTTGGAGGAGGGGAGAGCATTTGAGGTTGGCGGCCGGAAATGGCGAGGCGAGCGGAACACTCCGATTCTCTTGCTGTCAACGGACTGCCCGGCCTGCACCCAGGACGCCTTGTTTTATCAGATGCTCTCGAAGCAAGCGAGGTCCAACGGTCTTCGCGTCGAGGTTATGATGCCCCAGGATCCAGATCGTGCCCGCCTCTGGCTCCGAGAACAATACGTTGAGTACGATGAATTCCGGAGGATCAAACCGTCCTTCCTTCGCGCCAGAGGTACACCCACCATACTTGTTCTGGGCGGCAACGGAATTGTGGAGAATATATGGACAGGCAAGCTTCCGCCGCGGGAGCAATCCGATGTCCTGACAATTGTGACTGGCAGGACCGCTTCCGGAGCCCGTGCATCCGAGCCATCACGAGGTTCCGTCCCGGACGAAATCAGCTTTGCGTATCTCCAAGATATCCGGAAGGAACGAAAGGTCCAGTTGTTGGATGTGCGGGGGCGCTCTCATTTTGCCAGCCACCATCTGCCGGGAGCGATCAACCTCCCTCTGGACGAGCTTGAGATACGCGGGCCGATCGAGCTTGACCCATATGAACTGATCGTTTTGGACTGCATAGAAGTGCCCGCACCGGTTTGCGACATGGCTGCTCGCTTGCTCTTCAGCGCGGGCTTCCATGAAGTGACGATGCTCAAAAATCAGTCCTCCGTCCCTTCTGTTAACTCGCCTCGTAGTACCTGCGCTGACTCTGGGGCTGCCTCACAGCAGTGAAAGGCTTAACGTTTCCAGAACCTATCTCATAAATTACAGCGAGGCCAAGTAGGGGTTGCACTTGGTCGAGAATGGCCTCACATCGGGGCATGGATCTCACCGAAGCCCAGTGGGCTATCCTGAGGC
>FWPU01011626.1_pt1 | contig 12201 bp, 12 predicted proteins | sample 2228361 | NCBI WGS metagenome assembly FWPU01 (sample SAMEA103939777, study PRJEB20133) | metagenome | reverse complement strand
CCTCTCCCGGGGCTACTGCTCCCCCCGGAGCTACCCTGTCCACCGTGGTACGGACGGTAACCCCGCCCGCTTCCCAGCGGGGGTATTCCCGGCGGTAAAGGAGGTCCGCCGGCGCCCGGGCGCCATAAAGGAGCTCCACCCGCCCGTATTCCCGGCGATGGGCCAGGACGTGCAGCAGTAACGGGCGGAGCGGCGCCAGGCCGATGCCCCCGGCTACCATCACCAGGTCCCTGCCTTCCGTGGCCACCAGCGGCCAGCCGGTACCGTAAGGGCCGCGGATACCCACCTTGCTGCCCTCTTCCAGCCGGGTCAGGGCCCGGGTCACGTTCCCCACCGACCGCACCGTGTGCTGGAAGGTGCCGGAGATGGCCGGGTCGGAGCTGATGGAGACCGGAGCCTCCCCTATCCCCGGCAGGCTCAGCATGTTGAACTGGCCCGGGAGAAAGGTGAAAGGACGGCCAAGGGTGAAGGTATAGGTCCTGGTATCGGCAGCCTCCGGGATCACCTCCCGAATCAACGCCGCTTCAGGAAGCAGCACTCGGGGCATAACTTTCCCTCCCGCTTCTCCAGCCGTCCTCCAGACCGGCCAGGGTCTCCACCACCCGGCAGGGGTCCAGCCCCTTGGGGCAGGCCGCGATGCAGCGGCCGCAGCCCACGCAGCCGGGCACCCCGAACTGTTCCTGCTGGTAGAGAAGCTTGTGGTATATCCGCTGCTGCAGGCGGGCCGACCTCTCCCGGCGGAAATTATGCCCCATGGCCACCTCGGCGTATTCCCGGGCCAGGCAGGAGTCCCACTCCCACTGCCTCTCCCCGCCCTGCAGATCCAGGTCCATCCTGTCCATTACCCGGTAGCAGAAGCAGGTGGGACAGACCTGGGTACAGGCTCCGCACGCCAGGCACTCCCCCGCCAGCTGCTCCCAGATGGAATGCCCCGCGTATTCCTTTAACAGTCGTTCCCGGTTCTTTGCCGGCATCTTGCGCCGGAATCCTCCTGATGCTTCCTCCAGGAGCCGGTCCTTCTCCACCATGCTAACGCGGGGAGCCGGAGGCAGCCCGGCCCGCCGGGCCAGTTCCAAGCCCCGGCTGCTCCCCGCCTCCACCAGGTATCCTTCCGCCAGCGCGGTGAGCAGCAGGTAGTAATCCCCCTTCCAGTCCGGGCCGCAGCCCATCGACAGACAGAAACAGTTCTCCCCCACCCGCGTGCAGTTCATCCCGACGATGGCCGTATTGGCCCGCAGCGAAAGATATTCCGGATCGGGAGAACCTTCACCGTACACTTTATCCAGGATCTCCAGGGCGTATGCATCACAGGGTCTCAGGCCCACCAGGAACCGCCTGGCCCTCTTTCCTTCCCTGCTTTCCTCTTCATTTCTTCGTCCGAAATGCACCAATGTCCCTTGCGGCTTAAAGAATAGCTTTCGCGGGGGCAGGATGGTTCTGGTGTAATCCGGGTCCAGATCCCGGGGCGAATGAATCCGTCCGAAGACATGGCCCTTTCCTTTCCTCACCGGACCCCAGACCTCTCCCTGTTCGGCCATTGCTTTCACCAGTCCCTGTATACCGGCCCCGCCTAAATGGAAAAGATTGCCCATTTTTGCTCCCTCACCCTCCTCTTCCCGGGGCAATTAATGTGAAACATTTCACTTTCCTTGTCAATTATAATTCCATGACCTCTGTAAAAGCAATGGAACTTAGAGGGAAGTCCGGGGGGCAGGTGGAAAAGAGCCGAGGATCTTGAGGAAAGCGGCTTGGCGGGCCAGCTCATCCAGGGCCTCCTTGAGGGGCGGCAGGTCGCGGTGGCCCTCGCAGTCCACGTAAAACAGGTACTCCCACGGCTTGTCCCGCCGGGGACGGGATTCCAGCTTGGTGAGATTTATCCCCCTCCGGGCCAGTATTCCCAGGCACTGGTAGAGGGCCCCCGGCCGGTCGGGAGTGGCCATGACCAGGGCGGTCTTAGCCGGCTCCGATACCGGGGCAGGCCCGGTAGAAAGCACGTAAAACTTGGTATAGTTGTGGGGGCTGGACTGGATATCAGAGGCCAGCACTTCCAGCCCGTAGAGGGCGGCGGCGCGGGCGCTGGCGATGGCTGCCGCCCCGCGGAGTCCACGCTCCTTGATGAGGCGGGCACTTCCCGCCGTATCGTAGACGGCGATGGTCTCGACTCCCAGCTCCCGCAAGAAGGTGGCGCACTGGGCCAGGGCCTGGGGGTGGGAATAAACCTGCTTGATATCCTGTAACTTCTGGCCCGGCAAAGCCTGCAGGCAATGGTTGATGGCCAGGATAACTTCTTCCCTCACTACCAGGTTATGGCGGAGCAGCAGGTCGTAGCTCTCGTTTATACTGCCGGCGTACGAGTTCTCGATGGGGATGACCCCGTATCCGGCAGCCCCGTCCTCCACGGCGCGGAAAACCTCTTCCAGGGCGCGGAAGGGCAGCGGTTCTGTCCCCGGGAAGTGGCCGGCCACTACCTCCTCGCTGAAAGCCCCGTATTCCCCTTGAAAAGCTACTTTTAAGTTCTCTCCGGTCAACGCAGCTCACCCGCCGCCGCCTATTTCGCAGCCGGCTCTCGTTCAAGCACCAAACACGAATCGATACCCCGAGTAGAGGAAATACAGGGACAGGGCCAGCAGGAAAAGGCCGCAGGCCACCAGCACGCCCCGGTAAAGGCCATCCCCCATGTACCGCCGGCCAGTAACCACGGCCAGGGAAATGAAGCTATACCAGGCCAGGTCGGCCAGGACGTGGCCGGTGTAAAAGGAGGCGATCCCCGTCACCCCGCCGGCCAGGGCGGCCACCACGTAAGCGGCACCAATGGTAGCCCACCACAGTACCCAGTATGGATTGGTGATGCTCGCCACCACTCCCGACACCACGGGGCCCCACCCCCGGCGACGTCCCGAACCCTCCACCGTTAAGGCGACCTCTCCCCGCCATGCACTCCCGGCCATGCCGTACCCCATCCAGGCCAGCACGGCCCCTCCGGCCAGGCCGATGAGCCCGGTCACCAGCCGCAACCCGAGTATCCGGTTCAAGCCCAGGGCCAGCCCCCCCACCAGGGCCAGTTCCAGGAGCCCGTGACCCAGGACCACCAGGGGACCGGCCCGGAAGCCACGCCGGCCGCTCTCGTTAACGGTGATGGTTAACAGCGGTCCCGGCATCATGGCCCCGGACAGGCCCACCACGAAAGCGGTAATAAAGATGCTCCAGCTCATTCCCCCACCGACCTGACCCGGAGCCCGCCGGCCACCAGCAGGGCGGCGGCCACTCCCATGCCGGGGCGGCGGGTTCCGGTGAAGCTGCCATCGTAAACATAACCTACGCCACAAGAGGGGCTGCCGTCCTTCATGACGGCTTCGCGGCAACCGGCTTCCCGCGCCAGCCGCAGGGCTCTCCGGGCCCCCTGCAGGAAAGCATCGGTAACCTCGTGACCATCGCGGTCATACACCCGGGCTCGCCCCTCCAGCACGTCCCGCCCCTCGCCCCCGCGGATCTCCGCCGGGGGCCGCGGCACCGGCAAGCCGCCCAGATATTCCGGGCATACCGGCACCGCTCTGCCCTGCCGGACCAGGGCCACCACCCGGGGGTCGGTGCGGCACTCCCCGTCAAAACGGCAATGGGCCCCCGCCAGGCACGCGCTGACCAGCACCTTTCCCTCCATGCCCAAGCTACCAGTCCTCCACGAATCGAACCCCGCTGGCGGTAATCACCACCACCTGGTAGGGCCCGCCTACGGTGGCATCCCTCCTGGCTATCAGCTGCAGCTGCTCCAGGCAGAAAGCGGCCACTTCCTCCAGGGAAGCCCCTCGCTTTTGAAGGGCCACCAGCCTGGCCTCCAGGGTCAGCACCCGCGGCATGGTAACCACGGGCCCGATGGGCACCAGGGTGAAGGGCAATTCGTGGTCCTTGCTCTCCAGCAGGAAAACCTTTCCTTCCCCGAGCCGCCGGGAATAACCGGCGATGACGAAGTAAAGGAGCCGGAAGGCCCCCGGGTGGGTGCGAAACCACCCATAGTGCTGCAGCAGGTACCGGTAGTACCTCCGGTTCAGGAAATCGTGGGCCGCCGCGTAGATGTCCAGCAACTCGGTCCACCCGCGTTCCCGGACCCGCTCCTGGAACTGCTGGCTCAAGGTTACCCCTACCGCTTCGCCGACGCTGGAGATGCAGGCATCCGGCCCCAGAGAATAAATCTTCTTCTGGCTGGGAGCCACCTGCCAGGCTTCCCCGTCGATGTACATCACCCGGCTATCGCTGGCCAGGACGACCCCCTGCGAATCCTGGTACACCACCTGTTGCGACATCGGGCCACCCGCCCCCGCAAGAAAAACCTTACCGTATCCATGCCGAAGCCGCTCGGGGGGAGCGGCTACTTCTCTAGACTTTGAACCTGTCCCACTTTATCTGGATGTTGGCCTTGGCCCGCAGTTGCTCGAGCAAGACGGGAAGCGGGGTCGCCTTACTGGCCTTCACCTGTTCCTCAACCCTCTGCCGGCTCGTCTCCAGGGAAGCCGGCACGGCTTCCTTCCTTTCTTCTACCTTGATGATGTGGTAGCCGTACTCCGTCTTGACCGGCTGGCTGATCTTCTCGACAGGAAAGGCGAAGGCCTCCTTTTCGAACTCCTGTACCATCTGGCCGGGAGAGATGAAACCGAGGTCTCCTCCCTTCTCCCGGCTGACCGGGTCCTGGGACTTCTCCCTGGCCAGGGTGGCGAAATCCCCCCCGGCGGCCAGTTGAGCCAGGACGCCCCGGGCCTCCTCCTCCGTTTTAACCAGTATATGCCTGGCCCTGACCCTGGCGGGTTCGCCCAGTTCCTCCTTGTGCTCCTCAAAATATTCCTGGATCTCTTCCTCGGTCACCGTGACCCCCTTCTGGGCCAGGGCCTCGAGGAGCATCTGGGTTTCTACCCTTTCCCGCAGCATCTCCAGGGTAAGCCCCTCTTGCTGCAAAGCACCCAGGAACATGGCCTCGGAAGGAAACTGGCCTCTGATGTGCTCGACCTGGGCTTCCACTCGCGCCGGGTCAACCGAGATGTTCTCCTGTCTTGCGGCTTGCCTTATCAACGTCTCGGCAATGAGGTGCTGCAGCGTCTCCTGTCCTGCCTGGGCCTCCAGGGCCTCGTAGAACCTTGCGGCCTTGATAGGTTCGCCGTTGACGGTAGCCACCACCTGCTTCCCGTTATATAAAAAGAAGCCGGCCAAAACAACCGCCAGTACCCCTGCTGCAGCTCCGGCCACCAGCACCCTGGGGTTTTTGAACACTTTTTACGCCCACCCTCCGGTGTAATTTGGCCTCCCGGCCAACACCTTGAGTATATGCCAAAAACCCCTGCCTGTAAATATGCAAATAACTCAATGCCGGTTGCCGTTTTTATTTTCCGGCCCCCTTTCGGGGTCGTGCAGGTACTGGCTTCCCCGGGCACGGTTCAGATCTCGCTTCCTTGTCGCCAGGTCGGGCCTTACCGGCCTGTGGGCCACCTGCTTCCTTCCGGGAGGCCTGCGCTCCCCGGCCAATCTCTCCACCACCTTTACCCTCTTGGTAGACGGCCTACTTCCTTCCAGACCTTGGGGTCCTCCATGCCCATGCGCCAGATAGCCACCCCGTGCAGATTGTACTTCTTCACCAGGCCGAGCTTGGCGGAGGCGCTGCGGGCATTTTCCAAGAACACCTCGTGGTTATTCCCCTGATCATCGGTGTAGCGGAAGGAGGGCACCTTGAACCGGTCGTTCCAGTTGAGCTTGGCCCGGTACTTGCTCCGCCGCTCCATCACCTGGCGGAAGGTCAGGTAATCGGGCAGGTTCGGCTTTGAGGAGGACCAGTCAAAAGAGTACACCGGCAGACCCATCAGGACCTTGTCACGGGGCATGTTGCGTAGGGCATACTTTATAACGTTCTCCACCCAGCCCAGGGAAGCAATGGGGCCTGCCGTGGTGCCCAGGCCATGCTCGTCGTAAGTCATCAATACCACCTGGTCGACAAATTTATGCACCTGCCCGTAGTCAAAGCCTCCCGACCATTGATTTTGAGGGTCATCCCAGGTCTTGGCGGGGATAGAGATACTGATCATCTTCCCCTTGAGCCCGTCCCGGAGTTCCTTCAGAAAAGAAGTATAAGCCTGGCGGTCTGCCGGGGGTACGGCCTCGATATCCACCTGCACCCCGTCAAAGCCCTTTTCCTCGAGCACCTTTTCTATTCCCCGGATAAACCGCTGGCGCGCTTCCGGCCTGGTGATCACCGAATGGGCCAGGGCAGGGTCAAAACCGGCCGGGCCAAGGTTGTGGACGAGGGCAAAGGTCTTGATATTGCGGGACTTCGCGAAATCCAGGGACTCAAAACGAGGAGTGCCCCAGGTTCTGATATTCCCGTTACCGTCAAAGGTGTACCAGAAAAAGGCTATCTCATCCAGCAGGCGGTAATTGCGGCGCAGGCTGTCGGCAGAGTCGGTTTCCTCCCCGGGGCCCTTTTCGGTATAAAACCCGAGCACCAAAGGGCTCCCCCGCTCGACATCCCGGTGCCGCTCCAGCACCCTCCCGGGCTGCTGGCGGGGTGCCGGCCGGCGAAACGGGCACCCGGACAGCGTCACCACCACGGCCACACCCAGCAGTCCTATCAATACCCGGCTACCCTTAACACCGGTCATAATTCCCCTCCTGCTCTTACCTCAATTTGCTGTAGCCCGCTCTTAGCTTTCCCCCCTTGCCCCGGCTTCATGTCCCCCTGTATCACCGCGCCCGGGGATGAATAAATTGGGTAGGGGCGCCCAGATAAGAGGTGGTGGAAGTTGCAACACAAAACCCCCATCCTGGAAGCCCTGCTGGAATACCGTCGGCAGGGGACGGTGCGGCTCCACATGCCCGGGCACAAGGGAGGGCCGGGGGCTGACCCGATCCTCCGGCACGGGCTCGGGGGAAAGGCCCTGGCCCTGGACGTTACCGGGGTGGAGGGAATGGACGACCTTCACCAGCCGGGCGGTATCATCCGGGAAGCCCAGGAACTGGCCTCCATGGCCTTTGGCGCCGACCACTCCTTCTTCCTGGTCAACGGCACCTCCGCCGGCGTGCACGCCATGATCCTGGCAGCCTGCAACCCCGGGGATAAGCTGCTGGTCCCGCGCAACGTCCACAAATCCATCCTGGGCGGGATTATCCTGAGCGGGGCCAGGCCCGTGTTCATGCAGCCGGTAATCCACCGGGAACTGGGAATAGCCATGGGATTGACCCCCGGGGAAGTGGAATCGTGCCTGGCCCGCCACCCCGATAGCCGGGGGGTGCTGGTGGTTAACCCCACTTACTACGGATCTACCAGCGACCTCCGGGCCATCGCCGAGGTAGTGCATCGCCGTGGTTTACCGCTCCTGGTGGACGAGGCCCACGGCCCCCACTTCCGCTTTCACCCCCGCCTCCCCACGCCCGCCCTGGAGGCCGGGGCCGATGCGTGCGCCCAGGGGGTACACAAAATCCTCGGGGGGCTAACGCAAAGCTCCATCCGTCACGTGAAGGGAACGCGGATCGACGTCTCCCGCGTCAAGGCGGCCTTGCGAACCATCCAGAGCACCAGCGCCTCCTACCTGCTCCTGGCCTCCCTGGATGCCGCCCGGCGCCAGATGGCCACCCGCGGCCGGGAGCTGCTGGACCGGGCCCTGGAACTGGCCGAAAAGGCCCGCTCGGGGGTTAACGCCATTGAAGGCCTGTACTGCTTCGGGGAAGAGATGACAGGCCTGCCGGGCATTCACGAGCTGGACCTCACCAAGGTAACCATTACCGTACGGGGGCTGGGCCTTACGGGGTACCGGGTGGAAGGGATACTCCGGTACGCCTATAACATCCAGGTGGAGCTATCCGACCTGTACAACGTCCTCTGCATTATCGGCCCCGGCAACACCGCCGACGAGGTAGAGCGCCTGCTGGGAGCGCTGGCGGAGATCAGCCGCTCCAACCCCCACCGCGAGGCCCTCTCCCTCCCCGAGACCGAGGTTCTTCCCCCCATCCCCGAGCAATGCCTCCCCCCTCGCGAAGCCTTCTTCTCGCCTTCGACCAGTGTGAAGCTGAAAAAGTCCGCCGGCCGGGTTTGCGCGGAGGTGGTTACCTGCTATCCCCCCGGGATTCCCCTGCTGTGTCCGGGAGAACTGATAACCAGGGAAGTGATAGAACACCTGGGCCTGGTGAGGCGTGCCGGGGCACGCCTGCAGGGGCTGGAGGACCCTTCCCTGCGAACCATCCGGGTCCTGTCGTAGGCGCCCGTCTCAAAATGCCCTGCCTTCAACCACCCCGACGGGGCCCTTTACCAACGCCGCTCCAGGGAAATCCCCTGGAAGTAAAAGCGGATGATGTCCTCCGCCTTCTTCCCCTGCCGGGCCATGGCCGCGGCCCCCCACTGGGACATCCCTACCCCGTGTCCCCATCCCCTTCCCTTCATGGTTATCTTTCCTCCCGCGAGGCTCACCTCGTCGAGAAGGGTTGACCGCATGCGGTCGCTGCCCAGGGCCCTCCGCAAGTCGGCCGCCGGCACCGTAGTGCCGTTAATCTCCAGGGTCATGGCCCGCCCCGAGGGCCCCTTCTCGCCGATGCTGATGGACCTTATCTCGCCTACCTCTTTCCCTGCCGCGCGGGCAGCCCGGGCCACCTCTGCCGGGGAAAAAGCCGCCGTCCAGGACTTGCGGTCGGCGGGTGCTCCCTGCAGCGACGCGGGGTCCTTGATGCTCCTGATATAAGGAGTGGGCTCCTTGTCGAAATTCAACCCCTCCCTGGCGGTAGCCGTGCGGCCCCCCGAGTGGGAATGGAACCAGGCCCGGATGGGCCGCCCCTCGTAGGTCACCACCAGGCCCCGGGTAGCCTCCACTGCCCTCCTTATCCGGTCATTGACCCGGGTGGCGTCATAAGCCTGGAACTCTTCCGGGTCGTCGGAGGCGTCGGTCCCCCGCTTTTGCCGCACGGTGCCCTCCGCCATCTTCTGCAGGGTAAAGGTTCGCGCCAGGATGGCCTGCGCCTTGAGGGCTTCCTCCGGCCAGTCGGGCTCGCCTTCCGTCGCCACCACCCCCCGGACGTATTCGTCCAGCTTCATCCGGCGTATTTCCCCCGTTTTGGTCAGGTACAGGGAGATGGTCGGCTCCTCGCCCCGCCGGTCCCGCACCGGGTTCTCGCTCAGCGGGTTTCCCGGGGCCGGCCGTCGCGCCGGGGACATAAAGCGGCCCCCGAAGAAGAGGCCGCCGAAAACCAAAAGCAGGGCCAGCCCTGCCAGTATCCAGCGACGGTTATTCAAAGTAATCACCTCCAGGGTGAGTAATCCCCGGAGGTTAGTATCCCTGGAGGCACCCATAGTTTATGCGGCCGATGCATCCTGCCGCTTCCTCAATAGGCGGCGCTTCCCGGCGCCGCCGGGGCATTCCTGGCCCGCTGCACCCCCTGGTGATCCACGTAATAGGGCCCCTTGAAGAGCAGCTCCGAGACGGTGACGATGGTGTAGCCCTCCCCGTGCAAGTGCCGGATGATGGGCTCCAGGGCGTCAGGGGTGTAGCGGGCGTTGTTGTGGAAAAGGGCGATGGCCCCCGGACGGATTTCTTCCGTTACCTTGCGCACAATGGCCTCCGAGGTGACGTCCTGCCAGTCCGGGGAATCCACGCTCCACTGGATGGTGGTATATCCCAGCTCCTCGGCCACCTCGATCACCTGGTTGCTATACTCCCCGAAGGGGGGACGGAAGAGCCTGGCCTCCTGACCGGTCAGTTCTTTGATCCGCCGGTGTACCTCGCTCAGCTCGGTTTTTATTTCCTCCCTGGATAGCGAGTTGAGATGGGGGTGGGTGTTGGTATGGTTCCCGATCTCGTGGCCCTCGGCGGCAATTTGCTTGACCACCTCGGGGTACCTCTCGATCCAGAACCCCACCAGGAAGAAGGTGGCCTTTATCTTGTGCTGGCGCAGGATATCCAGGATGCGCGGGGTATATTCTGCCCCCCAGGCGGCGTCGAAGGATATGGCCACCCTCTTGTCGGTGATCCCCACGCTGTAGATGGGTATCCTGCGGCGGGCAGAGCTCACCGCCACCGCCAGGTCGCCCGCCGCCCGCCTCACCGACGGCCAGGGAATGAGCAGGCCCACTCCCAGGGCCAGGATGGCCAGGTACACCCCCACCAGCAACAGTCCCCACCTGGAGAGGACCACCACCCTCATTCCCGCACCCCCCGGAATTCGACCTGCTCCTATAGAATTATTATGAGTGAGGCCATGTTATTATCATCAGAGTTGTGCAACACCCCCCTGGCTGGCACTAACGTAGTGTGAAAAATCTACGCGCAGGACTTGCCCCTCACGGTCAAGCTGATTTATCCTGGCCCCGGCGGGGAGCAGGGCATGTAGATATTCATCAAAAGGCCTCCCGTCTTCCAGGCGCCCGGTAGTTAGGACTTCTAGCAAGGCATAAAGGGCATTTTCCTGCGGCACGTCCTTTACACCGGAACCAAGTATGTTCTACCTCCGAAGCTCATGGGGAGGAATAGCGTGGCCGGGGGGAAGGGATATTCATGGAAGGCGTTGGGATACCTCCAAGTTTCGTAGCTCAAGTTGGTAAGATCTACTCCGCCATCCCCGAAAGATCTTACTTCTTCACCATCGATCAGTACCCGTACCCTTTCTATTCCTGGATACATCAAGACGGTAAACAGGATACTATCCACCAGCGTTCTTGTGCGGCTGGTACCCCCCGCAATGCCCAGGAGTTCGCGGCTAAAATCTACCAGTGCCATCCCATCCTGGATGCTGAAACAGGTCAGGCTGGTTCCTGGTGAGAAGTCAGGCGGATACAGGTCACCAACCCGGGGTTTCTCCAGCAACTTCCTCACCGCCTGTTCAGCCGTGGCTTCCACACCTTCGGGTAGGGTAAAGCTGACCGGCACTGCGATCCCTTGTCCATCCAGATAAACCCCCACGAGGTTCCCCTCGCTGGTTGCCGGCGTATACCCCCCGGTTCTCACCACTCCTCCGGTGCAAGCACCCGCGAAAAACAATGCTAATAACAGAGCCGTCGCCAGGGGTTTCAACTGCCTTCGCACGTCGGATCCAAGCATCAATGGAACGGAAACCTATTACTACAAGAGCATCGACCGTCCTTTAGCTGACGAAATCCACCCTGAACTCCTCCGTCTTCTAGGCCGCGCTGACAGGGGGATGGCATGGTTAATGGCGTACGAGTGCCATCCGGGTTATCGCGAACCATAGCAATGTGCTCACGTTCTCGGACCAGTTGAAAACCCAATAGTTGCAGGGCTTGACATTACGTAGCCACTCCAGCCTCGGCGATAAAGACTTCCAGAACGGGAGAATCGGGTTCTAAAACTTCTTCGCCAAAAGTCTCAAGGTGAAAACGGATTGCAGACTTAACATCGGCTAGCGCCTCTTCATAAGTATTGCCTTCTCCAACTACTACACCTTTTAGCCCCGACGGGTAGGCCACGTATCCATCGGAGTGCTTCTCAACGATCACCTTGAATTGACGCATATACACACTCCTTTCGCAAAGACCTTTTCTCCTACCAGTATACCATAGAACCTGGCAACATCAGAGTTGTGGCTCGTGCGGATACACGAGTTTCCTTTATCCATGCGGGAGGCCGAACTCGGCGGCCAGGGCGGCGAAGGCCGGCAGCGAGCGGGTAACCACCTCGCGGGGGACGCAGTAGGCCAGGCGGAAGTATCCGGGGGTACCGAAGCCGGAGCCGGGTACCAGGAGAAGGTTGTGCCGCTGGGCAGCGCGCACGAACTCCACGTCGTCGGGGATGGGGGACCGGGGGAACAGGTAGAAGGCCCCCTGGGGCCTGATCATGCGGTAGCCCATCTCCGTGAGGGAATTATACAGGGTGTCGCGGTTCTCCCGGTACTGGCTGAGGTCCACCGCCTCGTCGAGGAGGCCGGCCACCACGCGTTGCATCAGGGCCGGGGCGTTAACAAAGCCAAGCACCCGGTTGCTAAAAGTCAGCCCCTCCATCAGCAGCTCCAGGCCGGTGACCCGCGGGCTTACCGCCAGGTACCCGATCCTCTCCCCCGCCAGGGAAAGGTCCTTGCTGAAGGAGTTGGCCACGATGGTGTTCTCGTAAAAGTCGAATATACAGGGAAGCACGACGCCGTCGTAAACGATCCTGGCATAGGGCTCGTCGGAGATGAGGTAGATGGGCGAGCCCGGTTCCTTTTGCCGGGATCGCAGGAGGTCCCCCAGCT
>FWPU01011625.1_pt1 | contig 12205 bp, 10 predicted proteins | sample 2228361 | NCBI WGS metagenome assembly FWPU01 (sample SAMEA103939777, study PRJEB20133) | metagenome | reverse complement strand
AGTGCGCAGGTCTTCTAAGCACCCACGGGGGCCGTGTCCAGGGAGCCATTAGTCTCCCTGGAAATGAAAGTTTATAGCCGTGCGGCGTATAGAATACAGCACGAGGTGAAACTAATGGCTGTTGAGGTTGCCGATGCCGATACTTTTCAGCCCAACATTGAAATCACTATCAAAGCCAACGTGAACCTGATGCCCGCGCTGGCGCAGAAGTTGGTCAACGTCAAGTTGGTCTGGCACGTCGGGAATATGCTCTGGGCGGGTCCGCCGCGTGTGGTAGTGGAGGGAGAGCAGGTTTTTTACGACCTCCCGATTTTCGTGCGCACCCCCAACCATGACCCTGTGCCGATTGACTACACCGTCCGCGTGGACGCCGTGAAAGGCGACATCCTGTTTTCGCAGGAGGACATCTCCGCGCTGCGCGCTAAGTCATCGCCCATCCTCCGACAACTCTACCCTGAGGCACAGTCCTACTTCGAAGAGGTAGAGCGCATCCGCACGGAGCGTGGTTGGCGTGATTGACATCCCCTACTTTGAACAACAACTCCCCGCGACCTGCGTATGCGCCTGCGTTCGCATGATGCTTACGCATCTGGGAATTACCGCGGGCGAAGAAGAAATCGCCGCTCGTATCAAGGCGTTCGACCAGGGCACAGGCATCTGGGATGTGCCTTTACTGGAACAATGGCTGAATGAGGTACAGGGGGGGCATTACGCGGAATTTGCCGCCCTGTTGCCACCGAATCTGCCACCGAATCGAATTCGGTGTCTAAGACGCCTGGACAGAAGTCTGCTGAAGCAGACTCGCTTGCAGTTTAGCCTGCTTTTAGCAGGCTTTGCCGGTGTTGTAGACGCCGAATTCGATTCGGCGGGACGAGGGACGCCACCGCATCGAATTCGATTCGGCGGGAGGAGGGCTCCAGCGGGGCGCAGGACGTAAAATTTGCCCCCTGCCTCCTGACCCACCTCCGTCGGAGCAGCGCCTCCCTACGAGGGTTGCAAATTTTGCGTAATGCACCCGGTGCAGATGGTCTTGCTGGAGAGGAGTTCTTTCGACACCTTGCGCGCCCATATTGAAGTGGGTGAACCTGTGCTGACGCTGGTGGCGACTGACTTCCTGCCCTACTGGACGCGCTCGGCGTTCCATGCCGTCGTCGTGGTGGGTATGGACGATGAGAACGTTTACCTCCACGACCCCCTGCATCCGCCCCCTGCCCGCGCCGTGCCGCACGCCGATTTCCTCCACGCTTGGGGCGCGCTCTTCCACTCCGCCGCCCTTCTTCGCCGCCGCCTGACAGGAACGAAATCGGGTTGACGCGCTCCAAAACCGACGGATGAAAGCCGATGGCTTCACTCATCGCTTCCGTTGCTCACGTTGCCGCCGAAAGCACGCCTGAGAATTCCAGGTGGTTAGGTGAATCGAACACCTCGGAGAACACTGCGAGGTCTATGTCCGAATCCTCGTGCCCCTCGCCCTGCTGGTGGGAACCAACGGCAAGGGGCAATGGTTGATAGTTGATGGTCAACACGCGCCGCGCGCTACCCCGGAGGCGATGGACGAATACCTGCCATCGGCAGGCTATGTCCCTCAGAGTCGGTCAGCGCGGCAGGCGCGCGCCGGTGACCCAGAGAAAAACATCACCGCGCTGCGTGCCGCACCTGAAGTTTCCCGTCGTTGCCTGCCGTCAGGTAAACGATTTTGTCCTCCACCGTCTGACCGCCCACGACCACTTTTTCGCCCTGCGGATTGGCTACAATGACGTGAACGTCCGTTGGGGTCGTCACGCGCACGGCGGCGGCGTCTTTGCCTTCGACGGGTTCTGCCGTCACCTGCGCCGTTTCCGCGCCCAGCGTGACGCACCACAGATACGTCGCTTCCTTCGCCTTGCGCCGCGCGATGACGAGCGGCACGCGGTCTTCGGTGTGCGCGCCGACGCCCGTGCCGACGAGGAAGGTTGTTTGTTCACCGCCTGCCATCGTCCAGCGGACTTGCTTGCCGCCGTCCAAATCGAAAGCAAGTTGCAGCCCGAGCGAAGACGTGCACGACTTCGCGTCGCGGAAGTAGGAGTAGCCCGCTTTCTTTGAGGGTTCGATAGGCTGCGCGTCGGGCGGGGCGAGGACTTTGCCGACGTTATGATAGGCGAGGTCGAAGGTGTGTTCCTTGTCAGCGCGGATTTGGTCAATGAACACGAGGAGGTTATCACCGATGAGCGCAGCGGTGCGACGGAAGGAAACGCCGTCGTAGATGTTGCCTGCGTGCGCCATCACTGCGCTAAATCGGCACTCCGCTGCGCTTCGTGCCTGACTACAAACGAAGAACGCTTCGCATTTGCCCTCCGTCGGCTTCTGCGATGCCTCGTCCACCGTCAGCGTGTTGTGCGCGATGGTCGTGCGATACCAGCCGCCCTGAATGGGCACGCCGTAGTTGGCAGTGCCGGGGTCGGGCGCGATGATTTGTCCCAAGCCGTAGAGGACGAAACCCAACTTGTCGGGATGCCCGTGCCCGCCGCCGTGCGGTCCGTAGTCAAGGCAGAACCACGTCGCCTCGTTGCCTTGTCCTGCCGTGAGAATAGCGTAGCCTGAGGCGGGATAGTTTTGGCTGGTGCTGCGCAAACTGATAGTTTGCGCCACATCGGGAACGCCGTAGAGCAGCGCGTAATCCGAATCGCGTTTGCTCTGCGCGAGGACAGCGCGGTAGCGGTCATCCTTGTAGCGGGCGTAGGCAATCTCGTAGAACCCCGCGCTGCCGATGACGGAAGCGATGCCCGAATCGTTGAACGCGGGCAGGCGCATGTCGGGCATGGCGAAGGTGATGGGCGCGTCGAACATGCGCTTGAACTCGTCACCGTAAAGATTGATGCCGCTGTGGAACGCGCCTTCGGTCAGTCGCACGACGGCAGACACGGTGTAAAAGTGATAGCCCCACGCGCCTTCGAACCACGCCCCGTCGGGACTGACCCCCTTCGCCATCTGGTTGAAGTAGCCCGATTCTGCCCGCAGCGCTTCGTCCACCAACTTCATGTCGCCGATGAGCAATCCCGTCAAGCCGACGGCGGAGTTCTTCCAGCATTGAATGTTATGGATGCCCATTTTGTGTTGGCGGATGACGTCGGTGGCGGGGTAGAGCAAACCGTCTTTGACTTTCTTCTGCTCCTCGTCGGAGAGCGTATCCCAGATGCAGTCCGCGCCCTCGACGACGGTGATGAGCCAGGTGGACTCGTCCAGCGTTTGCGGTCCGACCTTGCCACCACCAACTTTGGCTTCGCCGCGAATGTTGTGCAGCGGGTAACTCTGATACTTCTCCGCGTACGCTAACAGAATCTCCTTCGCCTTCGCCGCGTAGCGGGCGTCGTCCGTGAGTTGATAGACGATGCCCAACGTGCGCATCGCGCTGGCAAGGCGGTTGTGGTCGCCGGAGATGACCACATCATCGTAAGGGTAGCCCGTCAATACCTCGCCGTCAATCGGGCAGACGTGGCGCGTCGGTCCCTCCGTGCGCAGGCGCGCGCCGTGCTTGGGGCAGGAGTAGTAGTGAAACCACTGCCCGCCCTTCACGGGGAGTTTGACTTCGGTTTTCAGCCAACCGTCGGCTTGCGCTTTGAGCGAATCAAACCGCGCCTTCGCCCACGCCTGCGAAGCGATGCGTTGCTTGATGATCGGAATATCCAGCCGCGTGAACAGCAAGCGCGGGTGGGGCGGGAGCGAAGTCGGTTGTTGCGTTGCGTTGCCCATCGTCATCACCACCGTTACTGAAAGCATCACCAAAGCCAGATAGAGAAGTCGTGTCATTGCCTTATCCTTTGCTTGCCATTGACCCATTTACTTCACTTTTGCCAGCGGGAACGGTTCACCGAAGTCGCGCATGAGCGGGCAGGTCGGCGTTTGCTGGTTCCCTGTCAACTGCGGCACGCGGGCGCGCAGGTAGGTGAGGAGCTCCTCAACGTTTATCACCCCGTCGCGCCCACTGCCCACCTCGAGGTCCGCTTTGCCTTCCCCGATGCCTTCCATCAGCGCCGCCGTGAACGCGCCGTGCTGTTTCTCGGCGAGTTCGTAGGAAAACTCGCTCCCCCGACTGCTGGCGAACACCATCACGCCCGCGCGTTTGACCAGCAACTCCGCCAGACGTTCGGTGTTTGCCTGCTGCCCGCCTAAACTGTGCCCCGAATGGCAGGCGTCTAAAAACAGCACCACGCGCTTGGCTTTGGTTTGAGCCAGTGTATCTTGAAACACCATCCACGGCAGCGCAGTCTCGGCAGGACGCGCAAGGTCAACGTCAAAGGTCGCAAAGTAGAATTCGCCTTCCTTCACCTGAATCCCATGACCGCTGAGAAACAATACCACCGTGTCTTTGTCCGTCGCCGTTGCCAGCAAATTGCTCAACGTGGTGCGGACGTTCGCTGCCGTCGCCTGCGTGTCGGTCAGCCGCGCCGTCACGACGCGGCGGTAAAGTGTTCCTTCCGCCCGCTTCCACAGGTCGGCGAAAGCGTCCGCGTCGCGGGCGGCGTATTTCAGGTTGAACTGGGGGGTTTTATAGCGACTGACTCCGACAGTGAACATGTAAAGGTCGCCGATGACAGGTCCGGTGATTGGGCGCGTGAGGTTGATTGCCGTCCAGCCGCGCAAGCCTTCCGCATCGTAGGCGACGGCTTTCAACGTCACCCGCGATTCGCCAGCGGGCAGCGGCACGACGGCTTTGAACTGCCGGTAAATGTTGTGGCTCGTGGGAATCGGTTTGGCTTCGCTGGGAATGGGTTTCGCCTCCGCCGGAATCGGCTTGGCTTCGCTGGGAATGGGCTTGACAGTCATAGGACGCCCGTTAACCAGAAAGAACAGCCCCGTCACGTCTCTGTCATCGGTCGCCGTTATCTCAACACTGATTTGGTCGCCCGCCACCTCCTGCCCGTCGCGTGGGGTTAGAAACGCCACGTAAGGCGGAACGGACTGCCCCGCCATGAGCCGCTGGTGCTCGGCGGACACCAGCAGCGTTTCGCCCTGCATCGCCTTTGCGACCAAGTCGCGGCGGCAGAAAACGGTCTCGTAGGCTTCAACGGGGAACAGTTGTCCCCGCACCAGCCAGCGAAGCAGACGCACGCCGTCAGTTGAGCCGTTGTAGTAGCCCTCTGGCGTCATGGCGATCCAGTCTTTCTCTCCGCCTATGCCAATCAACGTGGCTAACGCGACACCGCTCCTCACGTGCCACAGGCGCACGGAACCATCCCTGCACCCCGCTGCTAATCGCTCACCGTCCGGGCTGAACGCGACGCTGGTGAACCCACCGATGTTTCCGCCTCCCAGCACGCGCAGAGGTTTCCCAGAGGCGACATCCCAAAGGACAACCGTCTTGTCTAAACTTGCCGAGGCGAGCAAACGCCCGTCGGGGCTGAACGCGATGCTGGTGACTTCGCCCCTGTGTCCTAAAAGAGGACGCTGAGTCGCTTGTGTCCACAGGATAACCGTTTGGTCTGCGCTCGCCGATGCTAATATCTGCCCATCGGGACTGAAGGCGACGCTGGTGACGGCTTTCTGATGCCCCCTAACCGTCCTTATGGGTTTCCCTGTTGCCGTGTCCCAGAGGATAATCGTGGAGTCCGCACTTCCTGAAGCCAGCGTCCGCCCGTCGGGACTATATGCCACACTTAACACAGGTCCCGTGTGTCCCACCAGCGTGCTGCGGCGCAGACTGGTCAACAGGTCCCAGAGGATAACGGTGTTGTCGCTATTGGCAGATGCCAGTGTCCGTCCATCTGGGTGAAACGCTATACCGCTTACGCGACTACCCGGCGGACCTATGCTCCATCCGTCGCCTCGCGACGCCCCGGTTACTGCATCCCAGAAACAGACTGCATAGCGACATGACGCTAACGTTCGTCCATCCGGACTAAACGCTTGCCGCCCTCCCCCACCGGTACCGATGATGTGAACCTGTGCTTCCCCGGTTGCCGTATTCCACAGCCTAACTTCGTCGCGGTGACCCACAGCCAACGTCCGCCCGTCCGGACTGAACGCAACGCCCTCCACCGGGTTTATACGCCCCCTGAGTGAGTGCCGCACGACCCCGGTCGCCGCTTCACAGAGGATAATCTCATCGTAGCAACCTGAGTATGCCAACATCTGTCCGTTGGGGCTGAACGCGATACTCAACACCCCACTTCCGTGACGGAGAGTGCTGCGGGGCGTCCCACTCGCTACGTCCCAGAGGATAACTGTCCAGTCGCCACTTCCCGATGCGAGCGTGCGCCCGTCGGGACTGAACGCGATACTCCCTATCGGTCCCGTGTGTCCTTTGAGTGGACGCACGGACTGCCCATCCGAGAGGGTTACAGTGCCGGATTGATTTCCCCAGGCGAGTATGCGCCCGTTGGGGCTAAATGCTACGCATCCTGCCGCATCCTTTGCTGGCTCGAATTTGCGATGGGTTGTTCCGTCCCAAAAGCAAACTTCGTTTCCGACTTGCGCCACAACCGTCTGCTCATCTGGGCTGAACGTCACGCTGTTCACCTCACGCCCTTCCTTCAACGCGTTCACAACCTTCCCGGTCGCCGTGTTCCAGAGCACCTTACTTCCGTCCTGATGCCCCGATGCCAACATTCGTCCGTTGGGGCTGAATGCGATGCACTTCACGATGTCAGGCGTCGGCAGGCGTCGGATTTGTCCTGAGGCTACGTCCCACAGAACGATGGTCTTGTCGTCGCTCCCCGATGCCAACGTCCGCCCGTTGGGGCTGAACGCGATGGTGTTCACCGGGGCGGTGTGAACGTGGAGTTTGTGTCGCACCTCTCCGGTCACCGCATCCCACAAGACGATGCTGGCGTCCCTACTCGCCGAAGCCAATATCCGTCCATCGGGACTGAACGTGATGCAGGGCACGCCCTCGCAGTGTCCCTGTTGCGGCATCAGCACGGGACGCTCCTGCGCGTGCGCAGTCGGCGCGAAACAAAGAACCAGCGCGGTCAAACATACCACGCCCGCAGCCACATAGAAATCCTGTCTGCCTCTCAGCATAGGTCATCGCTCCTTTCGCTGAAGACTCGAATGAGAAAGTGTAGATAGGTTGATTATAGGACAGGAGGAGGAGAAAGATCGGAGGGGATTTACCCAAATGCTGGCGTCTCTTTCAGCGCTGTCATTGCGAGCGCAGCGAAGCAATCTCACGACAGCGGAGGGAATTGCTTCGCTGCGCTCGCAATGACAGCGATTCAGCTGAAGATTCATCCTTCCAGCACTACCTCAACCACCTCATCGAGACTCACCATCTCCGCTGCCTGCCCCAGCCGCATGAGCGCGTCGGCGGAGTAGGTCGCCCACGGCGAGCCTAATTCCGTAAACAGTCGGTACGCAGCGGAAAAGCAGCGGGCAGCGCGGTCGGCGTCGCTCTGCGCTTCAGCGACTTCGCCCAGGTTGAAAAGAGCGCGGGCAATGCCTAACTTGTTACCCAATGTGCGCTCGACGCGCAGGGCGTCGGTGTAGCAGTGCCCGGCTTCGACGAAGTCACTCTGCTTAAAAGCGAGGACGCCCATGTTGTTCTTCAACTCGGCGATGTTGCGTTGGTCGCCGGCCTCCTGCCACAGGGCAAGGCTTTCCTCGTAGAGTTGGCGGGCGGTGTCGGGGTCGCCGCGCTCATCGGCGAGCAAGCCGAGGTTGGTCAGGCAGACCGCCGAGCGCACCGCATCGCCGAAAGCGCGGCGCAGCCGCAGGCTTTCTTCAAAATGCGCTTGCGCTTCCTCAGGTTTTCCTTCGCGGCGGGCGATTAAGCCTAACAGGTTAAGGCTCTGTGCTGCGCCTGCATCGTCGTTCAGTTGGCGAAATATGGTCAGGCTTCCTTCCGCACGCTGACGGGCAGCAGGCAGGTCGCCGAGGTCGTGGTGGAGGCTGGCTTGATGGTAGAGGAGGGAAGCGTGAAACGTGGAACGTGAAACGTGATGAATTATCGGTAGGGGCGGTGCCTCCGTGCCAGCCCTCTCAGAGAGTGACGAATGGCGAATGGCGTCCAGTGCCCTCTGGGTATACCGCAGGGCAGATTGCCAGAAGCCGCGCAGTTCCAGGAACCAGACCAGCGCGCAGGCTAATCGGGCGCACAGGTCAGCTGCATCAACGTCACTCCACTGCGTTGCGGGACTGACTACTGCGCGGCATACCCGCCATCCCCCCAACCCCCGCGCGCGGTCGGGTTGCCAGCGCCGCCCCTGCCGGATCATCTGGCGCCCCCAGTCAATGCGGGTTTTGTGTCGCTGTCCCTCTTTTTCCGGCGGAGCCCGCACACACAGAAACGGCAGCGCCCCTCCCCGCTGCGAGAAGGGCACAGACCCCAGCGCCCTCAGCCCCCCATTGGAGCCCGAAGCCGCGGATGACGTGCTTGCCACTGGAGCGCACCGCGTCGCGGTAGCCGCCTTTGGCGGGAATGCGCCGCCCGCTGCGCCGCTCAATGGTGTCATCCGCGCCGAGGACCAGCGCCGCGCCCGCCGGCAACAGCGTGGCGACGATGAGTCCGAGCAGCCGGCGGCTGCCTTCGCGGGCACACCAGACGGCACGGCTGAGGACGTGATAATAGTTGGCGAAGCGCCTCTCTTGGCGCAAGCCCATCACGCGCAGGCAGGCGGTGACGGTGCGTTTGCCCCGCGCCAGCAGCGCCCCTGCCACCAACAGTTGGGCGTGCTGCCAGAGGCGGTCAGAAAATAAAGGGGCAAAGGCGGCGACAACGGGTAAGATGTCATCGAGTCGAGAGGGCATGGACGTTCTCCTGGGAGAGAGTGATTTGTGCTTCAAACTCGAGTTTAGACAAAATTAGGGCAGTTCTGCCCTTGCGCAAAACCGCCCTCTCGTAGAAACTTGAGGGTATGAACACTCCAGAATCTACCACAGAGAACATTAACAGACTCATTGCCTTTCGTCAAGCGGTGTATGCGCACGTCTTTACGGCGCGGCGTGACGCCTTATTCGACGTGCTGGATGCGCTCCTGTCAGCGGGCAGTCTCTCTTCCTTTGCGAGGCTCAGCCAGAACCATCGCTTTCAGCGTCAGTGGCCGAGCCTGTCCGCCGCCGTGGAAGCAGAACAAGTCCAAGCACTGACTCGCCAGCGGGCGGACTGTCCCGAAGCCCTCGACATTGTGCCTGCCGATGGTAAATACGGCAACGCGGGCTTTTTGCAGTAAGGGCAAGGCTTGCGCGTCGGTGTCGTGGTTCGTTTGCGGCGCGATCGAGGGTTATACCGTTCCGCGCCCCCCGCCTCCCCGCCGCGGCGCGGGCGACCCCGCCGACACGGCAGCCGTTTCGCCTTCAAAGAACCGCAGACGTGGGGGCCGCCGGATGAAGTCCTGGAGTTCGAAGACGAACGGTATGGGCGGGGGCGTCTGGAGCGTTGGCATCGCCGGCACGAACGCAAAGCCCCCGCGCTGGTTTACGATGTGGTGCGTGCCCGCGTGCATCGCGAACGTCCCAACCCCCCGGAGGCGGTCTGGTTTGCCTCACTGCCCCCGGGGAGCGCCCCCGCCTCCCTCCCCGTGACAGCCTACACTCTCTGGAGCGCTTATGTCCAGCGCTGGACGGTCGAGCCCAGAGCCTATCCCCAAAATGTTCGTAGTCAGCCACGCAGCGCAGCGGAGTGGCGTCCCAACGGCACTCCACTCCGTTCCGTGCCTGACTACAAACGGCTTTCGCAAAGAGAGCCTGGGCTGGACGCTCCCCCGCTGGCAGCGAGCGGAGCGCGGGGACACCTGACGCCGCCGCGAGTGCGGCAGAGCCTAAAGGCGATTTTCGTGCGGGTTGGTTCGCCGGCGCGAGGCTGCCAACGGCGCGGAAAACCGCTTGGCTGGCCTAAAGGCAAGCCGCGCACGCCCAAGCCGCGCTATGCGGTGGTCAAAAAGGGCGTCGCAAGGGCGCAAACCGCTTGAAATGCAATGGGGAAGGGGCTCTCTCTCTCCCTGACGAACCGTCAGGGTAATGACGTTTGTCTAAACTCGAGTTGGAGCCTTTGTTGAGGTAAATCCGCATTTTGCCGCCGCCGAACTGACCGACCAGTAGGTCTTTCTTCCCGTCCCCATCGAAGTCCATCACAGCAGGCGCGGCGTGCCCGATGTCCACGTTGATGGGCTTATCGCCGTCCATCACCAATTGTGGCGCGCCCAGATTCTTCCACGTGGGGCGGGACGAATTCTGGGCAAACACAGCGAGGCAGGCAAGGACACACAAGCCGAGGGTCAAAGTCGTTTTCATGGTTGCTCCTCCTCCATAGGCATTGGATTTGTCCCTATTGACGCCTTGGCGCGGCGAGTTGTTCCGCTGAATTGCGTGGCGGCAACATCATCAGCCGCGAAAGAATAAACTTGACATGCGCCCTATCCTTGTGCTATGATGTGCACACCACCAACTCATATAGACGTTCGCACGGAGTAGTGGCAACTCATTCGCCTGCACAATAGGAGGTCATCTGCTATGATGCGGTCGTCTTCGTTCAGAGGCTTTGTCCGTCTATCCGCTTTGTGGCTGGCTGGGATTGCCTTACTCAGCCTACTCGTTGCTCTCTCACGGTGCGCTCCCGCCCAGCAACCGACGTCTCCTCCTGTCACCGTCCGTATCCTCTTCCCGACAGCAGACGACAGCCCCCTCGTCGGCGGACTCGCGCCCATCGTCGTCGAGGTGCGCGAATCGGTCAGCGCACGCGGTGTATTCTGGACGGAGCGACTGCTCATTGGAGTTGAAGGCGAGGTGCTGCTGGACACCAAGCAGTTGGGGCAAGGCGCGTACGACCCGAACACTCAGCAGATGGTCTACCGCGTCGTGACGCCTCTGCGGACTCAGGACTTATCTCCAACCGAGACGTTCATCTGGACGCAGGCGCAATGGGTCGGCGTTCCACTCGACGAACGGAACGCGCCTGCTTCCCGCGAAGGCGAAGCCACTGCCACAGTGGACGTAACTATACGCGATAATGGAACGCTGCTCATCACAAAGCCCCCATCGCCCCGCGTAGAGAAGGGAGCGGACAACCGCACCGGCACATCCTCACCAGAACGCATCCACGCTAAACGTCCTGAGCAGAAGCGTCGTTCCGTGGAGACACTACGGAAGGAAGCGCAACGGCGTCTAACACAAACGCAGCGGCCCAGCAAGACACGAGGAGGAAAGACAACGACAGCCTCAAAACGACGTGACAAGACGACTACGCCCACTAAGATTCAGCCGCGCACTCGGATCAAGCGTTCAGGCACTCCTTATAGCCCTATTACTCCGCTCGATGGTGTGCCTCAGGCGATCAACAATTCAGGTCAAGTGGTAGGCTGGAAACCCGTTGGCGAGGGTGGGGCGCGCGCTTTCTTTTGGAGTGCGAGCACGGGAATGATAGACCTCGGCACGCTCGGCGGCTTATACAGTTGGGCTTATGACATCAACGAGGTGGGACAGGTTGTTGGAGGTGCGCAAACCTCCGACGGTGCCATGCACGCCTTCGTGTGGACAGCGAATCAAGGGATGATAGATATTGGAACTCTTGGTGGTTCGAACAGCATGGCGACTGCTATCAACAACCTGGGTCAAATAGTTGGTTGGTCACACGTCTCTAATGACATTTACACCACACATGCTTTTCTATGGAGTGCAAGTGAGGGAATGACGGATCTCGGCAGACTTGATGTTGAATGGGGAGGCGAACTCACCGCCATTAATGACTCTGGACAGATTGTGGGTTGGAGTGGTGGCGATTATCCCCGTCCCTTGATATGGAGTGCAAACACAGGGTGGAAAGAACTTCAAGCCTTCTTTGGCGCAGCCCTAAGCATTAATAACTCTGGACAGGTGGCAGGCGTTCAGGTTGGCACCTTTTACGGCGACTACGCCACGGTTTGGAACGCTGATACAAGAGAGATTGCCGATACTCTCGGCACCGGCACAGCCTATGGTATCAACAATTCTGGACAGGTCGTAGGTAAAACTTGGATTTGGGGTGTAAGCCGTTTTTATCCCCACGCAGTCGAATGGATTGCGGACGGACACGCAGATTGGATCGCGGACGGATATGTAGATTTCAATGATCTACTCCCCGCCAACTCCGGTTGGGAACTCACGGAAGCATACGACATCAATGACTTCGGACAAATTATCGGCAGGGGCATACTCAATGGTACGACCACTTATTTGAGGGGTGTGCATAAATCGCATCAGGTCATCACCGCCATCAGGTGCGAGATTTCACGCAACGGCAGATGCCAAACACTGT
>FWPU01011621.1_pt1 | contig 12209 bp, 12 predicted proteins | sample 2228361 | NCBI WGS metagenome assembly FWPU01 (sample SAMEA103939777, study PRJEB20133) | metagenome | reverse complement strand
TGCTGCTGGACGAGCCCACGCGCAGCCTCGACCCCGTGGCCGCTGCCCGGGTGCAGGCCCTCATCCGCCGCCTCTCCCGCGAGGAGGGGCGCACCGTGCTGCTGGCCACGCACCAGCTGGGCGAAGCGGCCGCCGCATGCGACCGAATCGGCATCCTGGTGGCCGGTGCGTTGCGTGACGTCCTGGCCCCGCAGGCGGTGGGTGAGGAAGGCCTGCGCCGGCGCTACCACACCCTCGTGGAGGCTGCGGATGAGCGTCCTCAACCAGTTGCGGGCCTTCCTTAGGCGAGACTACCTCCTGGCCAGCTACTCCCGCCTCGCCCTGGCCTGGCAGGTTTTCACCGTCGTCCTGGTGGCGCCCACGCTTTACTACCTGGGACGGCTCATCCGACCGGCCGCCTCTCCGCACCTGGCTCCCTACGGCGGGGACTACTTCGCCTTCGCCATACTGGGGGTGGCGCTTTTCGGCCTGCTGGCCGCGTCCATGGCCGCCGCGGCCGCAGCGATCCGCCAGGAGCAGATGATCGGCACCCTGGAGGTACTGGTCGCCGCACCCATCTCCCTGCTCACGCTGGCGGCGGGGCTCTCGCTTTGGAGCGTCCTGCTCGCCGCCGCGCAGACGCTCCTCTACGTGGTGCTGGGAGTGGTGGTCTTCGGGATCGACCTGGGCAGGGCCAACCTGGCCGGGGCGGGTGTCGCCGTGGTCCTGGCGGTGGCGACGTTCGCGGCCATGGGGCTGTTCGCGGCGTCGTTCGTCCTGGTCTACCGGCACTCCGACCCGTTCAGCAGCATCTTCGCCGGGCTCTCCGCCCTCCTGGGTGGAGTCTTCTACCCGCCCAGCGTCCTGCCCCCGGTGCTGCGGGCGCTGGCGGAATTCGTGCCTCTGACGCACGCGCTGCGGGCCGTCCGCCTGGCGGTGCTGGAGGGGGCCGGGCTGGGGGCGCTGCGCCGCGAGCTTCTCGTGCTGCTCCTCTTCGCCGCAGTACTCCTGCCGCTGGCAACGTTGCTCTTCCGCGGGGCGGTGCAGTACGCCAGGCGGGCGGGAACGCTGAGCGCCTACTGAGGGGCGATCCCGGGAAGGTCAGTCCCCGAAGTTCTCCACGACCACCACGCCGTAGGGGCCGCCGTCGATGACGCCTATGCCCACCAGGCGGTAGTCTGGCAGCAGGATGTTCTGCCGGTGCGCCTCGCTGGTCATCAGTGCCTCGTGTGCCTCCCGGATGCTGCCGGCGTAGGCGATGTTCTCGCCGACCATGCGCACGCGCACGCCCCGCCGCAGCACCCGCTGCTGCGGCCCCAGGCCGCGGCGGTCCACGTGGGACAGGTAGCCGAAGGCGAACATCTCCAGACCGTGGGCGCGGGCCACGCTGCGGATGGTGGCGTGGGGCATCAGCGGGGGCAGCCCCGCGGCGGCGCGCTCGTTGTTGATCAGGTTGAGCATGGTCACCTCGTGCTCCCAGCTGCTCTGCGCCGCCGTCGTGCGAAAGGGCAGGGGGTAGGTGGCCCACGCCGCGGGCGCTCCCAGCACCACCGGGCCCGGGGAGAGGGGAGGGGCGGGGGCGGCCATGGCCGCCGCCGCCAGCAGCACCGAGAGGGCTGCGGATCGCAGCATGCCGGCCTCCGGGGAGCTCCGCGCTGCGGGCGCGCTGTGGCGGCGCCCGGCGCCGGGCGCCCCTCCTGCCGAGGGTTTGCCCGTTCGGAGATCCCTCCGGAACTGTGTGCCCAGATCGCAGGTGGTCTAGTCGGACTCGCAGGGTCAGGCGGCAGCCGTGGAGCCACTCCCAGAATCCCCGGCCGCGGAGAGCCCCGGACCCCCGCCGGGGGACAGGCAGGAGCCGGGGGTCGCGCGCCAAACATCATTCAAAAGAATCCCGGCACAAGGTCACACCGATGACGGCGAGTCGCCCAACGGCGGAACCGCTGGCGGACAAGGTGGCGCTGGTCACCGGCGCCTCGCGGGGAATCGGGCGCGCCACCGCCCTGCTGCTGGCCGAACGCGGCGCCCATGTGGGCGTCCACTACAGGAGCGCGGAGGCTCAGGCCCGCCAGGTGGCGGACGCCATCGCCGCCATGGGCCGCCGGGCCGTCCTCGTTCAGGCCGACCTGGAGCGGCCCGAGGAGGTGCGGCGCATGTTCCAGGTGGTGGGTGAGACGTTTGGCGGACTGGACATCTTCGTCGCCAACGCCGCCTCCACCGCCTTCCGGCGCTTCGTCGACCTCAAGCCCCACCACCTGGCCCGGACCTACCAGATCAACGTCTTCTCGTTTGTGCAGGCGGCGCAGGAGGCGATGCGCCTGATGGCCGGGCGGGGAGGCCGGATCGTCACCGTCTCCAGCTTCCCCACCCACCGCTACCTGCCCGACTACTCGCTGCTGGCCTCGGCCAAAGCCGCCCTCGAGTCGCTGACCGCCTACCTGGCGGTGGAGGCGGCCCCGCACGGCATCACGGTCAACGGTGTGAGCCCCGGGGTGGTGGTCACGGACTCGGCGGAGGTGTACGAGATGCGCCAGCACCCGGGGCTGCTGGAGACGGCGCTGCGCTACACGCCCAAGGGGCGTCTGGGGCAGCCCGAGGATATCGCCCGTGTCATCGCGTTCCTGTGCTCCGACGACGCGGAGTGGATCGTCGGGCAGACGATCGTCGCAGACGGCGGGCTCACCCTGCCCAGCCCCTACTACCCGAATGCCGCCCCCTCCCGCCCGGCGCCCGCGGCACCGTCCGCAAAGGAGCGCCGTCCGTGAGCACCCCTCCTAGCCGCGCCGGCTGAGGGAGGCGGCCGCGGCCTCGTCGAGAAACCAGCAGACCCGCGCCCAGCGCAGCATGGAGGCCGGCACCGCCGCAGAGGGCTGGTCCTCCAGGGCGCGACGCACCGCCTGGGCCTTGTCACCGCCGCTGGCGAGCACCAGGACCCGGGAGGCGAGGCGGATCACCCGGAGCGTGAAGGTGATCCGCCGCCGCGGCGGCACGGGCGCTGTGGAGGCGACGACCAGGCGGTCGTCCTCCAGCGCCGGGTGCCCGGGGAAGAGCGAGGCGGTGTGGCCGTCGCGGCCGACCCCAAGCAGCACCAGGTCCAGCCGCGGCGGGTCGCCAAGCACCTTCCGCAGCGTTGCCTCGTAGCGGGCGGCAGCCTCCCCGGGGTCCGCTTCGGCGGGGACGCGGTGGATGCGTGCCGTCGGCAGCGGGACACGGGAGAGCCAGGTCCGCCACGCCAGGGCGTAGTTGCTCTCCGGGTGGTCGGGGGGCACCACCCGCTCGTCGCTCCAGAAGACCTCCATGCGGTCGTAGGGCAGCGTCTCTGCACCGCCCTTTGCCAGCAGAGTGTAGAGGTCCTGCGGCGTGCGCCCGCCCGAAAGTGCCAGGGTGAAGCGGCCGCGGGCGGCCACCGCCTGGAGCGCGATCCGACGCATACAGACGACGGCCTCCTCGGCCAGGGCGTGGGGTGAAGGGAAGACGCGGACCTCCGGTGCCGCCTCCATCCTGACACGGCCGGCTACAGCTGCCGCCAGCGCCGCCCGTCCCGCTCGATGAGGGCGCGGGCTGCGGGCGGCCCCCACGTGCCCGCCTGGTAGTTGGGGAAGTCGGCCGGCGGGTGGGCCGCCCACGCTTCCAGGATGGGCATCACCAGCGCCCAGGCCATCTCCACCTCGTCGTGACGGGCGAACAGCGTCCGGTCGCCGATCATCGCGTCCAGCAGCAGCCGCTCGTAGGCGGTGGGCTCCTCCACACCGAAGGAGGTGCCGTAGTCGAACCGCATGTTCACTGGCTGGATGCGCGTGGCCTGTCCCGGCACCTTGGCGGCGAAGCGCAGTGCGATCCCCTCGTCGGGCTGGATGTTCAGCGCCAGCATGTTGGGCTCCATGGCCTCCACGCCCGCCTGGCCGAAGAGGATCAGCGGCGGCAGCTTGAACTGGATGGCGATCTCCGTCACCCGCTTGGGCAGCCGCTTGCCGCTGCGCAGGTAGAAAGGGACCCCCGCCCAGCGCCAGTTGTCGATCTCGAAGCGCACGGCCACGTAGGTGGGGGTGACCGAGTCAGCGGCCACGCGCTCCTCCTCCCGGTAGCCAGGCACCTCCCGCCCCTCCACCATGCCGCGGCCGTACTGCCCGCGCACCGCCAGGCGCTGCACCTCGTTGGGGGCAAACGGGCGGATGGCGTGCAGGATCTTCACCTTCTCGTTGCGCACCGCGTCCGCCTCGATTGCCGCCGGCGGTTCCATGGCCACCAGCGTCAGCAGCTGCAGCAGGTGGTTCTGCAGGATGTCCCGCACCACGCCGGCTTCTTCGTAGTACCCCCCGCGGCCCCCGATGCCTCCGGACTCCGCCACGGTGATCTGCACGTGGTCCACATACTGCCGGGTCCAGATGGGCTCAAAGATGGTGTTGGCGAAGCGGAAGATCATCAGGTTCTGGACGGTCTCCTTGCCCAGGTAGTGGTCGATGCGGTAGATCTCCCGCTCGTCGAAGACCCGGTGCACCCTGGCGCTGAGAGCGCGCGCCGTCTCCAGGTCGGAGCCGAAGGGCTTCTCGATGATGATGCGCCGCCACCCCATGGCATCGCCCCTCCACCCGCCGCGTCCCCCCAGCCGCGCCTCCCCCAACCGCTCGACGATGGTCTGGTAGGCGCTGGGCGGCGTGGCCAGGTAGAAGAGGCGGTTGCCGCCCAGGCCCATGCGGCCGTCTAGGTCAGCGAGCAAGGAGCCCAGCCGCGCGTAGCCCTGCGGGTCGTCGTAGTCGCTCTGGATGTAGTGGATGCTGCCGGCAAAGGTCTCCCAGGCGGCGGGATCGTAGCGGACGTCCGTGCTCTCCCGCACCGCCTCCCGCACCTGCTCGCGGAAGGACTCGCTGGTGAAGGGACGCCGGGAGAAGGCGACCACTGCGAAGGAGCCGGGCAGCAACCCCTTGCGCGCCAGGTTGTACAGGTCGGGGATGAGGCGGTTGCGCGCCAGGTCGCCCGAAGCCCCGAAGATGACCGCGGCGCAGGGCTGGGGCGTGCGCCGCTGCCAGATACCATCGCGCGGCCGGTCGACCAGCGGCGTCTTTGAGCCACTGCGCCCCGGCGCCCGCCCGCCCACGCCGCCTACCCCTCCCGCACGGGGTGTCCGCCGAACTGCTGGCGCAGCGCGGCGATGACGCGGGCGGTGAAGGAGTCCTCCTGGCGGGAGCGGAAGCGGGTCTGCAGGGCCAGGGTGATCACCGGCAGGGGGACGGCCTTCTCTATGGCCTCCTGCACCGCCCAGCGGCCCTCACCGGAATCCTCCACGTAGCCGCGGACGCGTTCCAGGCGGGGGTCGACGGCCAGCGCCCGCTGCACCAGCTCCATCAGCCAGGAGCGCACCACGCTGCCGTGGTTCCACAGGTCGGCGATGCGCGGCAGGTCCAGGCGGAACCCGGACGCCGCCAGCAGCTCGAACCCTTCGCCGATGGCCTGCAGCATGCCGTATTCGATGGCGTTGTGCACCATCTTCACGAAGTGCCCAGCCCCCGAGGGGCCCACCAGCGCGTAGCCGTCCTCGGGGGCCAGCGTGCGGAAGACGGGCTCCAGGCGGCGGAAGGGTTCCTCCTCGCCGCCCACCATCAGGCAGTACCCCGCCTGCAGCCCCCAGATTCCGCCGGAGACGCCGGCGTCCAGGAAGTGGATGCCCTGGGCGCCCAGCTCCGCAGCGCGCTGCTGGGAGTCCCGGTAGTGGGCGTTGCCTCCGTCCACGACGATGTCGTCTCTGGCCAGCAGGGGGGTCAGGGTTTCCAGCATCCTGGCGGTCGGGTCTCCCGCCGGCAGCATGAGCCAGACGGCGCGCGGGCTGCCCAGGCGTTCCACCAGCTCGGTCAACGACCGGGTGCCCACCGCCCCCTCCCGCTGTGCCTCCTCCACGGGGAGCGGGCTGCGGTTGAAGACGACGACGCGGTGCCCGCCGCGGAGCAGCCGGCGGGTCATGTTCATGCCCATCCGCCCCAGCCCGACCATGCCGATCTCCACGCCAACACTCACCCCCTGCGGCCCCAGCCGCACCGGTCAAACATACCCCTAGTGTACCCGCCCCTTCTGGCGGCGCAATTGGCCAAATTGGTACGCGGCGCAGCAGGCGGGAAATCCCGAAAATACTTCCTCGACCCGATAGACAGGAAGGTACACTCGGAGCTATTGGAAACTAAGGAGGTCTCTTTAATCCCCATGCAGCTGACCCGCGAAGCGGACTATGCCGTTCGCATGCTTGTGGATCTGGCCTCCAGGCCCCAGGGAGAGGTTGTCCCCCTGCGCCGCATCGCCTCCCGGCAGCTCATCCCCCTGCCCTACCTGAAGAAGATCGTCCGCCGGCTCACCGCTGCCGGCGCCGTGAGCACGCTGCGGGGACGCGGGGGCGGGGTCCAGCTTGGGCCGTCCGCCGCCACGCTCACCCTCTACCGGATCATCAGCATCATCGAAGGACGCCTCGCCCTCAACCGCTGCCTGGTCCGTCGAGGCGCCTGCCCGCTGGAGCGGACGTGCCCCGCCCATCCGGTGTGGCGGCACGTGCAGGACGTCATGATACGGGAGCTGGAGGCGGTGACCCTGGCGGGACTGGTGGCATCGCGCCGGGAGGCGGTGCGGGGATGACCGGGCACCTGCGCAGTGCCGCCGTCCTCTGGCTCCTCCTCACGGTGGTCGGTGAGGCCCTGGCGCTTCGCGCCAACATCTACCCGCCGGCCGCGGCGGAGGAGGCGCGGGTGGTGGATGCCGCATTCCGCCTGCTGCTGCTCCTGGCCGTGCCGGTGTTCACCTTCGTCCTGGCCGCCCTGCTCTACAGCGTCGCCCGATTCCGCATCCGCGGCGAGCCGCGGGGCGACGGGCCTCCGTTGCACGGGAGAGGGGCAGTGCCCTGGGTGTGGCTGACCGTCACCACCGCTCTGGCCGTCTACGTCATCTTCAATCCCGGGCTCCGCGGCCTGGCGGAGCTTCGGGCCAACCCCACGGCCGACCTGGTGGTGCGGGTGGAGGGGGCGCGCTGGCTCTGGAAGATCTCCTACCCCCAGTACGGCCTCGCCGCGCGGGAGGTGGTCCTGCCGGTGGGGCGGCGCGTGCGCTTCGACGTCACAGCCACCGACGTACTGCACTCCTTCTGGATCCCCGCCTTCCGCATGAAGATCGACGCAGTCCCCGGCATGACCACCCGAGTCTTCATCACCCCCACCGCCATCGGGTCGTTCGAGGACAACGTCCACTTCCGGCTGCAGTGCGCGGAGCTGTGCGGTCTGGGACACCACCTGATGCGCAGCCCGGTGCGTGTCGTGGCCCCGGAGGAGTTCGAGGCGTGGGTGGCCGAGGTCAAGGCGCGATGAAGGGCGAGGGGGTGGGGCGGTGATGCCGCTGCTCAAGGGGCTGGGCTTTGGGGCGGCGGGGTTCCTGCTGGGCGGAGGGGCGACGGTGGGGGCGGCCGCGCTCCTGGGCCGTCCGGCCTGGCCGGTGGAGGCGGCGATCACCATCGGCTACCTCGTGGGCCTGGCCGGCTGGCTGCTGGGCGTGGGAGTGTGGGACGCCTGGGCCCGCGGCTGGTTCGGCCTGCCGCTGCGCAGGGCGGAGGTCCGCGGCTGGCGGCGCTACTTCCACTTCACCACCGACCACAAGGTCATCGGCGTACAGTACCTGGTGACCTTCGTCGTGCTCTTCCTCCTGGCCGGCCTCTTCGCCATGCTTATGCGCATCGAGCTGGCCTCCCCCGGCCAGACCATCATGACGGCGGGGCGGTTCACCCACCTGATGAGCATGCACGGGATCATCATGATCGCCGTGGCCGTGGCCGCCATCATCGGCGGCCTGGGCAACTTCGCCGTGCCCCTGTTGATCGGCGCCGAAGACATGGCCTTCCCCCGCATCAACGCCCTGAGCTACTGGCTGGTCCCTCCCGTGGCCCTGCTGCTGGTGGCGACGTTCTTCACCGGCGGGTTCGACACCGGCTGGACGGCCTACCCGCCGCTCAGCGAGGTAAACGCCACAGGCCAGGTCCTCTTCAACCTGGCGGTGATCACCTTCGGCTTCTCCTCGATCCTGGGCGGCCTTAACTTCCTGGCGACGGTGGGCCGCCTGCGGGCGCCGGGGATGACCTGGGGCCGGCTGCCCATCTTCGTCTGGTCGGTGGTCGCCGCCTCCGCCATCAGCCTGACGGCCACCCAGTTCCTGGCAGCGGCGCTGCTGATGGTCCTGCTGGACCGTATTGCGGGCATGGCCTTCTTCGCCGCGGCCCGGGGCGGCGCCCCGCTTTTGTACCAGCACGTCTTCTGGTTCTACTCCCATCCGGCGGTGTACATCATGATCCTCCCCGCCTTCGGGGTGGCGCTGGAGGTGCTGACCCACTTCTCGCGCAAGCCGCTGTATGCCTACCGGTGGGTGGTCGGGGGATTCCTGGGCATCGTGGCGCTGAGCTTCGTCGTCTGGGCGCACCACCTCTACACCAGCGGCATGGCCGAATACCTCCACGGCCCGTTCATGGCCACCACCGAGCTCATCTCCATCCCCACGGGGCTCATCTTCCTGGCGGCGCTGGGGACCCTGTGGATGGGGAAGCTGTGGCTGCGCACCCCCATGCTCTTTGCCCTGGGCTTCCTATTCAACTTCCTCATCGGCGGGATCACCGGCATCTTCAACGCCGATGTGCCCACCGACCTGCACCTGCAGGACACCTACTTCGTGGTGGGGCATTTCCACTACACCATCATGGGCGGCATGATCTTCGCCCTCTTCGCCGGCATCTACTACTGGTTCCCCAAGATCACCGGGCGAATGTACGACGAGACCCTGGGCCGGCTGCATTTCTGGTGGATGTTCGTCACCTACAACACGACCTTCATCCCCATGTTCTGGCTGGGAATCTTCGGGATGAACCGGCGCATCGCCGACTATCCGCCGGAGCTGGGTCCGGTGAACCTGTTCGTTTCGATCTCCGCCCTGCTGCTTGGCGCCAGCTTCCTCGTCTTCGTGGTCAACATGGTCCGCTCGTGGGCCCGGGGCCCGAGGGCCGCCAGCAATCCCTGGCACGCCCGCACCCTGGAGTGGCAGGTGCCCTCCCCGCCGCCGGAGGGCAACTTCCCTGCGCCGCCGCAGGTCGCCGGCCATCCCTACGACTACGGGGTGCCCGGGTCCGTACACGCCGTGGTGGCGGTGTCCGGCGCCTCAGGGGCCGGACCTTCGGGGGGAGGGTGAGCGATGACGGACCGTCCTGCCCTGGCCCAGAGGTTCCGTCTGGGGTGGCGGGTGCTCCTGGCGCTGCTGGCGTTGACGGCGCTGGAGCTTCCGGTGGCCTTCCGCATTCCCCGGCCGCTGCCCTACCTGGTGGCCATCAACCTCCTGGACGCCCTCCTCATCCTGGAGTACTTCATGCACCTCTCCCAGATGTGGCACGCGGAGGAGTGAGGCGATGGAGGCGATGACGGCGGCCCACGCCCCGGCACGCCGCCTGCGCACCCTGCGCGGCGGGCTGTGGCTGTTCTTCATCTCCGAGAGCTTCCTGTTTGCTGCGCTCGTGAGCAGCCGCTACTACCTGGTGGGGCTGGAGCGGCCGGCGGAGCTGAACCAGGCGCTGGGCCTGGCCATCACCGGCATCCTGCTGGCCAGCAGCCTCTTCGCCTTCCGGGCCGAGGCGTCTATGCTCCTCGGCGACCGGCGGCACTTCCTGAACAACACGCTGGTCACCGTCCTGCTGGGGACGCTCTTCCTGGTGGGCGTGGGGATGGAGTGGGCCGAGGCGTTCGTCCACTTCCCTCCCCACCGGCCCTTCGGGACCGTCTTCTTCACCCTGACCGGGGCGCACGGCCTGCACGTCCTCAGCGGGGTGGGGCTGCTGCTGGGCGTCTACCTGCACGGCCGCCGCGGCCGCTACTCTCCGCAGGAGTGCTGGCCGGTGGAGGCCGCGGTGAAGTACTGGCACTATGTGGACGTCGTCTGGGTCTTCATCTATCCTACGTTGTACCTGGTCGGCCCCTGAGCTGAGTAGTCGCAGTGCCGGGAGATGATCCGGTGGCCACCTCATCTTTGCGCCGCTACGCCCTTCTCTGTGCGGGGCTGACCCTCGGCCTGATGGCGCTGGGTGGGGTAGTTCGTGCCACCGGAGCAGGGCTGGCCTGCCCCGACTGGCCCCTGTGCCACGGGCGGCTGATCCCTCCTCTGCAGGGCCCGGTGCTGATCGAGTACAGCCACCGGCTGCTGGCGGCGGTGGTGGGGCTGGCCACGCTGCTGCTGGCCGCCTCCGTGTGGCGGCGGCACCGCCGCGACGGGGCTCTGGTGGGCTTGGCGCTGGTGGCGCTGCTTCTCCTCGCCGGGCAGGTCGTGCTGGGCGGGCTCACCGTGCGCACGGAGCTGACCGCGGCCCTGGTGGCTGCCCACCTGGGCACCGCCGCCGCCTTCCTGGCCGCACTCCTGCTGCTGTATGCGGCGGCCCGGCGGCGCCACGGTGGGGGGTGGGCCGCGACGCCGACGCTGCGCGCAACCGCCGCCCTGGCGGCGGCGGTGGTCCTGGGGCAGATGGTGCTGGGCGGCTACGTCAGCGGCAGTGGAGCCGCGCTGGCCTGTCCGGACTTCCCGCTGTGCCGAGGCGCGGTGGTCCCGCGGCTGGTGGGCCCGGTGCTGCCGCATTTCCTGCACCGTGTCGGGGCACTGGCAGTGGCGCTGGCGGTGTGCCTCGTCGCCTGGCAGGCCCGCGGCAGCGCCGCACCGCTGCGCCGCCTGGCCCTGGGTTCTGTCGGCCTGGTGGGGGCGCAGATCGCCCTGGGCGCCCTGAACATCGTCACCCGGGTGGCCCCGCCGGTGACGGTGCTGCACCTGGTGGCCGCCACCGTACTCTTCGGTGCCCTGGTGCTCCTGGCGGGCCTGAGCGTCGCGCCCCAGGGGGAGGTCGCCCCACGGCGCTGGCGGCGGGCGGTGTCAGACTACCTGGCGCTGACCAAGCCGCGCATCGTCGTGCTGCTGCTGGTGACGACGGCGGCCACCATGGTGGTCGCGGGTGGACGGCACCTCCCGCCGACACTGGTGGCCTCCACATTGCTGGGGGGTGCCCTTGCCGCCGGCGCCGCCAACGCCCTCAACATGTACTGGGACCGGGATCTGGACGCGCGGATGCAGCGCACGCGCCGCCGCCCGGTGCCCGCGGGCCGCCTGCCCCCAGGCCATGCCCTGGCCTTCGGCCTGGCCCTGACGGTCCTGTCGGCGCTCGTCCTGGGCCTGCTGGTGAATCGGCTGAGCGCGGCGCTGGCCCTGGGTGGCATTTTGTTCTACGTGCTCATCTACACCGCCTGGCTGAAGCGCCTGACGCCTCAGAACATCGTCATCGGCGGCGCCGCAGGGGCGGTGCCGCCGCTGGTGGGATGGGCGGCGGTGACCGGCCAGGTGGCCGCCCCGGCCTTGCTGCTGTTCGCGGTCATCTTCCTGTGGACGCCGCCCCACTTCTGGGCGCTGGCCCTGGCGCGCCGGCACGACTACGCGGCCGCGGGGATTCCCATGCTGCCCGTCGTCGCGGGCGCCGAGCGCACCCGGCGGGAGATCATGCGCTACACGCTGGCCCTGGTGGCGGTCACCCTGCTGCTGGTCCCGGTGGGCGGCGCGGGGCCGGTCTACCTGGTGAGCGCCCTCGCTCTTGGGGCCGGGTTCGTTGTCCTGGCCCGCGGCTTGGGCCGGGACCGCGGCGGCCGGGCGGCGTTGCACCTCTTCGCGTACTCCACCGTCTACCTGGCCCTGCTCTTCACCGCGCTGGCCCTGGATCGCGTCGTCTAGAATCAGGACCGGAGCGACGGCTCCAGCTGTCGGCGGTACCAGTGCCGCTCCGCCGGCCAGGAGGCCCGCGTAGGCGGCCGCCCGGCCGAAACGGCCGCTCCGCAGCATCACCGCGGAGGCGACCAGTAGGGCCGCCGCACCGAGGACATAAAGACAACCATCTGGATCGGCATGAAGGCCAACACGGCCAGGGCCGCCCACGCACCCACTCTGTAGAGCGGGCTCCAGGACTGGGCCGTCACAGCGGAAGGGTCGACGCGATTCATCGAAATGGAACCGCTTCGATGGCGTTGCTCCGACCATCCTGGATCAGCGGGACGGCGATCCAGGCGGGGATGGTGATGCTCATGAGCAACCCGAACGTGAGTAGAACAGCAGTCCCCCCAGCAGCAGCCGTCCCCGCAGGGAATCCCGCCGGACCAGTGCCATGGCTGCCGCCAGGAGGGGAAGGCCGACGAACAGGTTGACCACATCCC
>FWPU01011620.1_pt1 | contig 12210 bp, 8 predicted proteins | sample 2228361 | NCBI WGS metagenome assembly FWPU01 (sample SAMEA103939777, study PRJEB20133) | metagenome | reverse complement strand
CAGGAGACTCCGGTTCCCCCGAGGCCGCAGTAGCCGCTCGGGTTCTTGGCCAGGTACTGCTGGTGGTAGTCCTCGGCGAAGTAGAACGTCGGCGCCGGGATGATCTCGGTGGTGATCGGGCCGTAACCCGCCGCGGCGAGGCGCTCCCCGTAGGCCGCCCGGGACCGCTCAGCCGACGCTCGCTGCGCGTCGGAGTACCAGCCGATGAGGGACCGGTACTGGGTGCCGATGTCGTTGCCTTGGCGCATGCCCTGGGTGGGATCGTGGTTCTCCCAGAAGATGCGCAGCAGCTCCTCGTAGCTGACCCGGCCGGGGTCGAACACCACCTGCACCACCTCGGCGTGCCCGGTGCGGCCGCTGCACACCTCGTGGTAGTCGGGGTTCGGTGTGTGGCCGCCCGCGTAGCCGACGGCCGTCGTCCAGACACCGGGTTCCTCCCAGAACCTGCGCTCGGCGCCCCAGAAGCACCCCATGCCGAACAACGCGAGCTCGAGCCCATCGGGATAAGGCGGCAAGAGCCGGTGGCCGTTCACCGCGTGACGGTCCGTCACCGACATCGGCGTCGCCCGGCCTGGCAGGGCCTCCTCGGGCGTGGGCATGCGGAGCTCGTGACGTCCGAACCACATCGTGTCCTCCCCTCGGCTTCACCGACCGGGCCGCCCGATACCGGGGCCCTGTCCCTGCCCGCGGGCCGCCCGCCGATCGGATCGCGGCGAGCCGGCGACGGTCGGTCCCGGTCGAGCAATGGGAACGGGTCGACGGTCGCCACCAGTTCCTGCTGACGACACGATACCGGGGTTGCGGTGTCGAAGGTTCGTACCAGTCGGTCAGCGTGGCCGCAGTACGCACCGGATCGGTCTGTTGCGCGCCGTGCTGACCCGGCGGCGTGACCCCCGGCACGGCCTGAACCGGCTCCCTCCGCTGCGAACCAACTTCTAGCCTGACATCGTGCGATCTTTGCGATCCCTGCTCCTGCCGGGGCTGACCGAGGGCGAACAGGCCGACCGGGAGGCCGGCACCGAGCCCCCTCCCCTCGACGCGCACGACAGTGAACCCCTCGCCATCACCCGGTCCTTCGCCTTCCTCGACATCGGGGGCTTCACCGCCTACTGCGATCGCCACGGCGAGCGGGCCGCGGTGGACCTGCTCACCCGGTTCCGGGACCTCACCCGGGCCGTTGCGATCCGCCGAGGGGTGCGGGTGGCCAAGTGGCTGGGTGACGGCGTGATGCTCGTGGCGCTGCACCCGGCGCCCCTGGCCGCCACGGCCGCGGAGATCGTCGCCCGCTGTCGCACCGCCGGCATCGGGACGCATGCCGGTCTGGCCTCGGGCCCGGTACTGCTGTTCGAGGGTGACGATTACATCGGCCGGCCCGCTAACCTCGCCGCCCGCCTCTGCGATGTCGCCGGTGAGGGAGAGGTCCTCGTCCACGGCGACGTCGAGCTGCCGGACTGGCTTGCGCTCGGCGAGCCGGCGACGGTCCCCGTCCCTGGCATCGGCCAGGTCAGCGACGTCCGCACGTTGGAGATGACCATCGAGCTACCCAGGGCAACCGTGTCCTGATGTGACGATCGCCACGCACCGCGACGGCGGTCATATGCGCCTCCGTGTTGCATGGCACCGTTTCTGTCTCATGTCGCGCCGCTTGCGGCGTGCCGCAACGTGGACTGGGGGTACCGCTGATGCGAAACCGAACGGCGCGCACCGTGTCCAGCGTGCTGGTCGCGACGGCGGTCGCCATCACCGCGTGCTCGAGCTCGAGCGGCAACGACGCCAGCGTGTCGAAGCCGACCGGCTCGGTCGTGCGCGACCTGTCCACCGCCACGAGCGCACCGGGCCATCCCCGAGTGGATCCCAGCCAGCCCACGACCCAGGCGTCGTTCCGGGTGACGCCCGGCGTCGAGCAGGTCACCATCACCGGCGCGCCGCCCGACGCGCGCATCACGCTCGTGGACCGCGACGGTGGCCGGTTGCTGACGCTGCTGGCGGACGACTCGGGACAGGCGGTGTTCTCCTATGTGCCCGACGACTGGTTCGTCGCGCCGAGCGGCAAAGGGCAGGCGCCGCCGACGAGCCGGGGACGGGCACTGCCGAGGGGTGAGGGCTACACCGTCCGCAACGAGAGCACTGAACCACCTGAGGTGTCGTCGCCGTTCACAGTCCTCGGCCGGGACGATCATCCCCCGGCCTCGCTGTACGAGGGCCAGGAGCTCAACGGCGTCCACTGGCGCATCACCGGGGGCCCGGTACCGGGCAAGGCCGCGAGCGACGGCTTCCAGTACATCGAGGTGCGCGACGGCGTGAAGCTCAGCGCAATGGTGCGGTTCCCCGATCCGGCCATCTACGGCGACGGCCCCTACCCGACGGTGATCGAGTACTCGGGCTACGGCCCGTCAAACCCCGACTCGCCTGAGCCCGGGACCATGATCGCGACGGCGATGGGCTTCGCGACCGTCGCGGTCAACATGCGGGGCACCGGTTGCTCCGGCGGCGTGTTCGACGTGTTCAACCCGGCGCAGCAGGCCGACGGCTACGACGTCGTGGAGACCGTCGCCCGCCAGCCCTGGGTGCTGCACCACAAGGTCGGCATGGTTGGCCTGTCCTACTCCGGTATCTCCCAGCTGTTCGTGGCCTCAACCAAGCCTCCGAGCCTTGCCGCCATCACCCCGCTCTCGGTGATCGAGGACCCGTGGAAGATGCAGTGGCCCGGCGGCATCTACAACGCCGGCTTCACCCGCCAGTGGCTCGCCGAGCGGGATCGCCAGTCGGCGCCGGGTGGCAGCTCCTGGGTCAGCAGACGCATCGAAAGCGGCGACGAGACCTGCGCCGCCCACCAGGTACTCCGCAAGCAGAACCTCGACTTCGAGTCGTTCGCCAGGCTGCTGGAGTTCCGGCCGCCCGACGCCGACAACCGTGACCTCTCGTTGCTCGTGCCGGACATCGAAGCACCAGTGTTCCTGACCGGGGCGTGGCAGGACGAGCAGACCGGTCCGCGCTTTGCCACCATGCTCGCCAACTTCACCGGCACCGACGACAAGCACTTCGTGCTGTTCAACGGTCACCATCCCGACGGCTACGCGCCCTACAACCTCAGCCGGTGGTACGAGTTCCTCCAGCTGTACGTGGCCAGGCGGGTGCCCCGCATGCCCGCGATCGTGCGGGCGGGCGCCCCGGCACTGTTCGAGGACAACTTCGGGGTGAAGGGCCTCGAGTTCGAACCCGATCGCTTCGCCGACCTCGGTGACGACCAGTACGACGAGGCGCTGCAGCGTTGGCGCTCCGACCCGCCGGTGCGGGTGCTGTTCGAATGGGACGCCGGCCGACCCGACGCGCCCGGCGCGCCGGTCCCGCGCTGGGAGCAGGGATTCGACACGTGGCCCCCTGCGGGCATCCAGCCCTGGAAGCTCTACCTCGGCCCCGGCGGCACCCTCACCCGGGAGGTCCCGGAGACCGAGCGAATCGATACCTTCCAGTTCGACCCCGAAGCCGGCCCGGTCGGCTACGCCTCCGCCGGCGCCTACGACTTCATCAAGCCCACGGTGGAGATCGACTGGAAGCCGACACCGGAGGGCAAGGGCCTGTCGTACCTGACCGAACCACTGGCCGACGATATGGTGATCGCGGGGCCGGGGTACGTCGACCTGTGGTTCCGCAGCGACGCGCCCGATGCCGGCATCGAGGTGGTGCTGAGCGAGGTCCGGCCCGACGGCACCGAGGACCGCATCCAGAACGGGCTGCTGCGAGCGGGCAGCCGCAAGATCGACACGAGCCGCTCAGACGAGCTCCTCATCCAGGAGACCTTCTCCGAAACCGACTACGAGCCGCTGCCCGCCGGCGAGCTCGTCGAGGTGAAGGTGCCGATCTTCCCAGTCGCCCACGTGCTGCGGGCGGGTTCACGCCTGCGCGTGCAGATCAACACCCCTGGTCGCGATCTGCCACTGTGGTTCTTCGAGAACCCCGACCACGGCAGGCCCGACGCGTGGCACGACATCGCCATCGGCGGCGCGAGGGCGTCATCGGTCGTGCTGCCCGTGCTTCCCCCCGGCGCCGTCCGGCCCGCGCCCGGCTACCCGCCGTGCCCCTCGTTGCGGGGCCAGCCCTGCCGGCGCTACGTGCCGCTGACCAACCGCAGCAAGTGAGGCCGACCGACAAAATCTAGGTTGACCTACATATATTGACTACCCTATATTTCAAGGGTGGCCAGCCAGGAAGAGCGCCGAGCAGAGACCCGGGGCCGTCTCCTGGACGCCGCCGCGGAGCTCTTCGCCGAGCGGGGCATCGAGGCCTCCAGCATCGACGCGATCGCCGAGCGCGCCGGCCGCACCTCGGGCGCGGTCTACGACCACTTCGGGGGCAAGGACGGCCTGCTGCGCGCCCTGCTCGAGTCCTGGGTCGACGACGTGGCGACCACGATCGTCGCCGAGCTGGCCGACGCCACCACGCTCGACGAACGGCTGCTGGCCCTGTGGCACAACGTGGCTAACCCGCCGGCGGGCGGAGGCCGTTGGCTCGAGCTCGAACACGAGCTGTGGAGCTACGCGATGCGCCATCCCGAGGCCCGCGCTTATCTCGCCAACCGCTACCGGGCCGCGTGGGCCGGCGTCGACCGGGCGGTCGCCGACTGGCTCGACGATCAGCGCGACGGCCACGAAGCCGCGGCGCTCGACGACCACGGTGACGTTGGTCCCGCGGTCATCGGCTTGCTCATGGGCCTGGAGATGATGCGGCGCATCGACCCGGCCGCCGTGACCGACGAGACGGCCCTGCGCGCCCTGCGCGGCGTCGTTGTCGGCACCCGGACCGAGGCGGTGACCCGGTGAGCGCCGCCGGTCGCTCCCCCGCCTCCCAACCGTTACTGCGTCCCCCACCAGCCTGGAGGGTTCACCATCATGCGCACGCCGATCTGTGACGACCTCGGAATCGAGTTCCCGATCTTCGCGTTCACCCACTGCCGCGACGTCGTCGTGGCCGTCAGCAAGGCCGGCGGGTTCGGCGTGCTCGGCGCGGTCGGCTTCAGCCCCGAACAACTAGAGATCGAGCTGAACTGGATCGATGAGCACATCGGCGACCGTACCTATGGCGTCGACATCGTCATCCCCAACAAGTACGAGGGTATGGACACCGGCATGTCGGCAGAGGAGCTCGCCAAGAGGCTCCGGGACATGGTGCCCCAGGGCCACCTTGACTTCGCCCGGAAGCTGCTCGTCGACCACGGCGTACCGATCCCCGAGGACGATGACAACTCGCTGCAGCTGCTGGGTTGGACTGAGGCCACCGCCACCCCCCAGGTGGAGGTCGCGTTGCGACACCCGAAGATGACCCTCGTCGCGAACGCGTTGGGCACGCCACCGAAGGACGTGATGGACATGATCCACGGCGCGGGCCGCAAGGTGGCGGCGTTGTGCGGTTCCCCCTCTCAGGCGCGCAAGCATGCCGACGCCGGCGTCGACATCATCGTCGCCCAGGGCACTGAGGGTGGTGGGCACTGCGGGGAGATCGGATCGATCGTGTTGTGGCCCCAGGTCGTGGCCGAGGTGGCTCCAGTTCCCGTGCTCGCCGCCGGGGGCATCGGCAGCGGCCAGCAGATCGCCGCCGCACTCGCACTCGGCTGCCAGGGGGCGTGGTCCGGTTCGCAGTGGCTCATGGTCGAAGAAGCCGACAACACGCCGGTGCAGCAGCAGACCTACATCAGCGCGACGTCCCGGGACACCGTGCGCAGCAGATCGTTCACCGGCAAGCCGTGCCGGATGCTGCGCAACGACTGGACCGAGGCGTGGGAGACGCCGGGTAACCCGGAACCACTGGGCATGCCGCTCCAGTACATGGTCTCGGGGATCGCGGTCGCCGCGACGCACCGCTACCCGGACCAGACCGTCGACGTCGCGTTCAACCCCGTCGGCCAGGTCGTTGGCCAGTTCCGAAAGGTCGAGAAGGCCGCGGCAGTGATCCAGCGCTGGGTCGAGGAGTACCTCGAAGCCACCGAGCGACTGAACGCCTACAACACCGCCGCGGTCTGATCTGGGACCCCGCCGGCGACCCACGGGCCGGAGCGGGACCGGGTCGCTCACAGGCCGTTCTTGATGACCTCGGCGTAAAAGATCGCACCCTCGGGCCGCAGGTGGGTGCCGTCGTCGTAGAACAGTTCAGGCCGTCCGGCCGACGCGGCGTACCAGTCGATGAGCACCGCCCGGCCCGGGTAGCGCGCGACGCCAGCGGCGATGACGGCGTTGTTGGTGTCCTGCCACGGGCGCTGCGGCACGCGGTCGTTCACGAACGCGACCTTGGGCACCCCCTGAAGGATCTGCATGATCTGGTCGAACTGGTAGTCGGCGAAGGTCCCGTTGGTGCCGAGGTGGATGACGAGGATGTCGACCCCGGCGAGCCAACCCGCTCCGGCCCACGTCTGGAGCACCTGGATGCCGTGGCCGACCTGGCGGCTCGTGCTCGCGTCGACCGGTGCGTTCGGGAAGTAGGCCTTCAACACCTGGGCGTTGGCGGCGCCGAGCATCACCGAGTCGCCGAGGAACACGATCTTCTTGCCGGCGAGCGGGTTGACCGTGGTCGGCGGTGGCAACGGGGACGTGGCGACCGTCGAGGGTGCCGTGGTGGCGAACAGGCCGCTGCCGTCGGGCGCGGCAGCCACGGTGGTCGACGCCTCGGAGCCGGTGGTGCCGGGCTCCTCGGGCACGGGAACGGTGTTGGCGAACTGCTCGGCCAGGTTGAGCGCTTCGTCGGGCGGCTTGTCGGCGAGCTCGGATCCTGGGCCGGCGTTGAGGATGTAGCTCTTGTCGACCGGCTCGGCCGCGATGGCCCCGACGGCGAGCAGCGTCACCGCCGCGACCACGGCGGTGGTGCCGGTGCCGAGCCGCAACGCGACCTGCTTGCGCCGATCGCGGTCGGCGCAGCGGAGGTCGCGGATGGCACGGCCGAGCCGCCCCTGACGGATTGGCATCTCGACGAAGCGGAACGACAGCTGCGCGACGAGAAACGTGAGACCGAACCGCACGATGAGCAGCGGGAGCCCGTCGAACTGCACGTCGATGCCGGGCCGGGTGAGCATGAAGATGGGCCAGTGCCACAGATAGATGCCGTACGAGCGCAGGCCGATCCACCTGAACAACCGGTTCCCCACGAGCCGGCCGAGGTGGGCCGCGGGATGGACCGTGACCGCGATGGCGACTGCCGTCAGCAGCGAGCAGATCATGAAGCCGCTGAGCATCCCGGTATCGGGTTGGCCGCGGTAGAGGTTCGGTGAGAGCTCCCGCATCGTCAGGAACAGCACGAACAGCCCCACCAGCGAACCGATGCCCGCGAGGTCGAGCACCGCCACCGCCCCGGCTCGCACCTTCCGACGCAAGCGCCACTGGGGCCAGACGAACGCGAGCGCACAACCGATGAGCAGCCCCGCGGCCCGGGTGTCGGTGCCCATGAAGACCCGAGACGGGTCGGCACCGGGCTCCGGGTCGTACAGGACGTACATCAGGATCGACGACAGCACCGCCCCGCCGAGCAGGCACACCAGGAGGCGGCCCTTGCCCAGCTTCGCCATGCCGAGGGTGAACAGCAGCGGCCACACCACGTAGAACTGCTCCTCCACCGCCAGGGACCACAGGTGCCGCACCAGCGGCGGGCGGCCGATCGCCTCGAAGTAACTCTTCTCGGTGAAGATGAAGTTCCAGTTGGTGACGTAGAAGATGTTGGACAGGACGTCGCCTCGCAGACCGACGACGTCTTCGCGCAACGACGGGACCAGCAGCGACACCGCCATGACCGCGCCGAGGAGCAGGAACAGGGCCGGCAGCAGGCGCCGGGCCCGCCGCAGCCAGAAGTTGCCCAGGTTGACCCTCGAGGTACTGCGCCATTCAGCCAGCAGCAGCGAGGTGATCAGGTAACCGCTGATCACGAAGAAGACCTCAACCCCGAGGAACCCACCCGGGAACGTGAGGTCGAACCCGAACACCGTTCCGCTCAGACCGGCGTGGTAGAGCAGCACCACCGTCACCGCGATCGCTCGCAGACCGTCGATGCCCGCGACGTACGAAAGACGGGTCGATGTCGTCACCCCCGTCGCCGACTCGGTGGACGTGGCGCGATCGAGCGTCGCCGCCGGTGGAGGCACCCGGTCATTGTGGCCTGCCGGTCCCCATTCTCCGAGTCATCCCGGCCGCCGGTGCAGGCGAATCCTTGGACACCGGCCCTTTCGCCGCCGCCCGGGCCGTCGCGCCGGCGACGGTACGATCCGCGCCGGAGGATCCCGCCGGGAGGGTGGGTCGCCCGGGCCCACCGGAGGCGCCAGTGCACATCGAGTTCGCGAGCAACGAGCGGCCCACGATCGGCATCGAGCTCGAGCTGAGCATCATCGACCGCGAGCACCTCGGGCTGGTCAGCGCAGCATCCGATCTGCTCACCGATCTCGCCCGGGCACGGGGCGGGGAGCACCCCAAAGCCAAGCACGAGCTCTTCGAGTGCACGGTCGAGATCATCACCGACGTGTGCGACACCGTCGGGGCCGCCCGGGCCGATCTCGAAACGACCCTCGGCGAGCTGCGCGCGGTTGCCGGGCCCCGGAACCTCGTGCCGGTCTCGGTCGGCACGCATCCGTTCTCCCGTTGGCGCGAGCAGCAGGTCAGCCCGTCGGAGCGCTACGCCGAGTTGCTCGAGGAGATGCAGTGGACGGCGCGCCGGCTCTTGATCTTCGGGGTGCACTACCACGTCGCCGTCCGTTCACCCGAAAAGTCCATCGCCATCGCCACCCAACTCCAGCACCACCTTCCCCTCTTCCTGCTGCTGTCGGCGTCGAGTCCGTACTGGGAGGCCCACGACACGGGCATGGCGTCGAGCCGCATCAAGGTCTTCGAGTCACTGCCGACCGCGGGTTTGCCACCCCGGCTGGGCAACTGGCGCGAGTTCGAGGAGTTCATGGCGACGCTGATCGAGGCCGGCTGCATCAAGTCGATCCGTGAGGTCTGGTGGGATATCCGGCCCCACCCGAACTTCGGGACCGTGGAACTGCGGATGTGCGACGCGCCGCCGACGCTCAAGGAGGCCGCTGCCATCGGCGCGCTCGCCCAGTCCCTGGTGCACCATCTCGACCGGCTCCACGACCAGGGCCGGTTCCCCCCACCCCCACGGGAGTGGACGGTTCGGGAGAACAAGTGGCTGGCCGCTCGCTACGGCATCGAATCACGTCTCATCGTGGACGAGTCCGGGCGGCGCCGACCGGCGACCGAGCTGATCCGGGAGCTGGTCGCCGAGCTGCTCCCCGCGGCCGAGGAGCTCGGCTGTGCGGACGAGTTGCGTGACGTGCTCGCCATCACCGCGCACGGCCCTTCGTACGTCCGGCAGCGCCACATCCTCGAGCGCGGCGGCACACCCCGCGACATCGTGGCGGCCCTCGTCCAGGAGCTCGAGACCGACACGCCGGTGTGCCCCTGATGAGTGAGGCGGCGGCGCACGATCTCGCCTGGCTCGACGCCTGGCTGAGAGCCCACGCCGACGAGCTGGTTGCCTTCCGCCGGCAGCTCCACGCCCACCCCGAGCTGAGCTGGGAGGAGTACCAGACCACCGAGGCGATCGTTCGCCGGCTCGAGGTCGGCGGACTCTCTCCCACCGTCCTGCCGGCAGGGACCGGCTGCCTGTGCGACGTCTCGCCCGCGGGGTCCACCCCCGGCGGTCGGGTGGGTGGCGGCCGGGTGGTCGCGCTCCGGGCCGACATCGATGCGCTCGCGATGGACGACGAGAAGGACGTCCACTACCGATCGCAGGTCGAGGGCACCGCCCACGCATGCGGCCACGACGTCCACACGGCGATCGTCCTCGGCGCAGGCCTCGCCCTGGCCGAGCTGGCCCGACGAGACGGGTTGCCAGGAACGGTGCGGCTCGTGTTCCAGCCAGCCGAGGAGCAGGTACCCGGGGGCGCCCTGGCGGTCATCGACGCGGGCGGCCTCGACGGGGTCGACGCGATCTTCGGGGTGCACTGCGACCCCAAGCTCGACGTCGGCCTGCTCGGGGTGCGGGCGGGCGCGATCACCTCGGCTGCCGACATGCTCGAGATCGAGCTCCACGGGCCGGGCGGCCACACCGCTCGCCCGGAGCGCACCGTCGACCTCGTGGCGCTCGCCGCCCGGATCGTCGACCAGCTCCCCCACCGGGCGGCAGCGGTCGCCGGCGGCTCGCTCCAGGTCGTGTTCGGCGCCGTGCACGCCGGGGACGCCGGCAACGTCATCCCGGCCAGAGCCGTGCTCAAAGGCACCGCCCGCACGCCGGACCACCAGGTCTGGGCGCGTGCGGAGCAGGCCGTCGCCGCGTCGCTCGCCGCGCTGGTCGCTGAAGCTGGCGGTGCCACCGGTGCCGCCGATCCCGCCAGCGCCGCCCGAGCCGAGCTGCGCTATGTCCGGGGAATCCCGCCGGTGGTCAACGACCCGGGAGCGACCGCGGTGCTGGCGCGGGGGGCGGCCCGAGCGCTCGGCGAGCACGCCGTCGTTCCGACCGAGCAGAGCGCCGGGGGCGACGACTTCGCCTGGTTCGTCGACAAGGTGCCAGGCTGCTACGCCCGGCTCGGCACGCACGATCCGACCGGCGACGGACCCCGGCACGATCTCCACGCCAGCCACTTCGACGTCGACGAGCGGGCCATCGACGTCGGGATCCGGGTGCTGGTCGCGGCGACCATCGAAGCGTTGGCGCGTCCGGCCTGAACCGCATGAAGGGCCGCCGATCCAGCCCATCGGCGCGGTGGGAGACCACCGCCGCACCGAGGCACGCCATGGGCCTCACGAGCTCAGCGCCGCGAGCTGATCGTTCATCGTGCCGAGGTCGAAGTAGTCGCGCCACAAGCTGATCCGGCCGTCGGCGCTCACCTCGAACACCCCCGCCACCGGCAGGTCGAGCCACTTGTCACCAACACGGAACCGGTCGGTTCGCTCGTTCATCACCACCGAGCCAGCCGCGGTCTGCCGGTGCACCACGAACTGGACCTCGTCGACGCCGTCGACCATCGGTTGGAGGAAGGCCTTGATGCCGTCGGGGCCGAAGTTCTTCCCCATCGGCACGTTGTCGTACTCGCAGTCGTCGGTCACCAGCTCGCACGCCCGATCGAGGTCCTTGGCGACGACACGGGCGATGAACTCGTTGACAACGGCTTCCGCATCGGCAGCGGTCATGGCAGGCTCCTTCGGCGCGGAGACCGGGGGTGGTACCGACGTTACCGACGGCTTCGGCGACCATCGTAGGGTCCGGTTCGATGATGACCCGATCCGCACCTCCGCTGCGGTGCTATGCGACGTGCGTCCCCGGCCTCGAGCCGTACGTCGAGGCCGAGCTGCGTGCCCTCGGCATCGCCACCGGCCGGGTGGATCGGGGCGGAATCACGTTCCGGGCCAGCGCGCGCCAGCTCTACGCCGCGAACATGTGGTGCCGGGTGGCGAGCCGGATCCTCGTGCGGCTCGGCGCCTTCACGGCCCACACGTTCGCCGAGCTCGAACGGCGGGCGGAGGATCTCGACTGGCCGGCCTACCTCTCCGGGGGCGTGCCAGTGGGCTTCCGGGTGAAGGCGCGCCGATCGGCGCTGTATCACACGGGCGCGATAGCCGAGCGCCTGGCCGGGCTCCTCGGCCGCCCGCCACTTCGCGCCGGTGAGCTGCCGGAAGGAGCTGGCCAACTGGTGGTGGTCCGGGTCCACCACGACCGTGTCACGGTGAGCGTCGACGCCTCCGGCGCTCCCTTGCACAAGCGGGGCTGGCGACTCGACGCCACCGAAGCCCCGATGCGCGAGACCCTGGCCGCCGCCATCCTCGCGGCCGCGGGGTGGGACGGGTCCACGGCGCTGGTCGATCCGTTCTGCGGCTCGGGAACCCTGCCGATCGAAGCCGCGCTGCTCGCCCGAAACCTGGCGCCCGGCTCGGGACGTGACTTCGCCTTCACCCGTTGGCCGAGCTTCCAGCCCGGCACGTGGGCGAGCGTGCAGGAGGAGGCACGGCGGGCGGTACGACCGTCGATCGACGTGCCGGTCGTCGCCGCCGACCGCGACCTCGACGCACTCGACACGACGCTCGACAACGCGGCGCGGGCCGGCGTCGCGGCCGACATCGAGGTTCGGCAGGCGACGGTGTCCGAGATCGGCCCACCCGAGGGCGCCGGTCCGGGGCTGCTCGCCGGCAACCCGCCCTACGGGGCCCGGCTCGATCCCGGCGGCGATCTCCGCCCGCTCTA
>FWPU01006022.1_pt1 | contig 12211 bp, 7 predicted proteins | sample 2228361 | NCBI WGS metagenome assembly FWPU01 (sample SAMEA103939777, study PRJEB20133) | metagenome | reverse complement strand
CCGACGAGAGCTTTCAATCCCCGCAATCTGGGATCTGCTTTTGCGACTCGGCAATTTTTTGTTATTTTTGGTAAACGGAGCACTCATAGAGTTGTTGTATGACGAGTACCCGGGGTATCTCTATTTTGCATACTGCTTTATAAAGATACCCCTGGCGTTGTAAGCGTCACGGATGCCCGTAAAATAGGGGTATCTGCAAAAATATGATCACAATACTACTTGCATTGATCCCGCTCGTCATATCTAATAGGATATGTTTACCTATGAGTTGATCCATTCATCCCGTGATGTATTATGTCCCAAGTACACGACGAACTGTCACAGTGCAAGGGCGCACATACTATGCAAGGTCAAGGGGGTATCTTGAATCAGTCGCTTCTCTTCTCACAAGGTCATAAGAACGTACATCAAAGAATTCATGTGACATGGTATCAGAATCATTTTTTCGCTCTACGATTGTCGTGAGTGGTATTCTGCTCTCATTACCTGCTGATATCTCATGTACCATGTATTCATCTATCTTGCTCATCTCAGAATGAATTATGTTGGTAATTCCACGACAGGATCCTCTTGGCAGTGCTGCAATAACAATTATTCTTGACTGTGAGCTGTCTTCAACATTGTCAATTCGCGAGATATATGTCAGAGGGAGTCTTCTCCACGCAGGCAGTAAGTCGCCCGCAGAATTTGGAGATAGAATAGCCAACAGTCTTCCATCAAGTGCGGGGATGTTCACTCTGACCTGAGGAATAATCACTGCATCGGTCTTGAGCGTCTGACGTATTTTGAATACCGCACTCTCTGAGAGCCCGGTATGACGTGCAATCTGTTTCACAGGTTGTTCAAAGTCTACACGAAGACTATCGATGATCGCAAGTTCAGACCTCTTAAATTGTCTTGGTACTTTGAACGTCGAGTCCACATCTGCAAGTACAGGTGGTTCCCCACCAGTGCGAAGCATCAATCGGAAGTGCGACAGGTCTGGGTCCCAACTACAAGACTTTCTATCAAAATATAGTGGTGAGAAATGAACACGTCCCTTTGAGAGCGACCAGAGTGTGACATTGTCTGAAGTTCCACGAAGAGATCTAATGAGATGAAAGATATCTTCACGACTCTTTTGAGGATAAGAGGAGCCACGAACCATAATTAATGAAGGTCCATCGGATAGGACTAGTGATGCGCCTCTCTTCAGACCTACTACTGCAGAGTATTATAACTGGACATAGATCGCCTCATCAGTGGCCTCAAGTTGTACCTTTATGAGACCTGTCGTGTCCTTGGGCGGAGCGATATGGAGATCTGTAATATTATGCATGACTTCTAGATCCCTTGCCCATGGACTCAGGCTCTCGGGGATATACACAGCGGATATACCCTGGCGCAGTGAGAGGTTGTTTTCGCGTTTAAACTTCCAAATTGCCGCATTGACTTTGAGTAGCAGAGAGGTATACTGTGTGAGAGGAGATGACCAAGACTTTACTGGTCGTGGATATCTCTCACGATGTATACCATTTGGACTATACAACTCACGATAGATTCTATCAGTTATGAAGGGTGTGATCGGTGCCAATACAAGAAGTATAGTCCTGAGTGACTCGTGGAGAGCATACCATGCAGACTTCTGCTCAGACTCTGTGAAGCGCTCATCATTATTTAGACATCGACCCTTTACCAACTCAATTACGTGGTCTGCAAGAAAGTTCCATGTAAAAGACCGTATCTCAGTTGTGGGTCTATGAAAATCAAGTGCCTCACAGTCAGACTGAATGCTCTCAATCACACGATTGAGTTCCGCGAGTATCCACTGATCCACGGGCGTAAGCCTCTGGAATGGTATCTTCTTCGGAACTGGAAACATCGAGATGAAGCGTGCGATGTTCCATAGTTTAGTCATGAATTTTGCAGCACCTGCAAGGCGTTCTTCTGAAAAACGTATGTCGCTTCCGAGACCGGCCTCCAACACACCAAACATCCTCAGAGCATCTGCGCCATATTTCTCAAGGAACGGATTTGGGTCGGGAGAATTGCCTCGGGACTTGCTCATCTTCTGGCCCTTCTCATCCACCACATGGCCTGAGATCCATACCTCTTTGAAGGCAGGTCGCTTCAAGAGCTGGTAAGTTCTGAGCAGTGAGTAGTACAGCCACGTTCGGACTATGTCTTTGCCTTGAGGCCGAATCACACTGTTGATACCACTCTCGAACAGGGTCGCATCTCGTCTATAACCGATGATCTGAAGACCACTTATTGACGAGTCCATCCATGTGTCAAAGGTTCTTTCTTCACCTCTGAATCCCTTCGAGGCACCACACTTGGGACAGGTCTTGAACGGAGGGTCTTCTCGCCATGGTTGATAGTATCGAGGAGGATCTTCAATCGCAGGCACAACAGCTGCGCCACATGAATTACAATACCATATGGGTATCTCGGTCCCATAATATCGTCGTCTACTTATGGGCCAGTCTGTTGTGACACGCTCTAACCAATCAAGAAGTATCTGACGATGAAAGTCTGGAAAGAACTTGATTTCCTTTGCAACTTGCATTAGTGGTCTAATGAACTCGGTCTGCCTTAGATAATACTCATCCATGGGAATGAACTCAATAGGAGTCTTGCTACGCCAACATATCGGCACACGTTGGTTTATCTTCTCCTGTTTATAGAGGACACCAGTTGTTTGGAGGGCTTCAAGGATTGCCTGTCTTGCCTCTAATATACTCATACCTGCATATTTACCAGCAGCCTCTGTCATCTTACCCTCAGGAGATATCGCAACAATCGGTCGTAGACCATAGTCACGAAATGCCATCACGTCAGACATATCTCCATAGCTGCATACCATTAGTGAGCCGGTTCCAAACTCTATCTGTGCAACAGTGCTCTCTATAATAGGCACTCTCAGACCAAACAGAGGCACTATTGCAGTTCGTCCCACATAGTTGCGATATCGTTCGTCATCAGGATGTACAAAGATGGCACCACATGCACATAGAAGCTCCGGGCGGGTAGTTGCAATATCTATGGGCGGTAGTCCTTCAACTTCAAAGTGTAGATAGTTGAGAGTAGTCTCGCGCTCTACGTATTCCACTTCGGCATCAGCAATAGTTGTACCGCACTCACGACACCAGTTGTTTGGCCGATAGTCACTATAGATCAGACCATTGTTCCACAACTCAATGAAAGTCGCCTGTGTGACAGATCTATACTCAGGACTATCAGTTCTATATGAGCCACTAGGAGCATAGGTATTGAAACCAATCCCGATTCTTCGAAAAGTCTCTACTACTTCAGTCTCATATAGATCAAGTTGTTCCTTGCATCTCTTTACAAACTCACCACGGGGTGTAGTGTGCATGTCAATTCCGAACTCTTTTTCGACTCGGAGTTCTACAGGAAGTCCGTTTCGATCCAAGCCCAAGGGAAAATTGACCTCAAGTCCCTGCATCCGTCTATAACGTGCAATCATATCGATCTGGGTGTAGTGAATGAGTTGGCCAATGTGTACATGCCCAGACAGATATGGTGGAGGTGTGTCCACAGAGTATATCTTTCGTCCTGAGTTAGGATGAAATGTGTAGAGGTCCTGACTCTGCCACAATTCCAGCAGAGCGGCCTCATCTGCAGGTGTCCAACGGTTCGAGGTGATCATGGGAGCGAACTTTGACAAGAGTCTCAGTCTCCTGTAGCGGTCTAAGTCGGACAGCATTGGATTTGACTGCCCAATGGCACACAATGGGTATAACCTAAAAGACTTATGGACAATTGAGATTGACCATCATCTGTTTGTTCGTTCGTGAAACAGTCTGTTTAGATTTCGAAAGGTTGGTCGAAATAGAAAAACTTCTTTAATGATGCCAATTATGGCAGTACCCACAGCGGGCCGAGGAAATTGACATGCGTACGGTCATAAAGATAGGTGGATCACTGCTCTATGAAGATAATAGTCAGGCAGCTGTAGAGAGAATAGTTCAGTATGCACAAGTCCTAAGAGAACTACATAGAGCAGGACATCTGTTAGTGATAGTAGTGGGTGGTGGTAGACCAGCAAGGACATTCATATCAGCAGCTAGAGCATTGGGAGCAAACGAAACACAGTCTGACTGGCTCGGTATAAAGATCGCAAGACACAATGCAGAACTACTAATTATTGCATTGGGGGATGTTGCCTTTCCTAGAGTGATTGATAATCTGGAGGAGTTGGAGGTTGCACTCTGTACTGGACGAATAGTGTTGATGGGGGGACTCACTCCAGGACAGTCGACTAATGCGGTAGCAGCGCTGGCGGCTGAGACAATAAGAGCGGACAAATTATTGAATGCCACAAATGTCGATGGGATCTATGATAGAGACCCCAGACAGGCAGATGCAAAGAGACTGTCTAAAGTTCATATTACTGAGTTTGAGAGAATACTCTCGAATACGGGGTCTCGAGCTGGAGAGTATGACCTCTTTGATCCGGTTGCAGTCAGGATCATCAAGCGGTCTCGTATTGCGACCATTATATTCGATGGCAGAGATCCTAATAATCTACGACTTCTGTTCGAAGGTACGAGTGTAGGGAGTGTGGTGACATATGAGTAAGACCGACGCGACCAGTTCAGTACCAAAAAGCAAGAGAGTACTTGAGACTCTATTTGCATCACGTGCTCAGACCAGAGTCTTGCAACTGTTTCTTGATAGACCAAAAGATTTCTTTAATCTCAGCAGGACTGCCAAGGAAACAGGACTGGCACACTCTACAATTCATAGAGTCATGCAGCCACTGATTGATATGGGGATTATAAAAGAGATTAAGGTCGGACAACAGATTCGGCTCTTTATTTTAGATAACGAGTCCTCAAAGAGCAAGATTGTTGCAGAGTTTTATCGTCAGATAAGGCCGCACCTTGAAGAGATGTCCACACGGTCATCAAGATGACCGATAATAGACCGCGGGACTGTTATCAACGGGGCTAAAGTCCATCGCATCATAGAGGACCTCTTGAAGTGTTATAAGGTGGAAATAGTATATTACTACACCACATAACAGGTCATTGCAAGGAGTAGAAAGAGATTGTCAGAGGTTGAAGATACAATACGTAAGATCACAGCACTCTCTCAGGATGATGCGAAGATATACTCACTCATTCTAATCACTGGAAATGTCACCGCAGGCGACTTGACATTACTCAGTGGAGCTAATCAAGAATCGGTTCAATCAATCCTAGATCGCCTTCAAAAAGAGAGACTGATTGTCACACTTCCGGGCATTGTTCCACGTTATCAGTGTGTTCCACCCTTTGAGGGATTAGCAAAACAGGTCGAGAGTGTAGGTGAGAGAATTGAAAAAATACGGGAAGAACTCAGCAGTCAGATTGAGAATGCTGCCACTGCCATTAGAAATGCTATGCTCTCGGCTGCACAGGACACACTCAAGGGTCTTGGGACACAAGAGACTGAGATCAAGAGGCTCCGTAAAGAGAATGTAGACGCAGTCGATGCAGCCGTCAGCAGAGTGATAAGCGAGCTCAGGGACGCATTCAAGGCAACTGAGGGGCAGACAGCTGCGGTGTATGAACGCTGGAAGGAGACCACAACCGGTAAGATAGAGCCCACAAGCACGGAATTAAAAAATAACATCACCTCTGTGCTTCAGTCAACCATATCCGGTCTCAAGAGTTGGAGTGCTGACACAAAGAACACAATCAAGTCATCACACAGTGAGATAGACGCACGTGTTGATGCATTTGAAAAGAGAGTGAAGACCGCATTAACTACACAGTCAAACACGATTGTTAGCACATTAAAGGATCAGAGTAATGCTGTCAGAAGTGGACTACAAAAGACCAGAAGCAACCTTGATAGCAGAGTCCATGCACTTGGAGAAAAGACTGCAAACACTGCCTCAGAGTCTGCGAATAGGATTGTTGATAGACTGACGACCATTGATCAAACACTGGCAGCTTCCATAGATAATACAACACAGAACTTCATACGGATCACAGAGCAACTCGAAGAACAGACCCAGAAATGGCTTGAAGACTGGCATTCAAGTGAACAACAGAGGATGTCTGAATATCAGTCCACTGTGTCGAGACTGACAGAGGAGTTCCAGAACGAATCGGGTATAGCGGTTGACAGTCTTAGATCAAAAATGGAGAGCGCCACAGATAAACTGCGGAGGGATGGCAGTAATGTAATATCTTCCGTGACAGGGCAGTTGACAGCACTTGCAGACGCATCAGAGGCCCAACTCAGTGGGGCCATGAACAAAATGCAGAGTGTGAGTTCAAAGACAGTACAGGACATTTATCAGGTCACTAGCGATGCTGTAAAAGAACTTGGACAGAGAATAGAAAAGGCACTTGCTACTAGTAAGGAGGAGTTGAGAGAGAAATTAGAGAGTACCGGAACTGAACTCAAGAGTCTCAGCCAAGAGGACTTCAACGCCTCAAGGACCCTGTTTGACGCAACAAAGACTGCACTTCGAGATCAACTCAACTCGATGATTGAAGATACTACCAAGAGTCTAGAGAGCCTCAGTGAACAGACCGCAGTAGATCTAGAACGTCTTGCGGAGACCATGCGACAGCAGATCACCTCGGCGGTGGAAGAGGCAATTCAAAGAGTCAGAAAACTCACAGAATCAGCCACATCACAGATTGAGAGTACAGTCAAGGCGGGGATTGACTCAGTTGCAGAACGAGTCGCTTCACATTTGGAAGAACAACGTGCAAAACATGTAGAGTTTACAAGACAGGTGGATGAATCAGTCAAACGACAACTCGGTGAACATGAAAAGACGATATCCGAACTGTTAAGCAAGACAGGGGTTTTCAGTAAGGAGACAATTGATAGAACAGACGGGACAAGACGACAGTGCATTGAGACACTGGCATCATCACTCAGCGAACAGCGCGACACGGCCATCAAATCTATCAAGAAGATGGTATCAGAGAGTGTTGAGCTGGCAGAACAGTTTGGGCAGTCTCTTGATAGTTCGTTGACTGATTTTGTAGCCGCATCCAATAGTATGGCAGGGGAATTATCAAAACAAGTGACTGGACTCACAGATAGACTAGTGACTGCAACATCAGGTCTCGTAGAGAAATCGGCGGATATACTTGGTCAGACACAGAACACGGTACGTGAATCTATATCAACAACACTCCAAGAGACTAGAGTACATACACAAGAGACTGGGACTCAACTCAGTGGGGATATCAGGGAGAGCCTTAGAGAGAGCAGAGAGCAGACCAAGACAGACATTGTGGAGATTGGATCAGAGACTCAACACGAATTTCTCACTGCCGCCGCAGAAGCAACACGCATAATTGACACCACAACAGACGATATAGGAGGCAGCATTGATAGTATTTCATCAGGTGTGACCTCTGCACTAGTCGCTCTGAGTTCGGATGTATCTGATGTGACTAGAGACACTAAAGAGCAAGTCAGCAAGTTAATTGGCGGACTGACTGTGACTATAGACAAGGCAGCAGAACAGCATGTCACTCAGATCCAGACCGCAATAGAGACTACAAGGCAGACCATAGAGGACACGTCAAAGAGCCTCACAGATGCACTACAAAAGGATGGAGAGGAGTTTTGGAACAGCTTCACAAGTAGTATTCGTCAGTCAGAGAGCAATATAGGCAAGGAAATGACAGGTCTTGGAGACAGACTAAAGAACGATCTGACAAGATGTTGGGACAATGCCAGCGAACTCTCACAGTCACTCAGACAAAATCTGCAACAATTTGTTGATAGACTGAGCGGAAAAGAGGTAACAGGTGGAGCCGAAGAGATTCTTGCACGCTCATTTCCAACCACCACAGGTGCGGGACAGGAGATTGCAAAGATGCTCATCTCGACCTGGAAGAGTGTTGGGGCACCAGACTATCCTGGTGCGCGTAAGACATGGACAGTCTCAACACGAAAGGCGGTATTGACTCATATTAACGACATGATTGAGCGTGCTAAATCAAAGGTCACCCTGATAGTCACAAGACCTGAAGAGATACCTGTAGAACTCTTGACAAAGGTAAAACCTGCAATTGGTGTTGAGATTGTAGTGACAGAGGGTCCCACACTCTCAGCCAGGGCCAAACCAATTGTAGGCAAGGGAAACATCCGAGTGCGTGCCAGGGAAGAACGGGATGTATATGCCTGTATCCGTGATAGCGAAGAGATGTTACTGGCTCCAGCAGGGCCTAAAGATGAAGAGGTCATAGGAGTTGTGACCGAAGATGAGGGATTTGTGAGATTTGTGATGGGGATTGTAGGACCAATCTTTCAATCAAAGGCAAAACTGTTGCGCCCGGAGGACCTGGCGTAAACTGAATAGTCCTATAGATTATCCATTCAAAAAATGGGTGATGGCGGCGGGCTTAATCCGCCGCTGCCACCTCATAATTATACGGAAATGGCTAAATACATCTAAGGTACGATAATGGCACTAATGCCGAGGTAGCCAAGTAGGTCAACGGCGGTGGACTCAAGATCACAGCAGTGCTGAACTCTGAGGAGATATCCACTCTCGAAGGAGTTCAGGGGTTCAAATCCCTTCCTCGGCACCACTCTACTTAATATCACGCCATTCCTCACTACGAGGATCGATTGACCTTACTGCGGTCATGGCAGCCTCTATGTTTTGAGGTGGTGTGTCAATAGGAATCACACAACCGGGAGCAACAATTAAGTGACGTAGTCCCACACTTCGTATCGACTCTAAGACCTGGTTTTTGACCTGTTCAGGGGTACCACTTCTCAGCACACCGTTTTGATCAATGCATCCAAACACAGCCCGCCGTGAAAGCATCTTTCCCTCTGAGAGAGTGGGTCTGGCTGACTTTTCATCCCAACTTATTGCATCCACACCCGGTTGGAGCGGAAGTCGATGAAACCTGAGTTCATCATTGGTGCCCTTTGAATGAAGGTGTATCACTATAAACTTGGACTTACCAACGAGTCTAGATATCAACTTGGCATCATAGTAATAGATAAACTGCTCATATAGATTGTCAGGGAGTTGGGACTTGACTGAATGTTGGGAGGCTATGAACAGACCATCAGCTCCTGCCTCAAGAACGGCTCTAGCAAAGTCAGTTGAGACTGCGGTGATCATCTCCATAGTATGAGTCATCACATCCGGATGCTGTATTAGATATTCAATCAACTTACCACCACACAACTGATCTGCAACCATTGCAGGATCAAAGACTGTTGCCATGGTAGGTACTCGGTCGTGAGTATATTCATAGATCAGTTCGACTGCACGAACTTGACGTCCCAACTCACCAGTATTGACATCTAGTGGTTCGAGTGTCTCCCAGTCACTAAGTTGCTGTATGGCACACTTTTCACAGGTCATAGACCCTGAGACTCGACCATCGTAGATGACACGACAACCCCAGTCAACAACAGGATACCGACCATGAAAAGAGATCTTCAATAGGTCATGTCCATATCTTTGATGAAACTCTATCTCGGACTTGGCCAGTCGTTCGGGTATTCTATCCATCAAAGGATGGTGCATCCATATTGATACAGGTACTTGTTCACTAATGTCTCCAGCAATAGCCTGCTGGATAATCTCGAACTTTGACATCTTGTTGAGGACCTACTTTATAGACAATAATGAGGCTTTCGAAGAAGAGAATAGAGAGAGAAATGTGCTCACATCGTGTATTATTAAATACACAAGTGGTCTCACTAAGAATAGAATATTTGGAGGCATGAAATGCAGCGCCCAATGGCAATCTTTAGTCCTGTAGACCTCTTGATGCTAGATGGCATAGATGACATTGAGAGACTGAGGGGCGCTTCAAATCCATTCTGGAATCGAAAGCGGTTTGAGATCACATGGAGTCTTCCTGTAATGAGCGGGCTAGTAGATGCACCCAGAGTGATTGTAGAAAAGATGAGACCTGCGACCAGAGAGGAACTTGCAATATACCATCATCCATCCTACATTGAGACTGTAGAGTTATTTGGAAACATGGGTTCCGCGTTCTCATCTAGATTCGGTCTTGACACGGACGAGTGTCCTGTGTTTCAAAACATGCATATCTATGCGGCGTATCCTGTAGGTGCAACCATTGACGCCACAATGGGAGTGGCAGAGAATAAATTTGAGAGAGCAATGTCATTCTACGGGGGACTTCATCATGCCACAGAGAGCAAGGCAGCAGGCTTTTGTTACTATAATGACTGTGTTGTGGCAATAAAGAAGTATCAACAGAAGTTCCCAGGAAAGAGAGTTCTCTATCTTGATACAGATGTGCATCACGGTGATGGATGCCAGGAGGCATTCTATCAGAACAAAGATGTGCTAAAGATATCCACCCACGAGCTGAGTCTTGGATTCTTTCCGGGCACCGGACGAACGGAGGAGATTGGTATCGGCGAGGGAAGAGGATACTCTGTCAATATACCATTACCTCCGCTCACAGACGACTTTGAGTTCTGGCGTATCTTCGAGGATGTTGTGGTGCCAATATGGGGAGCTTATTGTCCGGATCTGGTCCTATGGGATGTTGGTGCAGATGCTCACAACGCAGACCCATTGGCGGATCTCATGCTGACTATAGATACCTATGAACGTATGGCAAAGACCGTAAAACAACTAATACATAGAGGGAACAGTCGACTTGTAGTTGTGGGTGGTGGAGGATATGACCCTGTTGCAACAGCACGTGTATGGACTGTTGTGTTTGCAGAGATAACCGATCAACCCTTGCCACCCGAACTACCAAGAGAATGGACAAGACTGTGCGAGAGATATGGTCATCCCGTCGAACGTGATTGGTGGACTGACAGGCCACTTAAGATCAATTCGAGACAGGAACACAGCATAAGACGGGCCATTGACGAGACTTTACAGCAGATACATGAACTGGTGTTCCCTGTATTTGGGCTCTAAGAACAATTCCCAGTGTGATATTGTCTTTATCTAGCACTATATGTTCACATTAACAGCTCACTCTTGGGAATAGTCCTCATTGGACTGGAGAATGCAAACCAGTTGAGACCGTCAACTAACTCACAAATGTCCGTGCAATCTTACTCAAACGAGGATCCTCCTCAAGAATTGCACTTATCTGGCTCTTAGTGATTGCAAGACGTATCTTCTTCGTTCGGCCATATCTTCCCTTTGAGACCACTGCCGTGTTGATCAGGCCCAGCATATCAAGTTCAGATATGAGGTCGGATATTCGTCGCTGAGTGAGAGAATCTATTGAGAGAGCCTTTGCAATCTCAGAATAGACATTGAAACATTCACCAGTGAATATCTCACGCTGACCCCTACTTGTGAGAGCATATACTGCAAGGAGAACGGCCTTGGATTGCATGGGGAGTGTCTTAATGGCCTCTGAAACACTGTCACGTTCGAGTATCTTTTGTGCCTCTCTAACATGCTCCTGCGTGACTTTGTCATCTCCACGTCGTTCTGCCAGTTCACCGGCAGTTCTCAAGAGGTCAAGCGCACGCCGTGCATCTCCATGTTCTTGCGCAGCAAGGGCACCCACTAGATTGATGACACCCTCATCAGAAACAACATCATCATTGAAGGCCATCTTCACTCTCTGTTCGAGAATTCCTCTCAGTTCTACAGCATTGTAAGGGGGAAATATCACCTCTTCTTCGCCCAGTGAACTCAATACCCGTGGGTCAAGCATCTCTTTAAATTTCAGGTCGTTGCTGATACCAATGATTGACAACCTGCTATTTTCCAATTCGCCATTCATACGAGTCAGTCCGTAGAGAATATCATTTCCCTGAGAAACATCACGTTTGAGTAGACTATCCACCTCATCAAGTACAATTGTGAGAATACTTGATCCCTCATCCAATTTGGACTTCAGGACATCGCGGATCTCGTCAGTTGGCAGTCCTGTAAATGGTACCTCCGAACCGTCAGGCATTGTTGCATCAATCTGGTCGCAGAGGCGTTTTAGCACACGGTAGTTTGCTCCGACAATACTACAATTGACATATGCAGTGATTGGGGGACGTATACCACTAGACTCGGCCTTTTCCACAAGCATCTTCAACACATAACTTGCAACGACCGTCTTGCCAGTACCAGTCTTTCCATAACAGAGGATATTTGATGGGGGAGCACCTCTCAGTGCGGGACCGAGTATTGCCGCAATTCTACTCATCTGTTCTTCTCTATAGGGCAAATGATCAGGTACGAATGTCGGCCGCATTGCATCTCTATTGC
>FWPU01011609.1_pt1 | contig 12217 bp, 10 predicted proteins | sample 2228361 | NCBI WGS metagenome assembly FWPU01 (sample SAMEA103939777, study PRJEB20133) | metagenome | reverse complement strand
GGGTCGCGGAATGCCGTCCTGCCATACAACAGATTGACATTATAAATGAGGTTTCGCGACTTCGCAAGAAAAGGTACAAACCGGCGATCACATTTGCGCAGGGAGTCCGCCTTGACGGACAGGGGAAGCGGTACTATGCTGGCCTCGTATTCATTTAGAGTCTATAAAATCTCTTGGGGAGACCATGAAGGTTAAAGCGCAAATCTTGAAAGATCGCGAGCCCTTTGGCCTTGACAAACAGGGGAATCGGTGCTATACTGCCCCATGTTCATTTAGATATTATAAAATCTCTCGGAGGGACTATGAAAGTCAAAGCGCACATCTTGAAAGATCGCAAGTTTGATAATTGGGAGAGCGAAGTCCGGGGCCGTTGGACCTGGCATGATCTGCGGGCCGACCCCGGCTACTACCACGACTGGATTTCTTTTGACGGGGTGAGGTGGCACCCCACTCTGCAACAGGTCTATTGTGGCCTGACGGCCCTAGACAACGATATTTTTCAGGTTTTCAATCCGGCCACCGGCCAATTCCGTTCCCTTGGCTTCCAGAAATTCGGCGACCGCTTTGATGCCAAGTTTCATCGCAGCATGGAACTGGATACCGACGGGACGTTCTACTGCGCCACCGCCCTTCTCCACGATCAAGATGTCCAGTTTGAGGCAGCCGGGGGTAAGCTGCTCCACTACGACCCCTTCCAGGAGACTTACCGCCTTCTGGCCGTGCCCGTGCCGCACCACTACATCCAGTCCATCACCCTAGATCGGCAGCGTCGCATCATCTACGGCTTCACCTATCCCGGCGAGTATTTCTTCCGCTACGATCTCGCCAGCGGCCAATGCCGTACCCTGGCCTTCATCGGCAACGGCGTCGCTATGGCCCAGCCTCATTACTTCGTGGTGGATAACGACGGCTTCGCCTGGGGAACTTGGGCCGAGACGCGGGCCTTTGAGGATAAGCCGGCCCTCAACGTCCGTCTCTTCAAGTATCATCCCGATACGGACCAATTCACCTGGTTCTCCCATGGCCTGCCGCGCAGCGGCCCGGAGGATTTCGGCCTGGTGGATGGGATGCTGTTAGCCAGTGACGGGATGATTTACATCGGCACAACCGTTGCCAGCCTGGTCCGCCTTGATCCTCGTACCGCGAAGGTGGAGTTGCTGGGCTGCCCCGGCCCCAGGCACCGCATGGCGGGTATGGGGGAGGGGCCCGATGGCCGCATCTACATGTCGTGCGGCACGTTTGAGGAAACCAGCCTCTTCTCCTACGATCCGAAGCGAGGGACGTTCACCGATCATGGGCGCATTTTTGATCCGGAGCTCGGCGTTGGGGCCGCGCGCACTCATGACCTTTCTATCACGCAGGATTTGGTGATCTGGGTCGGCGAGAACGACAACGTGACCCGCTCCTCGTATCTGTGGGAGTGCCGTATCAACGGATAGTGACGGCAAACATAACTGCACATGGATCATCCCGAATTGAATCTTTGGGGTGACGCGCGTGGCTTCTCTGGCCGTCCTTCTGGCGGCCAGAGCCGATTGCCGGGAAGGATTTTAAGGGGAGTCTCCCGGCTTTCCTGCGCCGCATCGCTTCTTCCTGGCTGGGGAGGAGCCGCGCGGGATAGGGGGTAAAGCCTGTGTAAACCCCCTACGGTTCGCCTAGGCGGCCAACGGCGCGCCGCGCAGGGCCGCCGTGCGCCCCAAATAGGCCTCTATAACTTTGGGGTGGTTTTGGATTTCACGAGGGGTACCGCGGGCGATTACTTCCCCAAAGTCCATCACCGTGATGCGCTCGCAAATGGACATCACCAGCCGCATTTGATGTTCAATCAGCAGGATGGTCAGCTTGAAGCGATCGCGAATGAAATGGATCAATTCCATCAGCGCTCCGACCTCCGCCGGATTCATCCCTGCGGCAGGCTCGTCCAAAAGCAGAAGTTTGGGTTCGGCGGCCAACGCGCGGGCGATCTCCAACCTCCGCTGCTCCCCATAAGGAAGGTTCTTGGCGATCTCATCCTGGCGCGTGTGCAAGTTGAACACCGCCAGAAACTCCTGCGCTCGCTCTGTCAGTTCTCGCTCTTTGCTGGAGAAGTGTCCGGATCGCAAGATGCTGTCGCGCACGCCATAGCCCGCGTGAAAATGGTAGGCGATGCGCACGTTGTCCAGGACGCTCAGGTTGGGAAAGAGGCGAATGTTCTGGAAGGTGCGGGCAATGCCCATCTGGGTAATCTCGTGAGGGGGCAGGCCAACGATGTTGCGGCCATAGAACTCAATGGTGCCGCTGGAGACGGAGTAAAGGCCCGTGACCATGTTGAACACGGTGGTCTTGCCCGCACCGTTAGGCCCAATGAGCCCTTGTAGTTCGCCTTCTTCTAGGGTGAGGTCAAAGTCACAGCAGGCCCGCAAGCCACCGAAATATTTGTTGAGAGAAGCGATGCGTAGAACGGTGGTCATCGCGCCACCTCCGACGGGAGAACTTCCGCGCCCGCCTGTGCCTCCGCCCTCTGCTCGGAGACCTTCGCCGGCGGTTGTAACTGCTTCGCCAACGACCAGCGCGTCGGCTTCAGGAATCCCCACTCGGTGCCGCCCAACAGCCCCTGTTGCCGCAGGAGCATGATCAGCAGCAAGGCCAAGGGATAGACGACGAAACGCCATCCTTCGCCGCCGGCAGGGAGGACGGAAGGCAGGATGTAGAAGAGAACCAGAGCCCAACCAAAACTGGCGACGATCGTGCCGGTGATGCTCCCCAGGCCCCCGAACACGATGATGATCAGAGGGTCAAACGACTTGATGAAGTTGAAAGTGGATGGGTGCAAGAACCCTTCCTGATGGGCATAGAGAGAGCCGGCCAGGCCCGCAAAGAAACTCCCGATGACAAAGGCCAGGGTTTTATATTGGGTTGTGTCGATGCCCATCGCTTTGGCCGCCGTCTCATCTTCGCGCACGGAGATGATGGCCCGCCCATGGCTGGAATCCAGAAGGTTGCGCATGGTCAGGGCTACCAACACCAGAAAGAGGTAGGCCCAAGGCCAATCGGTCACGACGGGAATGCCGACCATGCCTCGTGACCCCTTCATTTCGGGGAAGACCCTGTCGGCGTTGTTTGCCAGGACGAACATGACCATGGTCAGGCCCAAAGTGGCGATGCCGAAATAGTCGCCGCCCAGTTTTAATATCGGCTGACCGAAGAGGTAACTGAATACCGCCGCCAAACCGGCAGCGGCCAGAGTCCCGATCAGGAAAACCACCTGCATGCTCCACCGGGCCGGCAGTATCCCTAATATGGCGCCTACCACACCTTTCAGGAGCGCGGTGAAGCCTAGCGCGACCGCTACCGCCAAGGCCGTGCCGATCAGGTACAAGGTAAACTTGGACATCTCGTCCATGAAACTCAACTTGCGGCGTATCAGAAGGCCGATCAGGCTATAAGCGCCGGCAAGGAGGGCTACGGCCAGCACGACAAAGACCAACCCTGAGGCATCGCCGTTTTTCCAGCGATAGGTCACGTCGGCAGCGGCGTACGCGCCCAAGGCGTAAAATCCCCATTGGCCCAACGAAAACTGGCCGTTGAAGCCATAGATCAGGTTCAGCCCCAGGCTGACAATGCTCATCGTGCAGGCGGAAATGATCACGCGCTTGGCGAAGGGGCCACCGATCGTGCCGAAAACGGGAAGGTCCAGCTCACCCAGAAAGAATATCCCCTGCATCACCAGGAAAACGACGATGGCGAGCAACCAAAACCTGAGATTCTGACCAAGAAAGCGTCTTTTCACGTTTGCCTCCTCACACCTTCTCCCCCTCCGGCTCGCCGAAGAGCCCCTGCGGGCGCACCAGCAAGACCAAGATCAGGATGGTGAAGGCAATCGCATCTCGCAAAGTGGTGGAAAGGTAGCCCGCGCTCAACACCTCGGCCTGGCCCATGATCAGGCTGCCGATGAATGCGCCGGGGATGGAGCCGATCCCACCCAACACTGCCGCCACGAAGGCTTTGAGGCCGGGCAAAATCCCCATGAAGACGATCAATTGGGGATAGGCGATGGCGTAGAGGACGCTGCCGGCCCCTGCCAGCATCGCGCCTAAGGCAAAAGTAAAAGTGATCACTCCATCCACATTGATGCCCATGAGCCGGGCAGTCGGCTTATCGTAGGCGGTCGCGCGCATCGCTTTGCCTATCCTAGTGCGCCCGACGATCTGTTGCAAAACGATCAAGAAAATGATGGCGGTGACAACGATGATCAGCATGATGTTGGAGACCTTGACGCCGCGAATATCCCACACCTGCACGGGGAAGGGACGTTGATAAGTGATGTAGTCGGAAGTGAACACAAACTCCAGCGCGGCGAAGTATTCCAAGAAGAAGGAAACACCGATGGCCGTGATCAGGGCTGCGATGCGCGGCGCGTTGCGCAACGGCTTGTATGCCACCCGCTCTACCGTCGTCGCCAGGACCGAGCAAGTGATCATGGACAGGAGGATCACCAGGATCGTGCCCAATAGGCCGGAGACGTTGGGCGATAAACCCCTCGCGATCTGCGCCGGCAATTGATTCAGGTGGAAGCGGCTGATGGCAAAGAAGCTCACGAACGCGCCCACCATAAAAATATCGCCATGGGCGAAGTTGATCAGCCGGACGATACCATACACCATGGTGTAGCCCAACGAGATCAGGGCATAAACGAAGCCCAGTTGCAGGCCGTTGACCACCTGTTGGAAGAACAGCGTGGGATTTGCGATGAGGTTGCGTGTCAATACATAGATCGCCAGCGCGGCCAGGCCCCAAAGAAAAAGCCGCCCCAGGCCTGATCGCTGCCAAGTGGATACTTTTTGCATGATCAAACGCCCTTCCAGATCATGAATATACCGATGAAAACAGCCTACCACAAAAGCAGGAAGGCCCAAAGCGTTTCTCAGGACCGCCTCGTGCCTCGGCGTCTTTGTGGTAGGCCGCTCGTGTCTCTATTCTCAAGTTGGACTCTTGCGGTGCAAGTGCAGTAGGGGCGACGACCCACGCGTCGCCCCTACTCCTGCGGACAACTCACGGGCTAACGAACTTGACGAACTCAATCTTGCCGTCTTTCACCTGGCTGATGGCGGCGGCCTTGATCGGATCACCGGTTTCGTTCATCTTGATCTGGCCGGAGATGCCTTCCACGGTGATCTTCATCATCGTATCTTTTACCTTCTCGGGGTCCGCACTCTTGGTCTCCTGAATGGCTGTGAACAGGAAGTTGGCCGCGTCGTAGGCAAGGACCGCCAGGGCATCCGGTTCGGCCCCGTACTTTTCCTTATATTTCTTCAGGAAGTCCTGCACGATGGGGCGCGGGTCTTGCGGTGAGTAGTGGTTGGAGAAGTAACCACCGTCGGTGGCAGCCCTGTCCAGCTCTGCAGAATCCCAACCGTCGCCACCCATCATCACGGCTGTGATGCCCTTCTCTTTTGCCTGCTTGCCGATCAGGCTGACCTTGGGATAGTAGTCGGGCAGGAAGAGCACATCTACTTTGGCGTCGGCCACCTTGGCCAGGATGGCTGAGAAGTCCGTATCATCCTTCCCATAGGCCTCATAGACCTTCACCTGGCCGCCCAATTTCTCGTAGGCAGTCTTAATGTACTCGGCCAGCCCGCGCACGTAGTCGTTACCTTGATCAAAGAGGATCGCTGCGGTCTTGAGGCCCTTCTCCTTGTAGGCAAAAGAGGCCAAGACGTCGCCCTGGAAGGGGTCCAGGAAGCAGGCCCGGAAAGTATAGGGCTTATGCTTGCCGTTTTCGTCCACCGTCACCTTGGGGTTGGTAGAGGTGGGGCTGATTTGCAAGACTTTCTTGGCGTTGGCGACTTCGGAAATCGGGATGGAAGCACTGGAGCAAACCTCGCCGATGATGAATTTGACCTTATCCTGCTCAATCACTTTCGTGGCCTGGTTCCGGGCTTCCTGAGCGTCGCAGCGTGAGTCGCCCACCACGGTGGCGATCTTCAGGCCGTTGATGCCGCCTTTCGCATTCCACTCTTCTACGGCCAGTTCCACGCCCTGCCTGCTGGAGATGCCAAAGGTGGACACATCGCCGGTCAGGGGAAAGAGCATGGCGACTTTGATCTCTTTGGCCCCTCCCGCTCCGGCGCAGGACGTGAGAACCATGGCAATGAGAACGAGAAGGCTGATGAACTTGAAAGCGCGCATGAGGATACCTCCTCCAGTATGAAGATTGCAGACTAGCGATTCGTTGAACCGCCTGGTTCAACACCTTGGCCTAACACGAGAAGGCCGCCTTCTTCCCTGTTCGGCCTTTTGTGCATGCATCGGTAAGAGTAATCACCCCCTTTTTCCAATACAAAAGATAAAGGCAGCGAAACAACGTTAACGCGGCCTTACGCGCCCGCGCTCTGTCCCAGACCAGCCATCTCAGGACGCAAAAACACCGGACTGGAAACCTCGTTGTTCTGCCAGCCCAGCAAGGGAACTCATGAGAGAAGAAGGGGGGACTAGCCGATTACGGCTAATTGTTCTATATTATAATGAACCTTAGGGTAATTGTCAAGGGGTTGAGAAGTGCTTCACATACTTAAGGAAAGTGTGGGAAAATATGGGACACAATGTCTGAGGGATCGCCGATTGTGGGGCCGGCGGGGTTGTGACGTGCCCTTGCCGGGCTGCCGAGAGCCTTGCGGCCTTCCTCTCCGCTTCTCCTGGCCCTTCTCCTCACCCCTTTACCGTCAAGGTGGTCTATAGGACGTAACGCAACGATTCGTCTCACTTGCCTTATGTCGTTTACGGGGGTATAATGCCAATATCGGGTAAGGGGTTTTCATCAACCTGAGAGGATAAACATGTTGATTACAGTGGTGTCGTTCTTGGTGGTTTTGAGTGTGTTGGTGTTCGTGCACGAATTGGGGCATTTCCTGGTTGCCAAGCGGTCGGGCATCGTGGTAGAGGAATTCGGCTTCGGTTACCCGCCGCGCCTTCGCACGCTTTTTTACTGGCGCGGCACTCCCGTCTCGCTGAACGCCATCCCCTTCGGGGGTTTCGTGCGCATGAAGGGCGAGGACGGGCAGGAAGGGCCGGGGAGTTTCGTCAGCCAAACCAAGAGAGTCCGTGCCCTGACGCTTCTGGCCGGGCCGGCGATGAACTTTCTCCTGGCGTTGGTTTTCTTTACGCTCGCCTTTTTGCTCGGTTGGCCCGAAGTGCAGCCGGGCGCGCGAATCAGGGAGGTGGTCACCGGCGCGCCGGCAGACCTGGCGGGCTTGCGGCCCAACGACATCGTGGTGCAGGCGGACGGCCAGCCGATCCGCCAACTGGAGGACCTGACCACCTATACTGATGCCCACCGTGGCACCGAGATCATCCTGACGGTGCGCCGACAAGGAGAAGAGATCACCGTGCGGGTCGTGCCACGGGTTAAGCCGCCGGCGGGTGAGGGGGCGATGGGCATTGCTATCGGGCCCGTCACAGGTATCCGCCGGTCGCCGCTGCCGGAGGCCATGGTGAGGTCTGTTGAGGCTACAGGCCGCTTCATCTTCCTCACCCTGTCCATACCGGTGATGATCGTTCGGGGGCTGATTCCCGTCTCCGAAGCGCGCCCCATCGGGCCGGTAGGGATCGCGGTGTTGGCCGGAGACGCCATGCAGGCCACTTTCGCCCTGGGCTGGTGGTTTCCGATCCTGCAGTTGATGGCGATCTTGAGCGCGGCCTTGGCTGTGACAAACCTGCTGCCGTTGCCCGCGTTGGATGGTGGGCGTTTGTTATTCATTGCCATTGAGGTCCTGCGCGGGCGACGCATAGACCCGGAGCGCGAGGGAGCCATTCACCTCATCGGCTTCGCTTTGCTGTTGACGCTGATGCTCCTGATCACCTATCAGGACATCGTTTCCCCGGTGCCGCGTCTGGATTGGTCTAGCCTGGGGTTATAAGGCAGACCAGCGGCAAAAGTTGCAACGGTCGCGCAGGACGGTCTCTGCGGGGAAAGGCGGGACGATACAACAGCAGGAGCGAAACCGGCCTGATTCGCTCCTGTTTCATGCATAGAACCAATGGCTAACATAGAATGCCGTCGTTGCGGGGCCTTGCTTCCTGCAGGTACAGTTATCTGCACGGAATGTGGCACGCGCCAGAAAGCACGCCCGGCACGGGTGCGCTGTCGCTATTGCGGTCGCCGCGCGTCCATTGAACTGACCGTTTGCCCTCACTGCGGCCGCGACCTGAAGCCTGCGGGTTTCCCCTGGCGTCGGCTGGCGTACGTTCTGGTGGTTGCCATCCTGGCCTGGGGCGTTTATGCCGGTCGCAGCCTGATCAGGCCGGAGACCTTTGTGCCGGTGCAGCGTCTCTTTGCTTCTCTTCTCAGGCCGCTCCCCACGCTGGTCGCCATTATCACGCCCACGCCGACGGAGCCGCCGCCTACCCCCACGGCGACGCCTACCGGCCCCACCGAGACGCCGACTCCTCTGCCGGCCACGCCGACGCCCAAGCCGGAGGGAACGCTTGTTCTCTTGACGGTAACCCCCAGGTTATCTCTCACCGTGACTGCAACGGTGAGCGTAACCGGAACCATAACGCCCGGCGGAACGGTCACCGTTACGCTCCGCCCTACCGGCACCGTACAACCCCAAACGCCGACGGCGACGGCCACAGGGCCGCGCACGACACCGATCAAGTACAAAGTGCAGCCCGGCGATAACCTCACCGTCATTGCTGCCCGCTTCGGCGTCACCGTTGAAGCCATTGTAGCCGCCAACAATCTGCGTAACCCGGAACGGCTCCAGGTGGATCAGGAATTGATCATCCCGCCGCCGGAGGCGACTGCCACGCCAACGGCGACGCCCACCCGTCGCCTGACGCCCACACCTACTGCCACACCGACGCCCTCTATCATCTATCCGGCACCACAACTCAAAGAGCCGCCGGATAACGATGTGTTCGGCAACGGCAAGGATGCTATCATCATCCTCCGGTGGGAGCCGGTCGGCACGCTGGCAGCAGATGAGTGGTACGCCGTCCGCCTACGATACCTGGCGAACGGTGAAACCCAATATGGCGGAGCGAACGTGAAGGAGACGTCATGGCGTGTCCCGGCGGATCATTTCGGCAAGGCCGATCAGCCGGACCGGGTCTATCAGTGGGATGTGGTTGTCATTCGCCTAGGGGCGGACGGCGCGAGCCACGAGATCAGCCCGCGCAGCGTGACCCGCACGTTCCGCTGGCCTTGATGGTTTATCAAGAAGGGAGCCTATGTTTAAGACCTTGAGCCCCGGTGCGATCGGCATCCGCGCCAACCTGACCGATGCTTTAGCCCTGGCACGAGATCACGGCTTCCAGGGCCTTGAGTTCAGCATTGTGGAAGCGACAGAGTTGGCCGGACGGCAAGGCATTGACTCCCTGCGCCGGATGTTTGCCGAGGCAGGCGTGCGCCCCATGAACTTCGGCCTGCCGCTGGATATACGCGGAGACGAAGCCGCCTGGCGCGCCGGGCTGGATATGTTACCGACTTGGGCCAAGACCGCCCAGGCATTGGGCACGACGCGCACTGCCACGTGGGTTGTGCCCTTCTCCGATGAGGTGGATTTCGCGACGAATTTCCGGTTCCATGTTAACCGCTTGCGCCCGGTGGCTCAGGTTCTTGCCGATCACGGTATCCGGCTCGGCCTGGAGTTCGTGGGCACCGCCTCCTTACGTGTCGGCCACCGCTATGGCTTCCTGCATACGATGGATGGTATGCTCGCCCTGGGCGCGGCCATCGGCACCGGCAACGTCGGCCTGTTGCTGGACTCATACCATTGGTACACATCCAAAGGCAACCTGGACGACCTGGCTAAACTATCTAATGCAGATGTCGTCGTGGTGCATGTCAACGATGCCCTTGCCGGTATTCCCGTGGATCAATTGCCGGATACGACCCGCGCGCTTCCCTGTGAGACAGGCGTCATTGACTTGGCGGGGTTCATGCAGGCGTTGGTTAACATGGGATACGATGGCCCGATCATCGTAGAGCCGTTCAGCCGGCGGTTGCGAGAGATGCCCGCCGACGGCGCGGCACAAGCCGTCGCGGAGTCGTTGCGCCGCTTGTGGGCGTTGGGCTATGATGAACGAGGTACAAAAGGCATCTGAAATCTCGGTTTCTCGCGAGAACACGAAGATCATTTTGCAGCCGTAGAAATGATTGGCGAAGGAGTGTTGAGGTTTTGTCGGTCATGTTACGCACATCTCGTGAATTGCAGCACACGTTCCAGCGTTTGCTGGATACAAAACAGGCGTTGACCGGGCGCATGTTGCAGAACCTCTCCGATCTGAACCGAGAGGAGAGCGCACAGTTTCAGGCAATCTGGGAGAAAATGCCGCCTGAGCGTCGTCGTCAGTTGGCGCGCGCGCTGGCAGAATTGGCAGAGGAGGATTTTCAAGTAGATTACCATGCCATCTTCCGCTGGCTCTTGAACGATGCAGACCCCCACGTGCGCGCCGTAGCCATAGATGGTCTGTGGGAGGATGAAGATACCGCACTCATCGGCCCTCTGGTGCGGCTCCTGACAAGCGATCCGGACGTCGGCGTGCGCGCCGCGGCCGCGACCTCCCTGGGGCGATACGTGCTGTTGGGGGAGTTGGAGGAGATAGAATCCTCGCTTGCCATGCACGCCGAACGGGCTCTGCTCGCGGTCATCCATTCGGCCAACGAAGATGTGGAGGTGCGTCGCCGCGCCATTGAATCTATCGCCTATTCCGGCGAGGCGGGTGTGCGCGATATCATAGAGAACGCCTATTATGACGAAGACGAGCGGATGCGGGTCAGCGCTCTTTTCGCCATGGGGCGAAGCGCCGATACCTATTGGCGCAACACCGTGTTGTTGGAATTGGATAATAAGCGGCCGGCCATTCGCTACGAGGCTGCCCGCGCTGCGGGCGAGTTGGAAATCAAAGCGGCGGTGCCACGCCTGATAGAACTGATTGACGATGACGACGCGGAGGTGCGAGAGGCATCTATCACCGCGTTGGGGCGCATCGGCGGCCCGCAGGCGCGCCAGGCGTTGCTGCGTTGCCTGGAATCGGACAACGAGGCGATACAGGACGCCGCCGATTCGGCCCTGGAGGAGCTGGAGTTCACCGAGGGCGGGGGAGATATCCCGCTGTTGTCCTGGGACGATGAAGATACCGAGGACGAAACGCTCTATTTAGACGAAGACGACGAGGACTGAGACTTGAGCACACTCCTCGGCATCTTGGGGCAGGTCATCGCGCCTCTGCTTATCATAATCGGCCTGGGTTATCTCTATGGGAGGCGCTTTGCCCCCGACATTCCATCGCTTTCGCGGCTCAGTTTTTATATTCTGGGGCCTTGCCTCATCTTCAGCAGCCTGGTGACCACGGAACTGCCGCAGGCGGACCTGATGCGCATGGCCGTCTTTGCGACGTTGAACATCTTGGGGGTGGTGATCGTCGGCGCGTTGTGGGCGCGCCTCTTCCGTTACGAGCCGGCCCTGGCAAGCGCTTTCACCCTGGTTGCGCTGGGGACAAACGCAGGTAACTACGGCCTCGCCGTCAACCTTTTTGCCTTCGGCCAAGAGGGGTTACAACAGGCTCTGATCTATTTCATGGTCAGCGCGGTGCTCACCGGCACGCTCGGCGTCTATATCGCCGCACGAGGCCGGGCCAGCGTAGGTCAGGCTCTGCGCAACATCCTTCATGTGCCGCTGGTCTATGCGGTCATTGTGGCGGTAGCCGTGAGGCTGTTCCATTGGCAAGTGCCGCCCGCCATCCTCAAAGCGACACAACTGGCCGGACAGGCTGCGGTGCCGGTCTTGCTCCTTCTGCTGGGTATTCAACTGGCCCGCACCGAGACCAATCAGGCATGGGGGCCGGTGAGTTGGGCGGTGCTGATCAAATTGATCGTCTCGCCCCTATTGGCATTGGGATTGCTATCTCTCCTAAGGGTGACGGGGTTGGCCTGGCAAGTGGGAGTCGTACAAGCAGGCACACCGGCGGCGGTGACGCTTACCATCCTGGCGAACGAATTTGACGCCAAACCACGTTTCGTCGCGACGGTGGTGCTGGTCTCTACGCTGGTCAGCCTGGTGACGATGACGTTCATTCTGGCGAGAGTGATGTGAGTGCCCCTTTCCCTGCCCCATCCTCTCCTCTGAGAGAGTTCAGGGGCGGACGGTTTTATGAACCCGGCACTCGCGCGACGGGGGTGCAGGGGGGTACACCCCCCTGCCGGGGGTCTTGAGGGGTGTCACCTGTACCCAGG
>FWPU01011608.1_pt1 | contig 12218 bp, 14 predicted proteins | sample 2228361 | NCBI WGS metagenome assembly FWPU01 (sample SAMEA103939777, study PRJEB20133) | metagenome | reverse complement strand
TTTGTAGAGGATGTTTCTGTGGTCAGGGCTACTTTAGGATTTTCTGCAAAGCAAAAATAATTTTTATCCCCCTCACCCCCATAAAACCTGCAAAGAGAAGGTTGATTGCCTATAGTAAGTTTAAATCTCTAAATAAATTTCTATCAAGACGCGGCAGTGAAGAGCAAACGCAAGAGAGGAAAGTTTTTCTTGCCTTCAGGTTTAGTTTTTATTAAGATTATTTATTATGCTCAGGGTTGATGGAGGTTATTTAGAGGGCGGCGGTCAAATAATCCGCACCAGTCTAGCCTTGGCTACTATCCTCAATAGAGAGGTTGAGGTTTTTGACATTCGCAAGAATAGAAAAAACCCGGGTTTAGCCGAACAGCATTTAAGGGTGATCTCTGCTTTTAAAGAGATATTTGGAGCAGGGTGTTTAGGGGATTATTTAGGTTCAGAGAGGATAGAGTTTTACCCTTCGCAAAAGCTTATAAGGGAAGAGGTCAAAATTGAGCCACAGACCTCTGCTTCCATAGGTTTGATCTTACAGGCTATTTTGCCCTGTATTTATTTTTTAGAGAAAAGGCTTAAGCTCCAGTTAAACGGTGGAACCGCGGGCAAATGGGCACCACCCTTTGATTTTTATCCTTATGTAGTCTTTCCGGTTTTGAATATCCCGGTAGAGGTGGAGGTATTAAAAAGGGGATACTACCCCAAGGGTGGAGCGCAGGTTACTCTTAGCTTTGGAGATTTTACGAAAAAGAAAATAGACCTTACCCAAAAAGTCGGTTTAGAAAAGATTCGCCTGATGAGCTTTGCCTCTCAAGGGCTATCTAAAAGAAGGGTCTGCCAGAGGCAGGTAGATACCGCCTTAAAAATTCTAAAAGAAAGGATAAAGGGAAGGATTGCGTGGGAAATAGAGACTGCCTATTTTGAAACCCTTTCTGCAGGCGCAGAGTTAAATCTTTGCGCTTATTATGCCAATGGCGTTAGGCTCTGGGCAGATGCCTTGGGAGAGCCTCGGAAGAGCGCCGAGGTCGTCGCTCAGGAGGCGGCGGAGAAGTTATTAGTGGAGATAGAAAGCCCATCCTGTTGCGATGTGCATTTAGCGGATAACCTCATTCCTTACTTAGCCTTTTTGGGAGGAAGACTTCTCACCTCCCAGATAAGCATGCATACCTTAACTAATCTGTGGGTCTGTGAGAAATTTTTAGGCAATATCTTTCGTCGCGAAGGAAACTTAATTTTCAGAGAATGAGAGAATACCCCCTGCGTTACTTTAAAGGCGTAGGGCCAAAAAGAGAAAGGGCCCTTCAGGCTTTAGGTGTTTATAACTTAAAGGACCTGCTTTATTATTTTCCCTTTCGCTACGAGGATAGAAGAAGCTTTAAAGATATTGCGGATTTAAAAGAAGGGGAATTTAGCGTCATTAAAGCAGAGGTTCTGGTGCGTCAGCTTAAAAAAATACCCTATTTTCTGAAAGGGGTGAAGGTAAGAGATATCTTTAGTGCCATAGTGGCGGATAAGAGCGGCAAAATAGAGTGCGTGTGGTTTAACCAACCCTATCTTTCAGAGAGGATAAAGGTACAGGATAAGCTTATCCTCTATGGAAAGGTCCGCCGCAATGGTGGAAAATTACAGCTGGTTTGTCCGGAATACGAACACATTCAGACCGAAGAGGATTCTTTAAATTTAGGAAGAATCGTTGGTGTCTATCGGATAAGTTCTTTTTTAAATCAAAAGTTTTTGCGCCAGCTCCTCTTTTCTGCCTTAGAGATATTTAAAAAAGAGCATACCGAGCCACTTCCCTTTACTATTCGAAAGGAAAACCACCTCCCCAATATTGTAAAGAGCTTAGAGGGAATACATTTTCCTTCCTCCTTCGAGGAGGCAGAAAGGGCGAAGGAGCGTTTTATCTTTGAGGAGTTGTTTTTTTCTCAGATTCTGGTATATCTCCGTAAAGCCAAGCATCGGCTTCAGCGTGGTCCAGCGTTTAAGATTGCCGCGGGCCTTTATGAGAGGATAAAGAATAATTTAGCCTTTGAGCTCACTCCTTCGCAAAAAGAGGTTTTAGTTCAGATTAGGGAGGACCTAAAAAAACCTTATCCTATGCATCGGCTTTTACAGGGAGAGGTAGGTTGTGGTAAGACAGTGGTAGCCAGTTTCTGTTTTGCCTTTTGTGTGGATTCAGGTTATCAGGCAGCCTTGATGGTACCGACCGAGGTTTTAGCTTATCAACATAAGGAAACCTTAGAAAGGGTTTTAGCGGGTTTAGGTTATAGGATAGAGCTTTTGGTTTCTTCCTTAGGTCCGAAAAGAATAAAACTGATAAGGGAAGCTTTAAGGGAAGGCGGTGTTGATATTATTGTCGGCACCCACGCCCTTATCCAGGAGGAGGTAGAATTTAAAAATTTAGGCCTGGTGGTTATTGATGAGCAGCATAAGTTTGGGGTAGCCCAGCGGGCGCTTCTTCCTAAAAAGGGCTTAAATCCGCATTACTTAGTAATGAGCGCTACCCCTATTCCCAGAAGTTTAGCCCTTTCCCTTTACGGTGATTTGGACCTTTCGGTAATTAAAGATATGCCTTCAGGAAGAAAGAGACCCCGGACTATCTGGATAACCGAAGGACAACGTTTATGGCTTTACGATTTTTTGCGAGAAAGATTAAAGGAAGGTAGGCAAGCCTATATTGTTTATCCGGTAATCTCCGAAAGCGAAGAGGAGGATATAAAATCCTTAGAGACGATGTATGTAAAGATTAAAGAACGCTTTTCTGACTTTCGGGTGGGAATATTTCACGGTAGGCTCAAGCCCAAAGAAAAACTGGAGGCTATTTGCGCCTTTAGAGAAAAAAAGATAGATATTTTGGTGTGCACTACGGTGGTGGAGGTGGGAGTGGATATCGAGAACGCTACGGTAATGGTAGTGGAAAACCCAGAGAGGTTTGGTCTGGCTCAACTTCATCAGTTGCGAGGAAGGATTCAACGCTCATTCTATAAGCCTTATTTTATTATGATTAGCAAAGAGGATTTAGCCTTACCTATAAAAGAGAGATTAAAGGTGATCAGTGAGGTTGATGATGGTTTTCGCATTGCTGAGGAGGATTTAAGATTAAGAGGACCAGGGGATTTTTTTGGGGATCTACAGCATGGCTTTCCGGATCTAAAGATTGCCAACCCCTTGAAGGATTTAGAGATTCTAAAAAGGGCCAGGCTGTGGGCCTTTCGGACAGTTAAAAATGACCCACATTTAGAGAGGGTGGAGCACCGTAGTATTCGCCAGTACCTGGAGAGGTTAGGATTAGAAAGAAGAGAAGATATAGAATTTAGGGTTTAGTTTCTATGAAGGTTTTAGCGGGGAGTTTGAAGGGAAGAAATATTTTAGTGCCGAAGCATACCCGCGCTGTATCTTTATTGGTTAAGAAGGCTTGCTTTGATATTTTAGGCGAGGAGATTATTAATAGCAAGGTGTTAGACCTTTTTTGCGGTTCAGGTTCTTTGGGGATGGAGGCATTTTCACGGGGCGCCAAAGAGGTGGTTTTTGTAGATATCAGACAACTGGCTATGGTTACGCTTAAACACAACCTTAACCTTTTTAAGATAGCTCCCTTTTGTCGATGTTATCAGAAGGATGCTTTTAAGGCAATAAAGGATTTCTTTCGGAGCAAAGAAACCTTTGATTTTATCTTTGTCGATCCCCCTTATCATAAAGAAACCTTAACAAAAGTCTTGCAAGCCTTAGCGGTCTATGATATATTAAACCCCTTTGGGTATGTGGTGGGTTTTTGTTCCCCTAAGGAAAAAAGGCTGAATCTGAGGTATTTTTCTTTGGTAAGGGAGCGCCGCTACGGTCAAACGGCACTTTTAATTTATAAAAAAGATGCAGAAAAAGAGGGAAGCCCTTTACCCGGGAACCTTTGACCCCATTACCAATGGGCATCTGGATATTCTGTGTCGGGCTCAGTCTATATTTGGAAAGGTCTTAGTAGGAGTAGCCAAGGAACCCGCTAAGGAAACCTTATTTAGCTATCCGGAGCGCCTGCATCTGGTAAAGGAGGCTACCAGAAGGATGAAGGGAATAAGGGCGGAAGGGTTTGGGGGGTTGGTGGTAGATTTCGCCCGTGCCCATAAGATAAAGGTAATTATAAGGGGTTTACGGATGCTTTCGGATTTTGAATACGAGTTTCAGATGGCTTTAACCAATAAAAGTTTAGCCGTAGAGGTAGAGACGGTTTTTTTGATGTCGCATCCAGAATATGCTTATATTTCAGCGCGTTTACTTAAAGAGGCATTTTCTCTGGGTGCGGATATCCGTCGCTTTGTTCCAGCAGTAGTGATAGGGGCTTTAAAAAGGAAATACCTTGAAGGTAAGCATATCCAGTATTAAAGATAAGGAATTAGAGCTTAGCGAAAGCATCCCCGCACCAAGCTGGGGCATGGACAGTCCTGATATAAAATTTATAGATGAGATCAGCTTTAAGGCTAAATTTTTAAGGTTAGGGAATACAATAGTGGTAAAGGTAAAGGTAATTTTACATCAAATGGTTAGCTGTGCGCGGTGTTTAGAAGAGGTGGGTCAACGCAGAGAAGAGGATTTTGTGCTAAACTACAATGTAAAAGATTTGGGCGATTATTTAGAGATCGATAAGGATGTGCGCCAAGAGCTTTTAGTTAATTTTCCTATGAAGGTTTTATGCAGGGATGACTGTAAAGGTTTGTGTTCTGGTTGCGGAAAAAATTTAAATTACGAGGAGTGCCTTTGTAAAAAATAGACTAAGAGGGAGGAATTTTTTATGGCGCATCCCAAAAGAAGACATTCTTATTCGCGTAAAAAAAAGAAACAGACTCACCAGAGATTAAGCCTGCCCCCTTTAGTGGAATGCCCTTCCTGTCGTCGGCTAAAGATTAGCCATATGGTTTGTCCCTTCTGTGGTTATTATAAGGGGAGAGAGGTAATTAAGATTGAAGAGAAGACTAAAAAGGAAAGATGAGTTATAGGATAGGGTTAGATATTTCGGGTGGGGATTACGCCCCCCAAGAAATCCTTAAAGGTGCATTGTTAGCAAAAAAAGAGTTAGACGCTCAACTCGTTTTGATTGGGGTAAAAGAAGAAATAGATGCTCAGCTTAATTTACACAAGGTAGACCCCCAAGGGTTTTTGCTGGTGGATGCCCCAGAAAAGATAGAGATGGCTGAGCCGGCAGCGCTTTCTGTGCGCAGAAAGAAGAACTCTTCTTTATTTATAGGCACAAAATTGTTAAAGGAAAAAAAGATTGATGCGTTTGTTTCCTGTGGGAATACCGGTGCCCTGGTTTGTTCCGCCACCTTAAACGTAGGACTGATTGAGGGTGTAGAGAGGCCGGGTATAGCCCTTCTCCTTCCTACCAAAGGGGGAATTGCTTTGATTATTGACGTAGGCGCAAATATCGACCCTAAACCTTTACATCTTTTTCAGTACGGAATAATGGCGCAGTTATACTATCGGTTAGTCTTAAATAGAGAGAATCCCAGTATCGGTTTGTTGAATATCGGTGAGGAAGAAACTAAAGGCCCAGATTATGTAAAAAATGTGCACAAGCTTTTTTCTGCAAGCGGGCTTAATTTTATAGGAAATATAGAACCTAAGGATATCTTTGGGGGTAATTGCGATTGTGTGATTTGTGATGGTTATGCAGGGAACATTGCCTTAAAGGTAGCCGAAGGGGTAGCCGAAATCGTAGGGAGATTTCTTCTAGAGGAGATAAAGAGGAGTATTTTTGGAAAGCTTGGTTTACTTTTAATTTTTAATAGTCTTAAACGTCTAAAAAAACGCATTGATTATGCGGAATATGGAGGCGCACCCCTTTTAGGAGTAGATGGGATAGTAATTATTGGGCATGGTCGTTCTAATGCGCTAGCGGTAAAGAATGCCATTAAGGTGGCGCTTAGGGAATTAAAACAAGACTTAAATTCCGAGATTAAGAGAAATATTCTCCATTTTTCGCAGGATACTAAAATTAAAAGGGCTCTCGAAGGTTTTTCTTCGCTTTAATTCTTTTAAAATGCGTTCCGCAAAGATTGTGGGTTTAGGTAAATATCTTCCGCAGAGGGTTCTTACCAATGTGGAGTTAGAAAAGATGGTAGAGACCTCTGACGAGTGGATTACTACCCGCACCGGGATAAAGGAGCGCAGGATATTTAAAGAGGGTAAAGGCGCTTCCTTTCTTGCCTATAGAGCCTCAGAAATAGCCTTAAAAAGAGCTGGCTTAAAACCGCAGCATTTAGACCTAATTATTGTGGCTACTGTTACTGCGGATATGCCCTTTCCTTCCACTGCCTGTTTTTTACAGAATTATTTAAAGGCAGAACGCGCCGCTTGTTTTGATATCTCAGCGGCTTGCGCAGGGTTTATTTATGCCTTAGTAGTTGGCTGGCAGTTTATAAAGGGAGGCTTATATAAAAATGCCCTGGTGGTAGGTAGCGAGGTTCTTTCTACAGTTACTGACTGGCAGGACCGTTCTACCTGCGTGCTTTTTGGGGATGGAGCTGGGGCAGCGGTTTTAGTAGAATCCCCATCTAAAGGTATCTTGAGCGGTTATTTAGGCGCTGATGGTTCAGAGGCAGGGCTTTTGATGATTCCTGCGGGCGGTTCACGCTGTCCTGCCTCAGAAGAGACGGTAAAATCCCGGCTGCACTATATTAAGATGAAAGGTAATGAGCTCTTTCGTATCGCGGTTAGGATAATGGTGAAGGCAGCTAGTGAAGCAATAAGGAGAGCAAGCTTTAGCCCTAAAGATATAGACCTCTTTATTCCCCATCAGGCAAACGATCGGATTATTCAGGCGGTGGCTCAAAGATTAAATTTTCCTGCGGAGAAAATTTATCTTAATATCTCCCGTTACGGAAATATGTCTTCAGCCTCGACTGCGGTAGCTCTGGTAGAGGCCTGGGAGGAAGCAAAGATTAAAAAGGGCGACCTTATTCTTTTAGATGCCTTTGGTGCAGGTTTGGTTTGGGGTAGTTGTGTAATAAGGTGGGAATGATTTAGAATTTTATGCGCGCGGTTATTTTTCCAGGACAGGGGGCGCAGTATCCCGGTATGGGTAAAGATTTAGCGGAAAGTTTCTCTTCCGCCAGAAAGTTATTTTCTCAGATCGATGCATGTTTAGGAATAAAGATCTCTGAGATTTGTTTTGCGGGTCAGCCTCAAACCTTAAAGGATACCTATTATCAACAATTGGCGATTTTATCCACCTCTTTGGTGGCTTATGAGCTATTTAAAGAAAGAGGCATAGATTTTAGTTTTTTGTCTGGATTAAGCCTGGGGGAATATACCTGTTTATATCCGGCAGGGGTATTGTCTTTAGAGGGGGTTTTGTATTTAGTGAAAGAGCGGGCACAGGCAATGCAAGAGGCAGCAAAGAGGGCTAACGCAGGTATGCTTGCGGTTTTAGGTTTGGAACTAAAGATCTTAGAGGAAAGCGCAAAAGAAAACGATTTTTATATCTCTAATATCAATTCAGAGGCTCAAGTGGTTATTTCTTTGGCAGAGGATAAAAAAGAAAAAATTAAGCATTTACTGGAAGGTTTAGGCGCCAAGGTGATAGAACTAGAGGTAAGTGGTGGTTTTCATTCTCCATTTATGGAGCCTGCTAAAGAGCGTTTAGTCAAGGCCCTTGAGGGTTTAGATTTTAAAGATGCAAAGATCCCTATTGTAAGCAATTTTACTGCCCGGCCACATACGGATAGAAACGAAATAAAACAAAACCTTTTAAGACAGCTTACCTCTTCTGTGCTCTGGAAGGATTGCGTAGAGTATATGATTGGTAAAGGCGTAGATACCTTTTTTGAGATAGGTCCGGGGAGGGTTTTGAATGGTCTTGTTCGAAAGATAAATCCTGGGGTTCAGGTAATAAATATTGAGAAAAAAGACGATTTAGAAGGAATTTAAAGGGGGAAAAGGATGCGTTTTGAGGGTAAGGTAGTTTTGGTTACAGGAGGGGCGCAAGGTATCGGCAAAGAGATCGCCTTAAGGTTTGGTAAGGAAAGAGCCAAGGTGAATATTTTTGATGTGAATGAGGAGGCGTTAACCCAGACCCTTGAGGAATTAAAAATTTATACGCAAGCCGAGGGCTTTATCATAGATATTAGTTCTTTAGTTGAGGTAGAGAAAAATGTCAATAAAATTATTGACAACTTTTTGAGAGTTGATATATTAGTAAACAATGCGGGGATTACTAAAGATAATTTATTATTGAGGCTCTCTGAAAATGATTGGGATAAGGTTTTGGCGGTAAACTTAAAGGGCGCTTTTAATTGCACCAAGATAGTCGCTAAATATATGCTGAAGCAGCGCTGCGGTAAAATTATCAATATCTCTTCTATTATTGGAATAATCGGAAACGCTGGTCAGACAAATTACGCTGCCTCTAAAGCAGCCCTTATTGGATTTACTAAATCCTTAGCTAAGGAACTAGGCTCAAGAAATATTACCGTAAATGCCGTAGCGCCGGGTTTTATCCAGACCGCAATGACTGAGCGTCTACCCAAAGAGGTTAAGGATGAGATACTGAGAGGCATTGCCTTGGGTAGATTCGGTGAGGTTCAAGATGTAGCCAATGCAGTTCTTTTTTTAGCCTCGGAGGAAGCTAGTTATATTAGCGGCCAGGTATTGGTGGTAGATGGAGGGTTTATTTAAATTTGAACTACTAATTAAGCAAAAAGGAGGAGGGTGTAATGAGCGTTGAGGAAAAAGTTAAGGAAATTATTGCGGAGCAATTGGGGGTAAAAAAGGAAGAGATTAAACCCGAGAGCTCTTTTGTGGAGGATTTGGGAGCAGATTCTCTGGATACCGTGGAGGTAGTAATGGCTCTGGAGGAAGAGTTCGCTATCGAGATACCCGATGAGGATGCAGAGAAGATACGCACGGTGGCGGAAGCAGTAAAATATATTGAAGAGAAGGTAGAGAAGAAGGAAAAATAGTTCTTTTAAATGGAGAGACGGGTAGTAGTTACTGGTTGTGGTGTAGTCTCTCCGGTAGGAAACGACAAAGATACCCTTTGGGAAAACTTAATAAAGGGAAAAAGCGGCATATCAAGGATCACCGCTTTTGAGCCTAGTGCATTTGATTCTCAGATTGCCGGAGAGGTAAAGAACTTTGTCCCTCCCCATTTTTTTTCTCCTAAGGACCTGCAGAGAACCCCGCGTTTTGTGCAATTTGCTTTAAAGGCAACCGAAGAGGCTCTAAAGGAGAGTTCACTTGATTTAGAGATGATTGACCCATATCGGATAGGGGTCATTGTGGGCTCAGGGATTGGGAGTTTAGAAACTATGGAGAAGGAGTTCAAGGTTTATCTGGAGAAAGGACCAAGAAAGATTTCACCCTTTCTTATCCCTATGCTTATTACCAATGAAGCGGCAGGTAATATCGCTATCTATTTTAATATAAAAGGACCAAACCTCTGTACTGTTACTGCCTGTGCTTCAGGAGCGCATGCTATAGGTGAGGCCTATCTGGCGATAAAGCATAACCGTATAGATGTAGCTATCTGTGGAGGAACAGAGGCGGCAATCACCCCTATGGGGATAGGTGGCTTCTGTGCCTTAAGGGCGCTTTCTAAAAGAAACGATGCCCCGGAGAAAGCCAGTCGACCCTTTGATAAAGAAAGAGATGGTTTTGTAATGGCGGAAGGGGCAGGAATAGTAGTATTAGAAGAGTTAGAGCATGCCAAAAAAAGAGGAGCTCATATTTACGCGGAGGTAAGTGGTTATGGCGCAACCTGCGATGCCTATCATATTACCGCACCCCATCCCGAGGCAGAGGCAGCCAGCTTGGCTATGCAAATGGCTTTGCAAGAGGCAGGTGTTTCTTTAGAGGAAGAGATTTATATTAATACCCACGGTACAAGCACTGAGCTTAACGACAAGATAGAGACAAAAGCAATAAAAAATGTTTTTGGGAGTCGGGCTTATAAGTTAGCTATAAACTCTACCAAGTCTATGACCGGACATACCCTGGGAGCGGCCGGAGCCATCGAGTTTATAGTCTGTTGTTTAACCATAAAGCATAAGATTATTCATCCCACAATTAATTACGAGTTCCCCGATCCCGAATGCGATTTAAATTATACACCCAATAAAGCCATAGAGCGTAATATTAAAATAGCGCTATCTAATTCCTTGGGTTTTGGAGGGCACAACGCCACCCTTCTTTCAAAAGAGTTTAAATAATTATAATTTAGGTTTAGAGATGGGTTTAACTTTACTGGAGAAGATTTTATTAAAGGCTACCCCTAAAAAACATCTGGAAGATTTTATTTATGCCAAGGTAGATTTTTGTTTTGGCAATGACGTCACCGCGCCCTTAGCGGTAAAGGAATTCTTAAAAGCGGGTTTTTCTTCTGTTTTTAGCCAAAGCAAAATTGCCTTTGTTTGTGACCATTTTGTTCCCGCCAGAGATGCGCAATCCGCTAATAATGTAAAGCTGTTGAAAGACTTTGCCTTGCGTTTTAAAATAAAGAATTTTTTTGATACCCAGCAATGCGGAGTAGAGCATGTATTTTTAATCGAAAAGGGTCTGGTTAGACCGGGCTTTTTGGTTGTAGGTGCGGACTCCCACACCTGTACCTTGGGCGCTATTGGTTGTGCAGCTTTTGGCGTGGGTTCTACAGATTTGGCAGCGGTAATGAAAGAAGGAAGGTGCTGGTTGAAAAGACCTCCTACCCTAAAATTTATTTATACCGGTAAATTAAAAAAATGGATATCTGGTAAAGACATAATCCTTTATACTATAGGTACAGTAGGCGTCGACGGTGCGCTCTATAAAGTAATGGAGTTTTGCGGACCAGAGATAGAAGGATTAGGTATGGAGGAGAGACTAACCATGACCAACATGGCAGTAGAGGCAGGAGCGAAAACAGCAATTATTGCTCCTGATAAAATTACCTTAAATTACTTAAGGCAATGGGAGGCTTTTAAAGATTTAAAAGAGAAGGATTTAAAAGAACTAAAGAGCGATAGCGAGGCGCAATACGAAAGGACAGTAGAGATTGAGGTGAGCAATTTGGAACCCCAGGTGGCTTCTCCCCATTCCCCGGCTAATGTAAAGGGGGTAATGGCTTTTCGTAAGGTTAAGCTCAACCAGGTAGTGATTGGTTCCTGCACTAACGGAAGGCTTTCCGATTTAAGGATAGCTGGTCGTATCTTAAAAGGTAAAAAAATAAAAAAGGGTTTAAGGGTGATTGTGCTGCCCGCTACCCCTTATATTTATCAACAGGCAGAAAGGGAGGGTTTAATAAAGATATTTATAGAGGCGGGTTGTGTGGTTTTGCCTCCTACCTGTGGGCCTTGTTTAGGTGGTTGGGCAGGGATATTGGATAAAAACGAGGTGGCTTTAGCCACTACCAATCGTAATTTTATTGGTCGGATGGGACACCCGGAAAGTTTTGTTTATTTATCCAGTCCAGCGGTAGCGGCTGCCAGCGCCATCACCGGAAGGATTACTCATCCCCAGGAGGTGGCTTAAATGCTTATAAAGGGTAAAGCCCATATCTTTGGAGATAACATTAACACCGACGATATTATCGCTGCTAAGTATTTAAATTCTCAGGATGAGAAATTCTTAGGTTCAAAATGTATGGAAAATATCGACCCCAGTTTTACAGAAAGGGTAGGGAGAGGAGATATTTTAGTGGCGGGGAAAAATTTTGGCTGTGGTTCAAGTAGGGAACATGCCCCTTTGGCCCTAAAGGGATGTGGCATAGCTCTGGTGCTTGCCGAAAGCTTTGCGCGGATATTCTTCCGAAATGCGATAAATATTGGTTTGCCTATTATAGAGCTGAAAGAGGTCAGAGATATTAAAGAGAACGATTTATTAGAAGTAGACTTAGCGCAAGGCATAATCGGAAATCGCAGTCAAGATAAGACCTATGGTTTCCCCCCTTTTCCTCAGTTTCTCCAGGGAATAATTAAAGACGGTGGCTTATTGAATTGGATAAAAAATAAAAAGTCCAAAATAATAAAATAGTTGTTTATTTTCGACCGTCGGCTCTTAATATTTTTAGTTGCTTAAAAAATTATTTCGAGTGAGAGTGAAAATTTTAAAAACAGAGAGAAGAACCGTTTTTATTTATAATTTTTTGATGGAAGGAGGTAGCTAATGAAAGTACAGAAAATGTTATGTAAAGTAAAGATAATCTGTTTGGATGGCACATTTTTAGAAGGGACCCTGCATATCTCTGAAGGTTTACGTTTATATGATTT
>FWPU01011607.1_pt1 | contig 12219 bp, 13 predicted proteins | sample 2228361 | NCBI WGS metagenome assembly FWPU01 (sample SAMEA103939777, study PRJEB20133) | metagenome | reverse complement strand
CGATGACCCATCGGATGGTGAGGCGCTTGGGACGTGCGAGCACTACTAGCCCGTGACAGAATTTTTAGACACGCTCTTAGATAGAGACAGTCGTCTGCGTGTCACCCGCGGCATAGGCAAAAAGGAGACCGAAGCCAGTAAAAAAGCCTTTCAGATGTTGCAACGGCGGGGGCATCCGCACACGCCATCGCCTTTGCTCTCCGATGGCTGGGGGGGTTGAGGAGGCTATCGTGGACGTGTATGGAGTGATCCCGCCCTATCGTGGACGGGGGCGTCCGCCCACACGCTCCCAGCCCGGAAAAGACTGGCTCTACCTGCCAATGGTCAAACATCGTGATAAACAGGGACGGTGGCAGAACGTGACACTCAAAGCCATTTGGGGGGACGAAGCCAAGTTGCTTAAATTGTTGGGAAAGAGCACGGCTTACCTCGAGCGCAACCATTTGACAGCACGCCTTTTCAATGCCCGCTTGACCCGAAAAACACTGGCATTTTCCAAGCACGTTCAGGCCCATGAATCTGCGCTGACGTGGGGAGATGCATACTATAATTGGGTGCGCCCGCGCAAAGGACTGCGTGTTGCCATTGTGGATGACCCTTCGAGCAAATGGTTACGCCGCCCTCCTGGGATGGCGGCTGGATTGACCGATCATATTTGGAGTGTTAAAGAACTGTTGTGGACTGTCCCCTTACCAAGTGCTAAACACACTTGATCGGGTGACTATCAAAAATTTGAGACCTCCCAAAAAAGGGGTAGCCAGTAGAAATAGGAGGCGGCACACTCCGTGTGCCGCCTACTTTGACACGCGCTCAAACCGCGCCTGAAAGAAGCGCAGATACTTCGGCTCGTAAACCATCTTCAAGCCGCGCACTTTTTCGCGCTCGTCGTAGACGGCGGCGACGGACTCCGCCGTGACGTCCATGTGCGCCTGCGTGTAAACGCGGCGGGGGATGGTCAGACGGACGAGTTCCAGCGCGGGGTAGTGGTGTTCGCCCGTTTCTTTGTCGCGTCCTGCCGAGACGATGCCGCGCTCCATCGCCCGCACGCCGGAGTCCACGTAAAGTTCCGCCGCCAACGTCTGCGCCGGAAACTCGTCCTGCGGAATGTGCGGATAAAATGCCTTCGCGTCCAGATAGACCGCGTGCCCGCCGATGGGGCGGACGATAGGGATGCCCCAGTCCATCAACTTCTGTCCCAGATACTCGACCTGTCCCACGCGCGCGCGAATGTGGTCGTCCTGCACCGATTCGACGATGCCCCGCGCCATCGCTTCCATGTCGCGCCCCGCCATGCCGCCGTAAGTGTGCAAGCCCTCGTAAACGACAACGAGGTTGCGCGCCTCTTCATACAGATTCCAGTCGTTCAACGCCAGCCAGCCGCCGATGTTGACCAGCGCGTCCTTCTTCCCGCTCATCGTGCAGCCGTCCGTGTAGGAGCAGAACTCTTTCAGAATTTCGGCAACGGGTTTATCTCGATAACCTTCCTCACGCTGCTGAATGAAATGGGCATTTTCAACGGCGCGGGTCGCGTCCAACATGATGCGAATGCCATAGCGGTCTGCCAATGCTCGCACCGCTTTGAGGTTTGCCATCGAAATCGGCTGCCCGCCTGCCATGTTGACCGTCCCCGCGATGCTGATATAAGGAATCCGCTCCGCGCCGACTTTGCGAATGAGGTCTTCCAACGCCTGTAAGTCGACGTTGCCCTTGAACGGATGCTCATTGTTCGGGTCGTGCGCTTCAGGAATAATCACGTCCACGAACGTGCCGCCCGCCAACTCTTGATGCAAGCGGGTGGTCGTGAAATACATGTTGCCGGGAATAAAATCACCCGGCTTAATCAACATGCGCGACAGGATATGCTCTGCGCCGCGTCCTTGATGGGTGGGGACGATGTAGCGGTAGCCGTAGAACTGCTGAATGGTTTCCTCCAGATGATAGAAATTCTTGCTCCCCGCGTAGGCTTCGTCGCCCAACATCATACCCGCCCACTGCCAATCGCTCATTGCGCCCGTGCCGCTGTCGGTGAGCAGGTCAATGTAAACATCCTCCGAACGGAGCAAAAACGTATTGTAACCCGCCTCCGCTATCGCGCGCTCCCGCTCCGGGCGCGACATCATCTTCAATGGCTCAACGACTTTCACCTTCCACGGTTCCGCCCACGAACGGCGGGTGGGACGAGGGTGAGACATGGTGGTGGCTCCTCTTTGGTCAATGGGTCAATGAGTCAATGAACCAGTGAACCCATTGACCATTGACCCATTGACTCATTGACCCATTGACCCATTCTTGCACACTCGCCCCAAAAACGCAACGGCGGAACCCGTTTTCGGTTTCCGCCGCCGCATCCAGAAGTATGGAGAGTTAAGCAGGACAAATCCCATCTACTTTTTAGGTTTCTTCGGCTTGTTAGCTTTGGCTCCCTTGATGCCGGGGAGATTGAGAACCTCAATCGCTTGCGCCTGCACCACGCCGTCCGCGCTGGGCTGTCCCTGCACCGTCACCGCGTCGCCGACCTTCAACTCTGCAGCCGAACTTTCCTTCAGCGTCACGACGCGCGTCGCGTCGGTGGTTTTGACTTCATATTCGGTGTCGACCATCTTCACCTTCAGAGGCGAGGTGCTGGTCACACTGCCCGTGATGCGGTTAGCCGGTGCCTTTTTCGGGGCTTTTTTGGGAAGTTTCGCGTTCGCGCTGGGGCGGACGATGACAGCCTTCGCGTCAATGCTGTTTCCCGAAATCGCGCCCTGAACCACCACCACGTCCCCCGTTTTCAAATCGCCAATTTTGATAGGCTCCGCTCTCAAAACCTTCGTCGTGTCCGTGTAACTCACGTTCGTCGTCGCGCCTTGACGCCCCGTCAGCGTCAGCGTCTTTTTTGCCGTGTCAATCGTGCTGATTCTGCCTTGCGCCCCCCCGCGTTTCGCGCCTTTTGCCGCTTGCGCCAACGCATAGCGACACGAACCGACGAATACCATCACCAAGCAGAGTGCGACAACGGATGTCCATCTTCTCATAGCCATTCCCTCCACGTGAGAGATTCAATTGCTGGGCTTCGGCGGAACAATCCGCCGAAATCCTCAGTTCACCGACATAGACGCGATGAGGGGAGGAAAGTTCAGCCGTCGGGGAAAATGCGTGGGTCGTGCGGGAGCGTGGGCGTTGAACTTTGTCCAATTGTTTTGCACTTTGCGCCGACCTGTGCTATAATGTTGCGCAAAGGAGAGATACATGATGGCTGTGGCTGAACGTCAACGAGTTGCAACAATATCCGAACTCCGCGCCCGCACGGGCGAATTGGTTACGGAGGTGATGACAACGAAACGCCCACTTCGTATCACCCGTCACAAGCAACCAGCAGCGGTGCTGATGGACATTGATGAATATGAACGTCTAAACTACGAGCGTGAGTTCTTTGTCGCCATCGCGGAAGGACGCACGGCGGCTGCCGAAGGGCGTGTCCGACCGCACGCGGAGGTTATGAAAGAGATGCGGCAATGGCTGAAAAAACCTACGAAATAGTCTGGTCAGACAGGGCGATTGCAGACTTGCAAGAGATTGCGGATCACATTGCCCAGAACTCACCCTCAGCGGCAGAGCATTTAGTTGACCAGATGGACGAGACAGTTGACCGCCTCCGCCTTTTTCCATCTTCGGGGCGCATCGTTCCTGAACTTCGCCGTCAACGCAACCCTCCCCGCGAACTCATCGTTGCCAACTACCGCGTCGTCTACTATGTGCGTGAGGACACAATTTCCATCGTCACTGTTTTTCATGGCAGACGCAAAGCGGAAGATGTGTTAGCAGACCTGATGTAGCGCTTGCTTGAAATCCGCAATCAAATCACCCGTGTCCTCAATCCCCGCCGACACCCGAATCAGTCCGTCCGTCACCCCCATTCGCTGGCGTTCCTCATCGGGAACGTTGATGTGCGAGGACAAACCGGGGTGCGTCACTAATGTCGCTACGTCGCCGAGGTGGGGGACGAACTGCGCGATTTGCAGCGATTCAATTACCTTCGCCGCCACCGCCACGCCGCCCTTGACTTCAAACGCAAACAAACTGCCGCAGCCCTGCGGCAACAGACGTTGAGCGATGGCATGTTCAGGATGAGACGCCAAACGGGGATGCCACACGCGGCGGACCTGTGGCTGCTCGTCCAGCCAACGCGCCAACGCTTCGGCGTTTTGCGACTGCCGCTCCACGCGCAGACTCAGCGTGCGGATGCCGCGCAGCGTCAACCACGCCTCAAACGGCGCGACCTGCATCCCCGTCTTTACCGCGATTTGCCGCGCCCGCTGCATGAGGTCGGAGTCGTTGCTGAGGAACACTCCTGACATCGCGTCCGAGTGTCCACTGAGATACTTCGTCCCGCTGTGAATCACGCCCGTCACGCCGAACTCAAACGGACGGCACAGGCACGGCGTCGGAATCGTGTTGTCCACGAACAGCATCGCGCCCGCCAGTTGCGCGATGCGACTGACGCGCTCCACGTCCACCACGCGCGCCGTAGGGTTGGACACGGTCTCGACGAAAATCAATCTTGTCTTCGGCGTCAGCGCGGCTTCGATGGCTTCGGCAGTGGGGTCGACGAACGTCACGTCGACGTCAAGGCGCGTCAATTCATCTCGGAACAGAACGAACGTCCCGCCGTAAATATCGCGGGCGGCAACAATGTGGTCGCCTTTGTTGACCGCCGCCCACACCGCGCAGTAAATCGCGCTCATGCCCGTCGCGCAGGCGAGCGCAGCGTCCGCGCCCTCCAACCGCCTGACGGCGTCCTCCAGTAGGGTCATGTTGCCGTGACCGTATCGCCCGTAATACCAATCGTCCGACTGCCCGCGCGCGCGGCGTTCCAACTGTTCCACGCTGTCAAAGCGAAACCCGACCGATTCGTAAATCGGCGGCGCAGTGACGCGCGTGGGCGATGTGGCTTCGGTGCCCGTGTGGGCGGCAATGGTGGAGAGGTTCATGGATGGTGAATGACCAATGACCAACGACCAATGACCAAACAAAGGGGGGGGATGGGAGTTGATGAGGTCGGCTAAGGTTTGCTTTTTGCGCCAACTCCCAGCCCCCCATAGCCAACCCCAGCCATCCCCCAGCAATTGGTCAATTGGTCATTGGTCATTGCTGACTTGTTGCCGCTTCGATGGCGTCGTAAAGGTCTTGTCCGCGCTGACCCAGCCCGATGATGATGCCTTTACTGTCAATCAGAAAATGCGACGGCAGGTTGTGCACACGATACAGTTTGCTCAACGCGAACTTGCCGTCCGCGCCGTCGCAAATTTGCGTCCAGTCCACGTCTCGGTCTTGCATGAAATCTTTGAGGGCTTTTACTTCCTTATCCTGCGAGATGCCGATGACGACCAGACCTTTCTCCTGAAACGCCTGATGGACGCGCTTGATGTGGGGCAACTGCCGCCATGATTCGGCATCACGGAGCGACCAGAAGACCAGCAAAACGGTCTTCCCCTTCAACGCGCTGAGGGAAACCGTTTTCCCGTTCACGTCTTGGGCGGTAAAGTCAAGAGCGGGGCTGCCACGCGTCAACGGAGGCTTGGGGGGGACTTGTTTCGACGAAACGCGCAAAGTGATTTGCGTCCCCGGTGCATCAAGGGAAACAACTTCGTAGGTCTTGCCCTCGACGTTGAACGGCTCCGCTGCCGCGTACCATTCGTGGGAGTCGAATCGCCCGTTGAGTTTGCCGTCGCCGTCGGTGTCTATGAGGAGAACGACGTTCGATAGGTCGTTGAACAATCCATCGGCGTTGTCATCAATGACGGCAACTTTGCGAACCGCGCTGCCGAACTTGATTTCCCCTAACCGGAAGCAATCGGTGAAGTAGTAAACGTGGTAAGGGTCGCGCGACGGAATGCGCAGGAACAGCAGCGTGTAGGGATGAGTTTCCGTTTTGGAGCCGCTGACGTACTTCAGGTCAAACGTCTCTTTGCGAATGAGCACGGGCGTTTCGCTGCCCCACGACGCCGAGCCGTCGTTCATCAGGTCGTAGTCGCCGTTGCTGTCAATGTAGATGCGATTCAACGAGGCTTCGTCCACGACAACCGTGATGACGTTGTTCGGAGCATTCCCCAATTTGAAACTGCCGTAAAGAGGTTTGCCTGAGCGGTAAGCCGGTTCTCGTCGGAAGGCGCGGGGGGGCTTGTCGCTGAGGGGGATTTTCATCCGGCGAACCACCGCGATGTCTTTGAGATTTTCTTCCGGTTTCAGCGTGGCTTGCAGCGTCTGCGCGGACGCGGGCAACCCGCACGCGCACAGCAGCAGCCAAACACTCAACGTTCTCCGCACACGACCGACCTCCCAGCACAAGTCAATGGGTCAACGAGTCAATGGAGTGACGAGTTTGCTCATTGACCCATTGACTCATTGACCCTTCTACGTTCAGGCGACGGCTTTCGCGGCTGCCAGCGCCGCCTCATAATTCGGCTCGCTCGTGACTTCGGGGACGATCTCAACGTAAGTCACGGTGTCGTTCTTGTCGACGACGAACACGGAACGCGCCAACAGTTTGAGTTCCTTGATAAGCACGCCGTAGTTTTCCCCAAAAGAGCGGTCCTGATAATCGGAAAGCGTCTGAACGTTCTCCACGCCCGCCGCGCCGCACCAGCGTTTTTGCGCGAAGGGCAGGTCCAGACTGACAACGTACACTTTCACATCGCCCAACTTCGCGGCTTCTTCGTTGAAACGTCTCGTTTCAAGGTCGCACACCGGCGTATCTAACGACGGCACCGCCACGAAAATCCGCGCCGTGCCCGCCGTGTCCGCCAACGTCACGGCTTGCAAGCCATTATCCACCACCTTGAAGTCCGGCGCCTTGTCGCCGACCTTCACTTCGCGTCCCAGCAACGTCAAGGGATTGCCCTTGAACGTCACGACACCTGCACGTTCTGACATCAAAATCCCTCCTGTGAGAATTGTTTGTAGTAGCGCAATGAATGGCGCTACTACGAACAGCGTTTGACGACATGCAAGTATAATCCGTCCGTTCAGGTTTGACAATTCGGCTGGAGCAGCCGATGTGCAACTTGTTGCACGTTGGCAAACGGTTGGACGCTCTGCGGCTGTCCAAGCCGCCACCACGCCCAAACGAACATGACGGACTTCGCGCCGCGCGGCGGCAAGTCGAAGCGCGTGGCAATCGCCAGCGCCGGCGAGAGGATGAATTCGCGGTCGCTGGCGAAACGCGGGCTGAGCGCGCCGCTTTGCGCGAAATGCGTCCACAGTTCATCGCCTTCGTCCAGCGTTTCCCACTGACCGAACGTGACCTGCGCGCCGTCGCGCACGACGCCCATCGCGTAGCCTTCGCCGCCGTCCAGTATGTGCGCGCTGACTATGACGAACTCCTCGCACTCCGTCCAACGGCAGAGCAGTTCCGGGAGGGGCGGACTCTGGCGAATCGGCACGCCGCGCGAGTAGAGAATCGCGACGGTCAGCGGCGCATCCGTCGCGTTGGTCGCGTGGCAGACCAGTTGGCAGCCCGGCGTCCCCGGCCGCCTGAGGCACTCTTGACTCACGCGCACCAGCCCCGCGAACTCCGCGCGCGGCGACCACAACGCAGCTTCGCGCCGTTCGCCCTGCATAGCGCTAACGGCAAAGAAAGTGGGCGGTAAATCCGTCTTCTGCCTCATAGCAGTCAGCATTATGACACGCCTGCGTAGGCTTTACAAACCATCGGGCGAAAAGTATAATGAAATCCAGCCAAGAGGTCGGGAGGGATACGGTTGGACATAGGAAACCATCACCAGATAGACAAAGAAATCAACCTGCGCGGCGAGGTGTGCCCCTATACGTTCGTGTATTCCAAGTTGGCTTTGGAAGACATGCAAATCGGACAGGTCTTAAAAGTCATCGTGGATAACGACGCCTCCGGCGACAACGTGCCCCGCAGCCTGCAAATGGAAGGACACAAACTCCTGAGCGTAGAGAAGGTCAACGAGACAGACTGGGAGATCATTGTTGAGAAAGCAGATGAGTAAGTCAATGAGTCAATGAGTCAATGGGTTCATGGTTTTGTTGACCCATTGACTCATTAACTCTATTGACTGATTGACCCTCAATGCGTCCCATCGTTCTCATCATCCTGGACGGTTGGGGCATCAATCCGAGAGCAGAGGGGAACGCGATTGCGTTGGCGCGCACCCCGAACTTCGACGTGCTCTGGAATGATTATCCCCACACCCAACTGGCTGCGGCGGGCAGCGCGGTCGGGCTGGCGGACGGCATGGTGGGCAATTCGGAGGCGGGGCATCTGACCATTGGCGCGGGGCGTATTGTGGAGCAGGAAGCCCTCCGCATTGACCGGATGATTGCAGACGGAACGTTCTTCGAGAACGAAGTTCTGAAGGCGGCGATCCGCCATGCGAAAGATAACAGCAACCGCTTGCACTTGATTGGGTTGGTGTCCGACGGCGGCGTTCACAGCCTGGAGCGGCACATCTTCGCGCTGGTGCAGATGGCAGCGAAAGAAGGGTTGCGGTCGGAGCAGGTGCTCGTTCACGCGCTTTTGGACGGCGTGGACAGTCCGCCGCAAAGCGCGCAAAAGTATGTAGCGCGGCTGATGGGGCACATGCTGCGCGTGGGCGTCGGTAGCGTTGCGAGTTTGTGCGGGCGCAGTTTGGCGATGGAGCATCACGGACGCTGGGGGCGCACCCAGCAAGTTTACGAACTTCTGACGCAAGGGAAAGGGTTGCTCGCGCCGACGGCGATTGAAGGCATTGAAAGAGCCTACCATCGCGGCGAAACGGATGCGAACGTCGCACCGACCGTTGTGCTGGGCAGCGATGGCTTGCCGCGCGACTCGGTCTGCGACGGCGATGCCGTGATATTTTTCAACCTGCGCGGCGAGCGCATGAGCCAACTCCTTTGGGCATTTGTGGCGGACGAGTTCAAGCCGTTTGCGCGGGGGGCGCGCCCGAAGATACATCTCGTTTCGCTGACCGCCTGTGATTTGCCGGTTTCTATTCCCGTCGCTTTCCCGCCGTTGCCGGTCGAAAACTGTCTGGGCGAAGTCCTCAGCCGACACAAAAAAAAGCAACTGCGCCTCGCGGAGTCAGAGAAAGAGTTGGCGGTGTCGCACTTCTTCAACGGCGGTCGCAGTGAGCCGCTGCCCAATGAGGAGCGCGTCATCGTTCCATCGGATGCGGCCTGTCCGCCCGAAATGAAAGCGGCGGTCCTCGCGCAGAAATGCGTGGAAGCGATTGCGTCTCGGCGTTACGATTTTGTCCTTGTCAATTTCGCCAACGCCGACGTCATCGGTCATTCGGGCAACGTGGCGGCGGTCATCCAAGCCGTTGAAGCGGTTGACAGCGCTCTGGGGCAAGTCGTCGAAGCGACTTTGAAAGCCGACGGCGTCGCTATTATCACCGCCGACCACGGCAGCGCGGAGCAGATGGTCGACACGGTGGCATCGCAGCCGAACATCCTGCACACAACGAACCCCGTGCCGTTTATCCTCGTCGGCGAAGAGTTCAAAGGACGCAAGACCCCTCTGCGGCGCGGGCAACTTGCGGACGTTGCGCCGACGGTGTTGAACCTGATGAACCTGTCTGTGCCGGCGGAGATGACCGGCGTGGACTTGCGCGAAATCACGGGTGAAGATTTCACCCAAGCGGAAGAATTACCAACGATTGAAGACGAAGTCCGCGCCGCGATTGAGTTGGGGTATCGCATGGAATTGGACGCCTGCCGCTTTTATCTGATGGCGGCGGAGAGCACACCTGACGAACGCGGCAAGGCGTTGTATCGCCGTCTCGCGGCGGATGAGGAGCATCATGCCGCCCTGACGCAGGAACAGTTCCGACGGGTGTTAGCCGAAGCCGGCGCGGCGTTGACGACGGTTCACGAAACGGCGGGCGAACATCGCGGGTTACCGAACACGAGTCTGTCACCCGTCGAGATTTTAGAGACCGCCATTCAGGGGGAAGTCATGGCGCGGGATCTATTCCGCGAGTGCGCCACCCAAGCGCGACACCCCGAAGCGAAGCAGATTTTTGAAGAGATGGTGAAAGAAGAGGAAGAACACCTCCAGCACCTCCTCCACGCCCGCCGTGAAGCGGTGAAGTGGGGAGCGTATTACGAGGTGCCGGAGAAAATTCATTGATGAGAGATGAGGGAGAAGGGATAAATTATCTGTCATACTGAACGGAGTGAAGCATCTCGCTGGGAGATTCTTCGCCGCGCTCAGAATGACACCGACACGCAGCGTGCGACTTTATCTCTCATCCCTCATCTCGCATCCCTTATCGGTCGGTGATGATCATGTTGCTGACAATGCAACTTCAAGAGCCTTTACCAAAAATATACAACGAACTGTCCGCTGAGGAGCTGGACGAGAGAATCTGGAACGCCAAGCGCGAACTGGGCGAGCGGCTGGTGATTTTGGGTCACCACTATCAGCGCGAGGACGTGATCAAGTTCGCCGACTTTCGGGGCGATTCTTACAAACTCTCGCAGTTAGCCGCCAGCCGCGAGCAGGCGGAATACATTGTGTTCTGCGGCGTTCACTTCATGGCGGAGAGCGCGGACATTCTCAGCGGTCCGCATCAGAAAGTCATCCTGCCCGACTTGAACGCGGGTTGTTCGATGGCGGACATGGCGGACATTGACCAAGTCGAAGAGTGCTGGGAACTTCTGAACGAAGCGACGGATGAACCCCTCGTGCCCATTACTTACATGAATTCGGCGGCAAACCTCAAGGCGTTTGTCGGACGCAACGGCGGCGCGGTCTGCACGTCGTCGAACGCGCCTGCCGCGCTGCGCTGGGCGCTGGACAGAGGGACCAAAGTGCTGTTTTTCCCCGACCAGCATTTGGGGCGCAACACGGCGACGCTCAAGTTGGGTTACAGCCTTGACGACTGCATCGTGTGGGACCCGTTCAAAGACTGGGGCGGCCACGCCCCCGAAGATTATCAGGCGAAGAAATTCATCCTGTGGAAAGGGCATTGCTCCGTGCATGGCATGTTCACCGTTGAGATGATTCACAAATGGCGGCGCGCAGTGCCCGACATCAAAATCCTCGTTCATCCCGAATGTCGCTATGAACTGGTCAGCATCGCCGACTATGACGGCAGCACGGAATACATCGTCAAGACCGTCAACGCCGCGCCGCCCGGCAGCAAGTGGGCCATCGGCACGGAAATCAACCTCGTCCACCGCATCGCCAAAGAGAACCCCGACAAGTTCGTGCGCTGCCTCAACGAAAACGTCTGCGTCTGCGCGACGATGTACCGCATTGACCAGCAGCACTTATGCTGGGCATTGGAGAACTTGCTCGAAGGCAACGTCGTCAACCAGATTACCGTGTCCGAAGACATCGCGCACTGGGCGCGGATAGCGTTAGACCGAATGCTGCAAATCAAGTAAAAGGGGAAGGAAGCGGAAGGAAGGGGAAAGAAGGGGAGCCATAAACGAATGCATGAAATTTTAGACTTCATTCTCAGATTTGACCACCACCTCGGCAATGTCATCCGCAACTATGGAACGTGGACTTACTTCATTCTTTTCCTCATCATCTTCTGCGAAACCGGTCTCGTCGTCACCCCGTTTCTGCCCGGCGATTCGCTGCTGTTTGCGGCGGGCGCGTTTGCGGCGAAGGGCGATTTGGGTGTGATGTGGTTGTTCATCCTCCTCAGCATCGCGGCGATTGCGGGCGACACGGTGAACTACTGGATTGGCGCAATGATTGGTCCCCGCGCGTTCACCGGCAAGGTGCGATTTCTTAAGAAAGAACACCTTGACCGCACGCACGCGTTCTACGAAAAATACGGCGGCAAGACAATTGTCCTCGCTCGCTTCGTTCCCATCGTGCGCACCTTCGCGCCGTTCGTCGCGGGCGTGGGCAGCATGACTTACGGAAAGTTCCTCAGTTACAACGTCTTCGGTGGACTCGCATGGATTGCGCTCTTTACCTTCGGCGGCTATCAGTTCGGCAACCTCCCTTACGTGCAGAAAAACTTCAAGGTCGTCATCCTCGCCATCATTCTCATCTCTGTGCTCCCGATGGTGATTGAGTATCTGCGGGCGCGTACTGGGGCGAAGCAGAGCCTGTAAGCGGTCATTGCTTCGCTCCGCCCGCAATGACCGCTTACAGGCTCTGTCTTTGCACAGATTGGGTGCATTACGTAAAATTTGCAACCCTGGTAAGGAGGCGCTGCTCCGACGGAGGTGGGGCAGGAGGCAGGAGGCAAATTTGACGTCCTG
>FWPU01011604.1_pt1 | contig 12223 bp, 8 predicted proteins | sample 2228361 | NCBI WGS metagenome assembly FWPU01 (sample SAMEA103939777, study PRJEB20133) | metagenome | reverse complement strand
TACCAGCAGGAGACAATGGTTAATGGCTCGGAGCAAGTGGTTTACTGGAAGTTCAACAACGATACTGCCCACGGCGAGAACGATACGTTAGCCTACGATTATTCAGGCAACGGCAATAACGCGACTTGTTCAGGAATTTCCTGCCCAGTTCATGTTTCCGGCAAGTTTGGGTTGGGAATGGAGTTTGACGGCAGCAACGATTTTCTCGATGCAGGAAACGCCTCGAACCTGAACCCTGCTTCAATGACTGTGGAACAATGGGTTTACCCCCGCGCGCTCGGAGGCGGGGTTGCGCGAAGGAGTTTGTCAAAAGACGATGCGTCGAGCAACAGGCAATACATAATCCATTGGAACACCGACAGCACCCTCTCTTTCTACATCAACCGCGGAGCCGGCCTCCAATACATTACGACCACTGCAACATACTCGCCAAACAAATGGTATCACGTGGTTGGAACCTACCGCGCCTCAGACGGATACACCGCCCTCTACGTCAACGGGACACTGGCCGCAAGCAACACATTCGGAGCAGGAAACCTCGTCAGCACTCCTGAAAAACTCGTTATTGGAAGAATAAACTACCCACCACTCAACCAGTGGTTCAACGGAATAATAGACACCACCATTATCTACAACCGCTCCCTCTCCGCCAGCGAAGTCCTCGACCACTACAAGGCCGGAATACTGAACCTCACCATGCAAACCGCCACGAGCGACGACAATTCCACGTGGAGTGCGTGGAGCAGCGTTTATTACGCGAACCAGTCCAGCAACGCAACCATTGAAGGCGCGAACTCGCGCTTCTTAAAATACCGCGCCTCGTTCACAACCGAAGACGCCGCGTATTCTCCGGTCCTCGAAGATGTTTCCGCAAACTATTCCGCCGCGTGCGGGACAATTGCTTTGAACACCACGCTCTTCGACAACGCTTTGTCAGCTGGAACGTGTTTTTCAGTCACTGCGCCAAACATTCTTCTCGACTGCGCTGGTTTCTCGGTGGCTGGAAGCGGCACTGGCGCGGGAATACTGGCCAGTGGTTCGGACGGTGCGACTGTCAAGAAATGCGCGATAACCGGCTTCGCAACCGGCATCAATTTCTCCAGTTCCTCAAACAACCTGGTGGCCAATTCAACGATTTCTTCAACCGCTTCTTATGACTTTTTCCTATCGGGCTCCACAAACAACGCGGTCCTCAACACGTCCTTCAACAAAAGCAGGGTGTTCTTCGCGGACTCGGCAAGCAACATCACCGTGAAATGGTATCTGGACGTGAGAGTCACGGATGGGGCCGGAAGCCCGTTGCAGGGTGCAACGGTGACGATAAAAAACGCCACGAGCACCCAGCCCATGGCCACCGAAACCACGGCTGCAGACGGCTTCATTCCCCGCCAGGAGGTGACGGAATACGCTCAAAACAACTCGGGAACCGCCAATTACACGCCGCATGAAATAAAAGCATCAAAAACCAGTTACTCAACCAATTCCACGAGCACGAACATTGACTCGAGCAAAACAGTTTCCCTATCCCTCCAACAACAAGAGTTTCTCAAAATAGCCTGGCTCCGCGTATTTGAAAGCTCGAACATGAGCCAGCTAGGCACCGGCACTAATGTATGCAACATCACTTCGTCATTCGGCAACAGCATTTCCCAGTCCGCATGCCAAGAGAGTTTGACTGCAAGAAAAACTTACAGGACAGAAATCAGGGTGTGCAACGACGAGCAAGAGCCAGGGCAGGCGTCGGTTTACTTTGATTCCCTGCGCCACAAGAACCTGTCCGGCATAATGGGTTCGTTGTGGGGGTGCGGCCACGGGGATTCAGCAATCAGCTCGCTCACGTGCGACTATGATGCAAGCCTTTCCAACGCAGTCACCATCCAGTCCGGGGCAGGAATAACCCTTCCCCCATCGTCTGTGCGCAACAACACGTCCTGTGAATGGTTTGCGTACCGCTTCAACGCTACTGCCGCAACGCAGAACTACGTTGCGATGACAAGTGTTGACACGAGTGGTGCCTCTAGCGGCGGGGACGCGAGCGCGAGCGGCCTCAATATATCAATTTCTCCGCTCGTGGCAATAAGCATCAAACAAGGCTTTCAAACCACTGACTTCGGCAACATTTCATCATACGAGGTTTACCACACAGCGCCGGGTTCAAACACTTGGAGTACTGAAAGCGACTTCGGCGCGGGCACGAGAACAAACGCGACGATAACAAACTACGCCGGCGGAGAAGTCCGGCTGAGCGGAACAAATTCTTCTGGCGAGTTCGTTTCGGAAACAACCAGTTCAGACTCGATAGTCAACTGGAGCATAATCAATTGGACCACGCCAGTGGCCTACCAGCAGGAGACAATGGTTAATGGCTCGGAGCAAGTGGTTTACTGGAAGTTCAACAACAACTCCGCTTACGGTGAGAACGACTCGCTTGCATATGATTATTCCGGTAACGGGAATAACGCCACGATTTCCGGAAATTCAGTGGTTTACGCGAACGGAGTGTTTGGAAAAGCACTATTGTTCAACGGTGGCACGGGAAGAGCCACCGCGGTCACGAATTCAAGCACATACAAGTTAAACGAATTCACTGTAGAATACTGGATTAAGCGAGGCACTGCAACAACGAGCCAAATAATTCAAGATGTGCGAGTAAACTCCAACGCATACGCCGGATACGGTTTATATATGCCGTATCCCGGAAACAAAATTCGTTTCTTCGTCACCACGGGTTGCACTGCGTGGAACGTGTGGCTGACGAGCACAACAGATTTGCTTCCCGGTTCATGGTATCACGTTGCATACTCCTACAAAAGCGGGGACGCCCGACTATATGTTAATGGCAAGCTTGAAGCCAGTTCAACAGTTTTTGGAAACGTTTGCTACGACAAAGACAAACTGCGAATAGGCGGCCCGTCGGACGCATACGGTTTCAACGGAACAATAGATAATGTAATTATTTACAACCGCGTCCTATCGCATTCAGAGGTCCTCAACCACTACAAAGCCGGAATACTCAACCTCACAATTCAGACCCGGGCTGGAAACACTAGTTCGCCTGACGAGAGCTGGACCACGTGGACGACCCACCAGAACCAAACGAGTAGTTCCTTGAACGTGGTTGCGCGCTACGTGCAGTGGAGGGCCTTGTTTTCGACGGAAAACACCTCCTATTCTCCTGTACTCAACGCGACGAGCGTTTCCTTCACGCCCGTCTTCAACCCAATAGTGGTGGAAAACATCGGAACAGTTCCGGTGAACGTTACACTCTACGCCACCGACTTTTTTGCCGCAAAACCCAATCCTTCCCAGAACTACTTGTTCAAAGTGAGTGACTACGAAGCCGGCTCGATTGGAGCCAGCTCTGCGACTTCCTGGACCCAGGTGGCGAACCAGAGCTCTCCTGTGCTGGCGATAGCCAGCCTCAATTACTCGAACTCGTCCAACGAGGCGCGCGTGGACATCAGGGTTGTTGTCCCGTCAGACGAGCCGCCGGGCACAAAGAACTCTACAATAGTTTTTTCCGCCAGCCAGGCATAATTATATTCTTCCTCCTGATGCCTCGACTGCAGAGCCGATTGCGATGAGGAGGACCGAAACCATCGCAAGAAGCGCCACGTCGAGGAGAACGTACTTGAATTCTTTTCTCTTGTAGTGCCCCCGGGCCAGGGCTGCCGATAAAACGCCTCCTGCGAGGCTTGCTATGATGTATCCGCTTATTTCGGGCACGCCGTGGGGAAGAATGGAGGCGAGAGCAGCGAACCCGCTGACCAAGCCACTTGAACGAATCTGGCTCCCAACGACCACCGCGAGTATCGACGCGTTCCACAACAACGCGTACAACGCGCCTATTCCGTACATTATGGAAAACAAGAACATTACTCCGAGCACGACGAGGTTGTGGGAGAGCAGGTTCAGGAAGTGCTGGGTGTCGAAAAACCAGCCAGTTGCCGCGCTCCTGAGGGCGTTTATCTCCGTTATCTGGTCTGCAAAAACCCTTGCGGAAACGTTTGGGGGGAGAATGGCGTACCAGAACGCGTACCCTGCTGCGGCTCCAAGGAAGAAGAAAACAAGCGCTGCCAAAACGGGTTTATGGTATTCGAAAGAAAATTTTTTTATTCTGCGCAGCGCCTTCTCCTGCCTCTCTTCTTCCTGGAGGAACAGGGCCAGCGTTATGGGTATTGATGGAATGAGAGTGAATATGATTACCGAGGCCTTGAGCGTGGGAATAAAAAGGTGAACCGGCACAGCAAAGGAGATGAATAAAAGCGCGAGGAAAAAAAAGTCCGCCGGGCTTTTCACGGCGCTCTTGGGAGAAACCAGGAGTTCCAGAACCATGAAACCAAAAGAGTGGAAGGCATTAAAAAACTATTCACGGTTTTTTGAATACGATGAGCATGAAGCCGCCCCTGTAGCCGAAGGGAGCGTCTTCAGGCACTCTCGCAACCACTCTCACTTCCTTGGACTCGTTGGGACCCAAAAGGATTTTTTTCTCGCCAGCGTCAACCCATTCAGCCAGGTCTCCGAAAAAATAAAGAGTCGCGGTCCGGGACTCTGGATTGAAGTTCTTGAGGTTAACTATTCGTTCCGAGGTTCCTCCAGGAGGAATTTTCCCAAACCACAGCGCGTCAGTTGCCACGTTGAATCCAAAAACCTTTTCAACATACAAGTGCATGTCGTACTTGATTATCTTGACGTCGTAAAACCAAAAATACGCCGCCAGCGTGGCCACCGCGCTGGCCGCCGCCACGCCAATGATAATGGCAGCCAGTTTTTTGCGGCTCATTCCCGGTTTCGTGATTGGTTCGAGAAAAACCTTTTTTCGCCCGAGGCCAACTTTTTTCTTTAACCACTTTGCCATGCCTTCTTCACCAGCACATTACCTGTATTTCTCCCATGGAGGCTTTTCCTCCTCGCGGAGCGAGAACGTTTTCTCCACCACGCCCTCCTTTCCGTCATACGACAGCGTCGCGCTAGCCAAATAACTCCCTGCGCGCGCCTTCGAGGCAGGAAGCCTTGCAACAAATTCAATAATTTCTCCTGCCCCGATTTTCTGTTTTCCTCCCTTCAGGCTCGCCACTCCAATTCCCTCCTGGTCAAACACGTCGAAAACCGCTTCACCCTCCACTGCTTTGCCTGAATTGTTGAAGACGCGGAGAACGAATTCAACCGGCTCTCCTGCCCGCGCGCCGCGCACACTGAGTTCGCCGGCGACGCCTTTTTTCCTCTTTTTTGGCGCCAGCAACGGCTTCAGGCGCGGCAGCAGGAACCTGTAGGCCAGATACAGGGCAATTATCGCAGCGATTACTGCGGCGACGAGCGGCCACGGAATCTCCATCTTGGGCTGGATTATTCTGAGCACTGTTTTTTCAGTGGTTTTCTTTCCCAGGAAATGAACCGACACTTCCACGTCGTAATTGCCCGGAGGGTTTTTTTCCGAGTCCCAGAAAACCATGAAATCCTGGGTCCCCCACGCCTCAACGGTCTTTGACTCGCTGCGCGCGCCACCCTCATCAGCGTTCAGCACGTTGACTTCCGCGAAAACATTCGGAATTTCCTCTGCCCAAAAACTCTCCACATTCACCTTGAATCTGGCCACTCCTCCTGGCTCAATGTCGGGTACTGAAATGCCTGTTATTTTTATCAATTCTGCCCCGACCTTGAACTTGGTGGACAGCTTCTCCACCTTCCCGTCATACTCCAGGGTCGCGTTCGCATAATAGTATCCAGGCGGCCTTTCCCTCGTCGGCCAGGACGCCTCGAAGAGAACGGATTCTCCTGGCATCACGTTCCTCCACCCGCCTGGAATTGTCGCTAGTTTCATCCAGTCCGAGTCAAAGATTTCGAACGTGGCGCTCGCGTTCCCAATCACTTCGCTTCCCCGATGAATTGCCTCCAGCGAAATCGGGGCGTTCCGCCCCGCGGGAACACTCCCCACGCTGAACCCCGTCACCTCCAGGTACTTTCCGGGATAAGGCACGCGCACCCAGAACTGGAGCTCTACAGCCACCTTGGCCGCTACCCCAGTTTCCGCGCCGGGCTCGAAGCCCCTGGGATATTCGGTAACGACTATTCTGGTGTCATGCAGGCCGGGCTTGGACAGAACAGCTGGAAGCTGGATATTGAACGTGAAGCGCTCGCTCGAGCCAAGGGGAATTGTTGCCTCGGTTTTCGGGAAGGAGACGTACTGCGCCAAATCGCCTCGTGCGGTGAATTTCACGAAGGGCGCCATGTGCGGTATTACGAGAAAAGAAAACGATTTATTCATGTTCGGCTCGAATGGAATGTCTATTCTTCCAGGGCTTATTCCAAGTGCCACTGAAAGGAGGGGTAGAGAAAAGAAAATCAGAAGGAGAAACCGTTTTTTGAAACCCATGCACAATCCCTTTCCCCATTAGGGGTGCGTGATTAAAAACTATTCACTGGCGAGTTGGAAAAAAACAAAAACGAGGAGGTAGTCTGGCTCGCGCATGCGCGCTAGCCGACTCCTTTCCCTGGCCAAAAAAACAAGGGGAAAAAAATCAAATTGCGTCCATGACTATCCTTTATGCCTGGCTTGCAGTAAACTTTATGCCTGGCTTGCAGTAAAGGTCACTGTCGAAGACTTTGCTCCAGGAGACTCGTCTGCCGGAACGGTTATCACGATGAATGCATTGAGCGTGTCCTTCGAGTCCGTGTAGTTGAAGTAGCCGATGAATCGCTGGGCGGTTGAGTTGAGCTGTCTTGCTGTTGCAGTAGTGTTCCACGGCAGGGCCGTGACTGGAGCGGAGTCTGACTCGTTGTTTTGGACGTACATCTTGTAGTGGCCAGAGGTTTCGCTGTATTGCGCTGATGTGAAGAGGGCTGTCGCCGATGCAGTCACATTTACGTCAACTGTTCCATTGTTTTCGATTGTGAAGAATCTCTGTCCGGCCACTGCGTCAGTCGCCGAGTCCTTTGTTTCAGTCGCGTTGACTGTAGAGAAGTTGATTGTGTTCGCCACCATGCCTATTGAAACCACTGACGGTACTTCTGCCACCACTGTTCCTTCGGCTGTGGTCGCAAAGGCTCCTATTACTCTGACACTGATTTTGTTTAGTATCGCCCACGTTCCCACGAGCGACACTGCGAGCACTAGTCCTATCAAGACGGCCAGGGTTTTGTTCGACAAGTCACTCATTTTTTCCTCCTCCCTTTTTTTGTTAAAAAAATACTCATGACTCACCTGACGTTTACGATAATCAACCCGCTTTTTGAAACCGGAGCAGGCGTTGGCGCAGGCGGCCCGGGCGGGCCTGCTACGACGAGGTAAACGTATCCCTGGGCGGTTGATACAGCTGCGCCTGAAGCAGCTTCAACGGCATTCAGAACAAGCAGGGTTCCCACGACAGAGACAATCATTACTCCGACGACGAGGAGCGCGAGCGAGTTTTTTGAAACGTCGGCCACTGGGACACCCCTGTAATCATTAGTCAGTGGATAAAAAGCATTTAAAAATGTTCCTGAGGGCGCGGAACCATAGACAAGTGGTTACAAATCAACTAGTCCTTTTTCTTTTTTACCAGCGGATAAGCAAGATACCAGAAAACCGTGCAGAACACAACGAAGAAAACCCAGCCCGCGTTTTCGTGAAACAATCCCACCGCGAGACCGGGCGAAACAAATGCTCCAACGAGGATGAGGGCATATACCCTGAAGACATTGGCGAACCAGATTCCAGCGAGGCCGGGGACAAACACTGCAAGCGCGCGCTTTTTGTCAATGGTTTTCCAGTCATACGCCATTATGCCCAGGAAGAGGAGGGTGAACAGGCTGATTGAATCAATTCCCGAACACGCTTCACCGATGAGGACCGTGAAATCGCCTGTTCCGACAAGGGGCGCGCAGCACTCGCTCAGCGCCATTACTGCATTGGAAGTGGTTGAGGCAAGGAGCCAGTACACGAGGGCAGTCACCGCGTTGGAAAAAAGTTTCCAGTTCATTTGGAGAACCAGGGAGAATTCGATGAAGAAAAGTGCCGCGACAAGGGCGAGCACGAGTTCTTTGGAAAATTTTTTCACAAAACCAGCTGTGAAACCAATTCCGAACACCGCGACCCACAGCGCCGCGCTGCCCAGCAAATATGCTCCATAGCTCGCCAGAACCACTGTCCCAAAATTCTGGAGCACGTAGTTTCCCGGAAGAAAATACCTGATGAGGAAATACCAAGAAAATGCTACTGCGCTGAACGCGCCGAACAAAAGCGTTTCCCACAAACCAGCTCTCTCGTCCTCGAGGGCTGCGAGCCGGTTTCTGTTTTTAAGGGCGAAAAAACCGAGCAAAAGAAGGAGGAAAACCGCGCTCCTGTCAAAATTAAGGGTGAAAGAAACTTTTTTATCCAACAGCGTGGCAGCGGCGGCTATCGCGAGCGGAACAAGGAAAAAATAAAGGAGCGCGAAGGCGAGTGCGCGCACAAAAAGCCGCCTTTGCCCGGGCCTGATTTTTTTCACGCAATAAAAAGAACCACGGGCTATAAAGCCGTTTATCCGGTTCGATTCACTTCGCGCGCTCCAAAATTGTTTTTTCTCCCACGCGCCTGAACTCGTCCCTGTTCGCGTGCATCAAGTAATTCAGTTTGTCCAGGTCGGGCAAGCCGTTTTTGAGGAACGCGCACTCAGCACGAACAACCTTTCCGACAACGAGCGCGTGGTCCCCGTCCCTGGGTTCAATGAGTTCATGGAGCACGCACTCGAGGACGGCTTTTGACTCCTTCACGCGGGGAACTCCCACGACTCTTGAGGCCTCGGCGTGAAGCCCGGCCTTCTCCAATCGTTTCCAGGGCTCGCTCGACTTCTCCTCGCACAAGACAGCCTTCTGGGCAAAGTCCTCGCTCACGACGTTGATTACGAATTCCTTTTGCTCGCGAATGTTTTTCACCGAAAGCTTTCCCTTTGTCGCGCCGAAACAAACCAGGGGAGGATCGAAACTGATTGGGAAAACGAATGAAAAAGGAGCCGCGTTCACTCTTCCCTCCGCGTCGGTCGTGGTGACTAGAGCGAATATTCTCGGGCTCAACAGCCTCGCCGAATCCCGCAACGGAACCTCTGCCATTCCCGACCCACCCGCGCCCCTTACTTCAACAGACCGTATTTGCTCAAATAAATCTGGGTCTTGAGCACTTCAAGAAACGGCACGATGACAACCGAGTTGACGACTATGGCCGCGTATTTTGCAAAAAACAATTGCCCGGACAGCGAGCCAATGACGAGGAAAAAACCCGTGTTGGCGAGGAGGAGGAACGCGGCGAGGACGAGGAAATTTATGAAGTAACCGAATTTCCTCTCAATCACCCAGATGCTCATTCCAATCGCGTGAACGGTCTTCAAATCATCTATGACAATTGCCTGGGGCGCGAAGATGACCGCCACAGCCGCTGCGAAGCCGAACAACGCGCCAAGAGTCGTGTGAAGGGGAATGTCGTAGAACCGGATTTCGTAGAGAAAGACATTGAAAACAAGCGTCGCCAGAAACACTGCGAGGAAAATCATGAACAGCCTTGCGGTGCTTGACTCGATTCTTTCAACATCCCTGTGGCCCAATCGCAACAGAGTCCTCTGGGAGCGGATGACGAGGTTGATTGAAACAATGGCGAACGAAAAAAGCAGGAGCGCCGCCAGGAAAGCGGCCACGATGAGCGCGGCGTCAAGCAATGAAATGTCTCTTCCAATCGACCCGAACCTGAGGAAAGTCCCCCCGAGCGCGACGAAGTTGGGGAGGAAGAGCGTGAGGGGCAGGCTGACCAGCAGCGGGATGCTGAAGAAGGAAATGAGTCCAAGGTTCCTGCGGTATCCTTCAACCGCGTGCCCCAGAACAGATGAAAAAGCCATGCAAAAACCCCCGCCACAAAGACCTATTCACGACGCGCCTTTATAAAAAACCGTTTTCTGGTCCTCTGCCTCAACAAAAGCACTGCCAGCAACCCAGCCAGTCCAACGAATACCGCGCTCGTTTCCGGGAAAGCGCGCCTCTCCTCAATAACGGCTTCGACGATGCAAGTAATTGGCTGCGCGGAATAAACCCCGCTCAGTGAATAGGCAGTCAAAACATATTGTCCAGACGAAGGCGTCGAAGCAGTGAAGGAATGCACTCCTGCCGAGCAACTGGTTGGCGAAAGTGTCGTAGTCGCATTCAGTGGGCTCGTCGCATTCAGCCTCGCGCCGGGCGCGTCGCACGCCTCCGACCCGTTCACGACGAGCTTCACGAAAAAATTCGTTTGAGTGGAGCGCGTGAGGAAAGGGCAGCCGAGCGAGCCGTCCTCGTGGACGAAAGCAAGAAAGGTTGGCGGAAATGGAACGATTTCGTAAAAATCACGGGGGCCCGTCTTCGGGGCGTAGCCCTCCTTAGAGGCGATGCACCGCCAGTAATGCGCGCCCACTGGAATTGATGAGTTCTGATAAGAATAAATCCCCCCGGAATACTGTGTTGGCCTCGGGACGCCATCCAGAGAAACGTTCACTATCGCGTTCTCCAGCGGATAGCCGGTCGAGTTGGTGTAGTTGCACGAAAAAACAACTAGTGTCCCAGGATACTGGGGCGCGGGCGGAAAGGCCTGTTGAGTCAGATTCGTCGGCACCAGTGACAGAGGCAGTACAATGACGATGCTCTCGCTCGGGTCGAAGTAGACAATGCTGTAATTCGACTGCCTCAACGGCGCGGAGGCGTTCACCACGTAAGGAGCGAACGAAACATTTCCAGTATCGTTTTGAATATAGTCGAGTTCTGTCTGAGTGCTAATCCACCCGCTCGCGGCGGTTTGAGTGGAGTTCACAAGCGTCCCAAACGCGTTGATTATGTCCACTGTGGCGCCGTTCAAGGGATTCAGGCCCTCGTCCACCACCCTCACGTCCAAGAACCAGTTTACCGACAGGTTCGATAGGGAAATAAACACGTTCGACTTGTTGAAAGTCGTGTTAAGGAAACTCAGATTCGAATAATAAGCGCGCAGGTCCTTCGAGGAGTTGAGAAAGGAATTGAACACTATAACGTTCAATGAGTCTCTTGAATAAACGCCCGCGTAATTGCTGTTGACGGTCATGTTCTCCACGCGCGAATTGCTCGAGCTGGACAGGAACACTCCATCACCACCTACCATTCCGTTCCTTGTGACGTTTCCGTTGCACCCGTACAATTCCAAGTGGTTCGTGGAGATGGCCGACACGTCCAGCGACCCAGGGCACGCCGCATTGTTTGCTCCATAGAACTTGGTTGGCAGGCCGTTCACCGTGTTGTTGTCATAAACCCACGCGTTCACAGGCAGGGAATAGAAAACAAAGCCAACCTGTCCCAGACCAGTCAGGAAAGTGTTGTTCGAAAAAACACCGAAAACTGCAGGGCCCTCGTGAGTGAAGCCCATTGAGTTGTTTGCCAAGTAATTGCTCTCCACCGTCCAGTAGCTCGAGTTGCTCATGTTTATTCCGTGCGCCGCTGAGTATATTCTGTTGAAGGAGACGTTCGTGTTGTTTGGAAAAAAGTCAGTGGAGTAAACAACTATTCCAGTCACGTTTGCGGTCAGCGCGGTTATCGTATTGTTGAAGACCACAACGTCCTTGGCTCCCTCCAGTCCTATTCCGTTGCCGTAAGTGCTGGTTGATATGTTCAAAAGATTTGACACAATTCTGTTGATGCCCGAACTATTGGAGCCGAGGAATATTCCATTGACTCCGGACAAAACGTTTTTTTCAAACACGTTGTTCAGCGAGGTCCAAAGACTTATCGCAGACGCTGAACCGGCAGACACGCTGTTTCCGTATATAATCGAGTCCTCAAAAGTGGAAGTGTAAGTGATGAGTGGTCCACTCACGTTGTTTCCCGTCACGTTTGCCCGAAAATATCCTTCAAACACGTTTCCTGAAAAGAAGTTGTTGTAAGCAACAGTAACCAGGCCGGAAGGCGGCCTGCTTACTGGGGCGTAGATGTGCGTAAGTGACGGCGCGCCCGAGAAGTTCGATTCCAGTACAGTAGGGTAACTTGTGACGAGCGCCTCAATGCTAGCAGACACCTGGTTGGAGAAGTTGCTTAAACGAATCGTTGTGCGGTTGCCAGTGCTGATGACGCCAAAAGAGCCGAGGAGGAAACGGCTTCCGAGGACCAGCAGGTCGTCGCTTGCAATACCATTGACGACGCCTGCCCAGTTGGAAGTGAAGTTGGAGTAAGAAACAGAGTTGTTGTCTGAATTGATCATGCGAACGCCGAAAGTGCCTGTCGCGCC
>FWPU01008488.1_pt1 | contig 12223 bp, 8 predicted proteins | sample 2228361 | NCBI WGS metagenome assembly FWPU01 (sample SAMEA103939777, study PRJEB20133) | metagenome | reverse complement strand
GGGCCAGCTGCCGCAGCGAAGGCGGATTTTCCAGGTGCTGCAAAAGGTGTTCTTTAGCTGCCTTGATTTTGCGCACAACTTCTTCATCTTTCAAAAACGGGCAGGCTTCCGTATCGGGGGTTTTGCTGGAAAAATAGAGGCTCAGCAATTCCAACATTTTGCCCTGGGCAAACAGCGTCATGGCGTGTTCGCTTAGTTGCACGGTAAAAAGCTGGTTCAGTACCATTTGCAGTTGTGGCGTGGTGGTTTTTTCTTCATAAAATTTCCGGTTCACGTTTTCAGGTTTTAAAAACGGCAGGGGCTCGTGAATAAAGAGTTCGTGCAGGTAATCCAGTGCCATAGATAACCAAACCAGTCTGGATTTACCCGAGCCGGTTAACCGGAACGGGAGGTCGGCTTCCGGGTTATAGATAAGGAAATGTTTTTGCGGGGCCAGTTCCCGGCTGTAATGCGGTGCGAACTGAAGCGTAACGGCCTGGTCAAGGTTAAAAAGAAAGTGCACCCGGTCGCGACTGAAATAACAAGCTTCACCTTCGCGTTCTACCGGCAGATGCAGAGCGCTAAAGCGCACTTTGGGCGCCCGGAAAAAGGTTATCCACTTTTGGGTATTTTTAGTGGTTTGAGGAAACTCTTTCAAGATAATCCGATTAATGAAAGTACCAATTTATATGCTTTTTTTGTGCAAAAATACCGCATTTAGCAAAAAATATAACCCTATGCTTTATGGGTACTGGTGATTTTTATCAGGTGGTATTTATTATACTTTTACGGGTATTTTTGTTTATGCTCCTGAATCACTTTTGCAAGCGGTTAACGGCCCGTCATGAGGTTTATTCCCTGGCTTTGTTTAGTGTTTACTTACGGTTATGCCCAAGTATCCGATTCGCTGGGGTCCACTGAACTGGATGAGGTGGTCATTACCGGCCAGTTCGAGCCGCAGTCGGTACGCCGGTCGGTGTATCAGGTGCGGACTATCCCTATGGAGCAGTTTGCGCAGCGCGGTGCTATCCGCCTCCAAGACGTGCTTATTACGCAACTCAACGTCCGGTTCAGTCAGGATTTGGCGTTAGGGGGCTCTAATCTTTCGCTTCAGGGACTGGCCGGTCAAAATGTTAAGGTGTTGATTGACGGCATGCCGATGGTAGGCCGGCAGGGCACATCGAATGAAATCAACATCAATCAAATTAATATTCAGAGCATTGAACGGATAGAAATTATCGAGGGCCCCATGTCGGTTATGTACGGGGCCGATGCCCTGGCCGGTGTAATCAACATCATTACCCGAAAGGCCGAAGAGGAGGAACTGCAGCTATCGGCCCGCATTCACGAAGAGTCGGCCGGCAAAGAATACGGTCTTCGGGCCGGATTGCATACACAACAGGTGGGAGCGGCTTTTGCCAAAGGTCCGTTTCATATTCGTGGCGATTTTACCCACAACGATTTCAGGGGATGGAAAGGTGCTACCACAGGAAGGGAAATGCAGTGGCATCCAAAACGGCAGTTAATGGGAAGTTTGATAACGGGCGTGCGCAAAGAGCAGTTGTCGGTACACTATCGGGCCGACGTGTTGTTTGAGGATATTTACAACCCCGGAGAGTACCAGGGTGGTGAGGCGTTGGATCAGAACTACTATACCACCCGCCTTATGCAGCAGGTTCAGGGCAGTGTGCCGGCCGGAAAAAATTGGCTGCTGCACCCGGCCCTGTCGCATACGGCGTATGAACGCCAAACCCAGTCGGTTATCGTTAACCAGTCCACGGGAGCCAAAACCCTTTCTTTGGGCGAGGGGCACCAGGATGTTACCCACTTTAACGGCATGACACTGCGCTCTACCGCCACGTGGAAAAAGAATGCGGCACTTAGCCTTCAGCCCGGTCTGGAGGTTAATTACGAGGCGGGTAGCGGGGGACGAATACGCGAAGGCGTGCAGAGCATAACTGACCTGGCTGTATTTCTTTCGGCTGAGTGGAGTGTACGCCCCGGCGTTTCGGTAAGACCCGGCCTGCGCACGCTGTATAATTCGGTTTATCCTTCACCTCCGCTTATTCCTTCGCTTAATGCCAAAATTGACCTGAGCGAAAAAGCCGATATCCGCCTGGCCTATGGCAGGGGTTTCCGCGCACCCTCCATACGCGAACTGTATTTCGACTTTTTCGATGCGAGCCACGCCATAGAGGGCAACACCAATTTGGAGCCCGAGCTTTCGCACAGTTTCAATGCCTCCTGGAATTACCGCCCGCATTTGTTTGGCCGGTATCGTTCAACCTTTGTTGCTACAGCCTTTTATAATACCATTACCAACATGATTGGCTACGGCCAAAAGCCGGGTAACAGCCTGGTAACTACTTATCTGAATATTGATCGGTTTAAAACCACCGGCTTTACTGTTTCGCAAAGCGTACAGGTGCAACAATTGAATGTATCGGCCGGAGCAGGTTTAACCGGGCGGTACAATCAGCTGCGCGATGATTATGCCACCGTACCAGAGTTCGTCTGGTCGCCCGAGGTGAACGGCTCGGTAGTTTACTCAGGAAAAAGAGAAAGGTTTAATATATCGCTGTTTTACAAATTCACTGGCCGCACCCCCTATTACGAACTTGCTGGCGATGGGAATGGCGGGCAAATCCCCAGACTTGTGCAAACCGATTCGTTTCATTGGGCTGATCTGACGGCAAGTTATCAGTTAAAAAAACGCATTACCTTTTCGGGAGGTGTTCGCAATCTTTTTGATGTGGTATGGGTAAACAACACGGCCTCCACCGGCGGTGCCCACAACAGTGCGGGCCCCCGGCCCATCGGCAACGGAAGATCTTATTTTTTCAACCTTACTTATTCTTTTAACCATAAATTAAATTAACCATGAATACCCTGAACAAGAAAGTGTTAGTTGTGCTTGGTGTGCTGGGTTTGCTGCTGAACTCCTGCACGGAAGATGTGTCGCTCCCTGATAACCTGGTTCAGTTTGAATCGGAAACGCTGGGTTTAAGCGAAGACGAAGATGAAATAACCGTAAACATTAACTTCTCGCGTACTGTTACAGCTGAACTTAGTATAACGGTTCAATTTACTGCTGAAGGCTTAACTTATGGCGTTGATTTTACCACCACTCCGGCTGCATCGGGTAATACCATTACGCTTGGTGTTCCGGCCAATGCTACCGGAACTCAGTTTACCTTATCGAAAGTTGCTGGCGCCTTGTTTGACGGAGATGAACAGGTGGTGTTTACCATAACCAGCGCATCGGATCAGGTGGTTATTGGTGAACGAGCACAGCTTACGGTTTCTTTCTCGGAAATTATTGCCACCTCCGGTTCGGTGGAAGTGAACGGAGGCGGGCCCACTTATCCTAACCGGGTGTTTATAGATTTGAGCGCCAACCGGCAAACGGCTGTGCTGCGCACCGACTGGGACCTTGCCTTTTATACAGGCAGCGATTTTAAGGTGCTGCTCAACGCTTCGAACGGTATGATGGCCCGCCCGGTAAATAAAACCGACCTGAATGCCGTTACCGCTGTCGACACCGCCGGATGGGGGGCGCAATTATCGCTTGCCGCTGTGTTTGCCAATCTTACCAACCCCACGCCCGAGTGGGTGGCTGAGGCCATGAACTGGATAGACGACCCGGCTAATCCTTTAGATAACCCGGCCATCGACCCGATTTCGGCTACGGATAGCGAAAACAAAGTGTTTATCGTAAACAGGGGTACCGGTCCGGGTAGTCCCGGCGCCGCTTTGGGATGGAAAAAGATTCGCATTGTGCGCAACGGCAACGGCTACACCTTGCAATATGCCGACATCGGAGCCACCTCGTTTTCGCAGGTGCAAATCAGTAAAAACACACTGTATAACTTTGTGTATGTAAGTCTTACCAACGGAGCTGAGGTGTTGGTTGAACCACCTGCCGGCCGCTGGGATATTGCCTGGAACGGATTTACCTTGAGTACGCCGTTTAATTCGTCTAACCTGGGAACCATAACCGTTCCCTATTACTTCCAGGATATTGTTCTGCAAAACCTTTCGGGCGTAGAAACCGCACAGGTGCTTACCAGCACCGTTTCTTATGAAGCCTTTGCCGAAAGCAATCTGGCTGCGGTTGACTTATCCAATCAAAATCAAATAAAAATCGGATCGAGCTGGCGTTCGGGTGGCGGCCCGGGCTCAGCGCCTTCCGTTCGCACCGACCGGTTCTATGTCATCAAAGATGCTTCCGGTAACTATTACAAACTCAGGTTTACTGCACTTACCACCGACGGGCAGCGTGGCCGGCCCCGGTTTGAGTTTGCTTTGGTTAAAAAGGGAAGTTGAGCAGTTGTTGTGATGAAGGCCGGGGTGTTGGCTCCGGCTTTTCTTTTTTTACAGGTTATGGCTGTTATTCAAAAGATTCCCATTCTTACTACGCTATTCAGTGCCTTCTTTTTTTTGGTCTTACGCAGGCACTGGATAAGCCGCGGTCGGCCGCACCACTTGTTTTGGTGGACAACGGGGGTATTGTGTTACGGGTTGGGTACTTTTACCGAAAGCCTGGTAGCAATATGGGGATGGAGTGAACCGGTATTTAAGGCCTGGTACATTCTGGGTGCCCTGCTGGGCGGCTTTCCGCTGGCACAGGGCTCGGCGTATTTGTTCATGAACTACCGAACCGCCCGTTTTATGACGCGGACAATGCTGGCCATAATAGCAATGGCCGCAGTAGCTGTAGTGCTCTCGCCGGTTAATTATCAGCTGGTTGAGCCTTCGCGCCTTACCGGTAAAGTGCTGGTATGGAACGAGGTAAGATGGATAACGCCCGTTATTAACCTGTATGCGTTTGTTTTTCTGGTGGGGGGTGCAGCATGGTCAGCTTATCGGTATGCGCGGCAGCAACACCCTGTTGAGCGCATGTGGGGCAACGTGCTTATTGCCGCAGGCGGGTTGTTGCCCGGAATAGGAGGGGCTTTTACCAAATTCGGATATACCGAGGTACTCTACGTTACCGAGATATTAGGAATATTGCTGATTTATGCCGGCTACCGGATGATGCGCGCGGCCGAAGGACCTTCGCTTTACGAACTGCAGCGCACTAGCGGGTAAAAATTTAAGTAGCATCAGGACTGGGCGAATTCGAAGATTAAAATAGCTGCAACGGGCACCATAAAACCGGCAGCCACCAGCCATTTACCCCTGCCGCCCAGACCGTTTTTACCTTTTAGAATAAAAAGACCGGTAAAGCTAACCAAAATAAGGAGCACGCCAAAAACATCGGCCGCCCATTTCCAGCCCTTCAGGCTGTTGCGGTGCAACGCATTGGCATGATAAAAAAAGGGCCGGCGTTGAATTTTTTCATACAGGCCGGTGCCCTCCTGCAGGTCGATCAACAACGAGGCGTTATCGTAATAAATCTTTACCTTACTGGGCGAGGGCAGGTCGAACACCTTATATCTCGATTCGCCTGCCAGCCGGCTCCAGGAATTAACCAATTCGGGCGTGATGGTTTGCGTAAGTTGTGTTGCCGGAATGCGAATGGTTTGTTTGGAGATGACGAAGTCCGGGTTCCATTCGTCCACGTGGTTCAGTGCTATGCCCGAAAGGCAGTACACGATGGTGAGGGCCGACAGAAAATAGCCCACATCGCGGTGAGTAGCCATATTCAGGCGGCGCAACCTGCGGGTCCATTCTTTCGTCATGGCCGATAGGCTAACTCATGTTGCTGAATTTTACGCGCATATTCGGTGGCAATGTTTATTACCCATTTCTCCACCACGGGGTCGGGCAGGATGGAGTCGGGCACATAGGTAATGCGCGCCTTATCTTTTCCGGTTTTGTTAATGCCGTCACCGATAATTTTTATCTGGAACATTTCATCGTGGGCCACCAGTACGGGAACCACCAGTGCTTGTTTTTTTTGTTGCAACACGCGGTTTATGGCTACGGTAGTGGAATCGGGATTGTAGCGGGCTACATGTCCGCACCAGCCGTAGGAATAAGCCGTTATGCCGGCGTGCTCCTTAACGTATTGGCCTACGGTGTGCATCAGGTTCGTCCATTCTTTCATATAGGTTTCATCGCCATAAGCAATAAGAACCAGTCCTTCTTCGGCCGGTTGGGTAGAGAGCGCCCGGGCTCTGCGCAGGATGTTCTGTTTCAATACGTCGGTAAAATCTAACAGGGGAGTAATGTGAATGCGGGCCTTGGGGGTGTACCGTTCAATTTTTTCAATTTTTAAAGTTTCCAGTGATTGCGGGTCGGTTTTCTGACCGATGATGGTGGGGATGTCATCGAATGAATGAGAACTTAACGTAAGGAAAACCGGCACCAGTATAACATCGGTATAGCCTTCGGCATCGAAGGCTTTTAGCTGGGTAGCGATAGAGGGCTCGGTGTATTCCATAAAGGCGGTGCGGGTACCTTGAATCATACCGGTGTTCAGCAGGCTGTCTTTTACGGCCGCTTCCAGGTCGAGCAGGGCCTGCCGCCAGGTTGGCGAATGCGAGCCGTGGTTAACCAGCAACACCCCGGTTTTACCGGTAACAGTTGTATTTTGGCTTCGGCTTTCGGTGTTGCAGGAAGAGGCAACGCACAGGCCTGCAAGCAGCAGAATGAGGAAGGAGTAGGTGTGCAAGGAGCTCATGATGTTCGGATTTTGTGCGCAAAAAAAGGGGGGTGCATGGTAAAAAGCAATATTTATTTAGATTAATTCCAAATAATTTGAAAATCAGATTTTTACACTGCAGCAGATGATGGTGGGCGGGTGTTACAACCGGCTGGCTTTGAGTTTTTCTTTTACGTAGGCCCTGAAATCGGGGGGACCTATAATTTTTATTTCATCGGCAAGGCCCATAACAAACCGGCCTACACCCTTATAATTCAGTACGGGACCGTGGAAAATATACTTCCTCCCGTTTTCGTCTTCTTCTTTTTCCAGGTAGGGCAGCGAGAGGGGAAACTCTTCGCGCAGCAGTACATAGGCGCGCAGGCTGAGCTGCAGGGTTACCCAGGTTTCTTTACGGCCGGTTATGCCGAAGATATCGGTATGGTGGCGCTGATGCAGCTTTTCGTATTTAAAGGGTTTATCCAGCACCACCACTTCGCCAATGCGTTCCAGCTTAAAATACTTACACTGTTTATCCTTTACATCCAGAGCCAGCACCGACTGGAAGCCTTCGCCAAACTGAAAGGGCTCCACCAGCCGGTCGGTTATATCCTGGCTGTTGGCTGAGTGGTAATGTTTCAGGATAACCTGTCGTTTGTTTTCGCGGGCTTCGGAGAGGGCGCGGAACATCCGGGCTACCCGCAATTTTAAAAACTGTTCGGGCAACTCTTTGGCTTCGGAATGCAGGGCCAGCTTTTTCAGCAGGCTGCCCTTGAGCGGATGGCCTGCGGCTCCGCTTTGGATGAGCTGGCGTAAAATGCTTACCTCTTCCAAAGTAAAGCGGTCTTCCGGGTCTTCTCCCTCTTCGCGATGGATGAAGTACTTGCCGTGAAAGTCCTGGTCGATAATAAAACCCAACTCTTCCAGCAGTCTGAAGTACCGGTACACCGTGCGTTCGGAAGCCTGAATCTGCCGGGCCAGTTGGTCAATCGTTCTTCCCCCGCCTTTCAGAAGACTAATCAGTTGAAATACCCGAAGAATTTTTTGCTGGGGAATCATGCGGGCAAGCTACTAATCTGTCATAAACTGTCAAAACCTTGCGACACTTTTATCCTACCATGGCGTTTGGAACAAGCCGGAAGAAGGTAGTTACCATTGCCGGCTTTTTGTTTAAGCTGTTTGCGGTGCTGATGGAGGGCTGCTGCCAAACCGATTCCATTGATGTTCTGCCTATGCAGACGGATGGTTAATAGGCAAATGGAGTGTAAAAGTAGTACCCTCATCGGGCCGGCTCTCCACTTCCAAATGGCCGCCCAGGGCTTCGGTTTGGGTTTTTACCATAAATAAGCCGAGTCCTTTACCTTCGCTGTTATTATGAAACCTCTGGAAGGGCTGGAATAATTTTGCTTTAACGGCATCGGCATCGAAACCCGAGCCGTTGTCGTGCACCTGCATAATGCAATGGTTATTTTCTGTTCGCGTAACCACTTCTATCAGCAGGGGCCTTTTTTCCGAGCGGTATTTAATTGCGTTGCTAATCAGATTAAACAAAATACTTTCAAGATATGCCGGCACCGAAATGCAATGGTTTATTTGCAGGTCATGGGTAATGGTAGCTTTTGCCTCGTTAATTTTGTCTTGCAGTTGCGAGGTTACCTTATGTAGCAATTCGCTTAATACGATGGGCCGGTGCGACTCAGGTGGTAAAGATTTCAGGCGGATGATGTCCATCAGGTCGGTTACGGTTTGTTCCAGTTCCTGTATAGCCTGTTCGAGTTTTTCAAGTTCTTCTGATTTACCTTGCTGCAGGGCTACCAGGGCGATGAGTCCACGCATGCGCGCTATCGGGGCTTTAAGGTTGTGTGCTATGATGTAATTAAACTGCTGCAGTTGCTGGTTTTCGCGGTCCAGTTGCCGGGTGCGGGCCCGCACGGTGCTTTCCACTCCCTGCCGAAACGATTTGGTTATTTCGAGTACGCGTTTGCGTTGTTTACGCATGACACCCCACAAAGCCAGCACCAGTAAACCCGAAACAAGAATTACTCCTACGGAAACAATAATGGCCAGGCGTCTCTCATAAAGCGATTGCTTAAGCTCCATATTTTTGCGTAACAGCTCATTTTCTCTATTAATTTTATCGGTTTCGAAGCGCAGGCGCAGTTGTGCAATGTAATTCAGGTTGTCCAGATTGAACAGGCTGTCGTTCAGTGCATCGAACCGCTGGTGGTAGGCGTAGGCTTTTGTAAAATCCTTTTCAGCTGTATAGCATTTAGAAATAATTTCGTAACCTAACCTAGCCCGGTCGTTAAAGTTATTTTGCCGGGCAAGTGCAATGGCTTTCAAGGCGTAGTCGCGGGCTTTGGTGTATTGTTGTTGCTTATAGTGCAGGGCAGCCAGGCCCAGCCAGGTAAAGGTTTGTCCGTAGGGGTTCTTTCGCTCATCGGCCAGGGCCTGTGCCAGCGAAAAATAATATCGGGCTTCCTGCCAATGGTTCAGGACACTATGGGCTTCGCCCAGGTAGTTGTATATGTACAACAAGGCAAAGCCGGGCTGGGGGTTTTTCAACTCAGTTTCGTGCGAACGTTTAAGCAGCAGCAGCGCGCTGTCGTACCGGCCGGTACGCACGCAGTTAATACCCAGAAAGCCCAGGCAGTTGGCCACAGTGGGGCTGTTGGTTTGTTCGGCCAGGTGCAGGGCCTTAACAAAATGGTTTTGTGCCTCTGTAAATTGGTTTAATGACATGTTAATGTTACCTAAGGTAAGGTAAGCTGATATCAGCAGCGAAGTATCCGGAAGGGTTTCCAGACGAGATAAGGCCAGGAGGGCTTGTTCAAGGGCGCTGGTAAAATAACCTAATCGCCGCAGGGTGCGGGCCACAGACAGTTCGGCCCGGATAACGTCCGCCGCATACCCCAGGCTGTCGGCTACATAGCGGGCAGTATTGAAGGGCCTTCAGCAGGTCGGTATCGTAGTACTGTTGGGCCCGTTCCAGCAAAACGGATGAAGGCAAACTTTTTAGGCTGTCGGGAGTTGCAAATTGTGGAGTAGAAATGGCCAGTAACTGTGAATTTGCCATCCATACTGCCAGCAGCCAACCGATAACGCAGCGTAACCTAATCACATGGTAAATATTTTCAACAAACAGGGTTATTGCAAGAGATTTTTAAGTTTTTCAAGCTGCCGGCGGTTGAACGGGGAGAACAGGTTTTGCAAGACATCGGCTTTTTCTCTTTCGGTAAGGCGCCAACTTAACGAGGCCCGTGTGCTGGTATGGCGGATGCTGTCCATGCCCTGCAGAATGGGCAGGTAGCTTTCGGTTTGGTATTGAATGTCAATACGGTGCAGGGGGGCGGTAAACCACTTGGCGGCATGGCCCAGCAGCAGGTCGCTGTTAATGTCCTGAAAATTTTCAAAGTTGTTGTACACCGAGCTGATGGGCTGGGTTAGGGCATCTACTATGGATTGCTGCTGCTGTGGAGGTATGGTGCCCAGTTTGGGCGAATCGCGGATAGAAAGGAGAATGACGCCGGAAGTATGTTGTTCTATCCATTCTTCGAAGGCAAACATAAACCGTATGGCATCGGAAATGCCAAAGTTATCGGAGATGCCGGCATCCATAATCTGAATGGGCGGGTTGGTAGGCAGGGTGGTGTTGGGAGTTATGTATGGAAAAGTAGCACACATGCGCAGGGCGGTAAGGAAGCGCAGGTTAGATGCCCCGTGCCCGCCAAACAGGCGATGAAAATCAACGCCCCCGATTTTGGAATCGGGGTATTCGGGCCAGGCATGTACATCCATATTTAGATACGATACAGGGCCCGATGCAATGAAAAGCTTGCGGCCATCGTTAATAATGGTGGGCGACAGGATGAGTATGGGAATCTTAGCCTGCATTTCGGCTTCGGCATAGGCCGAAACAGGTTTGTCCATCATTCCTTCGGTGCTCAGGTTAAGTTGTTCTTCGAAGGTAAAGGCGCGGTCGCGCAGGTAGTGATTGCCGGCATATTCGAATGAAGTAAAACCCACAAACAGATCGTTAGCAAGAAGAGAGAAAATAAGGGGGTTTAAGTTATCGGTTGATATGCGGGTGCGATAATAATGGCGGTAGGGGTTTATCTGTTCTCCGTTCTTGTTCCGCAGCATCAACTCGCGGAAGTACGAGGCCCCTACCAGTCCGCCTGAAGCACCCGTAATGAGTATGGCATGATTCATCAGCGCTCCGCGGGTAAGGCTGTCGGCATGTTGCAGGGCTGCGAAGGTCCATAATGCTGCGCGCTTGCCGCCACCGCTCACACAAATAAACACCAACTTGGGCTGGGGTGTTTTAAATTTGTTTTTCCAGTTCAGCAAAATCTTTTCGGTACGGGCCTTGTCCGCTGCCACGGCGGCGCTGTCGGTAACCTGGCGCAGGTTATCGATGTTGTACTGAACAGGTTGTTGTTGATAGTCCAGGCCAAACGCTTCATATTGTTTGGAAAAAAAGCCGGTACCGGCCAGGTGATTGATAATTAAAAAAACGATGAGAGCAGTTGTGGCGGCCCAATTGCCGAACCAGTACTCAAAGGCTCCGGCCATCATTACAAAAACGGTTAGGAAGATGGTAAAGCTGGCCGCAGCGGGAAGTTGAAAGGAGGCAAGGTCTTTAAAAATGCCCAACACCAGTAATACAACAAAGATGAAGATTTCAATCACCACCAGGTTAAAATGATTTTGGTCGAATACCTGTAAAATGGTAGCCCGGTCGTAAAATCCGGTATCTTCTACTTTACGTACGCGAAGATTAAGATCGATGTAATAATCAACCCTAACCTGATTTTTTCGTGCAATATTTAGCTTTTTTAGAGCACTGGCCCGGGTTACGCCCACGTTTTTTTTAATTTTTTCGTCAATCCGGCATACCATGTAGCGAAAGATATCTTTATTGGTAAATCTGAAATACGCAAAAAACACCAGAGTGGTAATTAAATAACCGCTGAGGAGTCCGGCCAGATCGAACACTACCGACTGCCTTTCGGTATACTGGTTGTTAATTTGAAAAACAATTATCTGGTAGACATATACAGCCAGAAAAGCAGCCGGAATGATGCTGTTGTTTAGTGAAAAGCGGGTGAAGGGCCGGGGCAGCGTGCCGATAAACGAAAACCGATGACCATCCATGATATAGGTGGTAATATGAAAGGCCGTGGTAAAGCCGGCCGTAACGCAACCCATAATGAAAAAACTGATAAAGTCAACGGCGTTCAGGTATTCTGGGTCAAGAAACAAATAGGGAATACCAAGGTACTTGCCAAAGTTGCCCGTAACCATAGCAAACAGGATAATCCAACATAAAACCAGTATCAGGTTGCGTTTCAGGTTGTTTAGCAACAACTGAACCGGAAAAGAGTAGAAAATGCCAGCCAGTAAACGATAAAACCCCGACATAACCGAAGGTCTAAAATATAGAACAATTTTTAACCAACGGGTAATTTAGTCATGACTTGTCACTTCTCTTTAATTTATTTGCTTTAAAAATAAACCAGTGAGCCTAATACTCTACCGTAGTTCAGCAGGTTCAGGAAAAACCCGAACCCTTGCCCGTGTATTTATTAAGTACACTCTTTCCCTACACGACGCTCTTCCGATCTGAAGAGCGTCGTGTAGGGAAAGAGTGTA
>FWPU01001572.1_pt1 | contig 12223 bp, 14 predicted proteins | sample 2228361 | NCBI WGS metagenome assembly FWPU01 (sample SAMEA103939777, study PRJEB20133) | metagenome | reverse complement strand
CTTATCGAAGATCAAAAAATAAGGGCTCCGCGCGGCCACAGAGCTTACTTTAGAACTGGCATTTTTGCCTTCCGCTGCGATAGCTATCTTACCCTGTTCAGCAGCATGGCCGAAACTGCCCATTAGAAAAAAAAAGATAAAAAAAATAACTCTATTTTCCTCATTTTCTTTTCTCCTTTTTTAATTTCTCAGGCCAATTAAATTCTCCTCTTCTTACCTTAGAACCTATACATGTCTCAGCGCTTTGATAGGCTCCATGCGGGAGGCCTTCAAAGCTGGCTGCAGGCTTGCTACGACGGCCACGAAGATGACAATAGCTGATATCAAAAATACATCTGTAAGGGAAATAGTGGGAGACAAGATTAGGTTCTTCTGCCGTCCAAAATCAAAGGTAATAACTTGGGCAAGGTTTAAGGCATAGATAATTACGGATCCAATTATTGATCCAATCACCGCCCCCATCGCTCCCAGCCATAATCCCTCAAGCATGAACATGGAAAGAATCTTACCCGGCAAAGTGCCGATGGCCGCAATTGTCCCAATTTCTCTAATTCTTTCATATACAGCCATGATCAACACGTTCATAACGCTTATTAAAACCACGGCGATGAGCATGATTTGGATAAAAATGGTCATGACATCTATCATGCGGGCAATATTATAGAAGGGGGTCAATTTCTCCCAGGAATGAACCTCATAAATAAATTTCCCTTGTTTGCTCACCTCCCCGGAAAGAATTCCTTCCAATTTTTGGGCAAAAGATTCCACTTTCCCAAAATCCTTTAAGCGCACCGCCACCTCGCTTATCTCCATTTCTTCTATCCGTAAAGTTTCCATAGCATCTTCAATATGGATATATCCATCCCTTCCGCCAGGACCTGTGGCGCTTTCCAGAACTCCCGCGACTTTGAATTGCTTGCCATTCACCGAGCCATCTTTGTTTGTAGCCACGACCACGACCATATCTCCTACTTTTACTCCCATACCTCGAGCTAAAAGCTCCGGAACTAAAATTTCTCCCTTATCTAAGGTCTTAGGCTCATTTTGAATCCGGGAAGCCAAAAGAGGAACAGTTTTAAATTCTTTATCCGGATAAACTCCGTTCAGCCGAATATTGGTCGTCTCTACAAAATTACTGAACATCCCGCCGAATTTAAGGCGCGGGGAGAAAGCTTCAATCTCTGTTTGCCGGCTTAAAATTCCCTCTAATTTTTTATAGGCCTTAGCGCGGAGGTTTAAGTTTAGAGGTAAATTTTCAATGGCCGCTAAATAACCCTTCCGGTGAATCTGGAGATGACCAATCATGGAATCAGTTATCTGGCTAATCATCATGTTTTTAAACGATCCAGAAATAGATATATACCCCAAGACAAAGATCACACCAATAGCAATCAAAGAGGTCGTTAAAATTGTCCTTCTTTTATAGCGGAAAAGATTGCGCACCGCAATTTTAAAGAGATTACCCATTTCTTCTTCCCTCCTTTAATTGCCTATCCACCAGCTCCCCATCCGCCAAGCTATAGATGATCTCCGCTTCTCCTACAATCCGCTGATCATGCGTAGAAAACATAAAAGTTGTCTGCAGTTCATCCCTCATCTTTTTCATTAAGGCAATAACGGTAAAGGCCGTCTTGGAATCAAGGTTGGCCGTGGGTTCATCGGCCAAAACTAATTTGGGTCGGGTTACCAATGCTCTGGCTACGGCTACTCTTTGTTTCTGTCCTCCGGATATTTGATCTGGATATTTGTCCCTCTGCTCGATCATGCCCACTGCCTCCAGGAGCTCGAGAATTCTTTTTCTTCTCTCGCCGGCAGGAGTCTTCTGCACCATGAGCAATGGATATTCGATATTCTCGTAAACGGTGAGCACAGGAATCAGATTAAAATCCTGGAAGATAAACCCTATGTTGTTTCCTCTAAATAAGGCACTCTGCTTACGGTCCAATTTCTGCACATCTTCTCCAGCAACCAGAAGGTTCCCTTTAGTGGGTTTATCTAAACAACCAATCAAATTAAGTAAGGTTGTCTTTCCGCTTCCCGATGGTCCCACGAAAGAAACAAAAGAAGCAGGCTCTATGGCAAAACTCACCTCCCTTAGGGCCTGCACAATTACTTCTCCAACCTGATAATCTTTACTTACTTTCGTGGCCGCAACTTGGTAGTGTTTACTCACTTTCTCAGCGACAATTAAACTCATTTCTCATCCTCCAATTATTTTTTTCATTCCTTGTTAAAACCAATCTTCCTAATTTCTCTCCCCCAAGAGAGAAGCTGTTTAAATCTCCCCTTTCCTTTATCGCAATTTTACCCAAATAAGCGCCCCCCAAATTTACCTATATCTTGGACCACTTCTTCGACTCCACCCCATTCCCTGACCAAAGCTAAACCCCAAATTGCATCCCGAAGGTAAATTAACCATTCGCCCTGGAGTAAAAAGATTTTTTGCTTTTAAAAATATCGAATTGATATTTCATCATTTTTCTTCTGCATGGCTAAACTCCTTTTGCTTTCTTAAAACCATTTTAACATTAGGCTGCGGATAAGCCAATCGGGAACGTAACTTATAATAGAGGTTAAAATAGTTATTTCGTTAAGGCAAAACTTTTTTATACAAAATTTGCGGCCTAAATTCATAAAATTTTAGATTCGCTTTTTTTCTTGTTTACTAATTATTTTCACCTCCTTTCTCTTTTGATTTTAAAATTCATTCAGCTAACTTATTAATGAGAGCAAATTATATTTTACTTCGGATTTTATCATCTCACAAATATATTGAATATGTTTTAAGTTAAGTTATTAACGAAAAATAAAATTTTTCGCCCCCTCACTTTATCCCTCTCCCCCACTCGGGAGGGGGCTGGGTGGAGACATGACCCTAAGTTAAAGTCATGGCGAGGTCCCCGCAATTGATATTTGGGACAAAAGCCCATAGGCCCCACGCCTTTCGAGTTTACTATTACGAAATGATTGATAAAAAAATTAAAATATTTAATGGTCTCATTAATAAAACGAAGGAAGGCTGAAATGGATACCGATTAGCTATCTTTCAAAAAACTCAGAACTATTCGAATCAAAAACCCAATTTTGCTTTGTCCAAGAGGAATGGAAAAAGATCAGCGTCGAAGGAGGACAGAAAGATTTGAAGTGCTTGCCAGAGTAAGGATGCATTTTGAATAATTTTAAAAAACAAACAATAGGTCAAAAATTGTATGCAACAAATCATTACTTAGTGTTCTTGCTCATTTCGGCAAAATTTCAAGTTTGATTGAAATAAATTTGTCGCCGTGCTACTTTAAATAATAACTTTTTAAAAAGTAAAAAACTTTTAAAGAAATTTTCTTTTATGCTAAAAGAGCCTGCATCATTCCTAAACAAACTTGGACAAGCTTTTTGGTCAAAATGGGAGAAAATATGGTGGCTAATTGCTCTTGCCTTTCTCGGCGCTAACTATTTGGCGCTCCGCCAATTAGGTTGGTTGTTATTATTACGTTTTTGGAGCGCCGCTTGGGCAATATCAGGCGCACTTATCTTATTTTATTCCTGGCGCGCTCTTGGACGCGCCCGAGAGAGCATAAATTGGCCCTGCGTAGAGGCCCAAATTATTGCCTCCGCAGTAGAGACTCGGGAAGAACGAATAGCCGGCTCAATTTCCGGCCAGCCAGATTACATTACTTATTACTACCCCAGGATTGAATATGAATATGTTTGGGCCGGCTTCACCTACCGCTCGCATCGTTTGTTATTTATCAATGTAAATTATTCGCGGGCAGAGGCTGAGCAAGCTATCGCCCGTTACCCTGTCGGAGGTATGGCCACGGCTTATGTATGTCCGGATAACCCCCGCTTGGCAGTGCTTGAACCGGGCTTGGCTGGGAAAGGTGGAAAATATGGCAAAGCTTTTCTTACCGGCCTAATCTTTTTAGTTATTGGATCAGCCTCCTGGTTCCTTTTACCCATTTGGTTGAAGTAGAAGCTTCCAGAACAGAGTGAATTTATTTTATCATCCTTAAGAGGGGGGACCTATGCAAGCTGTTATAAAATTAACTCTGCAGACTAATTCTGCCGAAGAAGCTCAACGAATACTTCTTGATCTCTGCGAAAAAATCAAACGGGACGGCTTGATTGATGAATACCACTTCGAGATTGACACTTCTCAAGGCTTGGTAACCGAAAAGTGCGTCCTCGCTGATCAAAAAGTAATTGCCTGAAAGGTCTAAGCTCGCCAGGCGGGCGGGCTAAAAAGAATAGCTTTTCCATAAATTTTCTGCTCATTGAAAATGGTGGGGAATAGTTTTTTATTAAATATCTCTGATAGGAAATTTTTTCATTCCTGGATTCTTTTTCTGAAGATCTGAACGGCCAATTCGAAAAAGAGAAAACAAAAGCCTAATAAGATGAGGATATCGAGCCAACGATTCAATAGAGCATTTCCGGCCAACAAGGACTGTTTCAGAGTATCTACTGTATAGGTCAAAGGCAGGCCATAGCCGATAATCTGAAGAATGAGGGGCAGGGAGGTAAGGGGAAAGAAAACCCCGCATAAGAAAATCATGGGAAAGCGGAAAAAATTGGAGAGCGTCATAGCTTCAAATACTTCTCTCACTCCCACAGAAATAAGAATACCTAAAAAAGAAAAGGCAAAACAGGAAATGCCCATAGAAATTATTAGGGCTATGGGATGAACAACAGTTAATCCAAAAATAAAGATAATGAAAACTGAAGCCACGGCGCCCATAGTCAAACCAAAGAGTGCTGCCCCTAAAGCCTTGCCCAAGATGATGGTTCTTAAATGTAAAGGCGCTAAGAGTAGTCGTTCCAGGGCATCTATGCGCTTCTCAAAACTAATTACTATTGCGGCCATCGAGGTCGAAGAAAAAAGAATGGTCATACCCACAAGGCCGGGACCAATCTCCGCCATTCCTTCCGGATGGCGCAAATAAAAAGCTAAGATGAATACTAAAGGAAGCATTAGACCCCAGCTGATTAAAGGGGGTTTTAGATAATAGGCCTTAAGATCTTTCCGGGCGATGTAATACGCTCTGCGCCAATCCAGTTGCATTACAGGCCACCTCCCATCTTCAAAGGCTTATCTATCCGCATTACTTCCGCATCCACGCCCGTCAATTTTACAAAGGCATCCTCCAGCGTGGGAGTCAAAGTTTGAATCGCCAATATCTTCCTTCCCCCTTGATCCAGCTGGTTAATTATTGCCCCTAACGACTCATGCAAATTTTTTCCATATAGACGGACTCGATCCTCAATCACCGTCACTTTTTCTACTCGCGCGATCCTCTCCAGCTCCTTGGAGATTGCCGAAGGAAGGGGTTGCACTTTCACTTCTATTACCTCTATATCTTGGACTTTCTCTTTTAACGCTTTCGGCGTATCAATAATCCGAATTTGTCCTTTTACGATAATGGCTACACGATCGCATAGTTCTTCTGCTTCTCCAATTAGATGCGTCGTCAGAAAAATGGTTACGCCTTTTTCTTTAAGTTTTTTAACTACTTCGCGCAAGCCGCGCGCGCTCATGACATCTAATCCCGTCGTCGGTTCGTCAAGAAAAAGGATGCGCGGACGATGCACAAGAGCCGCAGCAATAGTAAGCCTCCTTTTCATCCCGCGGGAAAACCCCTGAAACTTAGTGTTAGCTCGATCAAGGAGATTAAATTCCTGCAGTAGTTCCTTGCTTCGCGTTTCCCATTCCTTTTTAGGAACCCCGTAAAGCTGGGCTGTGTAAATGAGGTTTTCCCGCGCCGTTAATTCGGCATAAAGATTTGAGCTTTCGGGAACAACCCCCACACTTTCTTTAGCCCGCAGAGGATCACTTATAACATTAAAGCCATTTACAAAGGCTAAGCCGCTATCAGGCTTAAGCAGACCTGAAAGAATGCGTATGGTAGTAGTCTTTCCAGCCCCATTAGGCCCCAGAAAACCAAAAATTTCCCCTTCTCTAACTGAAAAATTGATCTGCTTTAAAGCCTGAATATCCCCAAATTTTTTGCTTATATCTTCGACCTTGATAATTTCTTTAATTTCGGTCATTCATTCTCCGTAATTTACCATCCGTACCTGGTCTCTCCCTGCGCCTTCCCTATTTCTTTCCTTTTTTAACTGAGCAAGGATGTTTTTTCGCCGAACCATGGCATTTTTTAATCTGTTCTGGAGAGCACTCTTCCGGTTTCCCTTTTAGTTTCTCTGGGTGCTGACATTTATTGGCACACATTTTTTGTTCCTCCCTTGGTCTTTTTATTTTATCCCCCATGAGGCGGATACATCCTAATTCTGGTGATGGCTTCAGCGCGGCCATTTCTCCTATGGCCTTGGCTAATTCAAGCAATTTATCCTTCTCCACGAAGTAATGAGTCCAATACCCTCTTTTCTCCCCTTTAACTAATCCTACTTTTCTTAATTGTTGGAGGTGTTGCGAAACGGCCGCCTCGGATATCTGCAGTTGATAAGCCAGAGCTCCCACGCAAAGATCGCGCGTTAACAATAGTTTTAAAAGCTCCAAACGCGTCTCATCAGCCAAGGATTTTAAGAGAGAAGAAATATTCATATCATTCATTTAAGATACAACTTAATCATATTTTATATTGCTTAACTAATTTGTCAAGAAAAAAAATGGCCTCTGCGCCCCACCCAATGCAGTCAGCTAAAAAATCGCCGAGCATATCGTTCAGTTCTTTCTGCAAGAGATGCGCAGCGGCCGGATTCCAAAGGATTTTTTGACCCTCTAAGCAGGTGTCGGCAACATCTCCAATGCGGTGATGGCAGCGTTAGGAAATCATCCGGAGATTCCACCTTTTCAGATGTACTCTGAGGTCTTTCAGGAATCCCTGGTGGAACTCCTGGAGTGGGGAAGACTCTTAGCCGCCAGGGCAACCAGTCTTACGGTTACGCCCGAAAACCTCGAGCGAATCTATGAGAATATGGAAATTTTTGCCCAACGGATCGTGCTGCGCCCTCAGGACCTTTCGAATCATCCGGAGGTCATTCGCCGACTGTGCGTTATCGCCTTGAACACCGTCCCGGAGGTGGACATCTATGGCAGCTCCAATTCTTCCCATGCTTTGAGCTGCACCATAATTTTTTAGAATGCGGCAATATGCTTCCTGATCTTCCCGAAACGGCCTTTGAGGAGAGATATATCCCGGGCTCTTTTTGAGCTTAAAACATTCATGTGGAATCAAGATTAAAAGCGTAGGGCAAGGGTTTATCCCTTGCCGCATTCGGCAAGCCACAAGGGCTTGCCCTACGATTTATAGGCATAATAAACTTGCTTTCTTTATCCATCTTCTTTTTCCGCCGATGCTTTTTCAGCTGGGCCTGCCTTTGGCCTGGCCTCACCCTTTTCGCTGCCTCTAGCCTAATTACGACGCAGCCTCGCTGGAATGGAGTGAGGAGATAAATTAATTTCTTATTTCTTCCTCTTTTTATTATCTGGAAAACTGCGGGAAGGGCGATTAAAAAAAGACCCAAAAAATCTGTTATTAGTGACGGATAAACGAGGTTAAAACCTCCGATATAGCAAAAACAAAAACATACATATGGGCCACCAAGGGAGGCACTTTCAACTCAATTAAAGAAGGAGCCGCAATCATCGCCACGATAATGTAGGCAGGTGTCGTGGGCACACCCATACCCAAAATAATCGAGGCAATCATTACAAAGAATAGCGCCAGGAGCGGAAACCCATAATAGGGGGCATTAATTGGCCACCTGTAGAAGCAGCAGCTTCGACCGCGCCCGCGAAATGCGGCTTATAGCCCACTCTTTTCATCAGGGGAATAGTAAAAATTCCCGTCCCATAAACATTCGCCACGGATGCTCCCGAGATAGTACCAAAAAGGCCACTGGCCACCACAGCTGCTTTCGCCGGTCCCCCTCGCGCTTTTCCCACTGTGGCTAAGGCAAAATCTATTATAAAATTCCCAATTTTCGTCGCTTCCAGAAAAGCTCCAAAAATTATGAAGATCACTATATAAGTGGCCGAGGCTCCCAGGGGAATGCCAAAGATACCCTCCGTAGTTAAAAATAAAGTATCAATAAATTCCAGGAAATTGGTCTTGCTATGAGCCAGAAAAGGCGGCAGATATGGCCCCAAGAAAAAATAAGCTAAAAAACAGCCAGTAATTAAGCTTAAAGTTCCTCCTACAACTCTGCGGCAAGTTTCCAAAACCAAAATAACCGTGATTATAGCTAACAAGGCATCTTCTATATAAACGGGATCCATCCACGGAGCGCGCGTTAAAATCCTTTCATGGTTTAAAAATACATAAGGAATCAAGACCAGAGATAGGATTACTAAAATATCATCTAACCAGAGCAAGTTTTTTTTCTTTCGCTCATACGCTAAAGGATGGACCAAAAAAACCACAGCCATCATTAAGGATAAATGGATAAAGCGCTGCAACACAGTTTCCAGTATGCCAGTGGCTGCCATATAAAGATGAAAGGCTCCCGTGATTACACAAAAATAGGTGATAATTTTTTGCCGTAAATCCATCAGTCCATCCTTTAGCGGATTATCTCGTATTTCAAGGAAGGGCAGGGATATGAATATCCAAAAGAGATTACCAGTTGGCTCTGAATGGTTTGACCATTATTTCATATAGCCCTTTTCCGAGAAATATTTGGCCGCTCCTTTATGGAGGGGAAACGTACCTGCCTTCCAAGCATTGGCCGGCGAAAGGTCCTTTAACCCTTCTACATTAGTGAGCTTAAATTTTTCCAGATTCTCCATGAGGGCCTTAACAATTTTATAACCTACTTCTTCAGGAAGGGCCTCATTGGTTATGATAATTGTGGTGGGATAAGTCTGAAAAGTTTTGAAAGGCTTATTCTGCCCCTTAAAATTGTTGGCAGGTATTTCAGCCCAACCACTGCCCCCATATTCTTTAATAAATCTTTCGCAGGCAGGTTCATAAAAAGGAACGAATTGAACCGCCCTGGAATTAGTTAGGTCCACTAACCAACCTGCTTTGGCCATACCCAGGCCTAACATCCCATCAAGATGGCCGTCTTTCATTAGATTCACCATAAAGGGGGACAAAATAAAACCTTTAGGAAAATTAAACGGTTAGGCATATTTTTTTCCAGCTAAATTATAATTATTTCCGTGTTCTTCAAAGTTATCTTCTTCTATTACATATTCTTTTATGATCTAATCTTTGTCAATTTTTGAACAGAATTTGAAAAGAACAAACTCCCCCTCGCTCTCTTATGACAATCTTGAATCCCGAAAAAATCCTCCATTCTTTGAGCCATCAACGCAAGGATATATGAGCATATAAATAATCTCATGAAATACCCACAGAAAAGGAAGGTCTACTGACAGGAGTGGCCCCAAGAAATCCTTTTAGGGATTGGCTTTTTTTAAATCCCTAATGAGCAATTGCAGGAGTTGGCCAATCATCTCATAAGTTCCCAAGAGCGGATCCTTTCCCGAAAAAATCATCGTATTCTCCCAAACTTGCGAAAAAGAGGGAAAGTTCCCCTTTGGTGAAAGGATTAATACAGCGCGGTCGACAGTCACATTGATCATTCCATAATAGAGGTCATCAGTTTTGCGCTTATAAAGGGCCACACGGATATATAGAGATGGGCCTTCCTTAGCTGCGATTTTTATTTTTGGTAATTCCTTTTTGAAAACCGCCTGCACTTGATTTTTAATAGCTTCCTCTTTAATCCCTGCTTCCCGGGCATCACGCGTCGGTTCTTCAATAACTATCTGCAGACTCGAAATACCCTGCAGGTTACGCACTTTTGGATTCTCGCTACTTTGCGCCCCAGAAGATAAAAAGACCATAAATAAAAAAAGGAAAAAAATCTTTTTCATAATCTCTCCTTCTCCGCAAATTATTCTTCTTCGTTAGTTAGCCCTTTTTCCTTTAAGAATACTATTCCCCGGCGCAATTCTTCCCGCGTCGCTCGATGGTGAGTCTCTATTATGCGAATAGTCTCTGGCTTCATAAATTTTTTGATCACGGTGTAGTCTTCTTCGCCCCACCCAGGTGCCTCATGATCATGATATCCCCGACAGCCGTGGAGATGGACACCGATCAATAAATGACCAAAATGCTGTCCAAGGTGCTCCTGATCTTCTAAACCCAAATTTTGTTGGGTCAGCGCATGGCCTAAGTCATGCCAATAGCGCAGGCGACTTCCCCTGAATTCCTGAAAAATTAATTTTAATTCTTCTAAATTGGGAAAATCATGGATATTATAGCGATTCTCTATTCCTAAAAGAACACCCATTTTTTCAGCTTCCTTAATTAATTTCTCCAAACTGCGCAAGGCAGGAGGCAAATAAAATTGGCCTAATTTTTTTCTTTCCTCTTTTTTCCCCTGGAGTACTTTTCTTCCTTCAGGGTCATCAATTTTTTTCTGGTCATATGGGGATTTAATTATCTCCATAGATTCTGGCAGGGGGAGTTTCCCTAAATGCAAAACAACTGCTTTAGCTCCTAATTCCTCAGCCCTTCTTATAGTTTCTAAAGAATATTGGAGAGCCAATTTTCTTTCTTCTTCGTCAAGAGAGGAGAGCGAATAAAAATCTCCGCTTGCTTTTTCTTTGGGGACTCCATTAGGAGTTGGGAAAAAATTATGGATGCTCAATACTTCAAGTCGCCCTTTTAAATGAGGCCTCATTTCCAAAAACGTAGCCCAGGTTAGGCGGTAATCCAATTCTATTGCTTTAAGGCCAAGCTCTTCTACAGCCTCAATAATTTCTCGCCCGCTATTAGTTATCTCGGAACGAAAGGAAGTTGATATGCCCAGCATTAATTTCCTTCATCTCCTTTTAAAAATTTCCAAAGCCCACTTGCTCTAAGAGGTTCTCTATTTCTTTTTCTCCTTTAGCAAAAATTCCTGTATTTCCCAGGCGCACGCTCTTTAAACCAACGCTCCTTACTTCTTGAAATGCTCTGACCATCTCCCTCAAATTTGGTGAACGATAATCTTTCATCTGATATTCCGGGAAAAAAGCCAAGATCGTAAACGGAATATCTTTATCCGTCTCTTTTAAAAGTTTGGCAATCTCCACCAGCTGATCCGTTTCCACTACTCCTGGTATATATAGGGATAATACTTCTGTCGTAAATCCCCTCTTTTTCATCTCCGCGGGCAATTTTAATACCCACTCATTAGAACAGCCCGTAAGCCAGCGGTGGACGTCGTTATTATAAGCTTTAATGTCCAGCCAGAAAGCATCTACACCGGCATTTTTAAACAAATCCAAGTGATGCGGCGTCAATCCGTAGCCATTAGTTTCAATCAAAACCCAAAGTTTTGTCTGCTCTTTTATTAGCTCTGCGCAGCGCACATAAAAATCAACTTGGCAGGTGAGATCACCACCCGTAAAGCCTACGATATTGCGCACCGGACCAAATCCCTGAGGACTCAAAGCGATCTGCGCCGGCTCTAAAACACCAGGGCAGAGAGTTGACCGCTTATTATCCAAAACACATGAGCCGCAGCACCGGCATGTATCATGGGCATGATAGGCTGTAGCTTTATGCCGAGGTTCAATCAAATTTACTTCTTGGTCATATTTGATACAGGCCTGGAGAATTTTCTTTGGTGAATACCAATCCCCCTCGGCCTGCTTACTAAAATACCAGGAATGACATTTGCGACAAGAGAAATTGCACCCTGACTGGTAAATAGAAAGGTAATTTTCAGGCCGGGAAAGATGGATGGCTGAAATGAGTCTTTCTGGTTCGCCCTCTTTTTTGCGTAGAGTTAGGCGGCAGGCTAAATCTTTCTTGCCGCCTGCGGTCACTAAACAGCTCCCTGATTTAAACCCTTGTTGGCGTAAAGGACATTCGACCAAAATCAACCACCCATCTAAATTTTTAATAAAAGCAAATTATATTTTACTTCGTATTGTATCGTCTCAGAAATATTGATTATGTTTTAAGTTCGGTTCTTAACGACAAATAAAATTTTTCACCCCTCACTCTACCCCTCTCCCCACCTGGGAGAATGGCTGGGTGAGGGGAAATTATTAATTTTATTTTGAGATATACCCTAATTTAAAGTCATGGCGAGGTCCCCCCAATTGATACGCGGGACAAAAGCCCATGGCCCCACGCCTTTCGAACTTACCATTACAAAATGATTGATAAAAAAATTGGTTCATCTCCAAATTAGTTGCTTAAATTCTTGACGAAAGCTTGCCTGGGGCCGGGAAGGAAAGGCAGATTGCGCCGCAAGCATC
>FWPU01010032.1_pt1 | contig 12224 bp, 12 predicted proteins | sample 2228361 | NCBI WGS metagenome assembly FWPU01 (sample SAMEA103939777, study PRJEB20133) | metagenome | reverse complement strand
CTGTTAAAGTCGTTGACGCCAATCTACCAGCGCGCCAGTCCAAAAGAAGGTGAGTCATGCGCAACAGAATATAAGAGATTCCTAACCAGCTCAGGTCGGTGATGGAGCTGAAGCGTGGATCTTGTTGGTTCAAGAGGCGGATTGTTTGACTCATCATCATGGACAAAGACGGTGTCTTGAGCAAGATAAAAAGGATGATGAAGGTGAAGATGATGACCAACAAACGTGTTCGGTATGACCAGCGGGAAAGCAACAGGGTGGGAAGCCCTAAGACCAAGGCTAGAAAGATAACCACAATCCAAAGTTGGGGAGGCTTTGTTGGCGTTATGCAACAAAAAGCAAGATAGCGATTGGCTGAGACGGCGAGGATCAAAGCAATGCTGAGCAGAATTATCGGCAAATCCGTTTTGGGTATGGCGCGCAGTTCTGAATGGGAAGTGATCCAAATAAATAGGGCCATACAAATTGCCAGCGTCGGCAGCCAGAAATCCAAATACAAAATTGGGCTTGCGGATTGATAGTGATAATAGAAAAGGAAACTAAGGACAAGAATTGAGATGTTGCGCGAGGGCGTGTGTTTGATCTGTCCCAAGATGAGGGCCAGGAAGATCAGGATCAAGATTTGAGAAATGGACATCTAAAACCCCTGATAAATCCACACAGGGGCGGTGTCGGCGGTTAGGATCACGAGAGCAAGCAGCATTAAGCACAAGATAATGGCGTACAGATTTTCCTTTGAAAAAAGTCTGTGGATCATCGGGGTCTTCTAAGACTAAGTTATTAACATTTTATGGATAGCCGCAGAAATGCCAAGTGCCGCCTTGTTCTATCAGTTGGAAAGCGAGCTTAGCTAAATCGATTTCTAAGATTTCATTGCCATAGTTGGCAATGATCTTTCCTTGACAATTGACGATCGCTTTTGAACCGTCTTTTGAGGTTGTTTTACACTCGAGGTCTTGGAGTTCTATTGCCACGGCTGCGAAGGAAGTATATTCGTTGCGGGCTTGTTCTTCCCATTCAGGGCAAGCCAGCGAGATCATGCTGTTTAGATCTTTCTTGGCTAAGGCGCGGTAGTATTCTTCCATTGCCTGAGCTGGAGGATCACCAGATGCAGCGCAAGCTGAAAGGATAAAGGACAAGAGAACACCCCATACGAGCGATTTAGAAAATCGTAGGAGCAATCGAGGATAAGGTTGGAGATTAGAATAGATTTTCATTCTCATGATGATGACTTCAAGCAAATACTTCAAATCGCTTTTATTCTTCTGGGAACGAACTAAATAGATTTTACCAAGAAATATATTTGAGGGTTTGGTTTTTGATGCGTTAGGTTAGCAGCGCGTGGGTACTGAGATGATCTTCCTGAATGACAGTGGGTAAAGTGGGTTACGAAACACTTTCAGGGGTTGATTGTCGAAGGCGGAAGCGGCAGATATGCTCTCCGGACCCAGTAGGTTGACGGGTGGCTAAAAGCTCTACAGGACATTGCATGAGTTTTTCAAGGAGAAAAATATCCATTTGGCAGAGCTCAGGGAAAGAATCCACGATGGATGCGTAGGGACAATGTGCGAACTTGATGGTAGGTGCCTCGCGATGGGCTTCCCAACTGGCTTTATAGGACATCTGGTTGAGCGTTTTTGCGGCATGGATCAATCTTTGGGTTAGGTTCGTCGCTGGCGGGGTGCTGCGATCGGCAACAAGTTGATGGGCAATCGAACGGAGCAAGTCCTTTTTTTCGATCGGTGAGGCTGTGGCTCGAATCTGTAGAAGGATTGCTGCACATAAGCGATCGAGGTTATGGGCTTTTTTATGATCAATCAATCCATATAATCGTGCGGGACGTCCTCGGTTGCCCTTTGAAGTAGTCTGGATGGGAATGACGACCCCTTCGTTTTGTAAGACTTGAAGGTGATGACGGATGTTGGCTGCAGTGAGTTTGAGCGCATGACTTAGCTCTACAGCAGAGGCTGGCCCTCTGTTAGCTAGGAAAGCAAGGATCTTGTTCCGTGTACTGACCATCTATCGATATTATAAACCATGCTACCCAATATCGCAAATATATATTTTCATTATTGTGACTTGACCAAATGCCTTTTGCAGGTTATAATCACCCCAATGTTCCCTGAAGATTGCCTTGACTGGGATGACACTTTTGGGATTGTTGAAAGCCTGCAGAGAGATCACCCAGAGGTAAATTTCGAAGAGCTTTCTTTGGGGACTTTGTTTGAATGGATTGTGGCGTTACCTGAGTTTATGGATGATCAATCCATTGTCAATGATGAAATATTAATCCAGATCTTCAATGTATGGTACGAGGAGGTTAATTCATGACAAACGATGAACTTAATCAGCCGGGCTATGAGATACCACCTGAAATTAAGAATCAAGTTGCCGTTACCACTATTGATCGTATCTATAATTGGAGTCGACGATCTTCGATTTGGCCGATGATGTTTGGTTTAGCGTGCTGTGCGATTGAGATGATTTGCACCGCAGCGAGCCGCTTCGACTTTGCCCGTTTCGGGATGGAAGTCATGCGTCCTAGTCCGCGACAAGCCGATTTATTGCTGGTTTCAGGGACGGTTACCAAAAAGATGGTGCCGCAAATTGTCCGTTTGTATAATCAGATGCCAGAACCAAAATACGTTGTGGCGATGGGAGCTTGCGCTTCGGGAGGTGGTCCCTTTAAGGAAGGTTATAACGTGGTTTCAGGGATTGATAATTATATTCCGGTGGATGTGTACATCCCTGGTTGTCCTCCTACCCCTCAGGCATTGCTGCATGGGCTAATTACTTTGCAAAAGAAAATTGATACCCAATCCCTGCGCGAGGCGCGGTGGTATAAAAAGGATTTTTCCGAAGTGATCCCCGTGCCGGTGTTGGGGCCAGATATTATGGATCCACGTGAATATGAATTGATTCGCCAGTACTCTCGTCAGAAATCACAAGCGGCAGCTTCAGAAACTCCTGACGCGGAATCGAATCCAGCATAATACGGAGCAGTAAAAGATGACCCAACAAGCCATTTTGACCGATGTTGACTTAACCGAGAGATTTCCCGAAAGTGTGAAACGGGATGAGCGAAAGGGCTATGAAGGATATATTGTTGACCCCAATGCCTTGACAGAGGTCGCTCAAGCTCTGCGGGATGAATTGGGGTATGACTACCTTTCGTCCATAACAGGCGTGGATTACTTGCCCGATGGAATCATGGAGTCGGTCTATCACTTCTATCGCACAACGGGTGGACCAGCTTTAGTCTTGAAGGTGCAGGTGCCCCGCGATAATGCAGTTGTGCCATCTTTGGTGCCCCTTTATCCCGGTGCAGAGTTTCAAGAGCGGGAAGCTTGGGATCTATTGGGTATCCGTTATGAAGGACATCCCGATTTGAGACGCATCCTGATGTGGGAAGGTTTTGCAGGCCATCCCTTGCGCAAGGATTGGCGTGAACCTTATTACGAAGAGGATGGAAAGCCCTTTAAGAGCCGTTGGCCAGATGGGCAGATCTATCGCATCGAGGATAAAAACCCATTTAATAAGAATGTAGATTACCCCGCCGATTTCGACCCCGATAAGTGGATTCCCGACAATGACTCTTCTTTGTACGCCAGTTTGACCAAGCTGCAGTCATCGATTTCGAGCTCGGGGCTCAAAACCGATACGGTGATTGTTAACATGGGACCTCAACATCCTTCAACGCACGGGGTCTTTCGGATGGTTGTGCTGTTGGAAGGGGAAACGATTCGAGCACTTAAGCCAGTGATGGGGTATCTGCACCGCAATCACGAAAAGATCGGCGAACGCAACACTTACCTCATGAATATGCCCTTTACAGACCGCCTAGACTATCTGTCTTCGATGAGTAATAATTTTGGCTATGCCTTAGCGGTGGAGAAATTAATGGGCATTAAACCACCAGAGAGGGCGGAATATCTGCGTGTAATCATGGCAGAGTTCACCCGTATTAGCAATCACTTGTTTGCGATCGGCTCCTTGCTGAATGACTTGGGGGCTTACTTTACGCCAATGCTGTACGCTATTGAAGAACGTGAGTTGATCCTAGATATTTTTGAAGCTGTGGCAGGCTCGCGCATGATGTGTAACTATTTCCGTTTTGGCGGGGTTGCGCGTGATTTGCCAGCCGGCGTTTATGAAAAGCTGCGCGATTTGGCTTATGAACGGCTACCCAGACGGATTGATGAGTTGGATCTCTATCTGACCAATAATGAAATTGTGCGCGCTCGATGTGAAGGTGTCGGCGTTTTGACACCTGAAGATGCGATTGCATATTCGGCAAGTGGGCCGCTCCTGCGTGCTTCTGGTGTTCCGTATGACATTCGGCGGGCAGACCCTTATAGTATTTATGATCGGTTTGAGTTTGATGTTGCGGTGCGTTATCATGGTGATGTTTATGACCGTTATTTAGTCCGTATGGATGAAATTCGCCAAAGCATTCGCATCCTGCAACAAGCCATTCGCGATTTGCCTGAAGGCCCAATACAAGCTGGAAAACCTCAGTATCAAGTGCGTGTTCCAGCGGGCGAAGCTTACGGGCGAGTAGAAGCCCCTAAAGGAGAATTGGGCTACTATGTGGTTTCAAACGGAAAACCGAACCCTTGGCGGTACCATGTTCGAGCTCCTTCTTTTATCAACATTACTGCGTTAGAAACCATGTCAAAGGGCAATAAAGTTGCCGACGCAGTTGCGATTTTAGGTTCGATTGATATTGTTTTGGGCGAATTAGATCGCTAATTTTGGCAATGGAGTTGAGTCATGGATGGAATAGGCGTTCTCAAAGGTTTAGGTGTAACCTTACGAAGGTTTATCGGTACGTATATTGACGATATTAAGTGGCTTGGCAAACGTTATTACACCGAAGATGGTATCCGGCATCGCATGAGCAAGGATACCAGTGGTGTTTTTACGGTTCAATATCCGGAAGAAAAAGTCCCCGTCCCAGAAGAGTTTCGTTTTATCCCCTTTTTGGTTTACGAAGAAAAAGAGGATGGGAGCATTTTTCATCGCTGTACCTCTTGCGGGATTTGTGCGAAAGTTTGTCCGCCACAGTGCATTTGGATTGTCCGAACAACGGACCCGAAAACCGGTCGACCGGTGCCCGAACCGGCTGAATTCTTTATTGACGTGGATATTTGCATGAACTGCGGATATTGTGCTGAGTACTGTCCATTTGATGCGATCAAGATGGACCATGATTATGAACTCTCGGTTTACGATCGGCATACGCATAACATCTACAATAAAGAAAAACTCAGTAAACCACTTAGTTACTATGCATCAATCCGTCCGACAAATTACGAGCGTGAAGAAGCGATTCGCGCCGAAGCGGAGGCAGCGAAAGCAGCCAAGAAGTCCGCTACTGCTGAAGCCTAGATAAGAAATCGAACGGTATGGCTTCTACAGAGTTGTTGTTCCCGCCGCGCCTAATTGCGATCTTAGGGGATCAACGGGGCAAAAAATGGGAAATGTTCCTGAATGGGCTGCAAGGCAAGCAGATCGGGGAAGCAGAGCGGAGAGCCTTTGTGTTGATGATGGCCCGATTAGCTGGATGTGTGACTTGTCAGAGTGACACCTGGCGAGCCCATCAGGGATGCGAACAATGTGCCAAACAAACGCTGAGGAAATTCCGAGGCACAGACGAGGACTTAATTCAACTTTTTGAAAGTTGTTTGATGGAGATCCAAGCCAGTGTCAGTGCGGAAATTGATCAGCGGGTTGGAGGATAGTGTTTAAATATTTTAAATCGATAATCCGATAAAATAAATCGAAAGTTGTAATCGAAGGTATAGAAAAGGAAATACAATGGTTGAAAGACATGTTACCAAAGAAGCAGTCTTACAAGCTCTGAGTCATGTTCAGGAGCCAGAATTACATCGTGATTTGGTCAGCTTGAACATGATCAAAGACGTTGAAATTGATGGATCGCGGGTGAGCTTCAAGATCGAGTTGACCACCCCAGCTTGTCCGCTGCGGGGCAAAATCGAAGAGGAGGCTCGTCAGGCAGTGCTTGCCATAGATGGTGTTCAAGAGGTACAGATTGAAATGACCTCCAATGTTCCCAACGATGGGCGTGTGCGTGGGTTGCTGGATTTGCCCATTCGCAATGCGATTGCTGTAGGATCGGGTAAAGGGGGGGTTGGCAAAAGCACTATTGCGGTTAATTTAGCAGTCTGTTTGGCACAGCGCGGCGCTCGAGTTGGGTTGTTAGATGCAGATATTTACGGACCGAATATTCCCACCATGATGGGAATTCACCGCTTACCCCCCCAAACTGGGCAAAAGATCGTGCCGCCACAAGCTTATCAGGTCAAGTTGATGTCCATTGGATTTCTGGTGCGGGCTGATCAACCGTTGATTTGGCGTGGACCGATGTTGCACTCGGCGATTCGTCAGTTCTTAAGCGATGTAGAATGGAGCGAGCTCGATTATCTTGTCGTTGATCTGCCCCCTGGCACTGGGGATGCTGCCCTGAGTTTGTCACAATCCCTACCACTTAGTGGTGGGGTGATTGTGACATTACCACAACAAGTCTCATTGGATGATGCCAGACGCGGGATTGAAATGTTCCGTCAATTAGAAGTGCCCGTTTTGGGGGTCATTGAGAATATGAGTTACCTTGAGTTACCCGATGGCACCAAGATGGACGTTTTTGGTTCAGGTGGCGGTAAGGTATTGGCTGATCAAAGCGGCGTGCCTTTTATCGGTGCAGTGCCGATCGATCCCGAAGTGCGGATTAGTGGCGACAATGGTGTGCCGGTTGTCATTTCGCGCCCTGACTCGGTCGTTGCGAAAACGCTAGTCGCAATCAGTAAGGAAATTGCCGCCAAGATCAGCGTTGCAGCCCTACGAGGAGCGACCACGGCTGTTTAGGATTTCTTGAATATGGATGTAAAAGCTGAGACGATCATTGTCGGTATTCGATTCCAAAAAGTAGGCAAAGTTTATCATTTTGATGCCAGTACTTGCCCCGATATCCAGATTGGAGATTATGCGGTGGTTGAAACGACACGCGGGCGGCAGGTAGGAGAAGTCATCTCCTTTATCTCCGATCCTCCCCCTCCACCAGACGGTGTTTGGAAGACGATTCTGCGCAAAGCCACCCCTCGCGATTTAGTTCTGCGCCAGATTTACCACAAGAAAGAATTAGAGGTTGTGGTTCATTGTCGTGAGAAAGCTAAAGAACTGGGTTATCAGGGGTTGAAGATCGTCGCAGCGGAATTTAGTTTTGATGGAGAAAAGCTTTCCATCCTCTACAGCAGCGAAGCGGAAGGGAAAATTGAACTCAAGCGATTACGCAATGCTGTTCAACGCCTGTATCCAAGGGTTAGTATTGAGTGGCGGCTGATCGGCCCTCGGGATGTAGCCAAACTGATGGGAGGACTAGGCGCTTGTGGATTGGAGAACCGTTGTTGCTCGCAATTTCTCACCGAGTTTAGTCCCATCTCAATCAAGATGGCAAAGGAACAGGGAATCTCCCTGACGCCGACTGAAATTACCGGGATGTGTGGTCGGTTGCGGTGTTGCCTGGTGTATGAGTATGAACAATATGTCGAGGCGCGCAAACACCTGCCTAAACGGGGTAAACAGGTTGTTACCCCTCAAGGAGAGGGAAAAGTGGTCGATGTGTATCCTCTGAAACTCGCTGTGGTGGTTGAGTTTCCGAGTGGCATTCAGCAAGAATATCCGGTCAGCCAGATTGAGCCATGGGATGAATTGCAAGCACTGAAGAAAAAAGCCCAATCGCCCTGTGAAACGGGTGAAAATGGTGGTTGTGCTTGTGGCAAATGAACACCAATCTCCAATCGAAGGGCATTCTCAGAGATATGGTAAAACCGCTTCAACCAGAAGGGTGGGAAACCACTCAGCATATCTTGGTTATCTTAGCTCATCCCGATGATCCAGAGTTTTTTTGTGGAGCGACGATTGCCCGATGGACGGAGGCGGGGCATGTCGTTTCGTACTGTCTGCTTACTTGTGGGGATAAGGGTACTCGTGACCGCCAGATGAGCGGCGAAAGGTTATGTACTATGCGGCATGAGGAGCAAAAACGCGCTGCTAGCTTATTAGGAGTTCAAAAGGTACGTTTTCTGGATTTCCCGGATGGCTATTTAGTGCCAAATTTGGACTTGCGCAAAGCCATAACGCGGGTAATCCGTCAGGAAAGGCCACAGGTGGTTGTGACTTGTGACCCACAGTTGCTCTTCGTTGGAGATGAACGCATTAATCATCCCGATCATCGGGCAGCCGGGCAAGCTTGTGTGGATGCCATCTTTCCGGCAGCACGAGACCATCTGTACTTTCCGGAATTATTGGATGAAGGTCTTGAGCCGCATGTTGTGCCAGAAGTCTGGGTCAGCTTGCCGGTTGAACCCAACGTGGCACTTGACGTCACTGAATTTTGGGAGCGAAAGATCGATGCGATTCTTTGTCACCAAAGTCAGATAGCCGACCAAGAAGCCTTGAGGCAGCGGATGAAAAATCGACTTGCTAAGGGGAGCAATGCTGAAAATCCCCGTTATGAGGAAGCCTTTCGGCGTATTCGGTTGGGGTAGCTATGATCCACCAAGGACAGTCTTTGAATCTACCTCAAGAGAGACAAGCCACTTTGGACGAAATCTCCCCCTATTTAAGTTTTCCGCAAATAGATACCCCCAAAAGGGTTGTTTCTATTGTACCCTCGATTACAGATAGTTTAATTACGCTCGGATTTGGCGATAGGCTGGTAGGAATCACCGACTACTGTCCTGAACCCATGAATTTGAGAAATGTTCTCAAGGTGGGTGGACCAATCAACCTTGATATTGAGGCGATTTGCGCTTTGCAACCCGATTTGGTGATCGGCGGCATAGAAGAAAATGCACCAAGTGATCTTTTACAGATCAGTGAACGAGGACTAGCTTTGTGGGTTGTTTTCCCTAAAACCGTTGACGATGTGATCACCTTTCTTTATCAAATTGCAGAGGGTTTCCAATCGAAACGGGCGTACCAACAAATTCGTTCTATCGAAACTTTACTCAGTTTTTTGCGCCCCTCCGCTGACTTGCATTCAAAGCCAACACGATACTTCTGCCCAATTTGGTATCAGGATTTAGGCGGTAAAGACGTGTGGATGGTTTTTGACGATCGGACGTATGCTGCTAGCCTGCTGTCACTTTTTGGTGTTGAGAATTGCTTCGGAAAGCGGGAGAGCTGCCAATTGTCTTGGGCAGCCATGGATGGCGAAAGGAGAGAGTACAAAGGGGATGATCGATATTATCAAATTCTGTTAGAGGATGTATTGAAGGCGAATCCGGATTTGATCCTCTTGCCTTCTGAACCCTATCCCTTTGGGCAGGAGGACAGCAGTTTCCTAAAGAAAAAATTAGGTGGAGTTAATGCTGTTGAGCGAGATAAATTCCTATTGGTTGATGGTAGGTTATTATTTTGGTACGGCACGCGCCTTGGACAGGCGCTTCAGCAATTGCCGGTTCTTCTCCAGCAGGGTTAGAGCTGGATTTTTCTAGAGAGGAGACGAATATGGAAAAGGTCGAGACCGTAGTAGTAGAAGACAAAGGAACCCCCGTGAAAAAAGTTGTTAACGATTTCTCGATCACGGTTGCTACTGTGAATGGCTCTGGATCTCAAACTTCAAATGCGGCAATTTTGCGGGCGATTTTTAAGATGGGAATTCCTGTGTCTGGAAAGAATATCTTTCCATCTAATATTCAGGGGCTGCCGACATGGTATACGATTCGGGTCAACAAAGATGGCTTTATTGCTCGAAAGAGTGAGGCGGAGATTGTGGTAGCGATGAATCCCGCTACCTTCAACCAAGATTTGCAGACTCTCAAAAGCGGGGGAGCATTTTTTTATGCCGATGACATTCGTATCCCGATTTCGAGAGATGATATTGTTGCCTATCCGATGCCGGTCAAGCAACTCATTCGCCAGGTGGATATCCCTGCCTATCTGAAGGATTATGTGGCAAATATGGTCTATGTGGGTGTTTTGGCGCAAGTGATCGGTATTGATGCCGAGAAAATTCGTCAGGCATTGGAATTTCACTTCAAAGGGAAAGCTAAGCCGGTTGAGATAAACTATGGGGTCATTTCCCTCGCGATCCAATGGGCTAAGGACAATTTAGAGAAGAGAGATCCATATTTTCTTGAGCCCATGGATGCCACCAAAGGGATGATCCTTACGGATGGGAATACTGCGGCTGCCTTAGGGGCTATTTATGGAGGGGTTCAATTTGTCTCTTGGTATCCGATCACGCCGGCGAGCAGTTTAGCCGAGAACCTTCAACAGTACCTCCAGAAATTGCGCAAGGACCCAGAGACAGGGAAAAATACCTATGTTGTTGTGCAGGCAGAGGATGAGCTAGCGGTGATTGGGATGGCAATCGGAGCGGGATGGGGGGGATTGCGGGCAATGAGTTCGACTTCAGGCCCAGGTCTAAGCTTGATGACCGAGTATCTGGGCTTAGGATACTTTGCGGAAGTGCCGGTTGTGGTTTGGGATGTTCAGCGGGTTGGTCCGAGTACCGGTTTACCTACTCGCACAGCTCAGGGTGATTTGACCTTTGTGGCATTTATGGGCCATGGCGATACCCAAAATGTCATCCTGATGCCAGGATCGGTGAATGAATGTTTTGAATTCGCTTGGAGAGCTTTTGACCTGGCTGAACAGTTTCAGACGCCTGTAATTGTGCTATCTGATCTGGATTTTGGGATGAATCAATGGATGGGAGAGCCCTTTGAGTATCCAAGTCAACCCATGAATCGAGGCAAGGTGTTATGGGAAGAGGACTTGGAAAAACTAGATGGCAAGTGGGGAAGGTATGTCGATGTGGATGGGGATGGTGTCCCATATCGGACGGTGATCGGGAATCGTCATCCTAAAGCGTCCTACTTTACGCGCGGGACAGGGCATGATGAATATGCAAATTATTCGGAAGACCCTGAAGATTGGCATGGTTTGCTCGAACGACTAAGGAAGAAATTTGAGACTCTGAAACCCCACTTACCGCCACCAATCATCCAAGAAATGGACGGCGCCAAGATCAATTTGGTCAGTTTTGGTTCGACCGCCTCACCTATTCAAGAGGCGCGCGCGCTTCTACGCGCTAAGGGCATTCCAACCGATTTTACCCGCCTCCGATCTTACCCATTTACCGAACAGATCAGAGAAATTTGCTCTCGGTATGAACGTAATTATGTTATCGAGATGAATCGAGATGGTCAATTGCACCAGCTTCTACGCATGGATTTTCCAGAGCTAGCCCCGAAAATGGCTTCTTACGCCTATACGGATGGTTTACCGTTGACAGCCCAACAAATTGTGGATTTTATTCTTTCGAAGGAGAAACAAGATGAGTGAACTATCTTCTCCAAGTGATGTAAAAGTTGTCGTTAATACGATTGGCTTAACTAAAGCGGATTACCGAGGGAATCCGTCGACGCTTTGTCAGGGGTGTGGCCACAACTCGATATCCAGTCAGATCATTGCTGCCTGTTACGAGTTGGGGCTCTATCCTGAGGAGATTGTCAAATTTAGTGGAATTGGCTGTTCGAGTAAAAGTCCTTTTTACTTTCTAAATCGATCGTTTGGATTTAATGGCTTACATGGGCGGATGCCTTCGCTGGCGACCGGTGCACTTTTCGCCGACCACACCTTGCGCGGGATTGGGGTCAGCGGCGATGGGGATACGGCTAGTATCGGAATGGGACAATTCAAGCACCTGTTACGCCGTAATGTGCGCTTGGTTTACATCGTCGAAAACAATGGCGTCTATGGGCTAACCAAAGGGCAATTTTCAGCTACGGCTGATCAGGGATTGGAATTGAAATCGCATGGGATTAACCCATATATGCCGATCGATATTGCTTGGGAAGCTTTGGTTGGGCATGCGACTTTTGTCGCCCGTTCATTTGCAGGTGATCCCAAACAAGTGAAAGAGTTGATCAAAGCAGCCCTCAACCATAATGGGGTAGCGGTGCTGGACATCATCTCGCCTTGTGTCACCTTCAACAATGTTGACCATGCTACGCATTCTTATGCATGGGGTAAAAATCATGAGACTGCTTTGCACGAATTATCCTATGTACCCCGAGCGGAGGAGATTTTACTCGAGTATGAAGAAGGCGAATCTCGAGAAGTCGAGTTGCACGATGGATCGGTGATCGTGTTACGAAAACTGGGTCGGGATTATGATCCGACCAACCGTG
>FWPU01011601.1_pt1 | contig 12226 bp, 13 predicted proteins | sample 2228361 | NCBI WGS metagenome assembly FWPU01 (sample SAMEA103939777, study PRJEB20133) | metagenome | reverse complement strand
TGCTCGTTCCAGCCGCTCTGAGCCGGCGCCGCCTTCGCGCCCGAAAAGAGCGCCTTCTCGACTTCATCGGGGTTCTTCGCGCCAGCGGCGTAGAGCAGCGCGGCCACCGCGGCCACGTGCGGCGTGGCCATCGAGGTGCCCTGGTAGAACGCGTAGACCGACTTCGACGGGTCGCGCGGGTCGATGGTGTTCTGCAGGACGCCCGATTCCTCGCCGAGCTGCTTGTTCCCGCCCGGAGCGGCGATGTCGAGCTCCTTGCCGAACGCCGAGTACGGAGCGCGCTTGCCGTCGGGGCCGATCGCGCCCACCGCGACGGCTCCGGGGTACGCGGCCGGGTAGCTCACCGGCGGGCCGCCGTGGTTTCCGGCGGCGGCCACCACCACCACGCCCTTCTTGCGCGCGTACTCCACCGCCTTCTCCATCACCAGGCTCTTCCCGCCGCCGCCCAGGGACATGTTGATGACCTTCGCACCGTGATCCGCCGCCCAGCGAATGGCATCGGCGATGTCGGCCGAGTTGCCGCTGCCGAAGTGGTTCAGCACCTTCACCGGCATCAGCGTGGCTTCGAAGGCCACTCCGGCAACGCCTTCCCTGTTGTTGGTGGCCTGGGCGATGGTGCCCGCCACGTGCGTGCCGTGGCCGTGGTCGTCGTTCGGGTGCGGGTCCTTGTTCACGAAGTCGTACCCCTTCGCGAACTTCACTCCCTTCAGGTCCGGCACCTGCTTGAACTCGCCGCGGTCCTCGTAGGCGATGCCCGTGTCGAGCACCGCCACCACCACGCCCTTGCCCTTCACCTTCTTCCAGGCCGAGGGCATGCCGATGAGCTTCAGGTTCCACTGCTTGGGGTACAGCGGGTCGTTCGGCGTGAAGCCCTGCTCGTCCTCTTCGGACGGCAAGGGGCCCTCGAACGCCCAACCCGCCTCGTCGGGCGGGAGCTGGAACTGGTACATCGGCTCGGCCACCTCGACCTCCGGGTGGCCGCGAATCTGCGAGAGCACCGCGTCGACGTCGTCGACTCCCACCGCCACCGTGATGCCGTCCTCGGTGTCCTGGTCGGAGACGAACTCGAGGTCGATGTTCCAGGCCTTCTCCCACTCGTCGTACTGGGCCTTGGTGGTGCCGTCCTTGAAGTCGACGACCAGCGCGCCGCGAATGCGGGCCGATGGATCGTCGTGGCCCTCGGCCGAATTGAACGCCGGGGGCGACAGGTTCTTCTCTGGCTCGGCGGTTTCACTCTGGCAGGAGGTGGCGGCGAAGGCCGCGGCGGCGAGCAGCGCGAACGACGACGCAGAAGGCCGATCTCGCTTCGGCAACGGGGCAGACGGCCGGTGCATGGTTCTCCCTTTCGTCACCCTCTACGAACGAACGGCACAACGATTGGGGTCTACGGTTAATCCGGCCCTGGCCCGCGCGTTCGTGTTGTTTCGTGAAGCTTAGTGATTCCGGGCGCTTCGAAGGAAGTCGGCCACGGCCTTCCCGACCTGGGCCAGACCGCGGGTGAACGCGCGATCGGCCTTCTGAACGACTTCGAGCTGGCCAGCTGCCTCGGCCACGGCAGCGGCGAGGGCGGCTCTGCTCAGGGCGGTGTCGCGTTCGGCCACCACCACCAGGAGCGGCCGGGACAGACGCACCCACTCCTTTGGCTCGACGTCACGAGGAGCGATCAGCGCCAGCCGCTCGACGCCGGGGTGGCGTTTCGCCAGGGCCATCGCGACGCCCGCCGACCCGCCGATGGACGCCACCGCGATGGGGACATCGGCGCCGTCTCCGCCTGAAACGTTCTCGGCCAGAACGGTGAGGGCGGCCTCGGCGTCGACGACGTGCCCTTGAAAGCCGGTCGGCTTCCCCTGGCTGCCGCCGACTCCGCGGTAGTTGAACCTCAGCGTCGGGTGGCCCGAAGAGGCAGCCGCCCAGGCCAACTCGGCGGCGACCACGTGGTCCATGCTGCCGCCCTCGTCGGGCCGAGGCGGAACGATGAGCAACGGCGGCCTTTTCTCGCCCCGGTGCGACAGCCCCTCGAGCACCACGTCCGAGACGGGCACCAAGGTGGGCCGCTCGAGGAACTGGCCCTTGAGCACCATGGGCGCATTCAAAGCACAAGGCCCGCGTTCGTCACGCGGGCCCTGCCGAAGGCGAATGCCGCCGGACGGGCTACGGCGAGTAGGGCTGGATGTACTGCGTATCGACGCGGCGGCCGACGAAGTTCAGCTTGACGGCGCAGTTCACCTTGTTGTCGTTGTTGACGCACGAGGTGCAGGTGTACTGCGAGTTGGCGTCGATGGTGCCTTTGGCCGTGGCGCTCATGTCCTCGAAGCTGATGGTGAGCGACAGCGTCTTGGTGTAGGTGTACTGCGAGTTCGGGTCGGGCAGCTTCTGCTCGACGAGCTGGCCGGAGAAGACCCGGTCCTGGCCCTCGATCATGTCGCCCACGTCGACGCGCTCGGCGTCGCCCATGGTGACCGAGAAGTTGCCGATGTCGAGGTACTGCTTGTTCTCCACGCCGTCCCAGACGACCCACTGCGTCTCGGCGCGGAGGTTCGTCCCGATCGTCCGCAGCGTGCTCACCGTGTTGTTCCGGTAGCACGACGGGGGCAGGCTTCCGAGGGGCGAAGCATCGATGGCGATGCGGTACGTCCTCGGCTGACCGGTGTTGCATCCGACGGCGCCCACCAGGGCGGCAAAGACGACGGCAATCTTCACAGCACGCATTGCTTTCGGACCCCTTTTCGATGTGAACGGCCCAATGAGGAGGGCGGCGCTTAGCCCAGAGGGCGTTGCGGAGTCAACGCAACTCACTGCGTCAGGGAGACACCCGACCGCGCGAGGAAGTGCAACACCGGTGGGCGGCGCGCTGAACCTCTTTCGCTCTACACGACCCGTATCAGCACCAGGAACTTGAGGTATCGGCCCTCGGGGAACTGCAGCCGGATGGGGTGATCCGGCGGCTGGTAGCGCTCCTCGACGAGGGCCAGCTCGGCGCCCGCCTTGAACGCTCCTTCCTTCACCGCGTCGAGAAACTGCTCGGGCGAGACGCGCGCCGAGCACGACGCAGTGGCCAGAAGCCCCCCGGGCCTGACGAGGGCCAGCGCCTGGCGATTCAGCGAAGCGTAGCCGTCGAGCGCACCCTGCACCGCCTTCTGGCTCTTGGCGAACGCCGGCGGGTCGAGAATGACCAGGTCGAAGAGCCGCCCTTCGGCCTTGAACGACGAGATGACCTCGAACGCGTCCGCCGCCAGAAAGTCGTAGCGCGATGCCCGAAGCCCGTTCTTCTCGAAGTTCTCCCGCGAGAGCGCCACCGCGTCCTGGTCCTGATCCACCGAGAAGACGCTCGTGGCCCCGCCCAACGCGGCGTTCACCGAGAAGCCGCCGGTGAAGGAGAAGCAGTTGAGCACCGTGCGCCCTCTGGCCAGGCGGCGGACGAGGTGGCGGTTCTCTCGTTGATCCAGAAAGAAGCCCGTCTTCTGGCCGCGCCAGGGGTCGACGAGGAAGCGCGCCTTGCGTTCGAGGATCTCCACCCGCTCGGGGGCCGCCTCACCGTAGAGCAGCCGCCCCGAGCCCTTCACGTCGTGCTCCGGGACGTCGTCGCGCATCACCTCGTCGCGCCCGATGACGCTCTTCAGGCCCCCCACCGCGCGGGCGAGAGATTCGACCAGCATGGCCCGGTACGGCGTCAGGCCCGCCGAGTACAGCTTGAGCACCGCGTGGCCGGAATAGAGGTCGACGACGACGCCGGGCAGCCCGTCGCCCTCGCCGTGCACCAGCCGGTAGCTGTCGGTGTCCGAGAGGTCCATCACCGCGAGCCGCCGCGCCAGCGCCTCGGCGATGCGGCGCTCGAAGAAGGCCTGGTCGATGCGCTCGGACGGGTTCCGCGTCAGCACGCGCACCGCAATCGGCGAGAGCGGGTCGTAGTAGCCGCGCGCGACGAACCTGCCGCCCTCGGTGAGGTCCACCACGCTGCCGGGTGGAACCTTCGGGCTCTGCTCGAGGGCCTTCTTGAACACCCACGGGTGCCCCGCACGCAAATGACGGGACAACCCCCTCTTGAGCTCGATGCGGAGCAGGCTCATCGCGCCCTCCTCCGGCGACGCGCCCGGAGAATCGCGTCGGCGAGCTCCTCGAAGCCCCTGCCCTCCTCTGCCCGGGTGACGAAGGCCGGAGGATGACGCAGCCGGTCGGCGACGTCGCGCACGTTGGCCACGCCCACCGACAGCGCGAACGAACGGAACATGGGCTGGTCGTTGAACGAGTCGCCGGCGTAGACGAAGCGGCGGTCGCGCGCGCGCAGCTCGTCGTGCCACTCGCGGCGCACGAAGGCCCGCACCGTGGAGAGCTTGTCGAAGCGGCCGAGCCAGCAGTTGACGTGCACCGACGAACGCACCGCTCTGACGCCTCTTGCCCGAAGGAATTGCTCGAGCACGTCGGCGGCTCCGTCTCCCAGACGTACCTCCTCGTTGTAGTCGATGGCGATGTCCACCTCGGTGTAGGCCGAGTCGACCGACAGCCGCGCGCCGGGGACGAGTCGCATCGCCTCGCGCACCAGGTGCACCAACCGTCTGCGGTTGCGCCGCCGCACCGGCTCGGGCTGGACGTAGACCTTCTCGATGCCCGCGCCCCGTCGGACGAAGTAGAGGCCGCCGTTCTCGACGATGACGCCGTCGACGGGGAGGTTGCGCGCCCAGCACTCGCCCCACCCGGCCGGCCGGCCGCTCACCAGCACGCGCCGGACGCCAGCGTCCGCGAGCCGCTCGAGCGCCCGCACGGTCGAGCTTCTGAGCTTCCCCGAGGTGGTGAGCGTCCCGTCCACGTCGGTGAACACCGCGGTCACGCCGCTCAGGTCGGCCCCGGCCAGGTCCCTCACGGTGCGCTCAATACAACGGGAGCGACGCGATGAGCTGCAGGAACTTCTCCAGCTCATCCTGCGTCTCCTCCGGGCCGAGGGTGGCCAAATCCTGCTTCTTCGCCCTGCGGAGGAACGCGTCGAGCTCGGCCGAGCGCCCGTAGAGGGCCTGGGCGCGAAGAGCCGCCTCCTTCAGCACCGCCGCGGCTCCTTCGGGGTTCTCGCCCAGAAGCGCGCGCGCCCGCTCGGCCAGCACGCCGCACTCGGCCGTCACCTCGCGGTCGTGCTCGATGAGCAGCTCGCGGTTGTTCACCTGCGAGAGGCTCTTGACGAAGAGCTCGAACGGCTCGACGAGATCCAAGAGCTCGCGCTGCTTTTGCGCCGGCTTGGCGGCCATCTCGCCGACGTGGTGGCGGAACTCGATGATGCGGCGCTTGTCCTGGGCCCTCAGCGCCCGGTAGGCCTCGGTCTTGCCGAAGGTGTCCAGCTCCTTCTCGAGCTGGCGGGCGTTCCACTGCACGTCTTCGGGCTCGGCCTCGCGGATCTTCTCCACGCGCGCCGCCATCACCCGGATGAGGTCGGCCACGGTGCCGCGCACGGTGACCGCCGACTTCACCTCCTCGGCGTAGAACGGCACCACGTCGCGCTTGCTCACCTCGCCGAAAGCGACCGCCGAGTCGTAGACCAGCGCGCCGATCTCCTCGCGAAAGCGCGACCGGAACGCCTGCAGGTCGGCCAGGAGGTTCCACCGGTCGGAGACCACCTGCGGGCTCCGCATGCGCTCGCCGAGGTGCGTCACCTGCTGGGCCAGGCTCTGCGCCGCCTTCTGCAGCGCCGATTCGGCCTCGGCGTACCTGCGGGCCGGACCGCTCAGGGCCGAGCCGCCGGCCTCCTCGACCATCTTCGCCAGCGTGTCGCCCAGGCCGCCCGGCGGGTGCGAGGGGAACTCCTGGCGAATCACCATGAGGAGCGCGTTCACGTCCACCACGGTGTCGCGGATGACGGGCGCCATCTCCTCCCAGAGCGAGAGGTCCGGCGCCCCTTCCACCGAGATCGACTCGTACTTGATGAGGTCGATGTCGGCGAGCTTGTCGATGGCGCTCGCCGCCGCCTGGTAGACGCGCCTCAGCTTCTGCGCGAACCCCCCATCGGGGATCTGCGCCAAGAGCTCGTCCAGCTTCTTCGACAGCAAAGGCTCGGACGCCACGACCAGAGTCTACGCCTGTAGGCCGATGCAGCAGCTTTTTCCTCCGGCCGACCTTTAGTAGGCAGCCTCCATGGCCCAGAAGGAGGGGGTACGTCTGAAAGTCTGCCTGCTGCACGAGGGGCGCCTTGAGTGCGGCGGGGCCGAGCTCCTCGACACGCCCGGTCCCAAGTGGATCGACGTGGAGAACCCCGACGAGAAGACGCTGCTGATGCTGGCCGAGCGCTACAAGCTGCACCGGCTGGCCATCGAAGACTGCCTGCACCTCGACCAACGGCCGAAGCTCGAGGAGTACCCCGACCACCAGTTCGTGGTGATGCAGACGTTCGAGCTCAAGCCCTCTCTGCCCCGCCGCGTCGAGCTGCACGAGATGCACTTCTTCCTCGGCGCGGACTGGCTCATCAGCGTGCACTCCGACCACAGCGAGCCCACCGAGGCCGCGCTCAAGCGCGTGGTCGAGGAGTGGGAGAAGACGATCGCCCGCGGCGTGGACTTCGTCCTCTACATGATCGCCGACGCGATGGTCGACCAGGTCTTCCCCATCATCGACGCGCTGAACGACGACCTCGAGGAGCTCGAGGACCGCATCTTCCAGCGGCCCGACCGCACGCTCCTCGAGCGCGCCTTCGGGCTCAAGCGCACGCTGGGGCTGCTCAGGCGGGTGATGTCGCCGCAACGCGACGTGGTGGGCCTGCTCGCGCGCGCCGGCATCCGCTTCGTGACCGAGCGCACCACCCTCTACTTCCGCGACGTCTACGACCACCTCGCGCGCATGCACGAGCGCATCGATGCCGCGCGCGACGTGCTCGCCAACGCGATGGACGCCTACCTGTCCATTCTCGCCAACCGCACCGGCGACATCACCAAGCAGCTCACCATCTTCGCCACCATCTTCTTGCCGCTGTCGTTCATCACCAGCTTCTTCGGGCAGAACTTCGACGTGCTGTCGAGCGACCTGTTTTTGTGGCTCATGCTGCTCTCGGTGTTTCTGTTGCCCGTCGGGATGCTGATCTGGTTCCGGCGGAAGAAGTGGATCTGACGGAGGACCGATGCCCACGCTGCAACGAGACGGCGTCACGCTGCACTACCGCGACGAGGGCCAGGGGATTTGCCTGCTCCTTCTGCACGCGTTCCCCTTGAGCGCCGAGCTGTTCGTGCCGCAGTTCGAGGCCTTCTCGCAGAAGTTCCGGGTGGTGGCGCCCGATCTCCGCGGGTTCGGGAAGAGCACCGTCGGAGCCGGTCCGACCGACATGTCCACGTTCGCCGCCGACGCCTTCGCCCTGCTCGACGCGTTGGGCATCGGCCAGGCCGTGGTGGGTGGCGTGTCCATGGGAGGCTATGCGGCGATGGCGATGCTCAGGCTCGATCCGTCGCGCATCAAGGGCCTGGTGCTCGTGGACACGCACGCACGCGCCGACGACGACGAGGGCAAGGCCCGGCGCGAGGAGCTCGCCCGGAGGACCGAGCGCGAGGGCATGGAGGCGCTGATCGAGTCGATGGTCCCCAAGCTCATCGCTCCCGACGCCGATCCGGCCGTGCGGGCGCGGGTCGAGCGCATCGTCCGGGCCGGCTCGCCAGAGGGAGCCGCCGCGGCGCTCCGAGGCATGGCCAGGCGGGCCGACAGCCGCGAAATCCTCGGCCGCTTCGCCGGGCCGACGCTCGTTGCCATCGGAGAGAAGGACGCCATCACCCCGCTCGAGCGGGCCCGCGAGATGGCCGAGCTCGTCCACGGAGCGCGGCTCGTCACCATCCCCAACGCCGGGCACCTGTCGAACCTCGAGGCCCCATCGGCGTTCAACCGCGCAATGGGCGAGTTTCTGGCGGCGCTGCGGTAGGGCCCTCGCGGTGCGCCGAGCGCTGTATCGCCGCGTCTGCACCGAGGAGGAGCTCGCCGCGGCGGCAGCCCGGTACAGGGTCTCCTCCGTGCTGCCGGAGATCCTGGAGCGTGCGAAACGCGATCGCGCCGCGAGCGCAGGCGACGAGCCACCCCCGACCGGGTCACTCCGCCCGGGGCTGATGCGCCGGTTTCGCCTCTCCGGCCACTACTTCGGCTGACAGACGACCTGGTCGCCCGAGACGGTGCACGAGGTGCAGTCGTTGGTCTTCACCAGCACGCCCTGCCGGCACTCGAGCGTGGCGGTGCCGGTGGCGTCGCACAGCCCCTTGCTCTCGGCGGTCGAGGCGCAGGCGTCGCCGGCGATGTTGCCGGTCATGTCGCACTTGATGACGTCGCCTTCGCGCTTGCAGCCATTCGGGCCGCGGCAGGGGAGCTTCGTCCAGCGTTCGTTCTTGCACTCGAGCGCGGCGGTGGCGTCCTGGCAGAGGAAGCCCGTCTGGTTGCACGCGTCGCCCTCCTTCGGAGCGCCGCACGCGGTCAGAAGGAGAGCGATCGAAACGAGCGCGATGCGAGCCATGTCAGTCCCTGAAGTGCGTTCCGGCCTCGAAACGGCCGCGCACCATACCCTCACCGTCGCGGCGAGGGAAAGGCCGGCGTCACTGAGGCACGAACGCCGCGCTGATGATGGACCGGTTCCCGTCGGGGTCGCGCACCTGCAGGTACCAGACGTGGTTGACGCCGGTGGTGAGCGACGGCTTCAGGGCCTGCTGGTTGTCGTTGTAGACGATCGACGTCCGGCTCGACGGGAGGCCGGTGCGCCACCACACGTACCCATAGTTGTCCTCGACGACGTACAGGTCGTACGCATGGCTCGCCGGCGCGGGGTTGGGCCCCGTCCACTGGAACGTCGGCACGGTGCTGGAGGCACCCACCGGGTTGGTCGGCGTCGCGAAGCCGGCGATGACCCCGGTCACCTGCGTCGTCGCCGCCCCCGTCGAGCCGTCCGCGTACACGATGTCGAAGCTGTACTGCTGGCCGACCGACGGCACCGTCGCGCCGAGCTGCACCGTCCCGCGGAGCTGCCCGTAGCTGATCGGCAGGTCGTACGGGCCACCCAGGTTCTGGCCGCTGGTGACGGAGACCTTCACGGGCTGCTTGCCGTTCGGAGCCGACGTGAAGTCGAGCTGGTGGTACTCGGTGCCGAGGCGCTGAACTGAACGGTTCCGTTGGGCTGCGTGAGCGCGAACGCCGGCGTCACGGTGACGACGACGGGCGCGGGCTGCACGGTGACCGTGGCCGTGCCGCTCTTCGACGGGTCGGCCACGCTGGTGGCCACCACGGTGTACGTGCCGGGCGTCTGCGGAGCGGCATACGTCCCGCCCTGCGTGATGACGCCGCCCGGAGCACCCTCCTCCACCGACCAGGTGACGCCCGGGTTGTCCGTGCCCGTCACCTTCGCGGTGAAGCTCTGGTACCCGCCCTTGGCCACGGTGGCGTTGCCGGGCAGCACCTCGACGCGAATGTCGTTGGCCGGCTGCACCACCACTTCGGCCCGGGCTTTGGCCTTCGGGTCGGCGACGCTGGTGGCGATGACGTGGAACGTGCCGGGCGTGGCCGGCGCCGTGTAGATGCCGGCCGAGCCGATCGTGCCGCCGAGGGCGCCCTCTCACGGCGCCATGAGCGACAGGAAACTGTCGCGGCATTCGCGTCAGTGTCCCTCGGACGTGCGGGCGCGCCGTCAGCCCAGCGTCTCGGAGAAGAAGCGCTTCCAGTTCGCGCCCACGATCTTCTCCACGCGCGACTCGGGGTGGCGCCTGAGCAGGGCGTCGGTGATGCGCGGCAAATCCCGCACGTCGCGCATGCCCTGGGGCAGCGGAATCATTCCGTCGAAGTCGCTGCCGAAGGCGACGGCGTCCTCTCCAGCCACGTCGATGGCGTGCTCGAGGTGGCGGACGACATCGTCGATCTCCTTCCCGCCCAGATAGACGGTCGCGAAGATGATGCCCAAGACTCCGCCCTTGTCGGCGATGCGCTCGAGCGCCTCGTCGGGCAGGTTGCGCCAGCTCGGGTGGGCTTTCGACACGCCGGTGTGCGAGCAGAACGGCCGGGCCGACGGATGCGAGAGAATGTCCTCGAGCGTCTTCGGCGAGGCGTGCGAGACGTCGACGGGCATCTCGAGGTGCGCCATCTCGTCGAGCACCGAGAAGCCCAGCGGCGTCAGCCCGCGGTTTCCCATCAGCGGGAAGGACGAGCCGCCGAGCTCGTTGTTCGACAGGTGCGTGAGCCCCATGAAGCGAACGCCGCGGCGGTAGAGCTCGGCGATTCGCTCCACCCTGCCCTCGATGGCATGCGCTCCCTCGACGCCGAGCACGGCCGACAAGACTCCGCGGCGTGCGTTGGCCTCGAGCGATGCGGCGCTGTCGGCGATCGCCACCTTGCCGCCGGAGCGCGCACACAGCTCGGCCATGCGATCGAGCTGAAACGTCGCGCGGGCCCACTCGCCGGCCCTGGCCTCTTTCGGCCACCTGCGCCAGGCGGCGAACAACGGGAAGCCGCCGATGAACGGGAAGCCGCGCGTGACGATGGTGAAGCACTGCAGCTTCACTCCCGCCTCGGCGAGCCTCGGGAAGTCGACGTGTCCCTCGGCCGACGGGACGGTGAGATCCCGGTTCCACATCAACGAGTCGGCGTGGGCATCGGCGACGAATGCCCGGGAGTGAAACGCGCGGGGATCGATCACTGGCGAAGTCTGATACCTTGCCGCGCCCCATGGTGACCACTCTCAAGAGCTTCGTCGGTGGAAACTGGGTGGCCGGCAAGGGCCGCCCCGCGCAGCTGTTCAACCCCTCGACCGAGGAGGTCGTGGCCGAGGCTTCGAGCGAGGGCGTCGACTTCGCCAGGGCGGTGCAGTACGCGCGCGAGGTGGGGGGCCGGTCGCTCTCGGCGCTTTCGTTCGCCTCGCGCGCCAGAATCCTCGAGAAGATGGCCAAGGTCATCGCCGACGCGCGCGAGGAGCTCATCGCCATCGGCGTCTCGAACGGCGGCAACACGCGCTCGGACGCCAAGTTCGACATCGACGGCGCCTCGGCGACGCTCCTCTTCTACGCCGAGCTCGGGAGCAAGCTGGGCGACACCAAGGTCATCGTCGACGGCGAGGGCTTCGGCATCGGCCGCTCGGCACGGCTGTACGGCCAGCACGTCCTCGTGAGCCGGCGCGGCGTGGCGGTGCACGTCAACGCGTTCAACTTCCCCGCGTGGGGCATGGCCGAGAAGCTGGCGGTGTCGCTGCTCTGCGGCGTGCCGACCCTGACCAAGCCGGCGACCGCGACCGCGCAGCTCGCCTTCCGCATCTTCGAGCGCTGGGTCGAACAGGCGGCCTTCCCCGAGGGAGCGGTCTCGTTCATCGCCGGCGGCGTGGGCGATCTGCTCTCGCACCTCTCGGGGCAGGACGTGCTCGCCTTCACCGGCTCGGGAGCAACCGCCGCCTCGTTGCGCCGGCTGGAGAACCTGGCGAAGGACTCGGTGCACGTGAACGTCGAGGCCGACAGCCTGAACGCGGCCGTGCTCGGGCCCGACGTCGCGACCGGCTCGGAGACGATGAACCTGTTCCTCTCCGAGGTGACGAAGGAGATGACGCAGAAGGCGGGCCAGAAGTGCACCGCGGTGCGCCGCATCTACGTGCCCAAAGACAAGCTGGCCGAGGTGCGCGAGCTTCTGGTCGAGCGCCTCTCCGAGGTGCGGGTCGGCAACCCCGCCGACGAGAAGGTGACGATGGGGCCTTTGGCGACCAAAGGTCAGCTCGCCGACGTGCGCACGGGCATCGAGCGGCTGGCCGCGGGAGCCGAAGTGGCCTTGGGCGGCGCCAAGGCGGTGAACGGCATCGGCTCGCCCGAGGGCAAGGGCTACTTCGTCTCGCCGACGCTCATCGTGCGGCAAGAGCCCAAGGAGTCGGACGTGGTGAACGCCATCGAGGTGTTCGGCCCGGTGGCCACGCTGATGCCGTACTCGGGTCTCGACGAGGTCGAGCATCTGGTGGCGGCCGGAGGCGGCGGGTTGGTCTCGTCCATCTACTCCGACGACAAGGCCTTCACGCAGAAGGCGGCGCTGGCGTTGGCGCCGTACCACGGGCGGCTCACGCTCGGCAGCGAGAAGCTGGCCGGCCAGTCGGTGTCTCCCGGCACGGTGATGCCGCAGCTACTCCATGGAGGACCGGGCCGGGCCGGCGGCGGCGAGGAGCTGGGCGGCATGCGCGGCATGGCGCTGTACCTGCAGCGGGTGGCGCTCCAGGGCTACCGCGCCGTCGTGGAGCAGATCGCCTCCGGGAAGTGAATACTCACACCGCCTGAAG
>FWPU01011598.1_pt1 | contig 12231 bp, 12 predicted proteins | sample 2228361 | NCBI WGS metagenome assembly FWPU01 (sample SAMEA103939777, study PRJEB20133) | metagenome | reverse complement strand
ATTAATTACTCATTATTTTTTATATCTCTCTAATCCTCAAACTTCTCTTATTCTTATTTATTTAAGGAAGGGGCAATTCACGAATTGCCCCTACAAAATTATGTTCTATAAAATATTTAATTTATTATGATTGATATTTTTGGGGAAACTTGAGGAACGATAACTTGACTTCATTATTGATAGAATCTATAATTCATAAATTATAGGATGAGATAAAGGAGTATAATGGAAATGGTATTATATAGGGAAAGTGTTGATGTAAACAATTTGGGAGTAGAAGGAATAAAAATAGCAAGAATGTTGAATGCAAGCGAAATAGATATAAAGGAAGAAAGATTTAGATTATTTGGAAATTTTAATTTTAATTGTCATTTAAGCGGAAATAGGTATAAAGTTCAAGTAAATGGATATATAGAATGTACTATAAAAGTATTTTGTGATAGATGCAATGAAGAATTTATTAAGGAGTTGAATAGTAGATTTTCTACAACATATTTACCAATAGAATATTGTCCTGTTGATAGAGAGGAAGTCAGGTTAACGAAGAAGGATCTAGATATATCTTATTTTGTAGGAGATAAGATAGAGATTAGTGAGATTGTGAGGGAGCAAATATATTTAATGCTGCCTATGAAGAATTTATGTAGAGTAGATTGCAAAGGTCTATGTAGTAGATGTGGAGTTAATCTAAATTATGATGAATGCAAGTGTGAAAAGGAAACTGATGACAGATGGTTGGAATTAAAGAAGCTTTTGCATAATAAGAGATAGTAATTGATAGAAAAAATATAATAGAGATCTATGTATTAATAATGGAATAAGAAGAAGGGGAGGTATTGCTAAAAAAGAATTTTTTATATAAAATATGCAAAATATAATTGAGAATGTAAAAAATATAAATTTAAAAAAGGATAAAAAATAAGAGAAAAAAAATAAAAAGGAGAACAATAGATGCCGAATCCAAAGAGAAGACATACTAAGACAAGGAAATATAAGAGAAGGAGTCATCATGCGATAAAGATACCTAATTTAGTAGAATGTCCGAAGTGCCATGAATATAAGTTACCTCACAGGATTTGTAGTTTTTGTGGTTCATATGATGGTATAGTATATTTTTTGTCGGAAGAGAAGAAAGGTAAGTGATAAAGGAAGAGAGAGGAAACAAAGGATGGAGAGTAAAAGGTATTATGGTAGGTAATGATGTAAAGATAGCAGTAGATGCTATGGGTGGAGACTATGTACCGCAGAATCCTGTAGCTGGTGCGATAATGGCTGCGGAGGAATTTAAGGTAGGGATACTATTAGTAGGAAATAAGGAATTAATAGAGAAGGAATTAGATAAATATTCGGGTGAAGGTAGATGTTTAATTGAAGTAGTACATGCAGAAGAATTTATAAGGATGGATGAAGATGCATTAGTTTCTGTAAGGAAAAAGAAGAGATCATCAATGAGAGTAGCAGCTGAGTTATTGAGGGATAAGCAAGCAGATGGTGTAGTGACAGCAGGTAATACAGGGGCAATGGTAGCAGTTATGAAGTTAGTGGTGGGTACATTGAAAGGTGTAGAAAGACCTGGTTTAGCGATATTAATTCCTCATTTAAGAGGTTTTTCGATTGTAATAGATGTAGGTGCTAATGTAGATTGTAAGCCAATATATTTACAGCAATTTGCGATAATGGGTGCAATATATGCAGAGGAGATATTAGGGATTAATAATCCCAAGATTGGATTGCTTAGTATAGGAGAAGAGGAGATAAAAGGTAATGAGTTAACACGTGAGGTATTTAAAGTTTTAAAAAATAGTGATTGTAATTTTATAGGTAATATAGAAGGGAAAGATGTTTATGCTGGGGTAGCAGATGTAATTATATGTGATGGATTTACAGGAAATGTAGTTTTAAAGGTATCGGAGAGTATAGTAGAGAACATGGAGAATATGTTAAAGGAGGAATTATCAAAGACTTTTTTAACAAGGTTAGGTTATTTAATTTCGAAGAGAGCATATAGGACATTTAAGAAGAGGTTAGATTATTCAGAATATGGGGGGGCACCGATGTTAGGAGTTAATGGTATAGCAATAATATGTCATGGTAGATCACCGGCGAAAGCAATAAAGAATGCAATAAAAGTAGCCAAGGAATTTGCCCAGCATAAATTAAATGAAGTAATACAGGAAAGGATATCTAAATTAAAGGAAGGATAAATAATAATATGGTAAGCAGAGCAAAGATAGTGGGAACCGGCAGATCAATACCGGATAGAGTATTGACAAATGCTGATTTAGAGAAGCTGGTAGATACATCTGATGAATGGATAACAGCACGTACCGGGATAAAAGAGAGAAGATTAGTAAAAGAGGGTGTTTATACTTCAATGTTAGCAATAGATGCATCTAAGAAAGCATTAGATATGGCTGGAATAAAAGCTTCTGAATTAGATTTGATAATATGTGCAACCATTTCACCTGATCAAACTCTACCATCTACAGCTGCTTTTATACAAGCAGGATTAGGCGCTAATTCATGTGCTGCATTTGATCTTGCAGCAGCATGTTCAGGATTTTTATATGGTTTATCAGTAGCGGAACAATTTATAAAAACTGAGAAATATAATAAGATATTGGTTATAGGAGTAGAGATATTATCTAAAGTAATTGATTGGGAAGATAGAACAACATGTATTCTTTTTGCAGATGGAGCCGGAGCAGCTGTTTTAGTTCCTTCATATGATGAGAGAGGAATTTTAGATACAATTATGCATATTGATGGTAATTATGCTGATTATTTATATATTCCGGGTGGAGGTACACGTTATTCAATTTCTAATGAGACGATAGCTAATAAGATGCATTATGTAAAAATGAGAGGAAATGAACTTTTTAAAATTGCTACAAGATTTATGGAAAGTGTATCTCGTGAAATATTAGAAAATACAAAAGTGGATATAAGTGAGATAAAATATTTTATACCACATCAAGCTAATCAACGTATTTCCATAGCGGTAGCTGAAAGACTTAATTTACCAATTGAAAAACTTTATTCAAATATTGAACGAATAGGAAATACATCATCAGCATCTATACCAATTGCTCTTGATGAATTAAATCGTGAAGGGAAAATTAATCCTAATGATTTATTGTTACTTGCGGCTTTTGGTGCTGGGGTAACATGGGCTGGTGCATTAATTAGGTGGTAGATAATATTTTATATCAATACTATATATAAAAATGGTTAGTTAACGGAGATATTTGAATGAAAAAAGCATTTATATTTCCTGGACAGGGTTCTCAATATGTAGGAATGGGTAAGGATATATATGATCAAGAGATTGAAGTAAGGAATATATTCAATGAAGCAGATAATTTTTTAAATTTTTCTTTAAGTAAATTATGTTTTTATGGACCGGAGGAAGAATTAACTCTTACTGCTAATGCTCAGCCTGCTATTTTAATGGTAAGCTATGCATTATGGCATTTGTTAAATATGAAAGGTATGGAACCAGATTATGTGGCGGGTCATTCACTGGGAGAATATACAGCATTGGTTGCAGCCGGTAGTATTCAATTTAAGGATGCATTATTGCTGGTTCGAAAAAGAGGGATGTATATGCAAGAGGCTGTTCCGCAGGATCAAGGTGCAATGGTAGCAATTATTGGGTTGGATTACAAAACTGTTGAGAAAATATGTTTTGAAGATTTAAAAGGTGAAAAAGTATCACCAGCTAATTATAATGCTCAAGATCAAGTAGTTATATCAGGGCTAAAAGAATCTGTAGTAAAAGCTTCTGAAATAGCTAAATCAAAAGGAGCTAAAAGAGTGATCCCTCTTAAAGTGAGTGCGCCTTTTCATTGTGAATTAATGGAACCTGCAGAGATAAGATTAAAGGCTGATATTGAAAGAGTAATATTTAGAGATGCAAAATATCCTTTACTTAATAATGTAAATGGAGAAATAAGTTATAAAGCAAAAGAAATAAAAGAGAATTTGATTAAGCAAGTTACTTCTTCTGTAAAATGGTATCAGATAGTAATAGCTATGTTGGAAAATGGAGTAGATACATATGTGGAGATTGGTCCGGGTAAAGTTTTAACTGGTTTAGTTAAAAGGATAAGTCCTGATAGTAAAGTTTATAATATACAGGATAAAAAAAGTTTAGATGAAGTATTTGATAAATTAGTTTAATGGCATATGGAAAGTTTAGGTTGAATTTCAATTTTTTTTGGAGGTAAATGTACTGATGGATGATTTAAAGGATAAAGCAATAATTATAACTGGAGCTTCGCAGGGTATAGGATTAGAAATAGCTTATAAAATAGCAGAGTATAATGGAAAAGTTATTATGTGGGATATAATGGGGGAAGGGATTAAAAAAGCAGCTGAACAAATTAAAAATAAGGGGAAGGAATGTTATTATGAGATAATAGATGTTTCAAATGAGCAAGCAGTTAAAGCAGGTGTTGAAAATGTAATGAATAGATATGGGGATATATATGGATTAGTAAATAATGCAGGAATAACAAGAGATAATTTGATATTAAGGCTAAATGCTGAAGCGTGGGATAATGTAATCAATGTTAATTTAACAAGTATGTTTTATACTTGTAAATATGTAATAAGGGGTATGTTGAGGAAGAAGGAAGGGAGTATAGTAAATATAAGTTCAGTAGTAGGATTAATGGGGAATGTGGGGCAGGTAAATTATGCAGCTTCGAAAGCAGGAGTGATAGGATTAACAAAATCTTTAGCTAAAGAAGTTGCTGGACATAATATAAGAGTAAATGCAGTAGCCCCTGGTTTTATAACTACAATGATGACGGATAAATTATCTGAAGAAGTTAAGAATAAATTTCTTCAAAATATTCCGATGAATAGGTTTGGTAGTTGTGAAGAAATTGCAAATGTAGTATTATTTTTATTGTCATCAAAATCAAGCTATATAACAGGAGCTGTGATAAATGTTAATGGTGGACTTTATATGTAATAATAAAAAAAATAAAGGAATTAATTATATATTTTTGATAAAAATAATTTAAATGAATCTTAGGAGGTAAGAATATGAAAGAAATAGAAGAAAAAGTTAAAAAGATAGTTTCGGATAAACTAAAGATTGATATGGAAAATATAAGGTTAGATTCTAAATTTAATGACTTAGGAGCAGATTCATTGGAGACTATGGATTTAATAATGGCATTTGAGGATACTTTTAATATTTCTATAGAGGATCAGGATATGGCAAATATAACGACAGTTGGTGAAGCAATAAATTTTATAAAAGGGAAAGTACAATAATATTAAAGAAGAAGTAAAGATTAGGAGGAGGAAATAGTGAGGAGAAGAGTAGTAGTAACAGGATTAGGGATGATTTCTCCATTAGGAGTTAATGTAGAAGATAATTGGAAAGCTTTATTAGAGGGAAGAAGTGGAATAGGTTTAATAACTAAATTTGATGCAAGAGATTTTTCAACACGCATAGCAGGTGAAGTAAAAGATTTTAATCCATTACTACATATAAATGCGAAAGAGCTTAGGAAAATGGATTTATTTATACAATATGCATTAGTAGCTTCAGAATTAGCATTAAAGGATGCGGGTTTACCGATTGATAGAGAACTTGGAGAAGAGGCTGGAGTATATATTGGTTCAGGTATAGGTGGATTTAAATTTATAGAAGATAATCATAAGGCATTATTAGAGGGAGGACCTCGCAAGATTTCGCCTTTTTTTATTACAGCGAGTATAGTTAATTTAGCTTCAGGATATGTATCAATCAGATTTGGAGCGAAAGGACCCAATTCAGCTACATGTACAGCTTGTTCAGCAGGTTCTCATGCAATAGGAGATTCATATCGTATAATAAATTTAGGGGAAGCTGATATAATGATAGCGGGTGGAACAGAAGGATGTATTACTCCGATGGGTATTGGTGGATTTTGTGCTATGAAAGCTTTATCAACAAGGAATAATGAACCAGAGAGAGCATCGAGACCATTTGATAAAGATCGTGACGGTTTTGTTGTAGGTGAAGGAGCAGGAATATTAATATTAGAAGAATTAGAAAGAGCTAAATCGAGGGGAGCAAAAATATATGCGGAAGTAGTTGGATATGGAATGACTGGTGATGCTTACCATATCACGGCGCCATGTGAAGATGCGTCAGGTGCAGCCAGAGCTATGAAAAGATGTTTAGAGGGTGCAAAAGTTAATCCTGAAGAAGTAGATTATATAAATGCACATGGGACATCAACTCCTTATAATGATAAGCTTGAGACATTAGCAATAAAGAAAGTGTTTGGTGAGCATGCTTATAGATTGAATGTAAGTTCTACAAAATCTATGACAGGTCATTTATTGGGTGCCGCTGGTGGGATTGAAGCTGCTATAACTGTTCTTTCAATCAAAAATCAAATTATTCCCCCAACCATTAATTTAGATAATCCTGATCCAGAATGCGATTTAAATTATACCCCATGGAAAGCAGTGTCAAGAAAAATAAATTATGCTATGTCAAACTCATTTGGATTTGGTGGAACAAATGCATGTTTATTATTTAAAAGATATGAGGAATAAAAGCATTGCAAAAAAAATTTGTATTTCATTAAAATAATACAGGAGAGAAAAAATGGATATAATAGTGTGTATTAAACAAGTTCCAGATACTGCAGCTAAGATAAAGATAGCATCAGATGAAAAATCTATTGATTTAACTGATATTGAAATGGTAATAAGTCCTTTTGATGAGTATGCAGTAGAAGAAGCAATAAGGATAAAAGAAGCAAAGGGTGGTAACACTACAGTAATTACATATGGTCCTGATAGAGCGTCTCAAGCATTAAGACAATGTTTAGCAATGGGAATAGATGATGCAATACATATAAAAAGTGATAAATTTGAAACTTCAGATGCTATAGTAACTGCTAATATATTGGCTGCAGTTATCAAAACCTTAAACTATGATTTAATATTATTTGGTAAGCAAGGTGTAGGAATTGATAATGCGCAGGTTCCTGCTATAGTTGCTGAAATGCTTAATTTACCTCAAGCATTGGTTATAACTAAATTAGAATTAAAAAGTGATAAAGAAGCATTAGTTAATTATGAGATAGAAGGTGGTATAGCAACTGTTGAAGTTAAACTACCGGCAGTATTTTCAACAGAGAAAGGGATAAATGAGCCAAGATATCCTACTTTAAAAGGTATTATGGCGTCCAAAAAGAAACCTATTAAAGAATTAAGCTTAGCTGATTTAAATATTGGAGATGAACAAGCTGGATTAACCGGGTCTAAACTAATAATAAATAAATTATCGTATCCACCGCCTCGTCCGGAAGGAAGAATTTTAACTGGTGAGCCCAAAGATACAGTTACTCAATTAGTTAATTTATTGAAGAATGAAGCTAAAATATTATAAAGGGAGGTGATAACTGGTTAAAAACCAGGGCTATAATGAATGTAATGACTTTTGTAGAAATAAAAGATAATAAAATAAGGCGTGCTTCATATGAAGCACTATCTGAAGGTAGGAGATTAGCTGATAAAACTCAAAGTAAATTAATAGCTGTTATGTTAGGTTCTAATACAAAGAATTTTATTAAAGAAACGGTATTAAATTTAGCAGATAAAATATATATAGGCAATGATACTTTATTTGATAACTATTCAGCTGAGTTATATGCCGACCAAATAGCTAAAATTATTGAAAAAGAGTCTGTAGGAATTATGATTGCTGCTTCTTCAACATATAGTAAAGATTTTATGCCAAGATTGGCAGGAAAATTGAAATCATCGTTATATTCTGATTGTATTGGATTAAAAATAGAGAATGAAAAATTAATAGGTATAAGACCAGTTTATTCAGGAAAGTTATTGGCAGAAGTAATAAATCAAAATTGTGATGTTCAATTAGCTTTGTTAAGACCCAATATATTTTCAGTTAATGAGAATATCGAGGCAAAGGAGGTGCCAGTTGAAGAAGTAACTCCTGTATTAAATGTTAATGAAATTAGGACGATATTTAAGGGGGTAAAACAATCAGAGAAGGCAAGTGTAGATGTAACTGAAGCTCAAATAATAGTTGCTGGAGGACGAGGGATGAAAAGCGCTGAAAATTTTGCTTTATTGGAAGGATTAGCTAATGAGATTTCAGCTGCTGTCGGAGCTTCACGAGCAGCTGTCGATGCTGGCTGGATAGATCATTCCCATCAAATTGGACAGACAGGTAAAGTAGTTTCGCCTGTTTTATACATAGCAGCTGGAATTTCAGGAGCAATTCAACATCTTGCTGGTATGTCATCTGCTAAATGGATTGTTGCTATTAATAAAGATGCTGAAGCACCAATTTTTAAAATTGCTAATTATGGAATTATAGGAGATTTGTTTGAAGTAATTCCTTTGTTAACAGAGGAAATAAAGAAAATAAAACAAATTAGTTAAATTAATTGTATTAATAGGAGGTTTAATAATGTCATGGGCAAAATTAAGCCCGGAAGATGTATATAAAGAAATAGATTTATCAAAACTTACATTTGAAACTACAGAAGATTTAAAACCATTAACTGGCTATATTGGGCAAGAAAGAGCTATTTCTGCTATTAAATTTGGATTAGGTATGGATTGTCCAGGATATAATATTTTTGTTGCAGGTCCAATAGGAACTGGTAAAACTACACTTATTAAAAATATTTTAAATGATTATGCAAAGCAATTACCTACCCCCCCTGATTGGTGCTTTGTATTTAATTTTAAAAATGATTATGAACCAAAAGCTTTGTCTTTTCCTGCTGGCAAGGGTAAGATATTTCAAAATGATATGAAAGAATTAATTAAACATATGAGAGATTCTATTATTAAGATATTTGAAAGCAAAGAGTATCAAGAGGAACAACAATCTATAATTGAAGAACTTGATAAAAAAAGCCAGGAGTTATTTCAAGAAGCTCAACAAAAAGCTATGATGGATAATTTTCAATTAAAAGCTACTGCAGCAGGTGTCCAAAGTATATATATATACCGTGGGAGACCAATAACTCAGGAAGATTTCGATGATTTAGAAGAAGATAAAAAAAGAGAAATTCTTGAAAAAAAAGAAAAAATAGACCAGAACATTAGAGAAATAGCTCATCAAATAGCTTTATTAGAGAGAGAAGCTAAAGCAAAAGCTGAAAATTTAAAGAAACAAACTGCTACATATGCACTTGAACCATTATTTGCCGAATTGAAAAATAAATATAAAGATAAACATGATGTTGTTGAATATTTAAATGATGCAATGCAATTTGCTGTAGATCATCTTGAAGAAATAGTAGGAACTAAAAAAGATATACAACAATTAGCTCTTAAAGGAACTTCAACTCTTACAGCTTTTGAAGTTAATTTAATAGTAGATAATAGTGATACAATAGGAGCGCCTGTTATTTTTGAGCATAATCCTACTTTTGTAAATTTATTTGGAAGTATAGAAAGAAAACTTCAGATGGGAATTTTAGTAACTGACTTTACTATGATAAGAGCTGGTTCTTTATTGAAAGCAAATGGTGGTTTTTTAGTAGTAGAAGCTTTGGATGTTCTCAGGTATCCTTTTGTGTGGGATACTTTAAAAAGAACTCTTGAAACTCAGCAAGCTCGCATTGAAGATATAGGACAATTATATGGTTTAGCTGGTTCAACAGCAATACGTGCTGAACCTATTAATATATCATTAAAATTAATTGTGTTAGGTAATCCATTTATTTATCATTTGTTGCTTGCTTATGATGAAGATTTTGTAAAATTATTTCGTGTTAAAGCAGATTTTAATTTAGAAATGGAAAGAAATAATGAGAATATAGATAAGTATGCACATTTTATTACTACTATGTGTAAAGAGAAGAAATTGAAACCTTTTACAAAAGAAGCAGTGGCAAGAATTGTAGAATATAGTTCAAGATTAGCAGGCTCTCAAAATAAGCTTTCTATAAGGCTTGGACAAATATCTAATGTTGCTAAAGAAGCTTCTTATTGGGCAATTAAAGAAGGTAAAGATAAAGTATATAAAGAGCATATTGAAAAAGCAATAGAAGAAAAAATACAGCGATCTAATAGAATAGAGATGAAAATTAGAGAATTAATAGCAGAAGGAACATTTATAGTGGATGTAGAAGGAGCAAAAGTAGGACAAATAAATGGTTTGTCAATTTATGATCTTGGTGATTATATGTTTGGAAAACCAAGCAGAATAACATGTGAAACATTTATAGGACAGGATGGCGTGATTAATATAGAAAGGAGAGCTCGCTTGAGTGGCTCAACTTATGATAAAGGTGTCCTTATTTTAAGTGGTTATCTCGGAAGACAATATGCTAAAGATAAACCACTTACACTTTCTGCAAGTATGGCATTTGAACAGAGTTATGAAATGATAGATGGTGATAGTGCTTCTGCTGCTGAATTAATTGCTCTTCTTTCAAGTTTAGCAGAGGTCCCTATTAGACAAGATCTTGCTATCACAGGCTCTGTTAGCCAAAAAGGTGAAATTCAACCGGTAGGTGGGATTAATGAAAAAATTGAAGGATTCTTTTATGTATGTAAAGATAAAGGATTAACAGGCACTCAAGGTGTTATTATCCCATCTCGTAATGTGAATAATCTTATGCTTAATCAAGAAGTTATTAAATCTATGAAAGAAGATAAATTCCATATTTATAGTGTAGATTGTATAAACGATGCTATTGAATTGCTTACAAATATGACACCAGGAGAAAAAGATTTAGATGGCAAATTCCCTGAAGGAACTTTTCACTACCTCGTCGATAATAAATTAAAAGAATTTTCTAAATTAATAAAATTAGCTAAATCTTCTAAAACTGATAATTCAACTGAATAAATCTATTTTATTATAATAATGTTAAATTAAATAAATCTCTATATTTTTCGATTACATATCTTCTTCTTAAATATTTTTCAAGATAAACCCTTGCATTATTTCCCATAACGATTAGCTTTTGCTGATTTTGGTATAATTCTATAATAGCTTCAGCAAAGCGATAAGGATTATTTGGCTTTATACTTATTCCACATTTTGCTTCATTGATAATTTGATCAATATCGCTTTTCTCATCTATGCATGCAATAATTGGTCTTCCTACTGCCATTATCCCATATAATTTAGATGGGAAAATATAATTTGTTAGCCCTTCCGCTAATGTAATTAGATGTACATCTGCTGCTGATAGTGAATATGATAAATCTTCTTTTGACTGGTATGGTAAAAAATAAACATTATTTAAATTATAACTTTTTACCTTTGCTGTTAATTGCTCTTTTAATGCCCCATCACCTATTAAAACAAAAACTATATCTTTATATGCTGACAGAAGATTTGCTACTTCTATTATTATATGTAAGTCTTGATTCAATCCTAAATTACCAGAATGCATTACAATAAAATTATCTTTAAATTCTTTATCCTGTAAAAATTTATTTTTTTTGGGCTGAGGAACTATTGTTTCATCGTTTATATAGTTTGGAATGATTATAATTTTCTCAAATGGAAGATTATATTTATTAATTAAATAATTTTTCATCGTATTGCCTAAAACAATTATTTTTTTTGAATTGTTAAAAACGGTCTTATTAATCTTAATCCATAAGTTAGTAAATATATTTTTTTTAATTAAATTTGTATGTAATTCTATATCAGGATGAATGTCTTGTAATGTAATTATATAAGGGATTCTTTTTAATTTATAATTAATATAAGCTATGAAAGCTACAAATGGCGGATCTGTCATTGTAAAGATTAAATCCCGTTTTTTAAAAAAAAGTGATAAAATTATTCCAAAAAACATAAATGTTAAATAATTGGTAATTCTGCCTAAAAAAGATTTTCTTGAAAAACATGTGTTCCATGTTCTTATTATTTTGCATTTATTATAATCTTGTAACTTAAAGATTTTTATATCACAAGTGCTTACTGGATTATATGTAGGTTTACCACACAAAACAGTTATATCAAAATATTTTGTTAGTTCAATACTTAAATCTGTTAAAATTTGGGATGTCGCTGAAATATCTGGATAAAAATACTGATTAATAATTAATACATCCATTAAAAATGATTATATTTAATTCAATAAAAGGGGTCAAGTCTTTAATTTTTAATTTAGTTTATATAAACCAAATCACCTTGCCAAAAGTAAGTCTGGGAAAGCATTTTGAAGATCCAAAATTTTGGAAATGCAAAACCTGGCTCCTTTG